>CXWL01119905.1_pt1 | contig 24342 bp, 17 predicted proteins | sample 590931 | NCBI WGS metagenome assembly CXWL01 (sample SAMEA3498368, study PRJEB10139) | groundwater metagenome | biome: water well; material: biofilm material | place: Germany | collected 2015-04-27
GCCGACCGCTGGCGAGGTCTCGTGCCAGACTTTGTGCGAGAAATGGGTGTCGGTGGTGACGATATAGACTTCGGCGCCGGCTTTCTGAAATTCTGCGTAGTTGTCGGCTGCATCTTCGACTTCGGTAGGGCAGTTGAAGGTGAACGCGGCAGGCATGAAGATGATGACCGACCACTTGCCTTGCAGGCTTTCGTTCGACACTTCGACGAATTTGCCGTTGTGGAAAGCTTGGGTCTTGAACGCTGGAACTTGGGTGTTGATCAGTGACATGGGAGATCCTCTTGGTAGGTGGCGTGGTTGAGAAAAGCTATCGAATGAGAAGAACTCATTGAAAACATGATACATCAAGATGGGCTGCGTCCTGATTGGTTGTATTAATCGCCGTGATTGAAAATACTATGACCAGGCCTTGTAAAAAATGCATTTGCTTGTACAAATGCCATTACAATGCCTAAGTGCAATTGCGCTCGCGGGATGCGTGCGCAGGGCATTCCCACACTCATGCGAAGGAACACGATGACCAAGGCCCTGCTGCTGTTGGCTGCCTGCCTTGCCGCGAATGCGGCGCAGGCCCAGATCTACTCCGAGTGCAAAGTGCTCGACGTGGACGAGTATTACGTCGCGCCCCACAAGGATGGCTTCGCGGCCAAGAGCAAGAAGGGCTTCGTGTATGTGACCCGCAACGCGGTCACGCCACTGTTTAGCGACAAGATCGTTGATGACAAGATCGTCCGCATGACCGGTACTGCTGACGGCAAGCACGTGCTGTTTGCCGGCCCCCAGTCAATTTCCGTGGTCAACGTCGCCACCAAGAATGTCATCAAGTACGAGCTTGTCACTGGCGTCGCGCACGGCAGGCTGGTCGTGCTCAATGGCGACGCTTACGGCGCGACCGCCGGCGAGCTGTTTAAGGTCAATCTCCAGAAAAAGCTGATCACCACCCAGCCCTTTGACGCCAATACCCATTATTGGCAGGGAACCTGGCTGGTCGACGGCACGCCGTATATATTTGCCACCGGGCATGGTGCGAAGAGCAAGGAAGCAGCGTACGCCATGCCGATCGATAACAAGCTCGCGCTGGGGGAGAAGGTCGTCAACGCGGCGTACACGCCCGGCATGACCGATTCGACCATCGGCCAGGTGCCCGATGACAGCGGCATGCTGGCGTCGTATGGGCAAGGGCAGACCTGGGTCGTGAGCCTGTTTGACAAGAAAGTCGTCAACAAGTTGCCGCGCTACGATTACGATAACGTCACGGCCTACCAGGGTCTGGTCCATGCACGCACGAAAGGCGGCGGCAGTATCGATATCTACCGCTTCGGTTCGGACAGCGTGGCCCAAAAACTGAGCGGCGTCAGCCATCTGCTTGCCCTCTCGCTCAAAGGCAATGAAATGGTCGTCAAAATGTCAGACGACAGCGTGCGCATGTTCTGCAAATAGGCTGTGTAGCCGGCGCGGGCGTTGCAAACGCCGTGTCCGGCACATTCGCTGCCGTAGGAATTTGTCAAACGTCGGGAAAGCCGCGTAGAATGCGGCTACACGCGGGTGTAGCTCAATGGTAGAGCAGAAGCTTCCCAAGCTTACGACGAGGGTTCGATTCCCTTCACCCGCTCCAGGAAACCCCCGGCAGGGCCACGGACGGCGGTGCGATATAATGTCGTCCCGCCTTTTTTGTTCCCGACACCATGTCCGCAGATACCCCGAACCGTCCCATGTTGTACGACCCGACCGAGCACCGGATCCGCAGTTTTGTCACGCGTGCCGGCCGCCTGTCGATCGCGCAGGCGCGCGCGCTTGAGGAGCTGGGACCGAAATTCCTGATCGAGTACAGCAAGGCGCCGCTCGATTTTGCTGCCGCCTTCGGCCGCAGCGCCCCCGTCATCCTGGAAATTGGCTTCGGCATGGGCGACACCACNNAATCTGCGCCTGATCCAGCACGACGCGGTCGAAGTGCTGAACCAGATGATCCCCGAAGGTTCGCTGGCCGGCATCCACGTATTTTTCCCGGACCCGTGGCACAAGGCGCGCCACAACAAGCGCCGCCTGCTGCAGACCCCGTTCGTCAAGCTGCTGGCCGAGCGCCTGGCGCCAGGCGGCTATCTGCACTGCGCCACCGACTGGGAAGACTACGCGGTCCAGATGCTCGACGTGCTGGGCTCCGAGCCGCTGCTGCAAAACACGGCCGACGGTTACGCGCCGCAGCCGGCCTACCGTCCGCTGACCAAGTTTGAAAACCGCGGCATCAAGCTTGGCCACGGCGTGTGGGATCTGGTGTTTACGAAGAAGTAGCGGCCGCCAGCGGCGGATTCGCACGCGGCTTGAGGAAGGCCAGCACGTTCCCGCCCAGCACCAGCAGCAGTCCGGCAATCGCCAGCGCGTTCCACTGGTAGCCTTCGTAGATGGTTGACAGCGTCAGCGCCACCACCGGAAACAGCACGGTGGAATAGGCCGCGCGGTCGGGGCCAATGCGCCCCACCAGCAGCAGATAGGCGGTAAAGCCGATCACCGAGCCGGGAATGGCCAGGTACAGCAGCGACGCCGCATAGCGCGTTGTCGGCTCGAAGTCGAACGGCATCCCCAGCGCCAGCGCGCCCACCCCCAGAATGGTCGAGCCAATCAGCATGGCCCAGGTGTTGGTCAGCCACGGCGTCAGTCCCAGCGTTTGCATCCGGCTTGACAGCAGGTTGCCCGCCGAAAAGCATAGCGTTCCCACCAGCGCCAGACCCAGCCCGGCCAGCATGCCACTATCTTGCCAGTGTCCGCGCATCTGCGGCAGGAACAGCAGCGCGATGCCCGCCAGTCCCAGCAGCGCACCGGCGACGACCTGCGGCCGGATAGCGCGCCCCATGAAGATACGGCCATTGAGCGCATTCCAGATCGGCGCGGTGGAAAACACGACCGCCACCAGGCCGCTCGATACCGTCTGGCTGGCATAATAAAAACACAGGAAATTGCAGCAGAACAGGGCGAAGCCTTGCGCCAGCAGATAGCGCCAGGCCTGACGCGGCGGCCATACGGGACGGCGCGTGGCCAGCAGGAACAGGAACAGCACCGCCGCCGCGATCCAGAAGCGGTAGGCGATCGACACCGGCGCGGCGACCACGCCGAGCTGGAATTTGATGGCGATCCAGGTGGTGCCCCAGATCGCGACGGTCAACAGGTAGAGGAAGATGTTCATGCTGCGATGATGGCCTGCGCCGCGCTAGCCCGCTTGTCTGGTCTTGCGCAAATTCGGGCCCTCGCCGGCAGCGCGGGCGACGCCATGCTAGACTTTTCAGCATGTCCCATCAACCTGCGCCCATCTCGCACGCGGTGTTCAACACCATGTCGCATACCGACGCCACGCTGGAACGCTTCGCGTGGCTGGGCGACGGCATTGCGGCGGCGGTCTGGAATCGCAACACCGACGAGCAGCTCACCACCTACCGCCAACCGGGCCATCACACGCTGTCGTGCTACCTCGACGGCGGCTACCGGGTCGAGCGCGCGGGCACGCCCGGCCAGTATGGCGCCCCGGCGCGCCTGTGCACGCTGCCTGACTGGCACGAGTCGCAGTGGGTGGTGCGCGACCACCTGCGCCTGCTGCATATTTACTTCATGCCCGAGCACTTCACGCGCCGCGCCGTGCTGGAGCTGGACCGCGAACCGCGCGAACTGACGCTGGCCGACCGCACCTATTTCGATAACCCGCGCATCGTGCAGCTGTGCCGCCAGCTGATGGCCACGCCCTGGCATGATGCCGGCCAGCTGCTGCGCGCCAACGAGCTGACGCACGAGGCGCTCAGCGAACTGCTGCGCTCCCAGGCGATCGTGCGGCGCGACCTGCGCCTGCGCGGCGGGCTGGCGCCACTGGTGCGGCGCCGCCTGGCCGACTACATCGAAGCGCACCTGGCCGAGCCGATCACGCTTGGCCTGCTGGCGCAGCAAGCGTGCCTGTCCGAATTTCATCTGGCGCGCATGTTTCGCGTGTCGTTCGGCATGCCGCCCTCGGCCTGGATCGCGCAGCGCCGCATTGAACGCGCCTGCCACCTGCTGAAAACCACCAGCGCTCCCTTGCAGCAGGTGGCCGACGCCTGCGGCTACGCCGACCTGAGTCACTTCTGCCACCGCGTGCGTGCTGCCCTGGGCACGCCGCCGGGGCGCTACCGCAGTTTATGGGGCGCCGCCGAAAGCGCGTAGAATCGGTCAGCGCCCACACTCGCTTTGCTATCCGGATGACACCTTCACGCTGCGCCCTTGCCGCCTCCCTGATGCTGTGCCTTGCCCCTGCGCTCGCCGCACAGGGCGAGCTGGTGCTGATTGCGCCCAGCAATCACACGATGCCGCTGGCGCAGTTCGACGGTCCGCTGCTGCAGGCCGGCATTCTGAAGGACGTGGGCGAGGCGCTGGCGGCCAGGCTGGGACGCAGCGTGCGCTTCGTGGTGGTGCCAGGACGACGGGTGGGCATCACGCTCGAGCAGGGCAAGGCTGACGGCGTGTGCATGGTCAAGAAGGGGTGGATTGACGGCGATTTTCAATGGAGTCCCGAACTGATACCAACCGGCGGCGTGGTGCTGGCCCGCACCGACGCGCCAGTGATGAAGCACCTGACCGATTTGCGCGGCAAGAAAGTCGGCACGGTGGGCGGCTACCGCTATGCGACGCTCGAATCGGTGCTGGGGACGGGTTTTCTGCGCGACGACGCGCCGTCCACCGAGCATAACCGTCTCAAACTGCTGGCCGGGCGCACCCAGTATGCGCTGATGGAGCTGTTAAGCGCCGCCTATGTGGTCAAGAACGACGCCAGCGGCAGTTTGCGGCTGGACCTCACGTACGAGCATGGCATGGCCGGCTGCGCGTTTTCGCGCGCCTCGCAGGTGCCGTACGCTGACATCAAGCGCGCCATTGACGCCATGGTGGCCGAACGCAGCGTCTTTAAAATCGTCGCCAACTACCGCTGACTACATGAGCTCCATGATCATGGCCACGATCTCGTCGCCATACGACACCAGCTTCTTTTCGCCCACGCCGGTGACGGTGCGCAGCTGGTCGAGCGAGGTCGGCTTGGCCTTGGCGATTTCGCGCAGCGTGGCGTCGACAAAGATGACGTAGGCCGGTACGTTGTGCGCGCGCGCGGTCTCGACCCGCCACCAGCGCAGCTTTTCGAAAATCTCCTGCTCGGACTTGGACAGGTCCATTTCGATGTGCGGCTTGCCCGGGCTGGGCGCNNGGGCGCGCCAGGTCGGTCAGCTTGAGCGAATTGAATACTTCATGGTCGACCGTGACCAGGCCGATCGCGATCGCCTGGCGCAAGATGGCGCGCCACTCCGCTTCGGCGCGTTCGCTGCCAATGCCGAACACCGACAGCGAATCGTGGTGCCACTGCTTGATGCGGTCGGTCTCGACGCCGCGCAGCACTTCGATCACGTGGGTGGCGGCAAAGCGCTGGTCGACCCGGTAAATGGTCGAGAGCAGCTTTTGCACGGGCACCGTGCCGTCAAACGACACTGGCGGGATCAAGCAGGTGTCGCAATTGCCGCACGGGCTGGACTGCTCGCCGAAGTATTCGAGCAGGCGGGTGCGGCGGCAGCTGAGCGTCTCGCACAGGCCCAGCATGGCGTCGAGCTTCATCGACAGCACGCGCTTGAAGGTTTCGTCGGCTTCGGATTCGTCGATCATGCGCCGCTGCAGCACCACGTCCTGCAGGCCGTAGGCCATCCAGGCGCTGGCGGGCAGGCCGTCGCGCCCCGCGCGCCCAGTCTCCTGGTAGTAGCCCTCTATGCTCTTGGGCAGGTCCAGGTGGCACACGAAGCGCACATCCGGCTTGTCAATGCCCATGCCAAAGGCGATGGTGGCGACCATCACAATGCTGTCTTCGCGCAGGAAGCGCGCCTGGTTGGCCGAGCGCTTTGGATAGTCCATGCCGGCGTGGTAGGGCAGGGCGCGGATGCCGTTCTCGTTGAGGAATTCGGCGGTCTCTTCGACCTTCTTGCGCGACAGGCAGTAGACGATGCCGGCGTCGCTGCCATGCTCGGTGGTGATGAAGTCGAGCAGCTGCTTGCGCCCGTTGCCTTTTTCCACGATCTGATAGCGGATGTTGGGACGGTCGAACGAGGACACGAACTGGCGCGCGTCGCCCAGCTGCAGGCGCAGTGCGATTTCGGCGCGCGTTTGCTGGTCGGCGGTGGCGGTGAGCGCAATGCGCGGCACGTCCGGGAAGCGCTCGTGCAGGATCGACAGCTTGATGTATTCGGGNNATGCGCGAGGCGTCGAACAGGTCCAGGCAGCGCGGCGTCATCAGGCGTTCGGGCGCCACGTAGACCAGGTCGATTTCGCCGGTGCGCACCAGGCGCTCGATGCGCATCGATTCTTCGTAGGTCTGGGTCGAATTGAGGAAGGCGGCGCGCACGCCGACTTCGGCCAGCGCGTCGACCTGGTCCTGCATCAGCGCGATCAGGGGCGACACCACCACGCCCACGCCGTCGCGCAGCAGGGCCGGAATCTGGTAGCACAGCGACTTGCCGCCGCCGGTGGGCATCAGGACCAGCGCGTCGCCGCCGCCGGCCACGTGTTCCACGATGTCGCCCTGCTGGCCGCGGAACGCGGGATAGCCGAAGACGGTTTCCAGCAGATGGAGGGCGCGCGCGCCGGTATCGGGTGCCATTATTCTACCCAGACTACCCAGCCGTAGTGCGCGCTGGCGAGCACCAGGATGCCAAACGCGATGCGGTACCACGCAAACACGGTGAAATCATGGCTGCTGATGTAGCGCAGCAGCCAGCGGATGCACAGGAAGGCCGAAATGAAGGACGCCAGCGAGCCGACTGTAAACAGCGGCAGGTCGGCCGAGGTCAGCAGCGCGCGGTGCTTGATCAGGTCGTACACGGTGGCCGTCAGGATGGTAGGAATGGCCAGGTAAAACGAAAACTCGGTCGCCACCTTGCGCGGCAAGCCGAACAGCATGCCACCGATGATGGTCGAGCCGGAGCGGCTGGTGCCGGGAATCAGGGCGATGGCCTGGGCGCAGCCTACCTTGAAGGCGTCAAGCAGCGTCATGTCGTCCACGCTTTGCACGCGCACCGCAGTCGGATGGGCTTTCTGGCGCGCCTCGGCCCACAGGATCACGAAGCCGCCCACGATGAAGGCGATGGCAACCGGCACCGGATTGAACAGCATTTTCTTGATCAGGTTGCCGAACAGCAGGCCAAGAATGGCCAGCGGCAGGAAGGCGACCACCAGGTTGACGATGAATTTTTGCTGCTTGGGATCGGTAAACATGCCGCGCAACACGGCATTGATGCGGGCGCTAAATTCCCACCACACGGCGGCCATGGCGGCGGCCTGGATCACGATCTTGAAGACGTTCGATTTTTCGTCGGTGAAGTTGAGCAGGCTGCCGGCCAGGATCAGGTGGCCGGTGGACGAAATGGGCAGAAATTCGGTCAAGCCTTCGACCAGACCCATCACAATCGCTTTTAACGCAAGAATAATATCCATGAAACGTGTTTTTAGGGCTTATTAAGGGAAATCGGGCCAGGCGGCTGCGTACTTCGGGGTCGAAGCTTACCACGAGCGGGGCGCCGCTTCCCTGTCGGGCAGCAGGGTAACGCGCGATTTAGCCGGGGGCAGTGGCCAGTTCGAGGGCGCTGATCCAGGCGATGGCGTAGGCGCGGTCGGTGCCGCACATGTCGGCAGACGGTTGCAGGCCGGCGCAGAAAGCAGGGCGCTCAGGCTGGCCGAAAATGGCGCATCCGTTGTCGGGAAGTAATTGAATGCAGCGGACGCCGGCAGGTTTGCCATTGGGCATGCCGGGAATCGGGGACGTGATCGAGGGGGCGGTGCAGCACGCCCCGCATCCGGGACGGCAGCTGAGGGGGGCTGGCGCGGTCATGCCGCCAGTATACCCCGTCCCCCGCCTGCGCGGAGGTGACGCGAACTAGTGCCCGTGGTGGCTGCCGCCCGGCTTGACCACCTCGATCACCTGCTCGCCAGGCCGAGCCTGCATGGCCGCCTTGTCCGGCGCGCTGGCCGGCGGCGGCGCCATGCCTGTCACTTCCTGCGCCACCGTGCCTGGCGGATGGCGGTACCAGCCGGGGTCCTTGTAGTCGCCGCGCGCCAGGCCCTTGCGCACCTTCATGGTGGTAAACATGCCGCCCATGCCGATCGCCCCGAACGGTCCGCGCCCTGTCATCATCGGCAAGGTGTTTTCCGGCAGCGGCATGGCCATCTCGCCCATGTCGGCCATGCCCTTGTCGCCCATCACCATGTAATCCGGGATCAGCTGGTTGATCTTGCCCAGCACCTCCTGCTGGTCGACCCCGATCATGGTTGGCACGTCGTGCCCCATCGCGTTCATTGTGTGGTGCGACTTGTGGCAGTGGAAGGCCCAGTCGCCCGGTTCGTCGGCGACGAACTCGATGGCCCGCATCTGTCCCACCGCGACATCGGTGGTCACTTCCGGCCAGCGCGCCGCCGGCGGCACGAAGCCGCCATCGGTGCCGGTGACGGTGAATTCGTGCCCGTGCATGTGGATCGGGTGGTTGGTCATGGTCAGGTTGCCCACCCGGATCCGCACCCGGTCGTTCTGGCGCATCACCATCGGGTCGATGCCGGGGAAGGAGCGGCTGTTGAACGTCCACAGATTGAAGTCGGTCATGGTATTGACCTTGGGCGTGTAGCTGCCCGGATCGATATCGTAGGAGGCCAGCAGGAAGCAGAAATCGCGGTCCACCGGCATGAACTTCGGGTCCTTCGGATGGGTGATCCACATGCCCATCATCCCCATTGCCATCTGCGTCATTTCGTCGGCGTGCGGGTGGTACATGAAGGTGCCGGCGCGGCGCGCGACGAATTCATACATGAACGTCTTGCCCGGATCGATGCCCTTCTGGGTGATGCCGGTCACGCCGTCCATGCCGTTCGGCAGGCGCTGGCCGTGCCAGTGCACGCTGGTGTGCTCGGGCAGCTTGTTGGTGACGAAGATGCGCACCCGGTCGCCCTCGACCACTTCGATGGTCGGCCCCGGCGACTGGCCGTTATAGCCCCACAGGCGCGCCTTCATGCCGGGCGCGATTTCGCGCACCACCGGTTCGGCCACCAGGTGAAATTCCTTGACGCCGTCCTTCATGCGCCATGGCAGCGTCCAGCCGTTCAGCGTGACGACCGGGTTGTACGGACGCCCGTTGGGCGGCATCAGGGGCGAGGCGGTGGCGGCCTTGTCCATCAGGACCGCCTCCGGCACCGACGCCGCGCCGACCCGGCTGACGACCGCGCCGGCGACCGCGGCCACTCCCGCGTTCTTGAAAAAACTCCTGCGTGAAACCATGCTGTGCTTCCTTGTCAGTGTGGGCCTGCGGCGCCGTTCATGGCTGCCTGCAAGGCCGAATCGGCGATCCAGAAATCGCGCTGGGCTTCGAGCGCCGCGTTGACGCTGGCGACCTGTTCGCGGGCGTCGGCCAGCAGCTCGAATACGCTGATCAGCATGCCGTTGTAGCGCAGCAGCTGTTCGTCGGAGATGCGCTTCTTGAGGGGCACCACTTCGTCGCGGTGGTGGCGCGCCAGCGCGTAGGCGCTGTGGTACAGCGCATGCGTTTCGCGCACCTGCGAACGGGCGTCGATGGCGCCGGCGGCGGCGCGCTGCACCGCCTGCATGTACTGCGCCTCGGCCCTGGCCACGCGCGCGCCGCCAAAATCGAACAGCGGAATTTCCAGCGTCACTTCGTAGCCCTTGGAGCGCTCGGCGTGCAGGCCGGTGCTGTTGTTGTGCAGGTAGCTGACGTCAAGCAGGTTGATGAAGCGCGTTACGCGCGTCAGCTTGAGCGACGACGCCAGTCCGGCCAGCTCCTTGTCGGCCATCAGGATGTCGAGCCGGTTGCTCATCGCCTGGGTTTCCGCGTCCTCGATCGCGCGCGGCGCCGGCGGCAGGTCGGGCAGGCGCTCGGGCAGCGTGAAGCGCTGCTCGCGCGTCAGTCCCAGCAAGCGGGTCAGCTTTTCGCGCTCGGCCACGCTGGCCTGGCGCGCGCGCGCCAGCTGGGCCACGGCATCTGCAAGAAAGGCTTGCTCGCGCGCCTGCTGCAGCGCGCTCCAGTTGCCCGCTTCGACCATCTTGCGCGCCAGGCCGGCGCTCGCTTCGGCGGCGCTGTGCACCTGCTCCAGGTAGACAGCGCTCTGCTGCGCGGCCACCGCGCCGTACCATGCCTGGCGCGTCTGGTCCGCCACGTGCAGCACTTCGGCGGCGGTGCGCAAGCGGGCCTGCTCGGCGTGGCGCTTTTCGATGGGCAGTGTCAGCGGCATGGTCAGCAGGCCAAGCACCGGCAGCGTCACAGCGCGTTCAATCTCGTTGCCCTGGCGGCCTTTCACGCGCCCGAAGCTGAGCGCGGGGTTGGCCAGCCGGCGCGCCTGCACCAGGTCGGCCTCGGCAATGCCGAGCTCCGCATAGCCCGCTTGCAGGCCGCGGTTATTGAGCATGGCGATGTCGACGGCGCTGTCGGCCGTCAGCGGCTGGGCCAGCAATTCGGCGATGCGCTCGCCGCGCGCAGTCGGTGCCGCAGCGGGGATGGCGGGGCCGCCCCGTTCCTGCACCAGTTGCTGCACGCGGCCTTGGGCGCGATCGGCGGACAGCGCGCCGCAGCCGGCGAGCAGGGCGGCGCAGGCCAGTGCGCCGAGGCAGGCAGTCGGTCCTGGCATCGCCATCGCTATGCCAGGCTTGCCGGGTAGCCGGCCGCGTCCAGCGCCGCCAGCAGCGCGGCCGGGCTGTAGGTGGTATCGACCTGCACCTGCTGCGCGTGCAGGTCGAAGCCGATGACCGCCGCCGGGTCGAGTTCCCGCAGCGCCTTGGTAATGACAGCCACGCAGTGCGCGCACGTCATGTCCGGTACTTTCAGTGTGATCATGGGTCAATTCCTTGCAAGTTCTGTTGACGCTATTCTGGACGTTGCCACAATGGGAAGGTCAAGCGAATTGTATCCTGCGAACCGCGCTTGACCTTACTATAATGGGAAGGTTCATGATGGTCGTACCCGGCGAGCATGGAGGCCCCCTATGAGCACGACAATTCCCCAGACAATCTCGTTCGCAGTGGGCGGCATGAGCTGCGCCGCCTGCGTCGGCCGCGTCGAAAAAGCCTTGCGCGCGGTGCCTGGCGTGGCCGACGCCAGCGTCAACCTCGCAACCGAGCGCGCCACCGTGCAGACGCTGGCGGNNTTTTACCGCGGCGCCTGGCAGGCGCTGCGCGCGCGCAGCGGCAATATGGACTTGCTGGTGGCGCTGGGCACCAGCGCCGCCTACGGCCTGAGCTTGTTCCAGTGGCTGGGCAGCGGCGCCAGTCACCTGTATTTCGAAGCGGCTGCCGTGGTGATCACGCTGGTGCGGCTGGGAAAATGGCTGGAAGTACGCGCCCGCCGCCAGACTACCGAGGCGATCCGCGCGCTGCAGGCGCTGGCCCCGGCCACGGCCACGGTGCGCGTCAACGGCGTCGAACGCAGCACGCCGATCGGCCTGCTGCGCGTGGGCGACCAGGTCGTCATCCGGCCGGGCGAGCGCATTGCCATGGACGGGGTGGTGCTCGAAGGCGAGAGTCATGCCGACGAATCGATGCTGACCGGCGAGAGCTTGCCAGTTGCCAAGACGCCCGGCGCGGCCGTGGTCGGCGGGGCCGTCAACGGCGAAGGCTTGCTGGTGGTGCGCGCCAGCGCCATCGGCGCTGAAACCGTACTGGCGCGCATTATCCGCGCGGTCGAGGACGCGCAAGCGGCCAAGGCCCCGATCCAGCGCCTGGTTGACCGCGTCAGCGCCGTGTTTGTGCCGGCCATCGTGCTGATTGCCGCGCTTACTTTTGCGCTGTGGTGGGGCCTGGCCGGCGACTGGCGCGTGGCGCTGCTCAACGCGGTGGCGGTGCTGGTGATCGCCTGCCCGTGCGCACTGGGGCTGGCCACGCCTACCGCGATCATGGCCGGCACCGGCGTTGCGGCCCGCCACGGCATCCTGATCAAGGACGCGCAGGCGCTGGAATTGCTGCATGGCGTGCAGGTGGTCGCCTTCGACAAGACCGGCACGCTGACGCTGGGGCGCCCGCGCCTGCTTGACTGGCGTGCGCAAGACGGCAACCATGCATCGCTGCTGGCGCTGGCTGCCGCCGTGCAGCAGGGCAGCGAGCACCCGCTGGCGCGCGCGGTGGGAGCGGCTGCGCACGATGCCGGCATCACGCCCGCCGCCGCCAGCGCCACCCGCGCCATTGCCGGACTGGGCGTGCGCGCCAGCGTCGGCGCTGAACAATTCTTGTTGGGCAATGCATCGCTGCTCGCGCAGCACGGCATTGCCATCGGCGCCATGCAAGAGAGCGCGCGCGCGCATGAACAGGCGGGCGACACGGTCTCCTGGCTGGCGCGCGTGAGCCCGGATGCGGCCTTGCTCGGCATGCTCGCGTTCGGCGATACGGTCAAGCCGGAAAGCGCACAAGCTGTCGCCCAGTTGCACGGGGCCGGCCTGCGCACCGTCATGCTGACGGGCGACAACGCCGGCAGCGCGCGCCACGTCGCCAGCGAGCTTGGCATCGACGAGGTCCACGCCGCGCTGATGCCGGAACAGAAGGCGGCGCAGCTCGCGGCCATGCGGGCCCAGGGCTGGCGCGTGGCGATGGTGGGCGACGGCATCAATGACGCGCCTGCGCTGGCAGCGGCGGACATTGGCATTGCCATGAGCGGCGGCACCGACGTCGCCATGCATACCGCCGGCGTGACCTTGATGCGGGGCGATCCGCGCCTGCTGCTTGCCGCAATCGACATTTCGCGCCGCACCTACGGCAAGATTCGCCAGAACCTGTTCTGGGCATTCATCTTCAATCTGGTCGGCGTGCCGCTGGCCGCGCTGGGGCTGCTCAATCCCATGATCGCCGGCGCGGCGATGGCGTTTTCCAGCGTGGCCGTGGTGTCGAATGCCTTGCTGCTCAAGCGCTGGACACCGAAAGGAACACCATGAATATCGGCGACACCGCCAGCGCTTCGGGCGTCTCGGCAAAAATGATACGCCACTATGAATCGATCGGGCTGATCGCCCCGGCCGCGCGCACCGAAGCCGGTTACCGGGTCTACGGCGAGCGCGACGTGCAGGTACTGCAATTCATTCACCGCAGCCGTGCGCTGGGTTTTTCGCTCGAGCAGATCAGGACCTTGCTGGCGCTGTGGCAAGACAAGCAGCGCGCCAGCAAGGACGTGCGCGCCATGGCCCGCCAGCATATCGATGAGCTCGATCGCAAGATCGCCGACATGCAAGCCATGCGCCGCACGCTTGAAACGCTGGCCACGCGTTGCCATGGCGATGAGCGGCCCGACTGCCCGATCCTGGACGATTTGTCGCACGGCTGAGCAGGGGCAGCAATCAGCACTTCAGCTTGCCCGACATGATCTGATAGAACATCACCCAGTCGCCCATGAAGCTGTACAGCGGGTGCTTGAACGAGGCCGGCTTGTTCTTTTCAAACACAAAATGCCCGACCCATGCAAAGCCGTAGCCCGCAACGGGCATGGCCAGCAGCCACAGCGGTCGACCGCTGGCCAGCGCAGCCGCGAGGATCCCCAGTACGCACAGCGAGCCGACAACATGCAGCCGGCGGCAGGTGGGATTGACGTGTTCCGCCAGATAGAACGGATAAAACTGCGAAAACGAGGCGAACTGCTGCTTTGCGCTTTCCATCGGACTTGTTCCTGAGAGTGGACGTCGGCTGATCATAGGCTGGCTGCACCATCGTCACTGTCAAAACCTTTACATTTGGCAGGAAATTTCATCAAACCAAGCCCGCGCGCGTGATGTCAATACGCCTGATTTGCCGCTAAAACAACATCTTCCTCACTTCCCGTTAACAATCTTGCGTGCAGGTGGATTTCAGCGTGCAATGAGTTGTACTATGGAAATCATATTCATTGTCTGCAAGCCCCACCCCCGCTTGCCTAGCCAGGACAGTGCTGCCTTCCCGTCTTCCCGTTGGTCCCATCATTCACCGCTAACTAGGCCGCCAATGCCCGCATACCAAAAAGTATTCGCCTTGCATAACACCATGCTGCCGCTGTTGCTTGTGGCTTCCAGCCAGGCTGCATTCGGCCAGCCGACTGCCGGCAGCCAGCTGCAGCAAATTCCGACCCCGCCCCAGCAGGCGCGCAGCGCGCCCGCGATCCGGGTGCTGTCAGGCACGGCGCCGGCTGCGGCGCTGACCGACACCACCACCGTACTGGTCAAGGGCTTGCGCGTGAGCGCGCCCGTGTTCAGCGAGGCCGAGCTGATTGCCGCCAGCGGCGTGGTAGCCGGCAGCGAGATGACCTTGTCCCAGCTGCGCGCGGCTGCGGCCAGGATCACCGAGTATTTCAACGCGCGGGGCTACTTCCTGGCCCAGGCCTACCTGCCGGCGCAGGACATCAGCGATGGCATGGTGCAGATTGCCGTGCTGCCCGGCCAGTACGGCAAGATTACGCTGCGCAACAGCAGCGCCATGGCCGACAGCCGCGCGGCGGCCATCATTGACGGCCTCGAAGGCGCCACTATCACGACCGCGCCGCTTGAACGGCGCCTGCTGCTGCTGTCCGACCTGCCGGGCGTGCAGGTGGGCTCGACGCTGGCGCCGGGCGCGTCCACCGGCGCTTCCGACCTGATCGTCGAGATGACGCCTGGCGCGCGCTTTAACGGCAGCATCGATGCCGACAACCAGGGCAACCGCTACACGGGCAAGAACCGGCTCGGCATGACCATCAACGCCAACCAGCTCGCTGGCCTGGGCGATGTGGCCAGCCTGCGCGCGTTTCGCTCCGACGATCACTTGAACTATGCGCGCGCCGCCTGGCAGGCGCAGGCCGGGCTGGCCACGCTGGGCGTGGCCGCGACCTATATGGATTACCGCCTCGGCAAGGAGTTCGCCAGCCTGGACGCGAACGGCAACGCCAGGATCGGCAGCCTGTTCGGCAGCTACCCGCTGCTGCGCTCGCGCAACGCCAATGTGCGTGTGTTGCTGGGCTACGACGCCAAGACCTTCCGCGACCGCGCCGACAGCACCGGCAGCGTCACTGACAAGCGCGCCAAGACGCTGGCGCTCACGCTGCAGGGCGATGTGCGCGACGCGGCCAGCGGCGCCGCCGCCAATCTGGCGCTGGCCGTCACCAGCGGCAAGATCGACATTACGTCGCCCGCTGCACTGCTCAATGACAGCCTGTCAGCCAAGACCGACGGCAATTTTCACAAGGTGCTGCTGAACGCGTCCGGCCAGCGGCCCCTGTTCGGCGCCACCAGTGTGTACGCGATGGCCAGCGCCCAGGCCGCGTCCGGCAACCTCGACATTTCCGAAAAGCTGGGCATCGGCGGGGTGGGCGGGGTGCGCGCCTATCCGGGTGGCGAAGCGTATGGCGACCAGGGTTATGTGGTCAATCTGGAACTGCGCCAGATGCTGGCCGATCAGGTCCAGCTGCTGGCCTTTGCCGACGCTGGCCGCGTCACGCTTAACCGTGACCCGTGGACCACGGGCGTCAACCGGCGCAGCCTGCGCGGCGCCGGTGTCGGCCTGAACTGGAATAGCGGCGGCGGACTCGCGCTGCGCGTGAGCTACGCACACAAGCTGGGCAACGAAAAAGCCACGTCGGCGCCGGACCGCAGCGGCCGCCTCTGGATGCAAGCCGTCAAATACTTCTAAGACCTGGAACCGCCATGAACCACATCTACCGCTCGATCTGGAACAAGAAAACCGGCGCCTTCGCCGCCGTNNTGGAATAGCTTCAATATCGGCAGCGGCGAAATGGTGCGCTTCGAGCAGCCCAACAGCCAGTCGGTAGCGCTCAACCGGGTGCTCGGCAGCGACCCTTCCAGCATCCTGGGCAGTCTGGTGGCCAACGGCAAGGTGTTCCTGGTCAATCCGAACGGCATCCTGTTCGGCAAGGGCGCCTCGGTCAATGTGAGCGGACTGGTCGCGTCCACACTCGATATTGCCAATAGCGATTTCCTCGCTGGCAACTACCGCTTCAACAAGGCCGGCAACGGCACTGTGCTGAACCAGGGCACGCTGAACGCGGCGGGCGGCTATGTGGCGCTGCTGGGCGCGAACGTGTCGAACGAAGGGGTCATCAACGCCCGCCTCGGTTCGGTGGCGCTGGTGGGCGGCGATGCCGTCACGCTGGACGTGGCCGGGGACGGTTTGCTCAAGGTCAGCGTCGACCAGGGCGCGCTCAATGCGCTGGTCAGCAATGGCGGCATGATCAAGGCCGACGGCGGCCAGGTGCTGCTTAGTGCACAGGCGGCTGGCACGCTGCTCAAGACCGTTGTCAACAACACCGGCGTGATTGAAGCGCACACGATCGACAAGCGCGGCGGCAGCATCAAGCTGCTGGGCGACATGCAGTCCGGCACCGTCAACGCCAGCGGGACGCTCGACGCCAGCGCGCCGGCAGCCGGCGACGGCGGCTTCGTGGAAACCTCGGCCGCCCATGTGGCAATCGCGCCCGCGCTCAAGGTCAGCAGCGCCGCAGCGCACGGCCTGACCGGCACCTGGCTGATCGACCCCACCGATTTCAACATTGCCGCGCGCGGCGGCGACATGACGGGCGCCGCCCTGTCGGCCGCACTGGCCGGCAACAATGTGCAAATCCAGAGCGCGGCCGGGGTCGGCGGCACGGCTGGCAATATCAACGTCAATGACACCATTGCCTGGTCCGCCAACAAGCTGACGCTGACCGCGCAAAACAATATCAACGTCAACACGGCGATGCGCGGATCAGGCACTGCCAGCCTGGCACTGGAATATGGCCAGGGCGCCGTGATTGTCAATAATCCGAGCACCTACAACGTGGCGGCCGAAATTGATCTGCCGGCAGGAAACAACTTCAGCACCAAACGGGGCAGCAACGGTCCCGTGATCAGCTACAAGGTCATCACCAGCCTGGGCGCGGCAGGCAGCGTCAGCACCAATGATTTGCAGGGGATTAATGGCGCACTGACGGGCAACTACGTCCTGGGCAGTAACATCGATGCGAGCGCGACCGCCAGCTGGAACGGCGGGCAAGGTTTTAATCCACTGGGGCCGACAGGTGGCATCGGATTTCGCGGCAGGTTCGACGGCCTCGGTCACGTCATCAACAATCTGTACATTAACCGCAACGACGTCCACGTTGGCCTGTTTGGCGCGATCGACCCGTCGACCACCGTCGCCAATGTGGGCCTGGTCAACGTTTCTATGGAAGGCACGGCAAACAATGCCGTGGGCCATGGGGCGCTGGCTGGCTTTAACGCAGGCGAAATCAGTAATAGTTTTGCCAGTGGGACCGTCAAGGCAAATATCTTCACCTATCTTGGCGGGCTGGTGGGCTACAACTCCGACGGAGTAATCAGTAATAGCCATGCCAATGTGAACACACTCCAGGACGGATACTACCCGGTAGGCGGACTGGTCGGCGAGACATACTACGGACAGATAAGCAACAGTTTCGCCACTGGTAACGTCGTCAACACGATTGGGGACATTAGCGGTGGCTTGATCGGCCAGAATAATCGAGGCGGGATTTTCAACAGCTTTGCTACCGGTAGTGTCACTGGGAGTGCGTACGTCGGGGGACTGGTCGGCGTCGTGAACTACGGTCTTATTTTGGACAGCTTTGCAAGTGGCAACGTTATAGGTTCAGAGCAGCTCGGCGGACTGGTTGGCAAAGCTTATCAAGCGACGATCGAACGTAACTCTGCGAGCGGATCTGTCGCAGGCGGGTCGCGCGTGGGCGGCTTGGTCGGCGTTGTGTCTTATAGCCAGATCAGTAACACTCATGCGAGCGGCGCCGTCAGCGCCACGACCGTGAACGTCTACCCGGGCGACAGCGCCGGGGGCTTGCTGGGCTACGTTGAGGGTTTCACTTCCATTGCCAATAGCTATGCTACGGGTGACGTCTCCGGTGTCATGCACGTGGGCGGCGTCGTCGGAACTTTTCTCGGCTCGATAAGCATGACGAGAGTGTACGCGAGCGGACAGGTCAACGGCACCACCAATGTTGGCGGCGTGATCGGTAGAAACTTTCAGCCGAACAGCATCGCCAACGGTTTTTTCAATGCGTCGCTCAATCCGACCCGTTCCGCCGTTGGCGCAAATTTTAGCGGTGGCTCTGGCAGCGCGACTGGCCTGACCACCGCGCAAATGTTGACACCCGCCAGCTTCACCGGCTTTAATTTCACCACCAGCGCAGGAGGCAACGGCAACAGCTGGGTTACCTTCAATGGCGACGGCACGCTGAATGGCGCCGGGGGCACCCGGCCGATGTTGACCTCGGAATGGTCGAGCACCATCAATACTGCGCACCAGTTGCAGATGATGCGCCTAAACTTGAGTGGGGCCTACACGCTGGGCCGCGATATCGACGCCGCCGCCACCGCGGGCAGCGTGAACGACGTGTGGGCAGGCGGCAGCTTCATCCCCGTTGGAACGGGCGACGCCAGCAGCACGGCCACGCACTTTTCCGGCAGCCTGGACGGCGCGAATCACGTCATTACCGGTCTGACGATCAACCGTCCCGGCCTCGATTACAACGGTCTGTTCGGCACGCTCGGCACGGCTGGCGTCGTCCAGCGGCTCGGCATCGTGGGCGGCAGCCTGAGCGCCGGCGCCGATTCGGGTGCGCTGGCGGGCAACAGCCACGGCACCATCCGCACCAGCTTTAGCACCATGCCGGTCAGCACCACCGGTCAGCGGACAGGCGGCCTGGTCGGTAGTATCGTGGCTGGCAGCGTCAACGACAGCTACGCGACCGGTTCGGTTACCAGCAGCGCTGCCGTGGTGGGCGGCTTAGCTGGGCGCAATATGGGCGCGATCAACAACAGCTACGCCACCGGCGCGGTGAGTGGCGCGGGCCTGACCGGCGGGCTGGCCGGCAACGGTTCCGGCACCTCGACCGGTAGCTTCTGGGACTCCACTACCACCGGCCAGGCGACCAGCGGCGGTGGCGCCAGTGTCGGCCTGAGCAGCGCCGGCATGCAGACACTCGCCAATTTCAACAGCGCCACCGCAGCCAATGGCCTGCTCAATCCGGACTGGGAACTGCAGCAGACCTGGGTCGTGTATGACGGGCACAGCAATCCATTGCTGCGCGGCTTCATGACGCCGCTCACCGTGCGCGCCGTTGGCGCCACCAAGACGTACGACGGACTGGCCTACGCCACAGTGGCCTATTCGGACCTGGTCAACGCCAACCTGCAAGGCACGGCCGTCATTGCCGACACCATCAACGCCGGCACCCGCGTGGTCACGCCGTCTGGCCTGTATTCCAATGGCGGCCAGTTCGGCTATTCGATCAGCTACCTGGGCGGCACCTTGCAAGTGAACCCGCTGGCGCTGTCGCTCACTGGTGCGGCCGCCGCCAACAAGGCCTATGATGGCGGGGTGGGGGCGACCGTGACGGGCACCCTTGCCGGCGTACTGGCTGGCGACACCGGCAACGTCAGCGCCATCCTGGGCGGTTCGTTCGCCGGCGCCGACGTCGGCAACGGCATTGCGGTCACCGCAACGGCAGGCCTGGGTGGCAGCGCGGGCGGCAATTACTCGCTGGCCGCTCCGTTAGGACTGACGGCCAATATCACGCCCAAGGCGCTGACCGTGACCGGCACCAGCGTCACCAGCAAGGCCTACGACGGCAGCAATAGCGCCACGCTGGCCGGCGCCACCCTGTCCGGACTGGTGGGCGTTGAGACACTGGTACTGAGCGGCTTGAGCGGCACCTACAATGACCAGAATGCAGCGCTGGGCAAGGCAGTCACGGTCAGCGGCGCAACCCTTGGCAATGGCACCGGTCTGGCAAGCAATTACAGCGTCACCAATCCGACCGGCATCACGGGCGACATCACGGCCAAAGCGTTGACCATCACGGGCACCGCCGTCACCAGCAAGACCTATGATGGCAGCAATAGCGCCACGCTCACCGGCGGCGCCTTGTCCGGCATGGTCGGCATCGAGACGCTGGGATTGAGCGGCTTGAGCGGCACCTACAATGACCAGCATGCGGCGCTTGGCAAGGCAGTCACCATCAGCGGCGCGACCCTGAGCGACGGCACCGGCCTGGCGGCCAATTACAGCGTCGCCAATCCGACCGGCGTCACGGGCGACATCACGGCCAAAGCGTTGACCATCACGGGCACCGCCGTCACCAGCAAGGCCTACGACGGCAACAACAGCGCCACGCTCACCGGCGCCACGTTGTCTGGCCTGGTCGGGATCGAGACATTGGGCCTGAGCGGCTTGAGCGGTGCCTACAATGACCAGCATGCGGCGCTTGGCAAGGCAGTCACCATCAGCGGCGCGACCCTGAGCGATGGCAGCGGCCTGGCGTCCAACTACAGCGTCGCCAATCCGACCGGCATCACGGGCGACATCACGGCCAAAGCGTTGACCATCACGGGCACCGCCGTCACCAGCAAGACCTATGACGGCAGCAATAGCGCCACGCTCACCGGCGCAGCCTTGTCCGGCCTGGTCGGCATCGAGACGCTGGGACTGAGCGGCCTGAGCGGCACCTACAATGACCAGAATGCAGCGCTTGGCAAGGCAGTCACGGTCAGCGGCGCAACGCTCAGCGATGGCACCGGTCTGGCAAGCAACTACAGCGTCGCCAATCCGACCGGCATCACGGGCGACATCACGGCCAAAGCGCTGACAATCACCGGCACCGCCGTCACCACCAAGACCTACGACGGCAACAACAGCGCCACCCTCACCGGCGCTGCCTTGTCCGGCATGGTCGGCAGCGAGACACTGGGACTGAGCGGCCTGACTGGCACCTATGTCGACCAGAATGCGGCGCTGGGCAAGGCCGTGACGGTCAGCGGCGCGACGCTGAGCAACGGCACCGGTCTGGCCGCCAACTATACGGTTGCCAATCCGGCCGGCATCACCGGCGACATTACCGCCAAGGCATTGACGGTGACCGGGACCACGGTCAGCAGCAAGACGTACGACGGCAACAATAGCGCTACCTTGAGCGGTGCCACCTTGTTCGGCCTGATCGGTACAGAAATGCTGGGACTGAGCGGCTTGAGCGGCGCCTATATCGACCCGAACGCCGCGCTTGGCAAGGTGGTCACGGTCAGCGGGGCCACCCTCAGCGACGGCACCGGCCTGGCCGCCAATTACACGGTGGCCAATCCAACCGGCATCAGTGGCGACATCACGCCCAAAGCGCTGGCCATCACTGGCACCACCGTCACTGGCAAGACCTACGACGGCACGACGGCCGCCACGTTGGCCGGCAGCGCCTTGTCCGGCCTGGTCGGATCCGAAACGCTGGGTTTGAGCGGCCTGAGCGGCGCCTATGCCGACCAGCATGCGGGGCTGGGCAAAGCCGTCACGGTCGGTGGCGCTACCCTCGGCAATGGCACCGGCCTGGCCGCCAACTACACGGTGGCCAATCCGACTGGCATCACTGGCAACATCACGCCCAAAGCCTTGACCATCACCGGCACCAGCGTGACCAGCAAGACCTATGACGGCACGACGGCCGCCACGCTGGCCGGCGCCAGCCTGTCCGGCCTGGTGGGCAGTGAAACGCTGGGCTTGAGCGGCTTGAGCGGCGCCTATGCCGACCAGCACGCGGCGCTGGGCAAGGCCGTCACGGTCAGTGGCGCCACCCTCAGCAACGGCACCGGCCTGGCCGCCGACTACACCGTGGCCAATCCGACCGGCATCACCGGCGATATCACGCCCAAGGCATTGACCGTCACCGGCACCAGCGTGAGCAGCAAGACTTACGACGGCACGACTGCCGCCACGCTGGCCGGCGCCAGCCTGGCTGGCCTGGTGGGCAGTGAAACGCTGGTCCTGGCCGGCCAGAGCGCCACCTTCATTGACAGCAATGCCGGCCTCGGCAAGGCTGTCACCATCACCGGCGCCAGCCTGGGCAACGGCAGCGGCCTGGCCAGCGACTACAGCGTCAGCAATCCGGTCGGCGTGACGGGCAACATCACGCCAAAGGCGCTGACGGTGACCGGCATGACGGCCAACAACAAGGTCTACGATGCCAGCACGGCAGCGGTGCTCTCTGGCGGGGCCTTGAGCGGACTGGTCGGGACCGAGACGCTCGGTGTCGCGGGCGCCAGCGGCGCGTTTGCAAATCCGAACGCGGGCGCCGGCAAGGCGGTCACCGTCAGCGGCATCACGCTGGCCGACGGCACCGGGCTTGCCAGCAATTACAGCGTTGCCAATCCGACCGGCCTGACCGCCGACATCACGCCGCGCGCCCTGACCGTGGCCGGCATGAGCGCGCTCGACAAGGTCTATGACGGCGGCACGGCAGCACAACTGTCGGGCGGCGCGCTGGTCGGCCTGCAGGGCGGTGAAACGCTGCTGTTCTCCGGTCATAGCGGCGCGTTCAGCTCGCCGAATGCGGCCAGCGGCATCGCGGTGGCGGTCAATGGCATTGCGCTGGCCGATGGCAGCGGCCTGGCCAGCAACTACACGCTTGCCAACCCGACCGGCCTGAGCGCCAATATCACCCGCAAGACCTTGACCGTCAGCGGCCTGGCCGCGAGCGACAAGGTGTATGACGGCACGGTCGCCGCCACGCTGGGCGGCGCCTCGCTCACCGGTCTGGTGGGTGGGGAGACGCTGGCCTTCAGCGCGCAAGGCAGCTTTACCGACAAAAACGCCGGCAACGGCAAGACAGTCGCGCTCGGCAATGTGGCGCTGGCCAACGGCAGCGGCCTGGCCGCCAACTACCAGTTAGGCGCGCTACCGGCCAGCCTGAGCGCGAGCATCAGCAAGGCAGCGCTGAGCGGCGTGTCCGGCATTGGCGCCGCCGACAAGGTCTACGATGGCAGCACCAGCGCTGTCCTGAATACGGGCGCCGCCATCCTGAGCGGCAAGATCGCCGGCGACCAGCTCAGCGTGGCCTCGGCCGTGGGCAGCTTCAGCGACAAGAACGTGGCCAACGCCAAGGCGGTCAGCATCACCGGCATCACGCTGGGCGGCGCCGATGCGCTCAATTACACGGCGCCGGCCAGCGCCGCAGCCAGCGCCAGCATCAGCAAGGCGCCACTGACGGTCAAGGTCAACGACAGCGCCAGGCTGACCGGCACGCCGAATCCGGCCTTTAGCGCCACGTACACTGGACTGGTGGGCGGCGACAGCGCAGCGGCCGACGTGAGCGGCGTACTGGCCTTTAGCACACCCGCCAATACAGGCTCGGCGCCCGGCGCCTACGCGGTTGCCGGTAGCGGCCAGTCGGCCAGCAATTACGCGCTCAGTTTTGTCGATGGTGTGCTGACGGTCGAAGGCGCCATCCCCCAAAGTCCGCTGGCCGTGGCGCTGGAAGTGGCGTCCATCGTGCCGCTGCCTGCCCCGGTGGCGTCGCCGCGCCAGGACGCGCAAGCGCCTGGCCGCTTTATCGCCACCATCGCGCAAGCGCTGCCAGCGGGCGCCGGCGGCGTGCGCCAGGCCTTGGCGGGCCTGAACCTGGGCATCATCGACACCGGGATTAACTTGCCTTCTGCTGCCAGGCCGTCCAAAATTGCCGAAGACGACAAATAAGGAACAGTGCATGGTGACATTGATCGAAGGCGTGCGAGCATGACGCCGCAATTTATTGGCGTGGCCGGCTTGCCGCGCGCAGGATCGACGCTCATCTGCCAGCTGCTTGGCCAGCACCCGGACTTGCATAGCGAGGGACACAGTTCGCCGCTGTGCAATTCCTTGCTGGGCATCCGGCGCATGGTCAGCGACGACGAGTTTTTCCTGTCACAGCTGGACGTGGCGTTTGACACCAGCTATGGCCACCTGACCAGCGCCATGCGCGCTTACCTGCGCGGCTGGTATGCGAACTGCACCAGCCTGGGCGTGGTGGACAAGAACCGCGCCTGGCTGCACGCCATCGAATTGCTGCTGCACCTTGCGCCCGAAGCGAAGCTGGTGGTGTGCGTGCGCGAACTGGGGCAGGTGTACGGCTCGATCGAGGCCCAGCACCAGCGCACCATCTTGCTCGACTTTGCCGACCGCCTGGCCGATTACGACCGCATGGGCCGTGCCGACATGTTGTTTGCGAAGGACCGCGCGATCGGCGCGCCGCTGATCTCGCTGGCGGCGGTACGCGACTTGCCCGAGGACGTTAAGCAGCGCCTGTACTTCGTGCGCTTCGAGGACCTGGTGGCGCAGCCGGTCGCATGCATGTCGCACCTGTATGCCTGGCTTGGCATGGCGCCGTTCGAGATCGATCCCGACAACATCACGCGCGGGCAGTCCGAGAGCGACAGCCACTACCGCATGAAGTTTCCCCACAAGCAGGCCACGCGCATCCAGGCCCCGCGCCCGCACCGGATCCCGGCGCGCATTCAGACCCATATCGAAGCGGCGTACCCGTGGTTTTACGAGATGTATTA
>CXWL01000491.1_pt1 | contig 24340 bp, 26 predicted proteins | sample 590931 | NCBI WGS metagenome assembly CXWL01 (sample SAMEA3498368, study PRJEB10139) | groundwater metagenome | biome: water well; material: biofilm material | place: Germany | collected 2015-04-27
GGATCTGATCTCCGCGCGCCAGTTCGTGCGTATGCAGGAGGCGTAGGTGGCGGGCGAATGGACCAAGTTAGAGGTTGGAGGCGAGGAGCACGGGGCAATGGGGGCGAAACCTGAAGCTGGAGGTGGCTGGTTGATCTGGAGCATTGAACCAAACAGACCAGAGAGACCGAACGAACAAGACAAACGAGCAGAAGCTGATTGCGAATTAGAGTATGCGGGTTATTCCACCGACTGGCCTTGCAGAAAGAGCGCTTGTTCCAGGGCGCGGAAGAATTGTTGGTACGGGCCCGGTTCTTCGACTGGTTGTAGATAAAATTGTGCACTAGCCCGGACGACGAGCTGGGATTCCCCCCGGGTGCGGATGNNGGGTTGTTCAATTTCGATAAATTTCTTTCCGGAGACGATCCCCAGCTCTTCATCCAGCACTTCCACGTTGAAGTCCAGATCCTGCATGGTGGAAATGATGGCCTCGAACATCCGCCGCCGGTCCGTGGTGTCAAACACTCGTGTCTGTGCGGCGCGGACCTTGAGCTGGCTCGTTTCCGACAGCCATATCTGCTCCCGTGAGTTCCATTGATTTTGGTGCCGCGATTCGTAGGGAGAACAGCCCTGGATCAGAAATGCGCAGAGGAGTACGGCGCCCACAGCGTCACGTATGGTGGAATGTCTCAGGGACAGGGATACCATGGTGGGAATTCTTACTCCTTTGTCAGAAACAAAGAGCGTTCGAGGGATGCAAAGAAGTTCTGATACACCTTGGGGTCGTCAATAGGCTTGTTGTTGTAGATGGCATTCGCGCGGATGGTCAGACGGTCCTTCGTGTCCTGACGCACGGTGACCGTGACGCTGATGACGTCGTAATAGTTGGGCTCGGCGAATCGCGCGGCCGTGACGAGCCCGAGCGATTCGTTGGCCCGCTCGATGATGAACCCGAGATCTTGCAGTGACGCGATGACTCCGCGCATGGCGGCGTTCCGGTCTTTGACGTCGAAGGTGCGCGTCTGGATGCTGCGGATCTTGAGTTGCGCATCGGTCGGCGCCAGGAGATCCTGCGGAGTACCCGGTGTGGTACAGCCGTAGAGCAGGAGGCTTCCGACCATGAGCATGCCTCCCCATATGGATCGCTTGTCGGTCATAGGTCCTCGTCTTCGGTCGATCATATGGTATGCGCTTCCAGGAATACGGCTTTGGAGAGTTTGGCGAAAAACTGCTGGTAGATTTCCGGATCCCGGATCATTTCCATATGCTGTTGGCCCGGTGGAATGTATTGGCGGTCAACTTGTCCGTCACCTTTCCATACGACGCGGTAAAATACGATACGTACTTCTTGCCTGGTGGCCTCTTGGTTGAGCGGCCTGGTGATCAATCCAGCCGCGATCTTCTGGTGCAGATCCACCGGGTTGAGTAGTTTCCCAAGTGAGAGAAGCAGGAACAGGGCTCGCTGGATATATTGACCGTACTCCCGCGCGCTACGTTCTTTCGTTGCCCGGAGAAAACCGACTTCGCGCACACTCTCTTCGACCTGGAATCCGAGATCTTGAAGCACAGCGGCCGATGCCGATAACAGCTCCTTTTCGTTTGGCGTTTCAAAGAATCGGGTCTGCATCGCTCGATGCATGGGCGTTTCCGCCGTCAGCTGAAACAACTCGGCCGGCTCCGTGTGAGTGACACACCCGATCAGCAGCATGAGCGAGACGAGACAGACTCCCGTTCGCATCACAATGCCTCGTCGTTCTGCAACCGGATGCTCAGAATTGCGTGGAGTTGTAGGCAAAGTCGCGAACCTTCTTTTCTTCGTCGAACTTGATGATGATGGTAAGTGTGCGCTGCCGCTGCGAGCTGGAACTGCTGCGGGAGCTGCCGCCCAAGATGATGATACCTCCAAAGGAGGAGCTGGATGTGTCGACTCGGTCGGTTGAAACTTTGTCGTACATCCAGACCTCTCGGCGTTTCTCATCCGTCGTCACGATGTTCGGCGAGCCGAGGAGTTCCGCGACCTGGGAGGCAGCCATGCCGACTTTGATCTCACCTTGAACCTTTCCGACAGTCAGGCGGTCCTCCTTGATTTCGGCCTTCTCGCTACTACAGCCTGCAGCGGCTACCGATAAACAGAGTCCCAGTGCGATCCAAATATTCTTCATCTGGTGTCCCCCTTCTGCGTGATGTTTCGATACGGCATGGTGTTATGCGAGAGGCTGAGGCTCCCTCTCCTTCAGTCAATTCACCCACATTCTGCTGCTCTGGGCGCTGGCAGCTGGCGTTCAGACCACTCTTACATTCTTAGGTTACTCTTTTCGCGATGAGAAATCATTCGACCTTACGGGGACGCAAAACGTAAGGCGTGGTGAAGGGTGAAGCGAGCACGGCGAGGCCAGTTTTTTGGTTCTTTTGGTTTGTCGAGCCCGTATTATTCATGACAGTTCGTCGTGAAATCGCGCAGTCGCCATGCGAGACGGGCACGCGGAGCCGTGAGAGCCCGAGGCGTACTTAAACAGTACGTCGAGGGAGCGAACGGCGAGCCTGCCCGCCGAAGGCTTGTCGTAGCAGCGAATCCGCGATTGCAACAGAAGTGCTCATGAATATTACGGGCTAGTTTGTATTGTTCATCGAACCAAAGAAACCAAACCAACCAAATAAACCAGACAGACCAGACAGGCAGGGTTGAGGCCGGTTCCTTACTTGGTGGTGATGTGCATACGTGCGGCCTCGGTGGGGAGGCCGCAGGTCGATTTGTCGTAACAGGATTGCACGGTCACTTCCCAGACTCCTTCATGGTTGGCTCCGACGTCCCGGCAGGACACAGTGGTAGTCTCTGCTGGGATGAACCGTACGATCTTTGCCTGCTTGCTCTGGTCGATCAATGTGAGCTGGTACCAAGCTACCTTCGGGTTGTTCGTTTTATCCCACGAAATATTGCAATAGGGGCCTACGTTTGTCGGCTGCTTCGTGGGGGCTGTACAGCCAACAATCACGAGAAGCGAGATCACGAGCAGACCTTCCGCATGTTTCACTAAGGTTCCAGCAGATTTCATTAGCGGTCTCCAGGGCAGAGAGTGAGTGTCGGTAGCTGGTTCACTCCGTGCAGGATACACTGGTTGGATTCTGGTTTCTACTTCCAGGGGGATGATAATTTCGAACCGTCATCTATCATCACTGAGACGGAGGAAGATGTCTCCATGGCGATGTCTGGGGCTTTATCGAATGAGGAGGTTCAGGCTGCTTGGACCAAGTTGGCCGAGGAGACTCGCACAGGTGTTCTGATGACCCTTCGAAATGGGCGACCATAGATCTGCTTAACTGGCTACATCAGAAGCCCAGTGCCAGAACGTGAAATGTGAGACGTAAAAGGTGGGGCGTGAGTGGGTTCGGAGGAACACCATCCGGCGTCTCCACATTTCACGTTTTACGTCTCACGTATTACGGTTCGTTCTGAGCCGAGGATCGGTAGGCGAAATAGAGCGCGATGCTTCCGATCAGAGCGATGAGCAGGCCCGCAATAAATATCGTGTCGAAGGTCAACGGCGCGATGTAGCGGTGATACAGGAGAGGCAGCAGAATAGGCGCGAGAATGGCCAAGGCGAGGCCCAGCATATGACGCTTCAGATAGATCGGTTCGCCAGGCTTACGTCCCATGTTCGACGAGTTTCCTCAGTTGCCTCCTCCACATTCTTCTTCAGTTCCCTTGAGGGTGGGGCGAGCAGTTCCGGCTGTCCCACTTTACCCTAAGGGGAACAGCCAGGCTGTCCTTCACTGCGCGCAATATTCTCACCAGCCCAACCCCGAGCGCGCCGAGACGCGCTCTTGTCCCAGGCGAGCACCGTTCTTCTGCCTTCTCTGGGCTAGCATGGTCTCCTACTGCGCGTGTCCAACAAGATCTGGTTCATCTGGTCTATCTCGTCTATCTAGTTTGTCTGGTTGTTAGGACTTGAAATTCACCCAGAAGAACCAGAAAGACCAGCCGACCAGACAGACGAACTCTGCGCGTTGCACGAGCACATTCTGATCGTGCGCGTTCCGCGAGCAGAAGGACGACCAGGCTGCCCGTCTTTCTCTATTTGACGAGGAACGGCTTCGAGTTTTCACCCGAGGCTGTGGTCACAGTGAGAAGGACCAGCCCCTTCTTTCCACCGCTTGGCACGGTCGTCGTGATGCTATTGTGAGTCTGCTGAAACTGAGCTGGATGGCCAGGGCCGAAGGAAACGCCCCGTAAACAGGTTGCTGTACCGAAGCTGCTCCCGGTGATCGTGACCTTGTCTCCTGCTTTCCCTTCGTCCGGCGTGACTTTGTCGAGCTGCGGCGCTTCGCCGAAACAGGCGGTAGACTTTCCCGTGGTCCCTGGCATTACGGATTTCGTATCGGCTGTTTTTGGGGCAGGTGCGTTTGCCCGCGTCTGAGCCGATTTTTTCACTTTCTTTTCCTTTGCAACTGGTTCGGCCGCCCAGGTGTTGGTTTGGCTGATTACTGCCAGGCCGAGTGCCAATACTCCGATTGCGACTGTGATTCTAAGTCCTATCATTGGATACATGCCTTCCTCCGATTCCATCGCTGATGTTGTTTCTGAGCGCACAAACGTTTCATCGATTACCGGTTTTGACGCCGGCTGGATCAATCTTCGATCGTCGAGATATCGCCAAGGTCTTGTCCCAGTTCTTTCGCCTTGAGTACCCGCCGCATGATTTTGCCGGACCTGGTTTTCGGAAGCGAAGATACGATGTCGATTTCCGACGGCACGCCGATTTTCCCCAATTCCTGCAGCACTTGATCCTTGATCGATTGGATCAGGGCCGGGCTCTCCACTTCTCCCTGCTTCAAAATCACGAAGGCCTTGATGGACTCGCCGACGAGTTTGTGCGGCTTGCCGATGACCGCAGCTTCTGCCACGGCATGGTGGCTCACCAGCGCGCTTTCCACTTCGGCGGTGCCGAGCCTGTTCCCGGCGACTTTTATCACGTCATCGGCGCGACCCATGAACCACATGTAGCCGTCTGCATCCTTGTGGCAGATGTCTCCGGCGGTATAGCAGTTCGGGATCGTGTTCCAATAGGTCTTATAGCGTTCCGGATCTTTGTAGATGGTCCGCATCATGGATGGCCAGGGCTTCTTGATGACGGCAAAGCCGCCGGCATTGACCGGGAGACTGTTGCCTTGGCTGTCCACGACATCGGCTTCGATGCCGAGGAAAGGTCTGGTGGCAGAGCCCGGCTTCAAGGGGACGGTCGGCAGGGGAGTAATCAGGATGGAGCCTGTTTCGGTCTGCCACCAGGTATCCATGATCGGTTTGTCCCCACCGGCTGCGCGATGGAACCATTCCCAGGCTTCCGGGTTGATCGGTTCACCGACGCTGCCCAGGACCCGCAGGGTAGAGAGATCGTATTTCTTGGGCCAGTCTTCTCCATAGCGCATGAGCAGGCGAATGGCGGTAGGGGTCGTATAGAAAATCGAAACGCCATAGCGCTCGATCAAGTCCCACCAGCGGCCCGGGCTTGGATAGTCCGGCTTGCCTTCAGCTGTGAGGATAGTGGCGCCGTTGAGCAGAGGGCCATAGACGATATAACTGTGGCCTGTGACCCACCCAGGGTCGGCGACGCAGAAGTAGACATCCTCGTCTTTGAGATCGAACACGTATTTAGTGGTGATGTAGGTTCCGACCATGTAACCGCCGTGGACATGGACCACGCCCTTCGGCTTTCCGGTGGTGCCGGACGTATAGAGGATGTAGAGCGGATGTTCTGCATCGAGAGGCTCAGCTTCGCAGACTGCCTTTTCGTTCTTTAGCCAGTCGTGCCAATCGATTTCCTTGGGGGCGGATAAGCCCACCCCAGGAGTCTGTCTTCGCAGGACCACGACATGTTCGACAGAAGAACAATTGGTGACGGCTTGATCGACCACCGATTTGAGGGCGAGGGCCTTTCCCCTGTCGAACCCGACGTCGGCCGTAATGACCAGTTTGGATTCGGCGTCTTGAATGCGGCTGGCAAGGGCTGGAGCGCTGAACCCAGAGTAGACCACACTATGAATGAGGCCGATGCGCGCGCAAGCGAGCATCGCGACGATCTGTTCGGGAACTTTCGGAAGATAGATTGTGACCCGGTCCCCCTTCGTCAGCCCGAGCTTCTTGAGCGCATTTGCGCAGCGATTCACCTGTCGATAGAGCTCGCCGTAGGTGATGACCCGTTCTTGGTCGTTTTCGCCCACCCAGATGACCGCCACCTTATTCTTCCGCCAGGTTTTGACATGGCGATCCAGGCAGTTATAGGTAATGTTGCACGTGGCGCCGACGAACCACTTGGCCCAGGGGTAGTTCCATTCGAGAACTTTGGTCCAAGGGGAGAACCATTCGAGCTCCTTGGCGACACCGCTCCAGAAGGCCTCCGGGTCTGCAATCGATTTCTTATAGGCGCTTTCATAGTCCTGAATATGGGCAACGGCTTTGGTTTGAGCCGTCGGATGATACACACGGCTTTCCTTGAGGAGGGTCTCGATGTTGTCTGACATGTTGCAACGACTCCTTTAGATCTTGGTGTGAAGCGAACCGGCGATATTATGATGGAGGGGCGGGGAGGAACTCAACCATCCGATTACCCCTTGCTCTGGCCCCGCGCCTCTCGTCCGATCTTGGGCTACCGTTTCTTGACAGTCGCGCAAAGGCGATAGTAGGGTGATTTGTTTAGAGATCACACAATGGCACCGCTTCGATTGATGTTACAGGTCGCCCACCGACAATTGCGCCCCTTCCTTCTCGCAGTGTTTGTCTGCTCCCTGGCCTCGATCTTCTATCTGTCCACTGCATATGCCCAATTGGGGAAGCCGGAGGGGCTCTACTACAAGTCCTGGGCCATTGTCATTGGGGTGGAGAACTACCTTCTCGCCCCCCGAATTCCCGGCGCGATTGAAGATGCTAGAACGGTGGCCCAAGCCTTTCGCCAGTTGGGCTTCGACGAGGTGGTCGAACTCTATGACAAGGATGCGAGTGCTCGCCGTCTGCAGCAGACACTTTCTGATTTCCTGCCTCGGAAGGTCGGTCGATATGATCGGCTCGTGCTCTATTTCGCCGGACATGCGGGCATGACACAGGATCTTGCCGGACAAGAACTGGGGTATCTCGTTCCCTGGGATGCGCAGGTGGGGAATGTGTCAAAGTCAGTGACGCTCGAACAGTTAAAAGAGTTCAGTCGGCGTAGTGCCTCCAAGCACACGCTCTTCTTCTTAAACGCTGCGGTTCGAGGGTGGGAGGTGAGCGCGGCCCAGCCCTTGTCGCTTGAAGGGCGATTGTCTCCAGAGGACGATACGGAGCGACGGGCTGTGCAAGTGTTGACTGCCGGCGATAAGGGTGAATCGTTGAGCCTGGAGAATGGGAAGAGCCTGTTCGTCCAGGTTTTGGTGAAGGGATTGAGCAGCGCTGCTGACCGAAATAAAAACGGATGGCTCATGGCCTCGGAAGTCGGAGACTATGTCAAACAACAAATTTCCGAACGGTCGAATGGGGCGCAGCATCCCTTCTTTGTGCAACTTGAAGGAGAAGGAGATACGGTATTGATCGAAGGCCCAAAGGCTGACTTTGTCCTGAGGGAAGAGCCCCAGTCTTCGGAGGAACGGCGGCAGGCTGCGAAGATGCAGTACGAGCAGGCAGCCCGATTGCTTCAAACCGGAAAGTCGTCGAAAGAGGCCTTAGAGCGGTTGGACAAAGCGCTGGAATACGATCCAAGGTTTGGCGACGCCTATGTGCTCAAGAGCTATGTGCTGTTAGAAATATTGCCGAACCTTGCCGACGCGTTGACTGCGGCAAAGCTGGCGGTGGAATTTGCCCCCAGGAATCCGGATTCTCAGTATACGCTCGGGTTAGTCTACGAAAAGCGCGGGCAGTATGCCGAAGCGGAGCGTGCCATGAGGGAGGCACTGGTGGCCAATCCCAACTATGTGGATGTGTATTTCTCGCTGGGCGTTCTCTATGCCGACGAGATGAAAGATCAGTCCAAATCGGTTGATGCTTTCACGCGTTATCTCGAACTAGGGGGCAACCATGTTCGTGCTAGGGCTGCTGTGGCACAGTCAACTCCCCCGAAGCCTTAGTAGGGTGCTGTACAAGTCCTGCAACACGAAGAAGGCTTAGGCTAAGGTCGAGATCGAAAGAGTCTGATCTTTGCTCAACCTTGACCTTGACCTCAGCCTCCTCCTGCTAAGGTTTTTCGCCTCCCTTCAGATACCCGAGTCCTATCTTTACGGCTTTTCGCGTAATTTCTGCCCAGCGGGCTTGAGGGTATTCGGCGAGAACTGCTGCTGCTTTAGGGTCTTGAACCTCCAGGCTCAGAATCTTAATGATCCCGTCATCGATCTGAATTTCTGCCACAGGTGTGCTCCTTTAGCAGGATGCTGAAAACGTCGTCCTTCTCACCCGCCCAACCCCGGTGCGCCGAGACGCGCCTTTTCCCGAGCATCGTTCTCGCATCGCTCAGAGACTCAACGTACCGAAGCGTACGCCTCGCCTCTTCGCTCGCTGCGGCCTTGCTGGACAGCCTTTTTGAGCATCCTGCAGTAATATCCTCGTCGATTCATTAGTCGACGGTTGCGTTGACTGGTTGGGGGGTGCATGTTAGCATGATTTCGCGTGAATTCTCGAACCATCATCGTCGGCATCTAGCATTGACCCACAGCGGTTTTATTGTCCTGATCGTCACTTAAGGAGGCTGCGCATGAACGGAATACTGGGGTTCAGGTCGAGGTTGGTCGGGGGAGGAGTGGCTATTGCCCTGATGATCGGACTTGCTGCCTGTGGCGGTCCTCCCAATTGGGTGAAGCAAGGGTCGGGGGCCTTTAACGAAAAAGATAATAAAGGGTTTTATGGGGTTGGGTCCGTAACCGGTGTGCGAAACGAGCCGCTGGCCTGGGACACGGCTGAAAATCGGGCCAGAGCGGAAATCGCCAAAACGTTTGAAACCTACACCGGCTACTTGATGCGGGATTATGCCGCTTCCACCACGGCGGGAGATTTTAACAAGGGTGTTGAAGAGCAGAATGTCGAGCGGGCTATTAAGACGGTGACGGCGACGACCCTCAGCGGTGTGCGCCCCATCGAACGCTATAAGGATGAGAAGACCAGCACCTATTATGTGTTGGCCAAGTTGAATCTCGAGGATATGAAGAACAATCTGGAGCAGGCCAAGGAACTTAACTCCCAGGTTCGTGATTTCGTCAGGAGAAATGCTGATAAGCTCTTTGAGAAGCTGGAGAAGGAAGAAGATAAACGGGCGCCGCGGTAAAGAGTCCAGGCCGACCGTTACAGACTGCATCTGTGAGGAGGTATCGCGTGATTGTGATGAATCGAGGGCGAATCGGGCTTGTAGTCCTGGCACTATTCTCGCTAGCCGGTTGTGCCCAGGAGACGAGAATCACGAGGGTTGATGCCGGTGTCGTCACGGATCTCAGCGGCCGTTGGAACGATACGGATTCCAGGATTGTGGCCGAGTCTATGGTCAAAGAGGCGCTGGAATTTCCGTGGCTCAACAATTTTTCAACTTCTAAGCGGCGTCAGCCAGTGGTCGTCGTCGGGACGATTCAGAACAGCAGCCACGAACATATCAACGTCAATACATTTGTGACCGACCTTGAGCGTGAACTCACGAACTCCCAAAAGGTGACGTTTGTGGCAGGAAAGGGAGATCGCGAGGAGCTTCGCACTGAACGTAAAGAACAAGCCATGTACGCGCGAGAGGATACGCAGAAAGCGCCGGGAAAAGAGATCGGCGCCGATTATATGATGAAGGGTACCATCGCGACGATCCTCGATGAGGCTGACGGCACAAAGGCGGTGTTCTATCAGGTCGATCTGCAGATGGTGGATTTGGAAAATAACGCCAAGGTCTGGTACGGCCAGAAGAAGATTAAGAAAGTCGTCGAAAAGAAACGTTCCATTTTTTAGTCTCCACGACCGCGTTGAGCTCTCTTGTCGCACGCCCCACCGTCCCTGTTCAGGCACGGTGGGGCATTTTTATTTCTGTCCGGTTTCTTATTGCCCTAACAGTCGTCGCGCTTCTCGCCGGATGTAGCCCTTCGGTCAACCGATATCTACTCATCGATGCAAGCTTGCGCGCCAACGACCCGAAGGGCGCCGATGCCATTGTCCAACAGCGTGAAAAGGAGTACGGCGAAAAAAGCCTGGTGCTCTACGGCATGGATCGAGGGATGACCCTTCAACTGGTGGGCGACTATCAGCAGAGCAACGCTGTATTGGAGCAGGCTGAGGAAGAACTGGATCGCCTCTACACCAGGAAGATTCGAACGGAAACCCTCGCGTTCATGACGAACGATACGGCGCTGCCCTATGAGGGGGATCCCTATGAACAAATCTTGATCAATGTGCTGAAGGCGATCAATTATGCGGTGCTGGGTCAGTGGCAAGAAGCGCTGGTCGAGGCTCGTCAGATCGACCATCGGCTCAACGTCCTGTCGGATCGAACTCAGGAGAAGGGGGCTTACCGAGAGGACGGGTTTGCTCGCTATCTGAGCGGCATCCTCTATGAAAGTACCGGCGACATCAATAATGCGTTTATCGCCTATCGAAAGGCCTACGAAACATTTGAGGCTACNNCCGAGGCCCTGCACTTTACTCAGGAGCTGGCTGAGTACCGACGTCTGTTTCCCGATACGAAGTGGGAAACCAGCCAGTCGTTGCAACGGCTCGCTCAAGTTATCGTGATCAGTTATAATGGCCGGGCGCCACGCAAGGAGGATCAGTTTCTTGACCTGCCGATCAGTCTCGATGCGCTCCAGCTGGTGCTGCTCAATCGCGGGATTGTACAAGCGAACCGACAGCCCAACCGGGCGGTAGACAGCGTACTATATGGGCTGAATGGGCATGTCGTTCGTGTGGCCTTGCCGCGGCTCATCCAGCAGAAGACACAGGTGCCTGTCGATCGGGTGAGCCTCATCCAGGACGACGGGACGAAAGTGGCGGTGAATACGGAATTGGTGCATAACGTGTCGGCATTGGCGGATAAGGCGCTTTCCGAGCGAATAACCGGCATTACGGTTAAGGCTCTCGCCCGTGCTGCCACAAAGTTTGCGCTGGCTGAAGGGGCGGCGCGTGGGGCTCAGCAGGCAGCGGGGAAAGATGCGGGGCCCTTGGTCGGTCTGCTGGTTGGGTTGCTGGCGAAAGGATTGGCTGTGTCGTCCGAAGAAGCAGACAAGCGGAGCTGGCAGACGTTGCCCGATGAAATCCATCTTGCGCGGGTCTGGGTTCCACCGGGGCGCTATCGGGTGGAGAGCCAATCAGTAGGAGCGCCGTTCAATCCAGTGGCGTCTGAGGCCATGAGAAGCCTGTCTCTTGAGCCAGGTGAAACTGCCGTACTTCTCCAGCGGGTGATGCCATGAGAGAGCGTTCGCTGTTCCTGCAACGAATGTGTCTGGTGTTGCTGGCATCGGTGGCGCTATCCAGCTGTGCATGGCTTGGCGGACAATCGAAACCGGACTGGATCGATGGGGTGAGCGAGGCCTATCCGGCCAGTCAATATCTTGTCGGTATAGGGCAGGCAGAGAGCCGCGCAGGGGCCGAGGATCGCGCCTATGCAGCGGTGGCTCGTGTGTTCAAAGCCGAGGTCAGCGCGCAGGCAAAAGATTGGGAATCGTATTTGGTGATCGAGCAGCGAGGCCAGAGCAGCGCGGAACGGCGCTTGACGCTCGACAATCTGACCCGTGTGTCGACGGATAAAGTGTTGGAGAATGTCCGGATCGTCGATCGGTGGCTCGATGTGCGTAAGGGCCTCCACTATGCATTGGCGGGGATGCATCGGCCACAGGCAGAGATGTCGTTCATGGAACGGATCGCTCTATTGGACCGATCGATCGGAGAGGATGTCGAGGAGGCTCGCCGACCGTCCGATAAGTTAGCGCAGGTCAGAGCGTTGAGACGGGCCGTCAGAAATCTGGTGTTGCGGGAGACCTATAATGCCGATCTTCGTGTGATTCGATCCAGTGGGCAGGGTACCGCCGCAGCTTACCGCGTGAGTGAACTCACACGCGAGCTGAAACAATTCCTCGCCTCGAATCTTGTGCTGGCGGTTGCAGTGACCGGCGATCAGGTTGAACCGGCGCAACGGGCTTTGATGGAGGGATTGTTGAAGGAAGGGCTGCAAGTGACAAGTCGGTTGTGGGGAGGGGATTCTTCGGTGGGTGTCGATTCCGGCGGCCCAATTCCGGAGCTGCTTGTGCGGGGAGTTGTGCGGGTGTGGCCGATCGACGTGCGCGATCCGCAGTTCAAGTTCGTGCGCTGGTGCAGCGATTTCGAAGTTGTGGATTTGACCAGCCAGCGGGTGGTCGGAGCTCTTTCAAAGGGTGGAAAGGAAGGCCATCTTTCGGATCGTGAGGCAACAGCCAAAGTTGTGCGTGTCATACAGCAGGAATTTTCGACCGACGTGGCGAAGGCCATTGCGGCACATGTCTATGGAGAGTCCGAATTGCCGGCACAGGTAAGCCAACCTGCGGGATGTCCGCGGTCTGGATCGGCGCCGGCGCTCCACTAACTCAGAGGGAGAGGGAAGGTATGGCCAAATCGAAGTCGGAAGTCGGACAAGTATCGGGGCGCGCGCCACGCAGCCGGGGCCGCGGACTGACTGTAACAAAACAGCGGGTTCCCAGTCGTTTGGCGAAACGCCGGCTGGGTGATCGGCTTAAAAACGACACGGCGTCGTTCAATCTAGGCAATCTCGCAGACAAGTTCCGCAAGGAGGGGTATGACGATCTCCCGCTGGACGAACTCCAAGATCGGCTATCGAAAATGTCCGGCCCCCTGGCCGCCATCATTCTGAAGGGAAGAGTGTGATCGCATGCCATACTACTATTTCGACTCAACTGCTTTGGTGAAACGGTACAGCATGGAGCGGGGCACTCGTATCGTCAACAGACTGATGGTGAAGCGGAGCAAAGTGGCGATTCTGCCGACGTGGTCTGTCATCGATTTTTATACGGCCTTCGCCAATCGAGCTCACGCTGGAGAAATTACCCGAGACGATTGTTACTCGGTCATCCATAAGTTCGAGAGAGAATCGCAGGAGGGACTCTTCCAGTTTATCGCCCCAACGATGCAGACGTACTTAGCATCGAAAGAACTTGCGCTGGAGTATCCGTCCCTCAGGACACCACAAGTATTGCATCTGGCGCTGGCATTGGAACTCAAACCCTTGCGGCTGACCGTTGTCAGCGCCGATACGCAACTGTTGACGGCCTGTCATTCGGCCGGCCTCCATATCGTCAACCCGGAAGATGACTAATTTGGGGAAGTGCTGAGTGCTGAGATCTGATTACGCAGAAGCGACAAGTGCTCTATGGGTCTGATTGCCGGTGACCAGCGAGTCGATAGCGGTCATCCTGCTGGAGTCTGATAATCCACCTGGAAGGGCGAGGTTCTTTGGTCGCGCACCTTACGCTGAGGGCCCTTTAGGATACCTGCGTTAAGAGGTCCAAGACCGCTTCATTCCAACCTACTGGTCCTATTCCTGGCGCGCGGATCATTCCAGCCAGGTGGAGATCAGGGTCGTACGATCCGTCCGGTTTCTGCACGAGAATGGGGTGATCCACCATGGCGAGCAGGGGAGCATCGTTGATGCTGTCTCCGATCCCCACCGTTTCGATCCGTCTATGCTGGCCTGTCATATGTTGCTGGCGTTGGTAGCAGCGCAGGAGTACCGAAGCGGCCTCTCCTTTGTTGTTGTCCCCCATCAGATGAAATAGCCGTCCCCCTTTGGTCCATTGAAGACCTCGGATCATGATTTGCCGGCAGACTTCTTCAATGAGCGCTTGCGGGCCTTGCAGAAGATAGGGCTCGTCGTATTCCCGTTGCTTGGCCAGGGTGGCGTCGGCATAAGGGAGTCCGGTCGCTTGCATGATCGCTTCGACCGACAGATCCCCAAATCCTTGCAAGGGCGTTTCAACCGCATCTTCAATTTGTTTCAGTACCTCCCGTAGCATGTGATAGGGAAGTCCCAACTCGATGACCTGGTAGGGCGACCTGGTGCGCATTCGCTCTAAGGGAAAATCAAAGAGGCCATGAGGAACAAATACCGCGCCGCCGTTTTCGACAATGAAGGGGTCATGGTGACCGAGACGCTGTCGAAGCGGTTCCATTTCCGCGCGTGTTTTGCTCGATACCAGCACGAGGGGGATCCCTTGTTCGCGGAGGGCCGTGAGCGCCGGTGTGGCCGCTTCGTAGGAATAGGTGGTCCCATCCAGGAGCGAGCCATCCAAGTCTGTGAAGACGATTAAATTGGGCATGGTTTGTGTCTTCATAAGTGATGTAGATCGTCGATCGCTCCGGATTTCTGTCGGCCCCCCAGCCGTCGTTCTAAGAATCCTTTGGCGAGATCGGTTGCGCCGAGTCCGAATGCAATCGCTCCGGCCAGCACAATGCCTCCCCAGGTAATCCCGAACCCCACGACCACGATATGCTGGGCAATGCCGAGTTGTTCCAATGCCATGGCACCGGCAAGGGCTTGGATTCCCCAGCGGGAACCGGTTGCGATGAGCCTGGCGGGGGGCAGCCCGGCGTTGACGGCGGCAATGAGGACGGCCCGGGATACAAAGTTCGAGAGAAAATATCCGGCCAGGAGAATCACCGCTGCTGTCACGAGATGAGGCACATAGGCCAGCAGCGACTGGGCGAATTTGTTGATGGGACTCAGGTTCAGAGCTCCTAACGCCGCAATCGAGGCCAGCACAATCACCGTCCAATAGATGCTGCGACCGACGAGGCGCGAGGGATCCGTTTTGACTCCACCCCGAAGGAGCGCGGCATTCATCCCCAGCCGATCGCAGAGACGGTCGAATCCGATCACTCGCAGCAGTCGCTCAATGAAGAACCCAAGTGCCCAGGCAGTGAAGAGCCCACTGAGCAGAAGAATGCTCATGGCGAGCACATTGGGGAGGATGGTCAACAGCTGCTGTCCGAGCAGTTCTAATGGCTTGAAGAGCGCTTGATTCATGAAGTTATCCATGAGTGCCTCTTGTGTCGAGAGTCGCGTGGTGCAATAGAGCCGGCGCTGCCGGTAGCAGCGCCGGCGGCTGCCAACGTTCAACCAGATAGGGCTTCATACGTTCGAACCTGTAGCACAAGGCTTCGACCTTCTGCTCTGCTTCTGTCGATGTCAGGCCTTGCGTGGCATGGACGAAGGAGGCGGTCCGACCTAAGTACAGGGGAGTGAGGGCTTTCAGGAGGTGATCGCGAGGCATAATCCGTTTGCGGTAGGCGATTGCCGCATCATAGACGACCTGGACCCACAGCTCATCCGGAATACGACAGTCGGTGTTGGATGTCCCTTGGAGGTCACGGAGATGGGTGAAGGTGTCAGCAGCCAAGACTTGTCGCCAGATCGGTTCAAGATCTCTCAATCCCTGTCTGTAGTGCAACACCATCCGTTCCAGGTTGACATGGATCGGCTCAACCCCGACCTCGTGGGGAAATCCAAAGAGCGGAACCGGCTGCGATTCCTCCTGTCTGGACCAGAGACTTTGATGCTGTTCCATGAGGGCAAAGAGCGCTCCCATGACTTGCATCAGCATGGCTGACAGGTCGGCGGCAGGATCCTTCGGATTGTGGATTTTTGCGCCAAGGAAGCTTTGACAGACCCGTGCCCCGCTGGCAATCGCCTCCGTCGTCATCCAGATATCGATGCCAAACCGCGCCACTTCCGAATCCCAGACATGCTGGTCGAGATAGTGGGCCGCAAGGTCGCCGGAGAAACCGAATTCTCCTCCGATGGGTTGGCGGATTCGTTGCCCGTAGAGAGCCCTGGTGAGCGGGTAGGCGAGACTGTTCGTGATCGTGCCGTCGTATTTGTGGCGCAGATAGTAGGGCGCGACGTAGTCGTATCCCTTTTCCACAATCGGTCGCAGTAACAGTTCGATCCATTCCGGTGAAATGCTGCGGAGATCTGCATCGACAACTGCGCAGGCCCGGGCCTTCAGTTGCCGCGCAATCTCGAAGATCGTCCGGAAGGCGCTGCCTTTTCCGGGAATGCCATAGTAGGGGGTGACGATTCGATGCAGGATGCTTTGCTGGTCGGCGATGAAGAAGTGTTGGAAGTCGATTACAGTGCGGGCCACGATGGCCGGTGTTCCATCTGAAGAGCCCCCGTCGGAGTTGACCAGGACGGCTCGATGACCGGGGAAATGTTTGGCAAGCCCCACACTGATAGCCCGTACGACATGGCAGACCGTGTCCGCATTGTTGTAGCTTGGAATCCCGACGAGGATCTCCGCCGAACCGATCTCTCGGATGCGTGCTTCGGTCGTTGAGGTAAGAGGTGTGAGCCCGGTGGTCATGATAGGCTGGCGACCGGTTCTGCTGTGGGATCCCAAATGTGATCCGCTTCCACTGCGTCCACCAGGCGATCGAAGATATCCGGCACGGCATGAGTGACCCGGCTCCAGTTGGAAATCATGGGGACGCCAAGGGGATCGTCGAGAAACCCGTCCGTGGCCAGTTTCATCCCCTTCAAGAAGACTTCGACAGCCGTTCGTTCTTGGTGCCGGTCAAACGTGAGGCTGTTGATGGCCGCGTCGTTTTCGTAGCGGCTGATCGCTTCCTGTGCCGCCTGCAAATAGGTCGCCCGCAAGGTCTTCAGCACCCCGTCCGATAAGATGACTCCTTCGCTCGCCAGGTTTCTGAAAAGTGATTTAGTGATATCGACACACATCTTGAGGAGCCCGGCATCGGGATTGTGATCTGAGAGTATCTGGTGTTTGTGGTCATAGGCATCGGCAATGTCGGCCTGACAGATTCTGCGTAGGGCACAATTCCGGTAGACCTCCGCGAGGACACCGATTTCGAGACCCCAGTCACCGGGAATTCGGTTGGTCCAAGCCAGATCCCGCACCATGGCAAACTCGCCGGCCAGAGGGTAGCGAAAGCTGTCGAGGAACGTGAGAAGCACATGAGGCCCCACAAGCTGTTGGAGACTTCGGATCATGGGGGTGATGAATAGACGGGTCACTCTTCCATGGAGACGGTCCGTGACGCGGCTATAATAGCCCTTGCAGAATTCATAACCGAGATTCGGATTTGCAATGGGGTAGCAGAGGCGCGCCAGATATTCCCGATCATAGCTGGTGATGTCGCAATCGTGGAGGGCGATGACCTGGCTCTGGTTTCTAGCCAGCACATAGCCGAAGGCGGTCCAACAGCCTCGTCCTTTTCCCTGCAGGCCGATATCGAGGTTGTGATCCACCAAGAGCTTGAGGATGGATTGAATCCGCGCCCCGTCATTCCAGATCAGCCGCACTCGCTGAGGTAGTACAGAAAAGAATTGCTTGGCTAGGCGAAACTCCAAGGCCGAAGCTTGATCCAATGAAATGACGATTTCATTGAGGTAGGACACATTCTTGAGACTGTCCACGATGGATTTCAATGCCGGGCGGCCCAACTCTGCATAGAGCGAAGGGAGGACCAGGGCGATGGGGTTGACGCGACCATAGCGGCCTAACTCTCGCTCCAGCTGGTCGACATTCGGCTGCCCGAGGCGATGGAGCACTGTGACGACACCGTTTTGGTAGAAGTCTGACATTCGGTCCTCTGAAGAGTGAGACGTTTGCCGCTTTTGAGATGAGGCAGCGGTATCAGGAACGGTCATCACTGTCATGCGCCATATCAGTATATGAACGTAGCTGTGCAGATGGCGTGCCACCAGAGGAAGTTTCGATCGTTGAATATTCGAGGAGCAAACAGGGTGCGAGGTGAAGAGGGTGGTGGAAAAACCCTTCACTTCGAAAAGGGTTGATTTGGCAACTATCAGGGGTTCAGGCTGAAGGGGTTCAGGCCGAAGGTCGGAGTCCGAAGTTCCAATCCCTTCAATCTTCAGCCTGAACCCCTTCAGCCTACCGATTTCAGCCTATCTACCAGCGTAGCTACCTTCCTAGGGGTGATCGGTGGAGAGTCGTTTGGCAAGGCGATGGGCCAGTCGGACCATGCCTGCAGAACGATCGGCCGGATCGAGCAGCACATTCATGACATGTAGGCGGCTGGGGTCGGCTAAGGCGGCGGTGAGCCCTCGTTCGAATTCCCCTTGAGTGGTAATCCTCGTACCGACTCCGCCTCCGATCATGTCGCAGATTCGGTCATAGCGCCACTCGTGGACATCGTTGAAGGGGCCTTCAAGAATCTCCCGTTCAGTGGAGTAACCTCGATTGTTGAGTACGACAACGATCGGTGTTTGACCGTATCGCACAGCGGTCGATAGTTCTGTCCCCGTCATTTGAAATGCGCCGTCGCCGACCAGCACGATCGGTCTGAGTGTCGGATCGGCAAACGAGGCGCCCACAGCTGCCGGGACAGCAAATCCCATCGAGGTGTAATAGGCGGGGGAGAGAAATTCGAATCGCTGGTGGACGTGGAGGTCGGCTGCAGCAAAGAGCGATTCCCCGACGTCGGCAATGACCAGGGTGTGTGTATTCAACAGACTATCGAGATGGCGGAAGAGTCCCGCTAAGGTGACGGGAGCATCCGGCGCAAGGGTGTCTTGCGTTACGGCGAGAGGCGCAGGAAGCGGGCGGGAAGGAAAGGTGGGGAGGGGATTGGTCATCAGCGCCCGCACGAAGTCTTGAAACCGGATCGCGTCGTAGCGATGGTGTTTGATGGATATCCGATCGGCGGTCGCATGAATGGTGCGGCCTCCCGTCATCAGTGGCGAATCGGCATTGAGATCTTCGACGTCGGATAGGATCGACCCCAGGATCAGGAGACAATCGGATTGATTGATGAACTGTTGAACCTCGTCTCGCGCAATAAAGCCACCGTAGATTCCGACATAGAGTGGGTGGTCTTCACGGATGACGGATTTGCCAAGAAGGGTCGAAGCGATAGGGACGTTGAGCCGTTCGACCAAGCCTGTCAGATCGTCTTGCAGGCCGAATCGCGCAATCTCCGCTCCGGCAAGAATCGCAGGGCGTTTGGCTGACGCCAGCATTGCGCGGACCTCGGCGATCGCTTCATCCAGCGCGGCGGTGTCGCTGGGCTCGTCGTCGAGGCACAAGGGTCGTAACGGGTGAGTCAGCGGAGTATGCACAAGATCACGAGGGATTTCGATATAGATCGGCCGGCGATAGCGCAACAGCGCCGCAAAGGCTCGATCCATCTCCCGTTCGGCAGTTGAAGGATCGTCCAGGGAGATGGCGGCCACCGTAATTTTCTCGAACACCTCTCGTTGCGTGGAAAAATCACGCACCATATGGTGCATGTAAGGCGTGCGAACACGCTCCGAGAGTCCCGGCGATCCGGTGAGCAACACCACCGGCGACCGTTCCGCATAGGCGCAGGCGATGGCATTCACGGTATTGAGTCCGCCGACGCAGTAGGTGACGCAGACGGCCCCGATCCCGTTGATCCTGGCATAGGCATCCGCAGCAAATCCCGCGCAGTCCTCGCGCGTGGTTCCGATATGTTGAATCGGCGAGGCCTCGATCAATTGGTAGAGGCTGAGGACATAGTCGCCGGGGATTCCAAAGATATGACGGACTCCCAGTTGATGGAGCCTATCGATCACGGCGGAACCGATGGTCGGCATTCGTGTCATCGTTGTGCTTTCTGGTCCATGGAGTGGAAAACATGTTGTCCTTCACGCATAAGGGCAGCACACCATAGCATGAGTCTGCCGTCAAGTAACTATACGTATGCGGAAGGGCTTGACCTTCTGGTCGCGCCATTGGATAAGTAGGCCATGACTATTCAAGACGACAGTCCACGCGGGCGTATCCGACTCTCACATACACGCGGGACCGAGGAGTTGGGGCATCTCTGGATCTATGCCGGTCATGTCGAGGAGATCAGGGGTGATCTGGCGTCGGGCGATGTGGTCGATGTCATGACGCCGAATGGGCGTTTCTACGCCAGAGGCCTCTACAATCCTGCCTCCAAGATCCGTGTGCGGGTATTGACCTTCGACGATGAACCAATCACAGAACAGTTTTGGAGGGGGCGACTCGCGCAGGCAATCAGGTTGCGCAGGCAAATTGTTGTCGGCACGACCGCCTATCGCCTGGTCTATGGAGAATCGGATCGCTTGCCAGGCTTGATTGTGGATCGCTACGACGATGTCCTGGTCATGCAGACACTCTCGTCCGGTATGGATCGCCGGAAAGAGCTGCTGGCCGATCTTCTCTGTCAGGAATCCGGGGCCGCGCGGGTGTATTTGCGTAATGATGCCAAGAGCCGCATGTTGGAGGGGCTGTCGGTGGAGAAGGGATTTCTCCGAGGGGGTGGCGCAACGATGGTCGATGTCCAGGAGGGGCCTGCGCGATTTCAGGTCGATATCGAACGGGGGCAGAAAACCGGTTGGTTTTGCGATCAGCGGGAGAACCGCCTGGTAACGGCGCGGTTTGCAGCAGGCGCGGAGGTGCTAGAGGTATTTGCTCACACTGGCGCCTTTGGGATCCATGCGGCGCTCGCGGGGGCGAAGTCGGTTGAGGGGTTGGACGTGAGTGAGGATGCCCTGGCGCTTGCGCGCAACCATGCGGAACTCAATAAGGTGGCTGAACGTTGTGTCTACCGATCGGCGGACGCTTTTGAGGAGATGCGAAAGCTTGAACGGGCCGGCCGCCGTTATGGTCTGGTGTTGCTCGATCCTCCGGCCTTTGCTCGAAGTAAACAGGCAGTGCCCCGTGCCCTGGCCGGATACAAAGATGTGAATCTTCTAGGCATGCGGCTCACAAAACCTGAGGGATTTCTTATCACAAGTTCTTGCTCCCATCACGTGACTGAACAAGAGTTATGGACTGGTATCCGCCTGGCGGCACGAGATGCAAAACGGCAGGTCCGTCTGCTTGAACAGCGGGGGCAGGCCTGGGATCATCCCATCCTCGCCGCCATGCCGGAAACGCGATACTTGAAATGTTTCATTCTGCAGATACTGTGAGCGTGCGCTTGTAGGGTGAGATCGTCGCTCGCATAGAGGACGCTCAAACTGGTTTGTTTTGTTTATTTGGTTCATCTGGTCTGTTTTGTTCAACCAAACAAACAAGACAACCAAATAAACTAAATAACGGGTTTCTTCTGCTGGCGGCTTTTTTCAGCGCCCGAAGTTAATCGTTCGGAGGTTCGAAGTGGCCAGACGGCCTATTCTGCCATGGCACAGTTGACTGCTTGGCCTGTTTGACGAGGCTGCGCAAATTCACTTCTGCCGCGCGGAGTAACTTCGGTTCGCCGCTCTGGACGATGGCGGTCAGCAGGACGTAGAGCGACCGGTCCATCCGAGAGCCTGCCAACATTCGTTCTGTGACTGGGTCGGGGCCTGCAGGGATGGAATTTTCGACGTCTTCAGGATCGTCAAACAAAGTACGAAACAAGGTTGGGTGGCTAAAGAGCCAGGCCGGAGGGATCTTCATTGCGGCTGCGAGCGCTTCGAGCATGGAAGCGGCGGGATCAACCTCTTCCGCTTCAATTTCTTCTAACCGATGTGGGGGTATACCGGACTCGGCTGCCAGGTCGTCGACTGAATGTCCGCGTGAGATGCGCCAAGCCTGAATCTGTTGTCCCAATGCCATGGCGCGATGATACTGGATTAAGCCAGTCTTCGCAACCTCGCTCGGACAGGGCGTTGAGCGATATACCTTAGGAAACAATGGCTTATGTGTGTTTTCCCTGAGTGGAAGATGAACGATGAAATCAGGTATAATGCATTTCCTAGTTCATACTCGACCTAGTAAGGAGGCGTGCCATGTTGGGAACAGACATTCGTGGAATTATCGCAGAGGAAGAAGAGGTTCAGCGGCGTAAAGACGCCTTGAAATCGCTGTTGACCATGCGATCCAAGCAATTGCGTGAGTCATTGGAGCAACGGATCAAGCGGGCTCGCACCTGTGGAGATTGGATGCATCTGTCTCAAGAAGAATGTGAGACGCTTCACAAGCGGGAAAAACTTCATCTCAAGTCTCAGTTCGACAAGCTCCAGCACGAGCAGGACCGAACGAGAGGGAAGTTGACCGCACTCAAACGAGCGAAGGCGCGAGCCCAACGGATACGCGCTGCCGAAGCTGCATCAGGGCGGAAACGCCGCTGAGCCAGGCAACCCCCACTGTGACGATGTAGCGTGGCTGCCTCCCCCCTCCCTCTGACGCGTTCGCAAGGGGCGCGCATTCGTGAACTGCTTCTCGATAGGCGCGTACGGGCAGAAGAGGGTGTCTTCGTCGTCGAAGGCACCCACGCAGTTCGCGATCTTCTAGCCCGATATTCCGAAGAGATCCTCACGATAGTCATAGCCCATAGTTATCTGCCGAAGGAGGGTCAGCGCGACCGGGTCGTCCGACTTGCCTCGTCAGCGACACAGTACATCTGTTCCGACCTTCAATTTTTGAAACTATCCGATCTGGACGTGCCGCAAGGCATTCTCGCGGTTGTGCGCCAGCCGATGTGGGATGAAGCAGCGATTCTGAGACAGCGGATTGTCTTGGGAATTTTCGGAGAAAAACTACAAGATCCCGCCAATGTTGGGGCTATTATTCGAACGGCGGCAGCTCTCAATGCCAGTGCCCTCTGGCTGACACCGGAATCCGCCGATGTCTATCATCCCAAGGTGGTTCGCGCGACGAGTGGCGTCTTGCTCTCGCTCCCGGTCTTTTCCGTCAGGGGTGTCGAGGGGTTGATGCGGCATGGCTGTGAAGTGTTTGCAGCAGAAGTGATGGGGGATGGGACTGTTTCAATCGACGAGATCCGGCAGGCGCCGAGAAAACTTATTCTCGCCGTCGGCAATGAAAGCCGCGGTTTGTCTTCTCAAGTTCGTGGGCAAGCCACCGCTCGATTTACCATCCCACTCAGCCGCGCCGTAGAATCCCTCAATGTCGCCGCGACCGTGGCCATTGCCACATTCTACTTCTCACGACTTCCCAAAGCGGGATGACCCGAACCCCTTCGCTCGNNCCTTTTCAGGGCTGTGCTCTACCAACTGAGCTACCTCGGCACGGTTCACGGCAAGAAGAGCGACGCACTGTTACAGGATCGTCAGAGAAAAATCAAGTTACCTGGTCTATTTGGTTGATCTGGTTAGTTTCGTTCAACCAAATAAACCAAACAAACCAAAGCAACCAATGAACCAGATAGGCTGTGGCGGAGAGGGAGGGATTTGAACCCTCGGTAGAAGTTTCCCCCTACGGCAGTTTAGCAAACTGCTGCCTTCGGCCACTCGGCCACCTCTCCACGGATCACAGCTTTATGCGGGGTTCCCGATGATCTTCGACAGAGGTCGATGACCCTAGGAAGACCGGCAATCGAGCCGTGATCTTACCCCAGGCCATGTGAGAGGTACAAGCGATTCGCAAGGTGATTCAAAAAAACTCTCGGAGAGAAGCAGGGAGGNNGGAGGAAGTGATGCTGCGCGCCCATTGCGGTGTCTGTGCCGGCTCTTGCTCCACTGACCGGAAAGGGATCGTGTGAATCAGCGGAAGCCCGATCGAAGCAGGCTGGGAACGGGATGCGGTACTGCGGGTGGTCGGTGTCAGGTAATGAAGTTCAATATGGCCGGGTCTGACAACGCCGCTGTGTGCCAACATGAGCAACGCGGTGAGCTTCTGTTTTCTGCGCGCTCTCCGCACACTGAGGTACTTGAGATATTGCATCAGTGATGAGAATGCCTGCATCGTACGTTCCTTCCCTGTCGAATGGATGAGGAAATGTTCCTACATCCAGAGTATCTGTCCGATATCTTCATCGAGTCCGCGCGGGCGCTGGCACTGAGAACAGCGGGCAAAGAGTCCGCCGGCTTGCGGCAGCATGTCTCCTCGAAGCACGAGCTGATATTTTTTGCATTGACAGAAGGGACAAGCTTTACCGTCTAAGATCCGACGAATTGCCCCAATTTTCCCAATCTGATTGTGCATCGGTCTCTCCTTCAAGAAATGATGCCCACGGCGCCTGGTTTGTTCGACTGATGCTGATATTGCGGCAGGGCAAAATTTTTGAAAATACCTTAGAGGTAGGTCAATCCACACTAAAGAGGGGGCGAACATCCGGCAGGATGTCTTTAACCCGCATTATTCATGAGCGCTTCTGCTGCAATCGCCGATGCCTGACTCAAGCGAGACGGGCGAGCCTGGCGGGAAAAGCGCGACTAGGAGGAACGGGGAATGAATAGGGTATGCCTCACATGGAGGCGCTCCACCATTTCTCATGCTGTTGCTCTGTTATTCCCACACCTTTTCGCCACGCTTCAGGAGACTATTTAGGAGACGCTGCATCTTCTCCTTGGCCTTCTCTCGACGCAGACGCTGGCGTTCAACCATGCGTCCGGCGACAAATGCGGCCCGCGCGCTGGTCGAGTGCTTGAGGAATGTCCGGATATACGCCTCAGCTTGAATGGCGTCTTGGTGCAGG
>CXWL01005608.1_pt1 | contig 24340 bp, 20 predicted proteins | sample 590931 | NCBI WGS metagenome assembly CXWL01 (sample SAMEA3498368, study PRJEB10139) | groundwater metagenome | biome: water well; material: biofilm material | place: Germany | collected 2015-04-27
ACGACAGCGTCGAGGTTTTCGCTAACCAGCTGAATCTCTTCAATTAACGTTGGGACGCTAGTGTAATGAAACAATTTCTCAACATAATCGTGTTGCTGCAGCGGAAGCGTGGTCTCTAATCTTTTTCTCAATCCTGCCCCTTGAAAAACTCAAAATAGTGAAGCTTTCACCGCGTTCATGAGTTATGAACACCTTCCCGGCCACATCCGTCCTTCGTCCGATTTGATTTGCTCCATCCAAATTCTCACCCTCGGCAATAACTCGACCTACACGCCGCGTTTGGCGGCGATCCCTTCATCGTGGACACTCCGTTCAACACCGACGTGTCGGAAGCGCAAACCCACTTGGGCATCCACCCCACCTCGTGCATGACTGGTGAAGGGGGACTCACGTAACGCGCTGTCGGAGTGAGCCTCAACCATACTCTTGTATCGTCCGGGTAACACAAGCGGCACACCAATACATCCTTCTTGCCTTGACAGGCTTTTCCAGCCACACTATAAAAAGATTGCAATACAACGCGGGTTTTCTGCCTCTCGTCCCTGACTTCCACGATTCGCCGCGATCCAACACTATGTTTCGATCCTACGCTGCTTTCATCGTCCGGTTCCGCATTCCGATCATGGTGGTCGCCGTGCTGGTCACCGCCTTGTTCGCGAGCAAGATCGGGAATCTCCGCGTGGTGGTGGACCCAAACGACAACCTGCCGCAAGAGCATCCCTACGTCATCGCGACCAACGAAATCGAACGGATTTTTGGTGGCCGCAACCTGGTCGTAATCGGCGTGGAGGCCACCCAGGGCGATGTGTTCCAGCCGGCAATCCTGGAAAAGATTCAGCGCATCACTGACGGCGTGCTGGACATTCCCGGGGTCATCCGCAGCAACGTCATCAGCCTGGCCGCCCGCAAGGCGAAGAACATCACTGGGACGGAAGAGGGCATGGCCGTCCATCAGCTCATGGAGAGCGTACCCCAGACGCCAGAAGGTCTCGCCGCGCTGAAGCAGGCCGTCTACGCCAACCCAATCTATGTCGACTCGATTGTCTCGAAAGACGGCCACATGGCGATGGTCATCGCCGATTTCAAATTTGGCCCAGAGCTGCGGGGCTATCGCAGCATCAAGGAACGGGTGGAAGCCGTGCTCGACCGAGAGCGGGACGCCCGGGTCCGTCTGTATCTCGGCGGCCTCTCCATCAACCTGGCCTGGTTGGAGATTTATTCTCAGCAAATGCTGGTCCTGTTTTTCGCGGCGTTGGCGATCGTGATCATCGTGTCCTACCTGTCGTTCTGGTCGTTCCAAGGGACGGTGATTCCGGTGCTGACCGGATTGATTAGTGTGGTGTGGGGCCTGGGCGTCATGGGCCTCTTGAACATTCCCATGGACACCTTCAACGCCACGACCCCGATCCTCATCATGGCGATTGCGCATGGCCACTCGGTACAGATTCTCAAACGCTACTACGAAGAGTATGCGCGGCTCCATTCCAGCTCCGCGGCGGTGATCGAATCGCTGGCCCGGGTGGGCCCCGTGATGCTCACGGCAGGCAGTATCGCCGTCGCCAGCTTCCTGGCCCTAACCGCCTTTCCGACTCTGACCATCCGGGTATTCGGCATCTTCACCGCTATCGGTATTCTGGCCGCCATGATCGTGGAGATGACCATTGTCCCGGCCTTCCGATCCCTGTTGCCCCCGCCCAAGCGCTACGAAACCGAGCGTGAGAAAATGCGGGACGTCTTCGACCGGATGCTCGGCTCCGTGGCAGAAAGCATCGTCGCCCGTGGCGGACGGATCGTATTCGTCGGCCTGGCCGTCCTGGTGGTCCTCATGGCGGTGGGCATGGCCAGCCTGACCGTGGACAACAGCCTCAAGGGCAACTTCGCTCCCGACAGCCAGGTACGTCGAGACGACATACCGCTCAATGCGGGGATGGGCGGCACGAATACTCTCTACCTGTTGGTCGAGGGACCAGGGCCTGACTCGATCAAGGACCCCGCCGCCCTCCGGGCGATGGAGACGATTCAGCGGCACCTGGAAACCACGTACGCCCTTGTGGGAAAGACGCAATCGCTGGCAGACTTCATGAAAAAAATGAATACCTCCATGCACGCGGACGACCCGAAAGAGAACCGGCTCCCAGACACCCGAGAGCTCAATGCCCAGTATCTCCTGCTCTACTCCATGTCCGGCGACCCGGGGGATTTCGACAGCTACGTGGATTACGAGTACCGAACCGCCGTGGTCTGGGCCTATCTCAAGACCGACAGCACCGCCCTTATCGAGGAAATCATTGCGGATCTCCGGCCGGTGGTGGCTCGGACATTCCCCCCCGGCTTCACGGTCAGCATCGGCGGTGGCATGGCCCAGGGTGCGGCATTGAACCAGGTAATGGTCCATGGCAAGCTGCTGAACATCGGCTCCATCGCCCTGTCCATCTTCCTGATCGCCTCATTGGTCCTGCGGTCCGCGCTGGCCGGGCTGTTCGTGCTGGTTCCCCTGACTCTGGCGGTGATCGCCAATTTCGGGGTCATGGGCCTGGCAGGCATCCGGCTGGATATTGGGACAGCGGCCGTCTCCGCCATGGCGGTGGGCGTAGGAGCTGACTACGCCATCTACCTCATCTACCGCCTCCGGGAGGAGATGCAGCATCACGGGGACGCGGACCGGGCGATCCGCGTCACGCTGGCCACGGCAGGAAAAGCCGTGGTGTTCGTCGCTCTGGCGGTCGGTGCAGGCTATGCGGTGCTCATGGTAGGTGGACTGGCGATGCACCAACGGCTGGGCTTCCTGGTGTCCGTCGCGATGGCCATCAGTTGCCTGGCGGCTATCGCCCTGCTGCCAGCCATTCTCTACCGGGTCCGGCCGCGGTTTGCCTTCGGGCCGTTCGAAACCCCGGCCCCGACACCATGCAAAGACAAGCCGGACACGATGATCTGACCGGAGGGACCAGATGGTCTCCACACAAAAGGAAGGACCCCATGCCCCCTCTTTCACTTGTCATACTGTTAGTCTATCTCGCGCTTGGCCTGGGCGCGCATGACGTTGCCGCTGAAGCCATCGCCCCCCCGTCGCCTCGCGACATCATGGACAAGAATTTTCACGCGTCGAAGATCGCCTTTATGACGAATGACAGCACCATGACGCTGAACAATGATAAGGGCCAGCAGCGGGTCAGGAAGACACACAGCGTGAGCCTGCTCCAGCCCAACGGCATCGACAGCAAGATCATGATCCGGTTCCTCTTTCCCGGCGACGTCGAGGGCACCGGCTACCTCCAAGTCCAGCACTACGACGGCCAGGACGACATGTGGATCTACCTGCCCGCGTTGAAGAAGGTGCGCCGCCTTGTCGCCGATGAAAAGAAAAACAGCTTCGTCGGTTCGGACTTCTCCTACGGGGACATTCTGATCCCCGTCGTAGATACCTACACCTACACGCTGGTGAAGACCGACATGCTGGACGGGGAGGACTGTTGGGTGATCGAGGCCGTGCCCGCCACCGAGCAGATCAAGAAAGACTATGGGTATGCCAAAAAAATCGCCTGGATCCGCAAAAGCAACTTCATGGAAAAGAAAATCGAGTTTTTCGACACATCTGGACGGCCGCTCAAAACGATGATCGTCCCCGAGGTGAAGGAAATAGATACGGCCCACCACAAATGGTGGGCGCTACGACGCGACATCGCCAACATTCAGACCGGCCATCGCACCAGCATCACCTTCGAAAACCTCGACACCACCAAACCGGTGGGCGACGAGTTTTTCACACCCCGCTATCTGGAACGGGAACGATGAGGCCAGCACCCGGACTGTGGCGTCCGGGGATCCTGACGCTGGGGTTGGCCATGGCGCTAGCGGGTTCCGCACACGCAGCCTCCGCGGGCAATCTAGACCAAGCTCGGGACACGACGCCAAAGGCTGTACTAGCGACGGAGGCGGCCCCGGAACCGGCCCTACGACCAGCCTGGGTCACCGACCTCGGACTCGGCGGCATGGTCCGCGCCGACTATTACTCCGCCTCTAAACGGCTGGACAATCAACACAGCCTCCCCGGCCTCACCTTCCAGCCCAAGGCCATGCCGAAATTCGGCTCCTGGGGCGACGCCAAGATCGAAGGCCGCATCACGGACGACAATCTTCGTGGCCCCACCCGCGTCCAAGGCCGTCTGCTGGAGGCCTATACGAATGTGTATTTGGGCGCGGTGGACATCCGAGTGGGCAAACAGATCATCACGTGGGGACGGGCCGACGCGCTGAACCCCACCGATGTCCTCACGCCCAAGGATTTCACCCTGCTTTCTGCGAAGGACGAGGAGGAGCGCCGGATCGGCACCGCGGCGGTCAGGGCCAACTACGCCCTGGGAAGCTACACCCTATCCATGATCTGGCTGCCGATTTTCAACCCCTCGACGATTCCGCTGACCGCACCGCCCGGTTTCAACATCGAGGAAGACAAACGCTCGCAGGGTAAGTGGACCGACCAGAGCTTTGCCCTCAAACTCGACCAGACGGGCGGGCAGGTGGACTGGTCGGTGAGTTACTACTCCGGATTGGACGTCCTTCCCGTAGGCCGGTCGGTGACCCCCATCCGGGCCGTCCTCCAGCACACCCGTATCCACATGGTGGGTGCGGACTTTGCCACAACCATCGGACGCTATGGAGTCCGCGGGGAGACGGCCTATGTCCACACCCAGGACGCCTCCGGCACTGATCCCTTCATCAAGAATCCCTACGTGTTCTCCGTTCTAGGCGGAGACCGGGACCTCACCGAGGACCTGAACGTCAATCTGCAGATGTATCAGCGAACCATCATCAACTTCGAAGACCCCTTCGCCCAGTCCGACCCGGCCCGCCGGAACGTGGCGGTCCTGAACTCGGTCTTCACGCAGCAGCAGGACCGGATACAGTGGGGCGCCACCGGGCGAATCAAGGCCACCTGGTGGAACAAAACGCTGGAAGGGGAACTACTCGGCGTGTGGAACGCCAACCGGAACGACTTCTTTATCCGCCCCTCACTGGCCTACGCCTTCACCGACGTCTGGAAGGGGTTCCTCGGCGCAGACATCAACAACGGCCGCAAGGATTCGCTCTTCGGCCGCCTCCAACCCACCACCGCCATCTTCACAGAACTACGCGCAACGTTTTAACCCATCAGGTCAGACGGTAGACGTCCTGGGGAGGAGATGAAGAAGAAAAGAAGTGTCAGGGCAAAAGAACATTACACGCCGGATGTGAAATCTGTCACATCTATCGTGACATCAACACAACCATCCCACACGGCCCCCGTGGGCGCCACCAGCACTGAGGAACAACGATGCGAGCACGCCAGACCTTCACGGGTCCGCACGTCCGGAACCATAGGCGAACAACCCGCAGGATGCTCAAAAAGGCCGTCCAGCAAGGCCGCAGCAAGCGAGGAGGCGAAGACGTACCCTGGCGGTACGTTGAGCCTCCGAGCGAAGCGAGAACGAAGCTGGCGGCCTTTTTCAGCATCCTGCTTAGAGCCGCCCTTCGTCCAGATCGATCTGGTCCACCCACGTCTTCACCCTCGGGAGCGACGCGACCGGCACGCCGCGCTTGGCGGCGATATCTTTGAGGCGAGCATCGTACCGTGCTTGCACCACTTCATCCTTCGGCGCCGCCGTCGAGAGCTGCTCGTTCCATTGTTCGAGATCGGCTTCTTTCAAGAATTTGGCTTTCGAGCGCACCCAGGCCAAAATCTCATTATCGGTGCCGCCCTTCAGGACCCGCTTCTCCAACTCGACCCCGTCGACCTGAAGAAAGTCCAGCAGGTACTTATCGAACCCTTCGGTCAGATAGTTGTACTCCTGAAGCAGGCCGGTGTGACGCAATCGAATCTTGTCGATCAATCGAGCCAGGTGCATCATGCCTCCCAGGAGGACTTTGGGACTTCGCGGATATTGATCTGCCATCGATAGACTCCTTTTATGTGATGTGGGTACGTGCATTCTGGTCTGTGCGATCGGGAGCAGAAGGTTACGCCTCCCGCTTTTGCATCGCTTTGGCCAAGGCTTCGGCCATCGCGCCTTTGGGAGGCGGCGGCTGTGACGGCCTGTCCTGCGGCTGCCGTGCAGGTCGGCTTTGCGGCCCATTCCGAGACTCAGTCGGTTTGGCAGGAGAAATCCCTTGAGGCGTGTCGTCTTGCAGGCGCATCGTCAGCCCGATTCGCTGGCGAGGAAGGTCCACATCCACCACTTTCACCTGGACCACATCTCCGACCTTGACGATGGCATAGGGATCTTTCACAAATGAATTCGCCAGCGCGGAGATATGCACCAACCCGTCCTGATGCACGCCGATGTCGACGAAAGCGCCGAAGTTCGTGACATTGGTGACCACGCCCTCAAGACGCATGCCCGGCTTCAGGTCCTGGATCTTTTCCACCCCGTCCTTGAACGTCGCCGTCTGGAACGTCGGTCGCGGATCTCGTCCCGGCTTTTCTAACTCCGCTAAAATATCCATGACCGTCGGCAACCCAAATTGTGCATCGGTAAAGGCCGTCGGCGTCAGGGACGTCAAGAGCGCGCGGTTCCCGATGACCGCCCCAATCTCCTGTCCTGTGACGTGGAGAATCCGTTCGACCACAGGATACGCCTCCGGATGCACCGCTGACGCATCGAGAGGATTATCTCCGCCCCTGATCCTGAGAAACCCTGCGGCTTGTTCAAACGCCTTCTCTCCCAGCCTTGGAACGTTCCGTAGCGCGCGTCGTTCGCGAAAGGGACCATTCGCATCGCGGTAGGCCACGACATTCCGTGCCAAGGTCTCATTGAATCCCGACACTCTCGCCAACAACGGCACCGAGGCCGTATTCACCTCCACCCCGACCGCATTCACGCAGTCTTCCACCACCGCATCTAGCGTCCGGGCGAGCCGAGGCTGATTCACATCGTGCTGATACTGCCCCACCCCAATAGCTTTGGCATCAATTTTTACCAATTCAGCCAAGGGATCCTGCATCCGCCGCGCAATGGACACGGCCCCACGAAGCGTTACATCCAGGTCAGGAAATTCCCGCGCGGCCAACTCGGATGCAGAATAGACTGAGGCCCCGGCTTCGGACACTACCATCTTACTCAGCCGAAATTCAGGATGCGCGCGAACTAACTCCAGCACCAGCCGATCCGTCTCACGTGAAGCCGTACCGTTTCCAATGCTGATCAGCTCCACTCGATGCGTGCGAACCAAACCAGCCAGGAGCGCCAACGAGGACTCCCATTCGTTGCGTGGCACATGCGGATAGATGGTCGCCGTCGCCTCCAATTTCCCCGTTGCATCCACCACGGCCACTTTGACGCCACTCCGCAAACCTGGATCCAACCCCATGATGACCCGCTGCCCCGCAGGCGAGGCGAGCAAGACCGCGTGCAGATTTTTCGCAAACACCGTGATGGCTTCATCTTCCGCCGCTTCCCTCAGGCGCATCATGAGATCCGTTTCCAGATGCAACGAGATCTTGACCCGCCAGGCCCAGCTCACCGTCTCCAGTAACCATCGATCGGCAGGCCGTCCCTGGGCGGCGATTCCCACATGCGCGGCAATCATCGACTCACATGGATGCGCCTTGGCAGGACTCGTAGCCCCCTCCACCGGCGCTCCACAGCTGAGGCTCAGCCGCAAGATCCCTTCCTGCCGGCCACGCAACATCGCGAGGGCTCGGTGAGAGGGCACGGATTTCATCGGCTCGCGACAATCGAAGTAGTCAGAAAACTTCGCCCCCTCTTGCTGCTTGCCGTCCACCACCTGCGACGTCAACGCGCCTTCTTGCCACAGATATTCACGTAATCGACCGACGAGGGCGGCATCCTCGGACCACGTTTCCATCAGAATCTGGCGGGCGCCATCCAGCGCCGCTTTCACATCCTTGACCGTGCGATCCGGCTCCTTGTCATCAACCCGCACATACCCGACCGCCACCTCCTCGGGTACCAGCAATGGATCCGCCAGCAAGGCCTGCGCCAAGGGTTCGAGCCCCGCTTCACGCGCAATCTGTGCCTTGGTTCGCCGCTTCGGCCTATACGGCAGATAAAGATCTTCCAACTGGTTTTTGGCCTCAACGGCCAGTAAGAGCGCTTCTAACTCAGGGGTCAATTTGCCTTGCTCGCGGATACTCTCAAGGATCGTCGTCCGGCGTTCGTCCAATTCCCGGAGATACCCCAAACGCTCTTCCAACCGGCGCAACTGCGTATCGTCGAGCCCACCGGTCGCTTCTTTGCGGTAGCGCGCGACAAAAGGCACGGTCGCTCCGCCATCCAGGAGCTGCACCGCTGCATCGACCTGCTGTTCACGAACCGCTAATTCTTCCGCCAGACGTTGTGTAAGCTGTTTCATGCTGTGCGACAATCCTTTTGGTTGATATCAGACCGACAGGGGACGGCCTCTCATGACGGCGATACCCTCACCGTTATGGCCGTCCATCATGCGCAGGATACGCGAGGCGGATCAAGGCCGGGAGCCGACACGTCCCGTCGATATGGGCCCTCACGTTCGCACAGAAGGTTGGCACCTCCACACCCAGGTACCCATTGGGATAGGTCTCTAACCGAGAGACCGCCCGGCCCCATAATCGATGCGCCGCTGAGGTGCCGCCCATCCCCTCTTTCAGGTTGCCTGCCGCCAGTTGAATGAGGGCTTGGAGAAAGAGTCCAAGGGGCGTCCGCGTCCCTGCCGCGTGCCACAAGGCTTCAAACACTTCATGGCTTTCCCACCAATAGGCAAAATTGTAGAGATCAATGCCTAAGAGATACAGCATGGACTGGGCCCACTCCGCCTCTGAAAACGCCTGGACGTGTGGCTCCGGCAGACCATAGGAGTGCCCGTTGGGATCTCGCCGGGGATGGGCCGTCTGCCCCGGATGAAATCGATACGCTGGGAAGGGCCTTGCACTATACCGCGGCCACGTGGGGTCTGGCGCCTCATGGAAAACCGCGATGCTCATCGTCCGCATCTCCTCTGGCCCACACACCTTCCACCTGCTGCCGATTGACGCACCCTGCGGCCCGCCGAGTATGATAGCCCCTGAAGCAGACTATCCCAATCACTCCGAGCCTCTCACCACGACACAGGGACTCTCAATCATGCCTGCGCTACATCCCGACCTCCTCCCACCAGAAGCTCCACGAGGAGACGAACGCGCGCGCCTACAAGCCCTGGCCGATATGCTGGCCAAGCTGCTCGACAATGCCCTCCGCATTCCTGGCACCAACATCTCTATCGGTCTCGATCCCGTGCTCGGCGTGCTCCCCGGGATCGGCGACATGCTCGCCGGGCTACTGGGACTCTGGATCATCGCCCTAGCCGTACGGCTGCACGTACCCACTATCGTGCTGGCCCGAATGGGACTCAATGTCCTGTTGAATGGGGGCCTCGGGGCGATTCCTGGGATTGGTGATCTATTTTCCGTGTGGTTTCGCAGCAACGCGAGGAATGCGGCGCTGTTGCGACAGTGGAGTGGGACGACGCCCGCCCCCTCGACAGCGAGGGATTGGCTCTTTGTCGGAGGCTTCTTGCTCGGAATCGCCTCGCTCCTGATCGGCACGATCCTTGGGATCTTGTGGATGTTTGTGTCCTTACTCCGACTGATGCAGTAGCAGGACCGTCGGACGGGACAGAAGACAGAAGGACCACCAACGGGTCGTGCCAAGCCCCTTGCTCTTGGCGCCACCCCCCCTGTTACGCGATGAGTTTCATGGCGGAGTCGACAATCAATCGTTCTATGGCCACACGAATGCGGTCGATCTTTGCCGCCGCAAGCCCCGCTTCGGTCAAGGCCTGCATCTTGGCGAGATCTCGTAACCCCTTGACCAGAAACTCGAAATCATCCTTCTCAAGAGTTCCCTTAGCCAGCTGATCTGTCCATCGCATCAACATGACTTGGCTGTCACTGAGAAAGGACATTCCATCCCGCCGCACTTCATCCACAAACCGGCTCGCTTCCTGACGCGCAATCTCGGCAGTGCCTGTCTTCACTGTCTCGATGAACTGATCGAACTTAAACGTCATCGGGAACACTCCTTCTCTAGTCTTTGACCTTATAGACTTCCAGTTGAATAATCTGGTCGAACGCCTTACTGACTAATTCATCGATTTGCTCGACGAAGACGTGACTCTGGCCCTTGTTCTCCCGTTCCCACTTGGCCAGGAATCCTCCCAGGAGATTCCCCTTTGGATCGATCAACAGCTTCCACTGATCACGGGTCAAATGATTGGGCCGCCCCTTCCCCGCTTCATACTCATAGGCTTGGCGGAGCCGTACCCGAAGCCCATCGATTTCCGCCTGATGCTGTGTTGGTGGATCAATGGCCCGCTCCACCAGCACCAGCGCTTCGGCTTTGAGATCCGTCGCATTCTTGTAGGAGGTCGGATCGTAGTGAGACAAAAAGGCGCATCCAACGCACGCGAGCGACAGAGCAAGCGCCCATCCCAACACCACCGTCCGTGTTGCCGCCGAAGATCGTACCAACATCTTCCCCATCACACACTCCTTTCACCAACCACATATTCGGGTTCAGTTATAACTGAGATGGGAGGACCCTGGGAAGGGGGCTCAATACCCCCTACTTCTGACTATTCTTTACTACGCCTCACCTTCCACTTCCAGGAGGCAACCGCCTGGTTCAGAATAACATAGCGATACAGCTCCCCCCTTGCAGAAAATAAGGGATCCGGGGTAGCCTACGCTCACTTGTAGTACGACACTGACCATCTCACACGAGTAACCACTCAACATATAAGGGGGACATCATGGGATTACGATTAGGCGATGAAGCGCCGAATTTTACGGCAGAGACCACCGAAGGCACCATTCACTTTCACGAGTGGTTGGGCGGCAGCTGGGGGATTCTTTTCTCGCATCCCAAGGATTACACCCCCGTCTGCACCACCGAATTGGGCACCGTGTCCAAGATTATGCCGGAATTGAAGAAACGCGGCGTCAAGGTGCTGGCGATCAGCGTGGATCCACTCGATTCACACAAAGGCTGGATCAACGACATCAATGAGACGCAGAAGACGACGGTCAATTACCCGATCATCGCAGACCCGGATCGGAATGTCGCTAATCTCTACGACATGATCCACCCGAACGCGCTCGACAACATGACGGTACGGTCGGTCTTCATCATTGGGCCGGATAAAAAAATTAAGCTGATGCTCACCTATCCGGCTTCCTGTGGCCGCAACTTCGATGAATTGCTTCGTGTCGTGGATTCGTTGCAATTAACGTCGAAATTTTCGGTGGCGACTCCGGCCAATTGGAGAGATGGTGATGACTGCATCATCTCCCCTGCGGTCGCCGATGCAGACGTCCCGGCCAAATTCCCGAAGGGTCACCGCGTCGTGAAGCCCTATCTGCGCTATACCCCACAACCGAACAAATAGATACGAGCGTCCGGTCCGTTTCGCTGCCCGCTCCGCATCTGAAAGCAAGAAGGGGTTGATTCTTACAGAGAATCAACCCCTTCCTCATTTCGACTTCTTGCGCCATTCATTCAACTTTCCACCGAAACAACCGATAGTACAGAAGCTAGAAAGGGAGGCCTCTTATGGCAACGAAACGCATCACTATCGACCAACTCCAGATAGGCATGTATGTGGTCGGATGCGATAAGTCCTGGTTGCAGACCCCATTCCTTGCCCCGACCTTCCTCATCAAGAATCAAGGGCGGATCGACAAGCTCAAACAGGCCAAGGTTGGATTCGTTGAGATCGACCTCAATAAAGGAGCGGACGTGGCTCCGCCATCGAACGCTGATCCAGCCACGGCCCCATCCGCACCGCATCCTGAAATCACCCAGAACGAATTGCGGCCGCCTGCCTTAGCCGGGATGAACGGCATGTCCCTGGCAGCCGAATTTTCCGAGGCCCGCCGCCTTCGCCAGACGATGCTGCACTCCGTACACAACATACTTCAATCCATCCGAACGACCGGCGTCGTCCCCGTCCAGGAGGTAAAGCATACCTCTGAAAAGATGCTGGCTCGCACGCTCGAACAAGACTTAGCCCTGGTCGCCCTCATTCAAACCCACAATTTCGACCCCCATCTGTACGACCATGCTGTCGCCGTCGCCACGCTATCCGTTGCCCTCGGTCGCTCGTTAGGTTACGACGAACGGTGGCTTCAACATCTGTCCGAAGCCGCCTTATTACACGATGTGGGACTTCTGCACCTGCCGGAACGTCTGCTGAAGCCCTCGCAACCGTTGTCGCCTGAAGAGCAGCGTGAATTCGACGCGCACGTCTCCATCGGCGTCGACATTCTGAAAGCCAATGTGGGGGTGACCGAAGAGGTACGGCGACTCGTCGAAGGGCACCATCTTCCGCCGTCGGCAGACGACGATCTGTGCCAGAAGCAACTGGCGCAAGCCTGCCGCGTGTTGAATACGGTCGATTGCTACGATGAACTGTTATCAGGACAGGGAGGCCATCGACCGCTGGCGACGAAAGACGTGCTGCAACAGCTGTTCCTTCAGGCGCAACAAGGCCGATTCGAATTGCAGATCGTCTCGCAGCTCATTTCCCTGGTTGGGATCTTTCCTGTTTACAGCGTGGTGCAGTTGAACACAGGCCATCGTGGCATCGTGCTCCGCTTCGATCCATCGGACATTCTGCATCCGACCGTGCTGCTGACCCATGCCCCGGATCGGAGCCCCCTTCACGCTCCCCAGTCTGTCAATTTATCCGAACAGGCGACCGCCGAGTCAGCCATGAAGATTCTCACCGTCCTCAATGCCGACGAGGAGGGAATTCACGTTGAAGAACTCCTCCAAAAGCACATCGCCAGTTAGCGGCATCCTCACATGAGCACAGGCCCTCAACACCTCGAACCCGCACGCTAACCTGCTGCCTCTAGCAGACTCCGAAAAAACTATTTTTGTTCGTGAGAGCTTTGTTGTGCACACGCGTGGCACAACAGGAGAACACTCCCGCAGGATGCTCAAAAAGGTCGTCCAGCGAGGTCGCAGCGAGCGAGAACAACGCTGGCGGCCTGGTTTAGTATCCTGCTAAATCAGCAACAGTCCCATCGCCCGCGCCTGCGTCCAGGCGTTGGTTCGCACAAACCGACCAAACCCTGCTCGACCACCAAAGGGATATTGCGCTTGCACATCGGCGAGACGCGGATATTCCACCCCACCCTCCATCGGTCGCGGGGTGGCGTGTTGCAGCAGCTCGCAGAACCAGTCAGCCCGGTCGGCCCGGAGCCGGATCACGGCATCGTCGCTTCGGTTCGGCACGATCACGTCACACCAGGTACGACTCACCGGCTGCTGCACAGGCATACCGCCGATCCACACGAGCCGCCGTTCAAGGGAGAGATCGTCCCCGTCAGCCTCTCCCTGCGCTAAGGCCCGGCGCACCCACCACGGCGAGACTTTTGGCTTGGGAACGGCCCCCTCGAACCAGGAGCGGACATCGGCCGTGAATCCCTGCCCTTCCATGTAAGCGTACAGCGCCCGCCGCAAGCCTTCCCCAAACCACTCCGGCGTCTGCGCCTGCATATCCACATGCTGGAAATCGTTTTCTGCAAACCCGGCGAACTCCGGACCAAGAATACGAATCCCGTGACCGGCCGGATCGAGCCCGACTGGGCTATGCGCCGTGGCCACAAATCGGTGCCAAAAGGCCGATTGCACTAGCTCAGCAGCAAAGAGCTGCCGCACGCGTTCGAGACTATCCACCGCTTCGGCCAAAGTTTCGCTGGGAAACCCATACATCAGATAGGCATGCACCATGATGCCTGCCCCCCGGAAAGCCGCCGCCACCCGTGCGGTCCGATCCACATTGATGCCTTTTTTCATCTTGTCGAGCAACCGATCGGCTGCCACTTCAAGCCCTGCGGTCACGGCCACGCACCCAGAAGCGGCCAGCAACCGAGAAAGGTCCGTAGTAAATGCGGGTTCGAAGCGAATGTTCCCCCACCAGGAAATCACCACGCCTCGTTCGAGCAAACCTAAGGCAAGCGCCTTGAGCGCTGCTGGAGGCGCGGCTTCATCCACGAAGTGAAACCCCCGGCGGCCTGTCTCGGCGATGAGCGCCTCGATTCGTTGGATCAACAGCTGGCTCGGCGTCGCCTCGTACCGCCCGATATAGTCCAACCCAACGTCGCAAAACGTACATTGTTTCCAATAACAGCCGTGCGCAACGGTGAGCTTGTTCCAGTGCCCATCGGACCACAGCCGGTGCATGGGGTTGAGCGTATCGAGAATCGAGAGGTAGCGCTCTAACGGTAACCCGTCGTAGGTCGGCGTCCCCACGTCAGCCATACCGAACTCTGGCTCACGAGCCCCGTCGCGCCAAACAACGCGGCCATCTCGACGCACAAAGGTTCTCCGCAATCGGGCGTCCTCTCGTGTGCCTTGGAGATGCTCCAGCACACACAGCAGCGGACGTTCACCATCATCCAAGGTGACGAAATCGACGAGGTCGAAGAGCCGAGGGTCCTGCAACCGCCGAAGCTCTGTGTTCACGTAGCCCCCGCCCAAGAGAATAGGAAGATGTGGATGGTGGAACTTGATCGCCTGCGCCACCCGCAGGGCGCCATAGAGATTGCCGGGGAAGGGCACCGTGAGGCCGATCACATCCGGGAGATCCTCTTCCAACTGACGCCACACCGCCTGGAGCAACCATTCGTCCGTGACCGACAGCGGGGCCTCCAGTGCCGCAGCAATGGGATCAAAGGAGCTGGCCAAAGTCGCCACCTGCTCCGCATACCGGCTTAAGGCAAAATAAGGCGACACGGTCGCGGCCACCAGATCAGCGATGTCTTCCAGATAGAGGCTCGCCAGGTGACGCGCATAGTCACTTGTTCCCGATGATCCCGTTGACCCCGCTTGGGCCTGCGGCACCGATTTTCGTGAAGCCGTAAAGCGCGGCCCTTGCGGCAACACACAACCTTGGCAGATCAACGGAGCGAGTGAGGGATCACGCCCCTGGAGAAACGCCACGACCGGATCGATGGTGTCGAGATAGGCGGCTGAGAGCGCAAGCAGTTGGCGCGCTTCACCGGGAAGATCCTGTGGCCACTGACGGACCTCCTCAAACACTCGAGCCAGCCCAGCCCGAGAATAGAGAGACAAGACCATCTCTAACCCCACATCCGCCTGGCGGGCCTGATAGCCTTTGGATCGCAGAAACCCCGTCAAATAGGCCGTGGAGGGATAGGGCGTGTTGAGCTGCGTGAGCGGGGGGATCAGGAAAAGTATCGAGGGAGTAGTCATGGCCCCCAATAAGTAGCACAGAGGGACATCCGAGAACCAGGCGTGCCTACCTGTTCGACGCACACACAGACGTGCTCGTAGAACGAATGACTAACAGACTTCGGAAAAGCTCAGTTCTTGCTCAACACGCCGTCGTCACTGCTTCGAGTTTTAGGTTTCAGGTTCCGACAACTTGAAACATGGAACCTGCAACTCGCTTCACGGGAGGCTCAACATGGCCGTCCTCATCGTTCGCCGTTCGTGGCGTCGAGTTCAACGTTTCAGGTCTCAGGTTGAGGATCCCAACGTGAAACCTGAAACGTTGAACCTGAAACTCGCTTCACGAGAGACGCTTCACGGTTATTGAGAACGCCGCTGGCGGCCTTGTTCAGCATCCTGCTACAGCTGTAGACATTCTACATTATCGCCCAGGATAGCCCTGCGCACCGCCTCGTCCCGCGCCGGGATGCCCACCCATGCCGCGCATCATCCCTTCCAAATCAAAACGCTGATAATCGGCCGGAACGGCAAACAGATCCTCACTTAGAGCTTTCTTCTCGATGCTGGTTGCTTCAACGCGATCGCGTTCTTGCCCTTCTCGATTTTTCGTCACGACGCGCAAGGGGAAGGCGCCCTGCTCCCGCATCTCCTTGACCCACGAAGGGGTCGCTTCAGCCGATCCGCCCATACCATGTCCCCCTCCGCTTCCAGTCCCGATAAAACTCCCGAGGCCAGTGGCCGCCCAAATTTCCGTGTCGCCCTCGTCATTCTGCCCCACCCACTGTTCGCAACGATACCCGAGGATTGTCTCGGTTTTGCCGGTGCGAGTCAGTGTGAACTTTGAGGCGGCCGCCGACTTCTCGATCGGTAGGCTCTCCAGCGGAGGCAGATCCATGACCATCCGTTGTTCCGGCACCAACACCATCCGCTTGTTGGTGTGCTGGTCGACAATGAGTGACCCCATCCGCCCCGTATCGCCACCGAGATCGACACGAATTTTGTCACCTTTCAACGCATAGTCGAACACACGGACCTGACCATCATGCTTCATCGTGAAATGCACGACTCCTTCAAACGACCCAGCGGCATACGCCGTGCCGAGCACTCCGCAGACCAGCATTGAGAGACTTAGCGAATGCCATAACGCCTTCTTCCAGTTGAACATCCTCACTCCTTCCTCACCGGTTCGGGGAAAGTTACGATCACTTCAGACGCTCATAGCCTACCGAGGAAGAGGGTGAAACGCCAGCGGTTCTTTCGACACGATTCAGCCAACAGCCCAACGCAGTGCCTTGAGGCCAGATGCCAAGCCTGCTATAGACAGCGGGTGATCGCTCACCAAAGAGGCCCCATGTCGGCTCGACCACACTCTGTCTTTGTTCGCTCCCTGCTGTTCNNGACAGCGCGATGGAAGTCTGCGCAGCCGATGCGATCAAGCAGGTGCTCGACCATCACGCTGGGAAGCGTGCCAAGGTGAAGCTCACCTCTGGTCAAGACCTCGATGGCACCGTTGCCACCGTCAGGACTACCGCTGCGCACTTGTCGCAATGAGCTGGCATGGAAGTCTACGATGCGGTCATCGGCATGGACCAGATTGCCGCCGTGATCGTCAAAGTGCGCACGAAGTAGCACCCTTTCTAGTGACCCCAACGAATGAGCCCTTTGATGAGCAACTCAAAGACAGACCGCACCCCCTTCTCTGACCCCGTCACCATCCAGCGGGTCTTGGCTGACTGTCGAACCATTGCTGTGGTAGGGCTCTCGTCCAATCCTGATCGCCCCTCCCATCATGTCGCCGAATATATGCAGGCCCAGGGGTTCCGTATCATCCCCGTCAACCCCAAGGGAAAGAGCGTCCTGGGAGAAACTGCCTATCCGTCGCTCACAGCTATCCCTGTTCCAGTCGATCTTGTCGATGTGTTTCGAAAGCCAGAGGATATCGGCCCCATTGTCGATGAAGCCACCAAGATTGGAGCCAAAGCGCTTTGGCTCCAGGAAGGCGTGGTGAACGAACATGAGGCGCAGCGAGCCGCCCAGGCCGGGCTCTTGGTGGTGATGGACCGATGCTGGCTAAAAGAACACTCGCGGCAACACCGTGGGGCCGCCGAGCCCTCAGCCTAGCAAACTGATGCTCAACCCCTCGTGATTCTACCCATCTCCGTACCACATCGTCTCCGGAGCAGCCACGCTACGGGCTCCACTCTCGCCTTATACCGAATACCAATTTGACGACCAGCACTGTTGGTATTCCGACACACTGGGGGTGTGATTGTCACACGATGACTCACCCGACTTAAGCCGCATCCCCATAAGCCCTTGCAAGGTCTTATTATTCTCAGTGGCATTGTTTTTGCATGTTACAATCGATTATGAAACGTTCACTGCTACCCACGATGTTCGTCCTGTTGGGACTCTGTATGACCGTGGGGGGACCACCAACGCTGGTGATTGCAGAGGTACATACGATCCACGCAGAATCAGTGACCACGCCTTCAACCGTGCAGGTCCACCCACTGTCATCATTTTCGATCCCAATGGCCACAATACTTCGACCAGATCCACAAGATCCCGCTCTCGCTCTATTCCGTCAAGTGCCCACGATCACTGGCCGGGTTAGTATGGGAGACACGACCCTCATGCCGTACCTGGGAGCCGGGTTTGGTGGAGGATTCGCCTCCGACCTCAATCGGGCGACCACACGAGACTCCGCATCCTCCAGCCAAGACGACCGCTCCCTTCGCGACCTGCTGGGGAAAAACCTTGTGCCAAATGAAGTCCACGTCGGCATTCGCATTCCGTTCTGATCCGCCTGCCTAGATCATCACCACACGGCGGTCGAGATCGCTTCTGCTAATCGCTCCAATCGCCAACGTGACATAGCCCACTCTCAGCACGACAGGTCGTGCAAGCACCACCCCCGATTCGACAGCGACGGCCTCACACTGAACCTCTATTCGGCAGCCGAGACATCTGACAACCTGAGCGCGACCGACCACTCACGCTTATTTCTTCAAGTCGTTTAACCGCGCTTGCGCCTTCGCGGCGAAGTCGCTGGCAGGATACTTATGAATCAACTCTTGATACAGTTCCTTGGCATGATCTTCGTTATGCTGGCGTTCTTCGAACTGCGCCGTCGCAAACAGCTCGGAAGCCTGGTCGGCCGCACAGGCTACCAGCGTCACCATCAACCCCAACCCCACTAATTGCCTTCCTAGTCCCATGCGATCTCCTTTCGCTCCGAAACGACAGCCGAACAAATTGGCTGCACTCCCTAGTCCGCTCAACTCCTTCGACGTCCGACGCCATCAGATCCACTGCCTTCCTTGCTTCTTCACATCCAACCGGTCACCGTCATGAGGTCATGAGTGGCCCATTTCGATCCTTGAATGTCAGCTCAGCCACCGCCGACTTATCGAGCGCCCCTTTGCCAAGGGCAACCAACCGGACATACTGTTCGTAGGTGGCGGTGGCAAGCGGAAGTCGCAAACCTGCCTGATCGGCCAGTGCCAGAGCAATCCCGGAATCTTTCGCCGCATGCTCAGCTGAAAAATAGCACTCATGCGCACGATGCTGCATGTCCTCGCCGTCGGTCTCCAGTACCCGAGAGTCGGCCCCCGTTTGAGAAAAGACTTCTCGAAGCATAGTCAGATCAAGCCCCAGAGCAGCACCAAGTCCTAAGCCCTCAGCGAGCGCAGCGGTATTGCCATTCATGACCATATTGACCAAGGCTTTGACCATGGCGGCTTGACCTGACAGGCCGATGTAGCGCAGGGTTTGACTCATGGCCTCCAACACCGGCTGCGCCCTCGCAAACACCTCCGGCTTCCCTCCGCACATCAGATACAACGTCCCCTGGCGCGCCTGAGTGATACTACTCGCCATGCAGGCTTCCAGACTCTGCCCGCCATGGCGCTCGACGAGTCGCTCTATCTCCACATGCACCTGCGGCGTGATCGTTGCGCAATTCATGAACAGGCGTCCACGAGCATGGACTAAGAGGCTATCTGATTTACCCTCCGCATAAATCTCCCGCATCGCCCCATCGTCCGTGACCACCGTGATCACGATGGTCGCCAATTCCGCCACCCGCGCGGGAGTGACGGCCCATTCACACCCGAGTTCTCTGGCGATGGCTTGCGCCGAAATCTCATCCCGATCGCAGACCGCGGCAATCCGATAGCCTTGACCCTGTAACCGTCTGGCCATGTTGGCACCCATCCGGCCCACCCCGACAAACCCGAGCACCATGTCTTGTTGAGTCATCCAGTCCTCCCCATTCAGCCTCTACGTAGCAGGAGTCTAGCACAGCTTCCCTGCCGCAGCACCACGTAGACATTCGCTAGGCACCCGGTGAGAGCACCCAGCCCTGGAGCTTCTCACCTGCCTCGCATATGGACTCGGGGCATCGGCATCCTGGTCGCCCTAACCATCGACGGAACCCCATTTACCGCCCAGGCTGAATCGTCATCCCCCAGCATGCATTGGGGGCGCAATGGGTTAGCACGATCAGCCCCCTGGGCTCGTCAGCGGAGTACTGACTCCTCGCTTTACGGAATTGAATGAAGCAGGAGGCCGCTACAACGCGATCCGCCATGCCACCGGGTGAACTTCGCCACCCTCAGCTATACCCACACAATCCCTCACGCAGAAGAGTGGCTCGGCACACTCACGCTGAGTGGAGGACCAATGGGAAACCAGCCTCCGGTTCTGGTCGAGGCCTTCAAGAGCGGAACTGACTTCGTCGCAGGGGGGTCACCTGACCCGCTGGTGACATCAGCCTACCCTCTTTATAGGGGTGACAGGCGATCCAGCAGCCTGTATCACGAAATGGCCGGTCAAGCCAGGCCTCCGCATCTGATGGCCGTCAACCGAGTTGCAAGAGTGGCTTCAACATCCCAACACGCCGAGCTGGGAGGCGCTGAAATGGGTGAAACTTTCCGAGGTAGTCCGCTACAGCCGCCCATACGCCGGTGCCACGTTTTAGGACCTGGCACCGCAGTCGTTCCTGGGACAGTTCACGGTGAGCGTGGGAACGTTTACGGATCAAGATAGGTCGAGTGGGAGGTATTCGGCGGGCTGACCCTCGATTTGGGGATTTTCGTCTCACCCAGCAGCAGCACCATCGAACAGTGTTATCGGATGGCAGGAGTACGGCTGTTCTACCGTCTCACATTCGAGACCTGGAACGATTTCCGCGATGCGGGACCGACGTTTGGGACCGCATCATGCTGGAGGTGTAACGGCAATACGACACGCGGCCGCTATGAGCCAATGAGGGACGCTTAATCCGACAACGCGCGTGCTTCCTGTAACGAAGGACTGCTGGATTTTGGCTCGCCGCTTTAAACCGGGATGAATTTCAGGGCGGCAGAATTGATACAATACCGCAGACCCGTCGGCTTCGGCCCATCTTTGAAGATATGGCCCTGATGCCCTTCACATTGCGCACAGTGCACTTCAGTACGAGGAAAGATCAATTTATAATCGGTGGTCGTCACCACGACGGCTGGTGTAATCGGTTGCCAGAAGCTGGGCCATCCCGTCCCACTCTCAAATTTATGCTCGGATGAGAATAGGGGGAGTTCACATCCCGCACACGCGTACACGCCTTTCTCATGGTGATCAGCATACTTATTGGCAAACGGCCGTTCGGTTGCCTCGTGCCGAAGAACTTGATAGGACTCCGCCTCCAACTGAGCTCGCCACTCGGCATCGGTTTTCGTCACTTTCACAATTGGCCCAATCTCCTTGGCAATGTGTTCCAGCGTCTTCCCGGTCAATGGGTTTGGCATCGTGCCACCTCCTTCTGGCAGGGACGGCCTCTCTCCCTGCGTATTGAGATTTTGTCCAGCGACGTGTCATGACTGTGTCACCCTCGCACCTTCGAATCTTACACAGGCTCCCGGCCTATTTGTCTCTCTGAGCGAGATGACTCGTTTCCCTTAAAACTACGGACGCGCTTTTCTCATTGGATGCTTGAGCCCCTGCTCCCACCTCTCCTCGCCCTGCTACCGATCGACAAACACCCCGCCAGACTGCCAGGTGATGGTCCGTCGGTTTCCTCGCCGAGCGACATCCGACTCCGGTTGGATCGACACGGGAAAGAGTCCTCGGTAGTCATCCTCCCCACCAAGATCAACAAACGCGCTCAGACTTCCGACACCGGCTTCGCCTAACCCTCTTGAAATCTGGTATCGATCCTGCCCCCCCTCATCGACGAAGATGCTCCAAGACCGATGGTCGGCACGACCGAGCCCGTCGGACTGCTGCAACTCGTACACATCGTCCTCCTGCCCCGCATCCACGCACAGCGCCAGGCTGGCATCCCAGGCAACTCCACCAGTATACAGGGGGCCCGTGGAGAGATAGCGATCCTGCCCTCCGCCGTCGAGGAAAAACCCGATCCCCTGATGCGCGGCAGCCCCATGCGTATACCGTGCGCCGGCATGACGATCACTGCCATGAAGATCAATCTTCACGCCGGTCCCCTTGTAATACCCCACCCCCTGCGAAAAATTCGCACTGTCGTATCGATCATCTCCTTGATCGTCCAACAGCAGCCCAATCCCACCAGATTGGCTCAGGTTACTCAACGCAGGTTCTCCAACAAAGACTCGACGCCCTGCGCCAGCCCCGAGCCCAAAACAGTCATATTGAAAATCAGCATCTCCAGGTTTTGCCTTCGGCGCATCCAAGGCATTGTAGTGACTGGCCTGGGCACCGCCGCAGACGTACACATCATTACCATCAAGATCAAAGAGCGCACCCATCCCGTGTGGCCCCCCAAACCCAATCCCGTAGACATGCGCAGTGTAGGAATCATGACCGGCCCGATCGACAAGCACGCCCACGCCCATAATGGCCGCGCCCTGAGTCAAAGAGGTTCCCCGGTACTGATCGTTGCCGGCGCGATCTTCAAGAATCCCAATCCCTGCGAGACCCACCCCGCCCGATCCCATCGCCAACTCATACACATCATCACCGGCCACATCGACCACCATACCAATCCCTAGCCGTCCCGTACCCAATCCAAACGATGCCGACCGATACTGATCGTTTCCCCCCAGATCGATCACGAAGCTGAGGCCCTGCTCGGCACTCGCGTTTGCCCCAATCAGGCCTTCATAGATGTCATCGCCTCCCAGATCAATCAGAAGAGCAATGCGCCCATCCAGTGCATAGTGATTTGGGCCGCGACCACCGATCACAATCAGACCCGCAGCGGTCTCACGTACGGCCAGCACCTCGCCGGTGATACCTGGCACCGAGAGTCTCCGAGGGCTTTGGGAGTCGGCCTGTAGGAATGATGCTGAAAGATCGGCAAGCTGGCGGACATCAAGTAGCGTCGCGCAGTGCGCCGCAATGCTCACCAACCCCCGCAGCACCCGCTCGTCGTGAAGGAGACGAACCCACCGACCCTCGTCGGCGAGTTGAGCCCTCACGGACTCGGTGACCTCGGAGATCTGGGGCACATAGTTCGTCGCCACGGTCGCGGCTTCGTCGAACAAAAATTCGCGCTCGTCTCGACTGAGAGACGCAAGAAGGCTCACACGCTGACGCATGGCCTCGTCCAACACATGAGCCATGACATCGAGTGGCGCCCCTCGCCCGATCGATACCGGAACATGAAACGCAGACGGTCTGCCGCCTACCTTGATTTGCTCTAGGTCAGTCACCTGCTCAAGAGCATACAGGACGGATGGGGACTGCTGTACAACCCTCAGCCCACGCCGGGCCATGGCCTCCAGAGTGGTGAAGGAGGTCCAGGGCCAGGAATCGGTCGCAAGGTCTGTCACCGTCGAGAAATGTATCTCTCCGGGATGGGATTGGGACAGCGCCTTCAGCACCGCGGCTTGCTGTAGGGCCTGGTACCGATCAATCTCAGGTTGAACAGCATGGTGAATACGGGGTAACACCAGGGTTGGTTCAGACTCGTTCACTCGTGCACGGTCGTCATCGGACCAACTGATCGTTCTGTTCGTGCAACCAGGAAGCGCCATCAGAGAAACAACGAGCAGAAATCCTAGGAGGGGATCGGGAACCCATCGCATGGCAGCAATACATCGGCAACGCCACCTGGCCGATTCGGCACTCAAGGAATACATGTGGACGTGTTGCGACGTGCTCACTCCCATGCGGTGGCTTGTGGAAGACACATTTACTTGAGATCGATCTTGACGCTAATCGCTCCACCGAGGTCGCCTTCTTTCGCCCCTTCCTTCGGATAGCCAGAAATATCTCGCTCGCCTTTCGGTTCGCCATGACAGGCCAGGCAGCTCTTGTTGTAATACAACGGCATCATGATCCGGAGTGTTTTCCCATTCTCAACCATTTCCGACACGACTTGATCATCCGTCCGAGGATGGGAAGGGTCGGCAAGCTTCGCCAACATTTGAACCTCAAACTCATCAGGCGTATTGCGCGGATTACGAGCCGGATTCATCGTTTGGCGGAGGTACACATCGGAGTAGCTGCGGAACTTTGACGCCGTCGTGGTGCCGAACACCGCCGGAATAAACCCCTTGAACCCCACCCCCTCCAAGTTGATGACGCTTTGGGCTTCCGCGACGGATTTCTTACACGCCATGATGAGCTGAGGGAGTAATTTCTTCGCCAGCGCCGGCACACTGGCGGCCTGAAGATTTGCCAGATCCACTCCGGTACGGCCCTTAAATTTCTCCACCAACTGTTTCTCAAAGACTTCCGGCGTGAACCCCTTGGCCCCTTTCGACTTATCATTGATCAGCGCTTGATTATCGCCCACCGTCAATCGTCCAGTATCCAGAAGAATCATCAAGAGACGTCCCGTCTCTTCAGCCTCGTCCGCCGCAAAAGCCAGGCTCCCGCTGACCGCGAACACGCCTAGCACAAGAATGATTCCCAACCCACGCCGACACCAGAGGTTATCCATCACGCGCCTCTCTCGACCCACAGCAGACTCAGCCTGCTCATGATGAGGTGAAATAGCCGCCCTCCTCTTCCCGGACGAGGACCTGACCTATGCAGAGGTCCTAAGGGTAGGGGGACTTTCGAGTATTGTCAATGTGGGATCGAAGATGTGCAACCTTATTAACCGTCTCATAATAGTAGCAACATCATGCTGCGTATGTTGTCGCCTCATTATTGAA
>CXWL01119044.1_pt1 | contig 24339 bp, 17 predicted proteins | sample 590931 | NCBI WGS metagenome assembly CXWL01 (sample SAMEA3498368, study PRJEB10139) | groundwater metagenome | biome: water well; material: biofilm material | place: Germany | collected 2015-04-27
TGTTTGAATTTTTTAAAACAAGCTCTAAAACAGAAAAAATTTAGTTTTTATCAAGAAATATAAATTTTTGTTATATTTTAAAATATTTTTTTAAAAATAAAAACGATTAGTTACATTTGCACTGTTTTATAACATTTTTTTAAATAAAAAGCCTTAATTTATTTTTTTGTTACAATGTTACAGATTAGAAAAGGAACACCTAATGATATGCCAGCCGTTTTGGATTTAATTACCGATTTGGCCATTTTTGAAAAAGAACCAGATGCAGTTGTAATTACAGCTGATGATTTAGTCCGAGATGGTTTTTCATCAACTCCTTTATTTCATACTTTTGTTGCTGAAGTAGACAATAAGATTATTGGTGTAGCTTTATATTATTACCGATTTTCAACATGGAAAGGAAAAACCATTCATTTAGAAGATTTAATTGTGAAAGAAAATAGTCGTGGAACCGGAGCTGGTTTTGCCTTATATTCTGAAATAATCAAACAAGGCAAAAAAGACAATGTCCGCCGAATTGAATGGAATGTATTAGATTGGAACACACCAGCGATAGCATTTTACGAAAAAAGCGGAGCAAAAATATTACATGATTGGCGTGTAGCACAAATGGACGAAGCTGGAATTGATGCCTTTTTAAGCAAATAATAAACACAACTATTAATATTGAGTTATGAAATTACTTCATATCTCGCAATGACAAAAGAATGAAAATATTTAAATTTGGTGGTGCATCAGTAAAAGATGCAGCTGGAGTAAAAAACGTTTTGGAAGTTTTAAAAACTGTAGGACATGATGATGTTTTATTGGTAGTTTCTGCGATGGGTAAAACCACAAATGCGCTAGAAATTGTAATTAAAAATTACTTCGATAAATCGAAAGAATTATATTCATCACTTCAAGATATTAGAAAATATCACAATCAAATTCTTTTAGATTTATTTGAAGATGAAGATCATGAAGTGTTTTTTGATGTAAATGCTCATTTTGATGATTTAGAATATTTCGTAAGAAGTAACAAGTCGCCAAATTACCCTTTTGTTTACGACCAAATCATTAGTATTGGTGAATTAGTTTCTACAACTATTGTGAGTCATTATTTAAACTTTGCAGGTATTAGTAACCAATGGCTTGATGTTCGTCAATATATTAAAACAGACAACAATTACCGTGATGCGAATGTGGATTGGGATCATACTCAAAAATTAATTTCTAAAATAAATAGAAAAAAATCGTTGTTTGTAACTCAAGGATTCATTGGTGCGGATGAAAATAATTTTACAACTACTTTAGGTCGTGAAGGTTCAGATTACACAGCGGCTATTTTTGCATATTGCTTAGGAGCAGAAAGCGTAACGATTTGGAAAGATGTACCTGGAGTTTTAAATGCAGATCCAAGATATTTTGAAAATGCGGTTTTATTAAATCAAATTTCATACAGAGAAGCAATTGAGTTGGCTTTTTACGGAGCAAGTGTTATTCACCCGAAAACTTTACAACCCTTACAGAAAAAAGAAATTCCGTTGTTTGTAAAATCATTCATCAATCCTACTTTACCAGGAACGAAAGTAAGTAAAGGTGTCGATTTGGAACCAAAAACGTCTTGTTTTATCGTAAAGAAAAATCAAGTTTTAATTTCACTATCTTCTATTGATTTCTCATTTATCATGGAAGAAAACATCAGTGAAATTTTCGGATTATTCCACAAATATAAAATCAAGGTAAGTTTAATTCAGAATTCGGCAATTAGTTTTTCGGTTTGTGTAGAAGACAAATTTGAAAAATTCAATGAATTGAAAAACATCTTATCTAAAAAATTTAAAGTTTCCTATAACGAAAATGTTTCCTTATATACAATTCGCCATTTCGATGCGGTTTCTGCAGAAGTCGTAGAAAAAGACAAAGACGTTTTGGTGAAACAAATTAGCCGCGAAACGTTGCAAATCGTAACACAATAAATTTTAAGACTCCTAATTAACATTAACTTAATTAGGAGTTTTTTTTTTATTCTAATTTATTAATTTTCAATTGCCTTTAACTTAATAAACAAGCTATTACTTTGCTGAAACAATACAGAACGTATTATGGCAAGATTAGTTGATGTGGTAGTTATTTCAGACACTCATTTGGGAACATACGGTTGCCAGGCGAAAGAACTACTGACTTATTTAAAATCTGTTACTCCAAAAACACTAATTATCAATGGCGACTTCATTGATATTTGGCAATTTAAAAAAAGTTACTTTCCTAAACATCACTTAAAAGTTATTAAAAAAATTATTGATTTAGCTACAAAAGGAACCGAAGTGGTTTACATTTTGGGAAATCATGATGAATTTTTACGTCGATTTGCCGATACGAATTTCGGAAATATTGAATTGACGAATAAAAAAATAATGACACTTGACGGGAAAAAAGCCTGGTTTTTTCATGGCGATGTTTTTGACGCCTCTGTACAACATTCAAAATGGATTGCGAAATTAGGTGGTTGGGGTTATGACTTCTTAATTCGTTTAAACGTTTTAAGCAATTGGTTTTTGACTCAATTAGGAAGAGAAAAATATTCTTTTTCCAAGAAGATTAAAAACAACGTAAAGAAAGCCGTGAAATTTATTGGGAATTTTGAAGATGCTGCTACCGAATTAGCCATTGAAAATAATTTTGATTATGTGATTTGCGGACACATTCATCAGCCACAAATTAGAAATGTGGAAAACAAAAAAGGGAGTTGTATGTATTTGAATAGTGGCGATTGGATTGAAAACTTGACCGCTTTAGAATACCACAACAAAGAATGGAAGATTTACACGTATGATAAAAATGATTTTCAAGACGAGTTAGAAAGCGAAACTCATGATATTGAAATGAAAAGCATTGAAAATTTAATTAAAGAAGTTGTGTCATTTAACTAAGAAATTATGAAAATCTTATATGCCGTCCAAAAAACCGGAAATGGTCATTTAGCCAGAGCACAAGAAATTATTCCACTTTTAAGAATTTATGGAGATGTTGATATTTTAACAAGCGGAAGTCAATCGCAAATTAATATTGGTTTCCCTGTGGATTATGATTTTAAAGGTATTTCTTTATTTTATGGTCGAAATGGAAATGTTTCTTTTTTGAAAACGTTTTTCAAAAACAATTACTTTAAATTTATATATCAGATTTTAAAACTTAATGTTTTTAAATACGATTTGATCATTAATGATTACGAACCTATTTCGGCTTGGGCTTGTAAATTAAAAGGCGGAAATATCGTCTCGTTATCACATCAATCTTCTTTGTTTTTTGAAGAAACACCAAAACCTAAAAAACCAAATTGGTTGAGTTGGTTCATTTTTAAAAATTATGCACCAGTAACCAAAAAATACGGATTTCATTTTGACGAATATAACGATTTGATTTTCAAACCAGTCATTCGAAAAAAAATCAGAAGTTTAAAACCTTCTACTTCTGGAAATTATTTGGTGTATTTGCCATCGTATTCAGACATTAAAATTATTAAAGAATTAAAACGAACTTCTGCGAATTGGACCATTTTTTCCAAACATGCCAAATCATCATATTCAGCACATAATTGTACGGTATTTCGAATTGACGAAAACGAATTTTTGAATTCATTTGCGAATTGCGCTGGTGTTTTATGCAATGCTGGCTTCGAATTGCCTTCGGAAGCGTTATTCTTAAAAAAGAAATTATTTGTTATTCCAATCAAAAAACAAATTGAACAAGAATGTAATGCTTTGGCTTTAAAAGAAATGGGCGTTTTAACTTCGAAGAAACTCGATTTCAATTTAATTGAAATGTGGGTTTTATCCAATAAAGTTATTTCAGTGGATTACGCTAACAATATAGAAGGCATTATTGAAGATGTTATTTTAGAAAACACTTCTTTTAATAATGAATATCTATTTATATAAACTGGACTGAGAGTGGCAAAAAAAGTTGTGTTTTTATTTATTGTGGTTAGTAAATAGTCACTCTTATTTCCCGTTTAAATAAAAAAAAGCCCAAACAATGTTTGGGCTTTTTTTATGATTTATTTTTTATTTCTTTCCAGAAGCTTCTAAATTTCTTTCAATTTTATGGTCTGGTCTTGTCCATTTTGGTTTTTCACCTAAAGCTTCAAATTTAGAATCTGCTGCTTCAACCGTTTCAGGTTGCATTTTTTTGATGAATGGTTTTTGTGGATTTAATCCTAACAATTCAAACATTCTCATGTCTTCATCTACATCTGGATTTGGTGTAGTTAGTAATTTATCTCCAGCAAAAATAGAATTCGCACCAGCGAAGAAACACATTGCTTGTCCTTCTCTACTCATATTTGTTCTACCTGCAGATAAACGTACTTGTGTTTCTGGCATTACAATTCTAGTTGTAGCCACCATACGAATCATTTCCCAAATTTCTACTGGTTTTTCATCTTCTAAAGGTGTTCCTTCAACAGCAACTAAAGCGTTAATCGGCACTGATTCTGGTTGTGGATTTAAAGTCGAAAGAGCGACTAACATTCCAGCTCTATCTGAAATACTTTCTCCCATTCCGATAATTCCACCACTACAAACAGTAACGTTAGTTTTACGAACGTTTTCAATAGTTTCTAAACGATCTTCAAAACCACGAGTAGAAATTACTTCTTTATAATATTCTTCAGACGAATCTAAATTGTGATTGTAAGCATACAAACCAGCTTCTGCTAAACGATGTGCTTGGTTTTCGGTAATCATACCTAACGTACAACAAACCTCCATATCTAGTTTATTAATGGTACGAACCATTTCTAAAACCTGATCAAAATCTTCACCATCTTTCACGTTTCTCCACGCAGCACCCATACAAACTCTAGATGACCCAGAAGCTTTTGCACGTAATGCTTGTGCTTTTACCTGAGAAACCGACATTAAATCGTTTCCTTCAACATTTGTGTGGTAACGAGCAGCTTGCGGACAATATCCACAATCCTCAGGGCAACCACCAGTTTTTATTGATAAAAGTGTAGAAACCTGAACCGTATTTGGGTCGTGGTGCTCTCTATGTATTGATGCAGCATCATATAACAATTCCATTAAGGGCTTGTTGTAAATGTCAATTATTTCTTCTTTCGTCCAGTTATGTTTAGTAACACTCATAAAATCATAAATTAATGCTCCAAAAGTACTAATTTACATTTGAAGAAAAAATTTATGAGGGAAGTTTTTACTGTTTTGAAACTGCAGGAACGTCTTTCCAATATTGCATAATAGCAAATGAGCCTATTAACGAGGATGCAATACCTTCAAAAAGCAGAACAGCACAGTATTTAACTAAGTTTGTTTTTCCTGTAAAGAAGAATGTGTCAGATAATGTTGCTAAATAACTTTCGCCACCTTTAATATAAACAAAAACTATTAGTCCAACAATACCTAAAACTACTCCAATAATACCTGTTTTAAAACATGAAATCAAGTTTTCCAGATATTCGGTTGTTCCGTTAGCGTAATTACTTTTAACGGTTTTCCAAATTCCGAAAAGCACGATAAAAGCGTTTAAAATTCTAAGATAATTTTTGTCTGCTAAACCAAGCAAGTCCATTAGTAAAAAGAAAATACCAATACCAACAAAAATTAAGATTCCGTTTTTAATTTCAACTTGATTTTTCATATATAAAAATTTTAATTGTTTTTAACTGAATATATGGTATCGCATCTCTTTTATCTGAAGTTTGTTTTACAAACCTTTATTGTTTGCGATTTCATAGTAATACGTTTTTGATTACTATAAATGTACAAAATAATTATTTATCTATTTGAAAATCAGTAGGATTTTTAACTCAAATTTTAACTTAATTAATTTAAATCGTGAAGTAAAACCCAATTATTATGACCAAAATAATCAAATTCAGCGGTTGCCATATCTGTATTTTCATCGATTAATTTATAATAAGGTCGTCTGTTTATCGAAACCTGACATTCTACAAAAATGGAAATAGGTTTTTTAGCTTCTTTTTTTAATTTCTGACAATATTGCCAAATTATATCTGGTGAATTACTCAAAAGTTTGATTTGTTTCGACGTTAATTCTGAAGCGAAATTATGATAATGAAACTGGCCTGTTTTTTTGTCAACCACTTTAATATTCAGAACACCTCTTCTTTCACGAAGCATCATTCTCCAAGATAATCTGTGACCTTCTTCGGTAAACAAAACATCGCCTTTTATAAAATGATGACGCAATGGTAAAAGAATTTGTACGATAAAAAACGGCACAAAAAAGAATACAAATAATTTGGTATTGATTTTATTTTCTGGAAGAGTTTCTGCCGTGTTATTTAGAAATTTTAGCGGAATCGAATCGTAAAGCAAAACAATAAAACTCAAAGCTAAAAAAGGAAAAATTCCTATTTTCAAGCTATACGCATTAAAAAGATGAAATCCGAAAGACGCAATTATGGCTAATTTTCTGGTTTTTTTCCATATTAATGCCGGCAGAATTACCAAATCGAATAGAATTCCAACATAAGCGTAAAGCAATAAAAACCATTTCTGATTGAAAATATCCAGCAAAAATTGACGTTGTGTAATTCCGTTTAAAAGAATTCCAGAAAAAGTTCCGTCTAACCAATCGGGATATAATTTAGCAATTGCCGCATAAAAGTATAAGATTGCCAATTGAAAAATTAGCAAATATGGCATCCATCTCGGGATTTTTGTTTGTTTTATTTTTGGAAATAATTTTGCATCAACACTTAATTTACCATTCGCAGGTAAAAAAGTCATGATAATACAAATAAGAATTAAAAAATAGTAATGATTGTTGTAGTGTTCTTTCTGGATTAAGTAAACTGCTGTCCACATAATAGTGAAAGCAATCATCGCAAATCTGTAGAAAAATCCGAAAGTAATCAGTAATCCAAGAATTCCCATTGCAGAAAAATAGAAAACCATTTTTTCGCCATGCAAGAATTGCAAAAAATCGAATCCAATAAAATTAAAAGTGAATTTACTTCGAATAAAAACAGCCTCCACCCAACCTAATAAAATGGCTCCAAAACTTTCAGACGCAATTAATAAACCTAGTAAAATTCTAAAAATTACTAATCCAGAATTATCAATGTTTACCGAAAGCCATTTCTTCATTATTTTAAATTTTCAAAATACTGAATGGTGTTTTGTTTGTCTAATTCCAATTGATTTTTTAAAGCATCGAAAGATTCAAATTTATGTTCGTCACGTAATCTTTCTAAAACATTGACTTGAATTTTCTGATTGTAAATATCTTTATCAAAATTTAGTAAATGTACTTCAATTGACAATTTATTTTCACCTAAAGTAGGTTTTACACCAATATTCATCATTCCGAAAACAATCTGGTCATTTACATTTACTGTAACAACATAAACTCCATTTTTAGGAATTAATTTATACTCTTCAGGAATTTCAATATTGGCTGTTGGAAAATTAATAGTTCTACCTAGTTGATTTCCTTTTACAACGTTTCCAGTCAAAATATATGGATAACCTAAATATTCATTTGCCAATGAAACATTACCATCTAAAAGCGAATTTCTAATTTTTGTAGAACTCACAGAAACCGCATTAATTTGTTGAGCCGAAATTTCTTCCACTTCAAAACCAAATTCTTTTCCAAAATTGATTAAATCATTAAAATCAGCTGCTCGGTTTTTACCAAATTTATGATCGTGACCAATGATAATTTTTTGAATATTTAATTTTTCAACTAAAACTTGGGTTACAAATTCTCTTGGCGATAATTCTGAAAAAGTTTTATCAAATGGGTGAATTATAAAATTTTGAATTCCTTTTTTCTCTAATAAAATTGATTTCTCTTCAATAGTATTCAGTAATTTAATATCATAATTATCTGAAACAATTAATCTTGGATGAGGAAAAAAAGTAAGGATAACGCTTTCTAAATCTTCTTGTTTAGCAACTTTGCAAATTTTATCTAAAATAGCATTATGTCCAATGTGCACGCCATCAAAAGTTCCCAAAGTAACAATCGTTTTTTTGGAAGTTGTAAAGTCGTTAATAGAATTATGGATTTTCAACTGAAATTTTTATGCAAATTAATTGATAATAATTATTTTAAACAACAAAATTGATTAATATAAATAATTATAAGGATTCATCTTAAAATAAAAATCAAATAAAAAAACAGAAAAAACACCGAACAATACTTAACACAAAACATTATAAATCAAATCGTTCAAAAAAGTTAAATTCATCAAAAAATTTTATTTTAAGGAAAAAACAATTAATTTTACAATAATTTTTTAATTAAATCAACAAATACATGAAAAAGACTACTAATCTAGTTTGGTCGATTTTGCTTATAGGTGCTTCATCTCTAAGTTTAAGTGCTCAAAATAAAACCCAAGTTGAGCCAGTTCAATTTGGTAAAAAAAACACATCTTCCGAAAGTAAGGTAAATACAAACATTCACAGATGTTTAACAGAAATAAACGAATTAGAGTTACAAAAAAAATACCCAAATCGTTTAAATACTCAACAGTTTGAAACTTGGTTAGCTACTGAAATTGACAAACAAAAAGCAGATAGAATTAAAAACAATAAAAACGTTACTGCTGTTTACAACATTCCAGTAGTAATTCACATTGTTCATAATGGAGATTGTGTTGGAACTGGAGAAAACATTACTGACGCACAAGCTATTTCTCAATTAACAGTTATGAATAATGACTTCAGAAAATTAGCTAGTACTCCAGGTGGTGCAAATTCAACTGGAGTTGCTGTTGACACTGAAATTAATTTTGTTTTAGCAAAAAGAGACCCAAGTGGCCAACCTACTACAGGAGTAATTAGAAGAGTAATAACTCCTTATACAAATAACGTAGCTGATGGTTCTGGAGGTCCAGACTGGGAACTTAGAACTGATGTTGAGACTATGAAAGCTGCAACTCAGTGGGATCCAACTAAATATTTAAACATGTGGATTATTCGTCCAGGAGGTCAAGATTTACCTGCAGGTTTAGGTGGTTTATTAGGTTACGCTCAATTTCCTGACGCAACTGGTTTAGGTGGTTTAAATGCTTCTGGTGGAGCTGCTAACACTGATGGTGTTGTTTGTGCTTTTGATTCTATGGGAACAAAAAATCTTAACGACGGAACTTTTATTTTAAATCCAGGATATGACGAAGGAAGAACTATGACTCACGAAGTAGGTCACTGGGTAGGTTTAAGACATATTTGGGGAGATGACGCTTGTCCTGCTGGAACAACAAACGTAGCAACAAATGAAGATTTCGTAGCGGACACTCCTGCATCTGCAGCGGCAAATTATACTTGTGCAACTGTAAACTCTTGTACTTCTATACCTGGAAACGATCAAGTTCAGAATTATATGGACTATACACCAGATGCTTGTATGGATACATTTACAGCTGGACAAAAAGCCAGAATGCAAACCATTATGGCTGGTGCTGCAAGAAGATCTACACTAAATGCATCTTTAGGAGGAACTGCTCCTGCTTTAAGTGGAATTTACTTCAAGCCTAGCTTAACAAATTGTGGTATTACAGAAGCTACTAATTGTAGTTATACTGATTATAACTTTAACGTTGGAATTACAAAAGCTCCTACAGCAAGTACAATTGTTACTTTCACTGTAAATGTTGCTACAACAGCAACAAATTTAAGAGATTTCCAAATCATGACTCCAACTGTTACTTTCCCTACAGCATCAACAGCTAATCAGATTTTAACTGTAAGAGTTTTTCATGATGGTATTGGAGAATCAGCTGAGAACGTAGTTATCGGCGCGACAGTTAATGCAGGTGGTGGAGATGCAGTTCTTATTGCAGATTACAACACAATTAAATTTACTATTAATGATAACGATATCGCACCAGTTGCAGGATCTTCAAGTGTAACGGTTATAGAAGAAACTTTTGACCCAAGTCCAACAACTGTTGCTTCAATTAAAGGTTTAGATGCTGACGCTAACAACTGGGGAATTGCAGCAGCTTCAGCTGGTACAACTACTATTGGTTTTGCTGATAATTTCGCATTTTCAAGATCTTGGATTTCACCAAGTACTGCTTTAAACCCTGATAATATTTTATATTCAGGTACTGCATTTACTATTCCAACAGGAACTTCAACATTAAGTTTTGGTATAGGTACAACACAAGCTGCACCTTACTACCAAGAACACTATTCAGTATATCTTACTACTGTAAATCCATCAACATTTACTGCTGCAACTTTAAACGCCCAAACACCAGTAATCAATAATGCTGTTTTAGCAGGTGCAGCTCAAAGAAACACAATTACTGCTAACGTTTCTTCGTATGCAGGACAAACTGTTTATTTAGTATTCAGACATCATAATACTTTTGATCAAAACTGGATCATGTTAGATGACATTTCTATTGAGACAACTAATGTTACTGTAGTTCAAACAGAAGTAAATACTGGTACTAAATACCAAGCATTAGTTCCAGCTGCTGGTACGTTTTATGCAGCTGATGCTACAACAAAAAACATTATGTTAGATGGTACTGTAAATAACTTCGATCATGGTTGTACTTCAGTTGAAGTAAACAGAAGTATTACTAGTGCTGGAGCTGCTGCTGTTAACTTTAGTACAAACACAGCTAACAACTTAAAAGTTACAGCAAAATCTATAACTATTACAACTGCAAATAATAACACTAGTGGTACTGGTTCAATTAAATTCTACTTTACAGAAGCAGAAATCGCAGGATGGGAAGCAGCAACTGGAAACAGTAGAACTGCATTAAAAGTAATTAAGAACGGAACTTCTACAGTACTAACAACAACTACTGGTACTTTTGGAGCTTTTTTCACGTTAACTGCAACATATTCAAATGGAATTAATGGTGTATACTATTTCGGTACAACAGCTACTTTATTATCAAGCCCTTCAGTTGACCTTGATAATTCAATCGCGATTTATCCAAATCCAAACAACGGAACATTTAACGTTCAATTCACATCTGATTCACAAAACGAAATTAAAGTAAACGTACACGACATTAGAGGTCGTGAAGTTTATACTAAATCGTTTTCTAACAATGGATTTTTCAATGAATCAATTCAATTAAAGAATGTTCAAACTGGAGTTTACATTGTAACTATTCAAGATGGTGACAACAAAGGAGTTAAGAAAATTGTTATTGAATAATATTAGTTTTTCTTAAAAAAAATTAAAAAGGCAACCTTTAATTAGGTTGCCTTTTTTTATTTATCAGATTAAAGAAATTAAAAAATACATTCTTAAGTAGTTCTAGTAAATAAATAATTATCACAAATACGATGAAAATATTCAAATAAATATATTTTTTTTTATATTTGCCTAATAATTAACCCCATAAACCATGAAAAAAACCCTACTTTCTCTTTCATTTATTTTGCTATTAGCATCAGGAATGAATGCACAAACAAAAAAGGATTGGTCATTAGTTGAAAACAGTAAAGACATTACTGTTAAATCAACAGCCCAAAGACCTAATTTCCCTATGGATTTTACACTTTTTAAACTTGATTTACAAAGTCTAAAACAAAAACTTTATACTGCACAGGATAGATTTGCAGATAATGCTCAATCTGCAATTATTGAAATACCTAATTCACAAGGTAAAATAGAAAAATTCAGAATGTATGAAGCTTCAAATTTTGAACCAGCTTTACAAGCACAATTTCCAGACATCAGAGCTTATGTTGGTCAAGGAATTGACAACGTTACGTCTCAAATTCGCTTAAGTATAAGCCCTGAAGGAATAAGCACAATGACTTTTAAAGCAGATTCACCTACTGAATATATGGAAGTATATTCTGCAGACAATACTGTTTATGCTCTTTACACTAGAGATGCAATAAGAAAAAAACAACCTTTTACTTGTTCTACACCTGACGAAAAATTAGAAGTAGAATTAACTGATAAATTTAGTTCAGTTGAAAAATCAAGTAACCCAGTTTATAGAACATTCAGATTAGCAATGTCTGTAACAGGAGAATACTCTGCATATCATGGAGGAACAACAGCTTTAGTATTAGCAGCAGTAAATACAACAATGACTAGATGTAATGGTGTTTACGAAAAAGATTTAGCAATCCATTTAAACTTAGTTAACAACACTACAATTTTATATTTAAATGCTGGTTCTGACCCTTATGGAGCAACTGATGCAAACTATAACTCAGAATTACAAACAACTTTAACTTCAGTAGTTGGTAATGCAAATTATGATATTGGTCACTTAATGTCTGCGATTGGAAACAATGGTAACGCAGGTTGTATTGGATGTATCTGTGTAAATGGATCAAAAGGAAGTGGTTTTACTACAAGTACTGCTCCAATTGGAGATAATTTTGACATCGATTTCGTTGTACACGAAATGGGACATCAATTCGGAGCTAATCACTCGTTTACTTTTAGTGATGAAGACAATGCAGTAAATTACGAACCAGGTAGTGGAGTTACTATTATGGGTTATGCAGGTATTACACCTTATGATGTAGCACCTCACTCTATAGACACTTTTCACGCTGGAAATATTGCCCAAATACAAACGAACATGACTGGAAAAAGTTGTGACGTTGAAACTGCAATTACACACGGTACTCCAGTAGTAAGTGCAGGAGCAGATTATACTGTTCCAAAAAGCACACCATTTATGTTAACAGGTTCAGCAACTGATACTGGTGGAATTGGAGCAATGACTTACCAATGGGAACAATATGACGAAGCAAATGGCGCAACTTATTTAACTACAGGTAGCCCAGCATCAGTTACAAAAGCAGGAGGTCCAAATTTTAGATCATATTTGCCAACAGCGTCAGGAACAAGATATTTCCCAATAATGGCATCTACATTAGCAGGAAGTAAAACTACAACTGGTGCAGATATTATTGTAGAAGCACTAAGCTCAGTTGCAAGATCATTAAACTTCAGATTAACTGCAAGAGATAATGCTACTAACGGTGGACAAACAAATTTTGACAACATGGTTGTTACAGTTGCAAACATTGCACCACTTGATGTAACTTCTCAAAACACTGCTGGAATTGTTTATCCAATTGCATCTACACAAACTGTAACTTGGACAAATGCTGGAAACAGTGGAATTACAGGTGCTGCAAATGTTAACATTTTATTCTCAAATGACAACGGAGCAACTTGGGCTTATACCTTACTTACTGCAACAGCAAACGATGGTTCACAAACTGTAACATTACCAGCAGGGGTATCTGGAGCATATTGTAGATTTATGGTTAAAGCGAGTGCAAATATTTTCTTTAACGTAAGTACAAAATCATTTGCAGTTGGTAACTATACTTATCAAAATCAAAATTCTTGTACAGATTATGTTCTTAATTTAGGAGGAGTTGATATTCCAGAAGACAATCAACAATTTACTGGATATGGCATAGCTGTTCCAGAAGCATTTACATTAACAGACACTAATATTAAAGTTGAACTTACACATAGTGATATTGGTTCAGTTTTCGTAGCTGTTAGACCAGCTCACATGGCTACTGGAGTAACTCAATTTTTCAATGGTTCTTGTGATGGCTTTGCAAATATGAACTTAAATTTTGACACATCTGGTACAGCTTTAAATTGTGCTGCATCTACAAGTGGAGCGAATACTATTCCTCCTGTTGCTGCGTCTGTAACTGCTATTAATGGATATAATGGAAGTTCAGCTACTGGTACGTGGTATATTTTCTTTACAGATATTGCTATTGATGGTACTGTAGGAACATTTGAAAAAGTTACATTTAATCTTTGTAAAAATGAATTAGTTCCTGTATTAGCAAATGACACTTTCACAGGTTTAGATAACTTTAGTTTGTATCCAAACCCTAACAACGGTAACTTTACAGTTAAATTTAACTCAAACACTAATAACAACATTAGTATTAGTGCTCATGATTTAAGAGGAAGACAAGTTTACACTAAATCTTTTGAAAACAACTCAATGTTTAATGAAGAAATTCAATTAAAGAACGTTGAAACTGGAATTTATATTGTTACTATTCAAGACGGTGACAAAAAAGAAGTTAAGAAAATTATTGTTGAATAATTAATTTTCTTAAAAAAATTAAAAAGGCAACCTTTAATTAGGTTGCCTTTTTTTATTTATCAAATTAAAATAATTTAAGAAATTAAAAGAAATATTTTTAATAGATCTAATAAGTGAGAAATAATTATCACAAATACGTTGAAAATATTTAAATAAATATATATTTTTTTATATTTGCCTAATAATTAATCACATAAACCATGAAAAGAACACTACTAAACCTTTCATTTGTTTTGCTATTAGCATCAGGAATGAATGCACAAACGAAAAAGGATTGGTCATTGGTTGAAAACAGTAAAGATATTACTGTTAAATCAACAGCTCAAAGACCTAATTTCCCTATGGATTTTACACTTTTTAAACTTGATTTACAAAGTGTAAAACAAAAACTTTATACTGCACAGGATAGATTTGCAGATAATGCTCAATCTGCAATTATTGAAATACCTAATTCACAAGGTAAAATAGAAAAATTCAGAATGTATGAAGCTTCAAATTTTGATCCAGCTTTACAAGCACAATTTCCAGACATTAGAGCTTATGTTGGTCAAGGAATTGACAACGCAACCTCTCAAATTCGCTTAAGTATAAGTCCAGAAGGAATAAGCACAATGACTTTTAAAGCAGATTCACCTACTGAATATATGGAAGTATATTCTGCAGACAATACTGTTTATGCTCTCTACACTAGAGATGCAATAAGAAAAAAACAACCTTTTACTTGTTCTACACCTGACGAAAAATTAGAAACTGAATTAACAGATAAATTTAGTTCAGTTGAAAAATCAAGTAACCCAATTTACAGAACTTTCAGATTAGCAATGTCTGTAACAGGAGAATACTCTGCATATCACGGAGGAACAACACCTTTAGTATTAGCAGCAGTAAATACTACAATGACTAGATGTAATGGTGTTTACGAAAAAGATTTAGCATTACATTTAAATTTAGTTAACAACACTACAATTTTATATTTAAATGCTGGTTCTGATCCTTATGGAGCAACTGACGCAGACTATAACTCAGAATTACAATCAACTTTAACTTCAGTAGTTGGAGAAGCAAATTACGATATTGGACATTTAATGTCAGCTATTGGAAACAACGGAAATGCAGGTTGTATTGGTTGTATCTGTGTAAATGGATCAAAAGGAAGCGGATTTACCACAAGTACTGCTCCAATTGGAGATAATTTCGACATTGATTTTGTTGTACACGAAATGGGACATCAATTCGGAGCCAATCACTCGTTTACTTTTAGCGGTGAAGACAATACGGTAAACTACGAACCTGGTAGTGGAGTTACCATTATGGGTTATGCAGGTATTACACCTTATGATGTATCACCTCACTCTATAGACACTTTCCATGCTGGAAATATTGCCCAAATACAGACAAATATGACTGGGAAAACTTGTGATGTTGAAACTGCAATTACACATGGTACTCCAATAGTAAGTGCAGGAGCAGATTATACTATTCCAAGAAGCACACCTTTTATGTTAACTGGTTCAGCTACTGATACTGGAGGAATTGGAGCAATGACTTACCAATGGGAACAATATGACGAAGCAAGTGGCTCAACTTATATGGCTGCAGCAAGTCCAGCTTCAGTTACAAAAGCAGGAGGTCCAAATTTCAGATCATATTTACCAACAGCGTCAGGATCAAGACATTTCCCAATAATAGCATCTACATTAGCAGGAAGTAAAACAACAGCTGGTGCAGATATTATTGTAGAAGCATTAAGTTCAGTTGCAAGATCATTAAACTTCAGATTAACTGCAAGAGATAATGCTGCCAATGGTGGACAAACAAATTTTGACAACATGGTTGTTACAGTTGCAAACATTGCTCCGCTTGATGTAACTTCTCAAAATGCTGACGGAATTTCATATGCTGTAGGATCTACACAGACTGTAACATGGACAAGTACAGGAAATAACGGAATTGCAGGTGCTGCAAATGTTAACATTTTATTCTCAAATGATAATGGAGCAACTTGGGCGTATACTTTACTTACAGCAACTCCAAACGATGGTTCTCAAGCTGTAACATTACCAGCAGGAATTTCAGGACCATTTTGTAGATTTATGGTTAAAGCAAATGCTAACATTTTCTATAATGTAAGCACAAAAGCATTTGCAGTAGGATATACAGTTACAAACACATGTAACACATACACAAACTCGACAGCTTTACCATTTGTTGATCAAGCACCAGGTAGCTATACAACAGCAACATTAAACGTGCCTTCATCTACTACAATAACTAACATGAACGCATACACAAATGTAACTCACACTTATTTATCAGATGTTCAATTTGAAATAAGTAGTCCAACTAATCCTACTACATTTGTAAAATTATTTAATCGTTCTTGTGGAAACACTAATGGGACTTTAAATTTAAAATTTACAGATGGTGCTGGAGGAATAAACTGTACTGGAGGAACAACTCTTCAAACTGTTGCACCTAGTGCAGCTCTAAGTGCTTTTAACGGTCAAAATCCTAATGGGAATTGGAATTTCAGAGTATATGACAATTATAATGGTGATACGGGAACTATAAACTCTTGGGGAATTGAATTTTGTACACAAACTATATTATCTAATGATAGTTTCACAGGTTTAGAAAATTTCACAATTTACCCAAACCCAAACAANNAACCCAAACAATGGTAACTTCAACATAAACTTCACATCTCAATCATCAAATGATGTTGAAGTAATTGTTCATGACATTAGAGGAAGACAAGTTTATAACGAATCATTTAATAATTCTTCTGTGTTTAATCAAAATATTCAATTGAATAATGTTGAATCAGGAATTTACATTGTTACTGTTAAAGATGGTGACAGAAAAGAAAACAAGAAAATTGTTATTGAATAATTAATAACTTCTTTAAAATAGAAAAGCAACCTTTAATTAGGTTGCTTTTTTTTTTGCCTATTTTTTAGAAATATTATAAATCAACAGCTTCATTCCATTAGCGAGAAATTAAAGAAATTTCTACTTTAGATTCTAAATATATTTCTATAAAAAAAGGGATTAGCAAAAACCAATCCCTTTTATTTTTTTTATTTTATAATCTAAAGTTATTCTTTAATAAAACGTAATGTTTTAGAAAATTCTCCAATAGTTAAATTAATAAAATACATACCTGTTTGATAGTTATTTGTATTTATAATTAAATCATTTTCAGAAGAAACTTTCATGTTTGAAATTTTTTGACCTAAAGTATTATAAACTTCAAAATTACCATCTAACTCTAAACCTTGAGGCACAGAAATTGTAACCTTATCTTTTGCTGGATTTGGATATAATGAAATCGAATCAAATAAATCAAAAGATTCAGAAGACAAAGCAGTATTTCTAAATGAGTGTGAAGCAGTTGATCCTGTAAAAGTTAAATTAGAAACTACAGTAATTGCACCAGAATTTGTTTTTACATTATAGTATCCTGCTCCATAACCACTATTAATTCCATCTCCATAAGAATCATTAACAGTAAGTGTGTAACATCCATTATTTGGCAAAGTCCAAGCTACGTTATTAACTAAAGTTTGAGTACCATTAGAAGATAAATCAGAATAAGGTCCACCACTATACAATGTCACACCAGATGCGTTTTTAATATTCCATGTAGTATCAGCTCCATATCTATCCCCAACAAGTGTAAAATTAAACGTTGTATATGCATAATCAGGAAGCGCAGTTCCACCAAAAACTTTAGACTTAATATTATTTGAAGCTCTTGCATCTGTAGTACCATTAACAGATGTAATAGATGTATTTAAAGTTCCATTAACAGAAGTATTAGCTAATGTAATTACAGCATATTTATTTGGCGCAAGTGAACCAGTCCAGTTATTTACATAGTTAGTTCCACCATCCATATTATAACTTATGGTTGCAGAAGTTAAAGTAGATGTACCTCTATTGTATAATGAAATAGTTTTAGCTGGGGCAGTTGAACTACAAGCTCCTCCAGAAGAACAAATATTATCAATAATTACTTCGGCATCATTTGCAAATAAAGGAATCGCAACGTCTTTAACTGAAGTTTTTAAACTAGATCTTCTTGGAGAATTATTCATTACTGTAGTGATTCTTGCTTTCTGACCTACAGTAAAAATATTCATACAAGCATCATCAGTATAATCCATATAATTCTCTATCATGTCGTTTAACGGCGCAGAAGGACAACTATTAGTTCCAGCTGGGCATCCAAAATTAGGTGCTGCCGCTGCTGGAGTATCAGCTACAAAGTCTTCATCTGTAGCTACGTTAGTAGTCCCAGTACAAGCATCATCTCCCCAAATATGTCTTAATCCTAAATAGTGTCCAACTTCATGTGTCATAGTTCTACCCAAATCAAAACCAGCCAAGTAAGTACCAGCTGGATATACACCAACCGAACCAAACGAGTCATATCTTGACACTACACCATCTGTATTAGCTGGACCACCAATTGAATTTAAGCCACCTAATCCCGAAGCATCAGGAAACTGAGCGTAACCTAATAAACTTGCAGACCCCATATTCACCGACCACATATTCATATACAAAGTTGAATCCCAAATAGTTACAGGTTTAACATCGCTATTAATTATTGCCATAGATGCTCCATTTGAACCAGCATTCCAATCTACACGACATAAATTAACCCTATTTATTCCATTTGTAGGGTTTCCGTTTGGATCTACTTTTGCTAAAACAAATTCAACTTGAACATCTGCTCCTACTGCGTTAACATTAAAACCAGGTGTACCAGCCATTCTTCTATAATCTTGATTCATTACAGTAATCTGAGATTGAACTTGCTCATCAGAGATATTCTCATTTGTTCCATAAGCATCTCCATTGTGAATAACATGAACTACGACAGGAATATAAATAATACCTCCACTTTGTGAAGCAACATTTTGCTCAACTATTCTCTGAGAAATCCAAGTTTCAAATTGTTCAATAGTGGCTCTTCTAGGATACTGAGCTCTAAGCATTTCTTCACTCTCTACTGTACCGCATTTGACATGCCCAGAAGGAGAAACGTTTTCAGAATAAACCTTTTTTCCAAAAACTGTTTTGTCACCAGATCTATTTTACGAGAAAGCTATATTCGCAAAACAAACGAATAATGACAAAATCAAAGTAATTTTCTTCATTTTAATTGATTAAATTATTAATTATTAACAAAAATAATAAAAAAATAACAATTTAATAATTTATCAACAACATCTGCAAAAAACAAACAAATTAATTTATTTAACCAATAAAAACAACATTATTATAATTTTAAAGCTTACTTGCCGTTAAATAAATTCATTGTGTTATTTAATCCAGCTAATGCAAATGATTTTATTATTTCTGACGAAATACTTAATCTTTCTTTAAGGCTTTCTTTTTCTTCTAAGGACCATTCTCCTAAAACATAATCAATTTGTTTCCCTTTTTTGAATGCATCGCTTATTCCAAATCTAAAACGAGGGTATTCTGTTGAATTCAATAATAATTGTATGTTTTTAAGCCCATTATGACCACCGTCAGAGCCTTTTGCTTTGATTCTAATACTTCCGAAAGATAAATTCAAATCGTCTGTAATAACCAACATATTCTCTTTTTCGATATTCTCTTTCTCTAACCAAAATTTAACAGCTTTCCCGCTTAAATTCATATAGGTATTTGGTTTTAATAACAAAACCGTTCTTCCTTTAATTTTAAATTCAGCCACTTCACCCAACTTTAGGGTTTGAAAAGAAATATTTTCTTGATTTGCAAAATGGTCTAATATTTTAAATCCGATATTATGTCTAGTGTTTACATATTCGGCACCAATATTTCCTAAACCAACAATTAAAAATTTTTTCATTTCCTGATTATCATTTGAATTAATTTCTTCAAACTCCGTTTTGGAAGTTGAACCAAAAAACCGAAGTAAAGACTTTATCACATTCATATTATTTACGCTTACAAAAATAAAAAAAGGGCTGAAAAACTCAGCCCTTTTTTTATTTTTCAATTTCTATTTTTAGAATCTTCCTCTATTGTCAACAATATCAGCTTTATCTTTTAATCCTTGAACAACTCTGTATGAAGCAGAACCTTTTGATTGTTGGTTCAATTGATCAATTTGAGTTTTATAATCTTTTACAGCTGGAGCTGGAGTTAAAACTTTAGTTCTTATCATAAATAATCCAGAGTTTCCTTCAATAACTTTAGAAGTTTTTCCTGAAGCTAAACCTAAAGCTACACCAACAACTTTTGGCTCATAACCTAAGTTAGGAATCATTGGAGAAGCCATTGAAGCACCAACAGCAGGAGAAACAGAAGAACCAGTTACTTTAGAGATTGCCTCTAATGTAGATCCTGTCATTTTCTTTTTAAGTATAGCTGCTTTTTTCTCGTTTTTAATTAATGGTTCAACAGATTGTTTTGCTAATTCTAATGGCAAAAGTCCATCATCATTTTTAGATTTTAATTTTACAATTGCAAATCCTTGGTTAGCAATATCAAAACGTCTAATATCATTAATATTTGTATCCTCATTAAATGCCCAAGTTACAATCTGTCTTTGTAAACCTAAGTTTGCTACATTTTCGTCATAAGCTTTAACACTTGTAACAGGAGCAATAGTTAAACCTGAAGTTTTAGCAGCTTTTTCTAAACCATTTGCAGTTGCATCAGATTCAACTTTTAATGCTTTATTATAGTTAGCATCTTCAGTTTGCTCAGATGGTTGTACTTTTAAAGCAACAGTCGCTAATAAAACCGCATCGTTTTTACCTTCAACTTTCATAACGTGGAAACCAAATTCAGTTTCAACAACACCTGTTTTTCCAACTGGATTTTTAAACAAGAAGTCTTTAAATGCTTGAGTATATCCAGATTCTGGAGTAATATCATCATAAACACCACCATTTTGTTTAGAACCCAAATCATCAGAACTTGTCATTGCTAACATTCCAATACTTGAAGGATTAGCATTAACTTGTGTTAATAAACCTTCCGCTTTTGCTTTTGCTTCCTCTTTTGTTAATGTAATAGTTGCAGCAGCTCTTTCAGCACCTTTGTAGGCAACTAAAATATGGCTAACTTTACCACTAACATTTGATTTTCTTCCTGCGATTCTAGATAATTTTGAATACCCACTATCAGTATAAGGTCCATAAACTTGACCTGGAGCTAAAGCAAATAACTGTTCTGCAAATTGAGGGTTAATTTGTTTTTTAGATACGTAAGTAGAATCGAATTTGATTTCAGAATATTTATTAACGTAATCCGCTAAATTAGCTGCAGAAGCAAATGAAGGAATAGTTTCATTTACACCATTAACCATTTCAGTTTTACCATTAATAAATCCATCAATTTTAGATTTCATTGCTGCTTCATCAGCTGCAGATGGTTTGTTTTCAACTAAAACATATTCTACAGATCTCGTATTATCTGATTTGAATTTCTTTGGATTTTTCTTCATGTATGCGATTACTTCCTCGTCAGTTACCTTAACTTGGTCATCACTTACAGTAGAAAATGCTAAAGCAACATAATCAAAATCAACTTTATTGTTATCTCTTTCGTATTTTAATTTTCCTTCTGATTTTGTAGTATAAACACTAGATTTAATCAAAGTATTATACATTTGCTCTTTTGCAAAATCTTCAATTTGAACTTCATAAGCTTTCCATTGATTCCATTGTGTTTGGTCAGGATTACTTTGTAAAGAATTGATATACTCAGCGAATTTTTTATCGTCAAATTTTCCAGCAGCATTTAAAAACTGAGGAGCTTGAGACAATTGTGGGTCATTTTTGATAACCGCCATTAATTGTTCTTTCCCAAGTAATAAACCAATTTTATCATATTGCTCAGATAATAATGCTTTTCTTACTTCTTGTTCCCAAACTGAATTTAAAGCCTGAGTATTGCTAATTCCTTGTTGTTGTTTTTCAACATTAGCTACTTTGTTCATGAATTCTTGGTATTCAAATTTAGTTCCATTGATTGAACCAATGTTGTTTGAACCACCGCTAAATCCACCACTTTTAATTACATCTGCTAATACAAATGAGAATAATGCTAATGCTATGATTAGAACTAATAAGATAGAACGTTGTCTAATTTTTGATAAAATTGCCATTTTTATATTGATTATTTTTTTATTCAGTGGGCGAAAATACAATTATCTATTTAATAATAAAATAGTATTGCCAATTTTTTTACTAGTTTTCTTGATTGTTTTCCATTTTCTTTAAAAAACTTCTTCTTACAAAGAACATAATTATAAATCCAACAGCAATAATTGCTTGTAATCCATAATCCTGTTTGTTTAAAATTTTATAAATTACAGAAACTGAGAATACAATTGCTGCAACTAAATATAGATATTGAGAAAATTTGTAATATTTCATATATAAATTTATTTCATATTATTAACTTCACCGTTATTGTTTTGCATGTTGAAAATTTTAAAATCTTTACTAAAATCTATTCCAACACCCTGTAAAAAACTTCCATCGGCATCTTTAAACTTAAATGGCTCTTCGGTAAAAAACCATTCATTTTTCTGATCGAAATACAATTGATTCGTTTCTAAAATTTTTCCATCAAAAGTACTGATTTTCACATTTCCTATTAAATCAATTACTTCTGTTTTTTTATACGAAATCGCTTTATCAGCTACGACTGTTGTTCTATTACCTTTATCATCAATAAGCGTAACCAAAACAGCTTTAGGAAACTCTACAAATGGATTTTTCGCTGTTGAATAATCAATCATTTTCAAACTTTGAACAGTAGATTTTACTCTACCAGAATCGGTGTATTTTAAATTGATTGAATCTGCTTCTCCTGTAGGAACGAATGAAGTTTTGTAAATTCGCTGAACGTCTTTCAAATTACTCTCACAACTTTGCAAAAACAAAATCAAAGTAAGAAAAAGTAGGTATCCAACAAAATTTCTCATTCTATTAATTGTATAAAGTTCTTTTAAACCATTTATCGCTGAATATCAACCCTAAACTTACTGAAAAGTATTCTTCACGAACTAATCCTTTCATTACAGTTCCTCTATGTCCGTACTCAATTCCTAAATTTAAACTTGAAAAAGTTCCAGAAATAGGCAATCCAAAACCTAAAGTCATTGCTCTATCTTTAATTGCAGTATTGTTAACTACCAAACCTGTGTTTTCAAATCTAAAACCACCACGGTATGTAATTCTTGCAAGATAATTATTATATGAATCAAATTTAGGAATATAAAAACCTCCAAAAGCAACTTTTGTTGCATTCTCATAAGACACATTAGCATAACTATCAAAACGATTAATTTGACTCCCAGTACCAGAAAAAGTAATATCTCCACCAACAAACCATTTTCTATTCCCTACACCTGCACCAATAGCTAATTTCGAAGGAACTATAAGATTCGTATTTTCAACATTAACTTCTGTATCTGCCGAAGCCTGATTCACACTTCCATTTGAACCTAATGAAACTAAAGCAACATTTCTTACGTTGTCAGAAGTCAATTTTGCTTCTGGTGAATAAGCTAAACTTGATGTGAAGTTTAATTTTTTATTAAGTTTTGTATTAAACAAAACACCTGTATTAAATGCTATTCCAGATAAAGACGATTCGTTCAGCTCTCTTGTTCCCAATTGCAATCCATCTTGAAATTTCAGAGATTCTGTTTCAATAGAACCAAATAAATATTGAAAATCAAAACCAACACTAAACTTTGAATTGATTTTATAACCAGAACCAATATATGCTTTATTTACTCCTCCTTTACCTAAATATTTATTTATCGTATTATCTACAGATCTATTATCATTTACAAAACGGTAACCCACGGCACTTTGAGGTAACAATCCAACAGAAATACCCAATTTTTTAGTTACAGGAAAACCTAAAACTAAATAATCAAAAGTTGTTTTTTGAGCTTTTTCAGTTTGTGAACCAGCGTTTAATTTATAGAAAGAACTTGTTGATCCTAATTGAAAACTAGTTAACATTTGATTAGAAAATGTCGCAGGATTTAATACATTAATGTGTGTACTATCAGAATAAACACTTATTCCTCCCATGTTTACAATATCATTTGTTCCTTTAAATTTTGCGCTTCCGATTCCGTAAAAAGAATAAGGCGATGGGGTATTTTCTTGTGCAAAACCAAAATTTGCAAGTAGTATGATAACTATTAAGACAATTTTTTTAATCATTTTGTAAACTATAAGTGTATAATTGTTGTAAACTTTTCAATAAGA
>CXWL01005209.1_pt1 | contig 24325 bp, 22 predicted proteins | sample 590931 | NCBI WGS metagenome assembly CXWL01 (sample SAMEA3498368, study PRJEB10139) | groundwater metagenome | biome: water well; material: biofilm material | place: Germany | collected 2015-04-27
ACTGTCTTTCCAATCAAGCTTTCAATTCTCCGACACCACTTACGAGAATGGTTTAAAACTTGGTTTGGTGGACTATCAACTGCTCGGTGGCTCCAGCGGCTTGCTCTATCAAATAACCGAACAGAGTCAAATCCAATTTTCGGGTTCATACGTTAGCTTCCGTACAGCCAACGCAGCCTCACCATTCAGCGCCAGTTACCCTAGTGCGAATCTGAGCTTGACCCATACCTTCACCGAAACTCTAACAGCAACGGCATACGGTGGCCCCAGTTTTATGGCTTCAACGACCCAAGCAGCCGGCGCCAATATTAAAGCTCAGAATACCGTATGGTTATTCGGAGTCAATCTCACCAAAAAGTTTGAGAACACGACAATCCAAGTCAATATGGCCAGAAATATTGTTCCGAGTGGCTTCGGTTTGCTGTTTCAAACAGACCAGGCAAGTGTGACGGTTTCTCATGATCTTTCCGAAACCCTCACGGCTTCTTTCGCCGGAGCTGGTTACCTCATCTCAGGTATCACAAAGAACGCACCGGGCATCACCTTCCCGGAGAACCGCTACTTCTCTGCCACCCCCACGATTGCCTGGAAGTTTTTGGAGTGGTGGAAGCTTGAGCTATCCTATACCTATGGGCGGCGTGAAGTAGACGGATTTCCAGATCCTGCGATATCCAATGCCACGATGTTCATGCTCACGTACTATCCTCCGAAACTCGCATTTTCCAACTAGGATGATCACGCTATGATTACCCAACCTCACACGCTCCAATCCGAACAAGTCCAGACTCTTCAGGACTACGTGGCTATGTTTCATCGGCGACGGAGGCTCATCATCCTGACGGGCGGCGCCCTATTGGCCCTCAGCCTGGCTGCCGCCTTCCTCTGGCCCGCCACTTATAAGTCCATGGCGACCATTTTGATCGAGGAACAGGAAATTCCAGCCGAACTCGTTCATTCAACTATTACCAGCTATGCCGATCAGCGGATAGAAACCATCAAACAGCATGTCATGAGCCGTACCACCCTATGGAAAGTCGTTGAGCAGTTTGATCTCTACCCAGATCAGCGCAAGACAAGTCCGGCCGAAGATGTCGTGAAAGGGTTTATCAAGGACATCGATGTCCAAGTCATTAGCGCCGATGTGGTAGATAAGCGGACGCATAGCCCAACAAAAGCCACTATCGCATTCACCGTCGCCTATCAGAGCAAGTCTCCAGACCTCGCGCAAAAAGTGGCGAATGAGCTGACCAGCTTATTCCTCGGCGAGAACCTCAAGAGTCGTGAACGGCAAGCTCAAGAAGCTACGTCATTCCTCCAGCAAGAGGCGGAGAGTCTTTCTAAACACATCGGTGAGGTGGATGAACAGATCGCCGCCTTTAAGCAACGGGCCCAAGGCGCTCTACCCGAATTGATGCCACTCAATCAGCAGCTCATGAATCAGTCCGATCGGGAATTGATGGATGTCGACCAGCAGATTCGCACCTTCGAGGAACGCAAAGATTACCTTGAAGGAGAACTGGCAACGATCAAGCCGAACACGCCGATTCTTTCGGTCACGGGAGAGCGCATCCTCGATTCTAATGAGCGGCTCCGTGGTCTCCGCGCAGAATATGCTGGAGCATCAGCGAATCTCGCTCCGGACCATCCCGACATCATCAAGATGAAGCAGGAAATCGAGTCATTGGAGAAAGAGACGGGTCATCTCCCGGATGTCGAAGAAGCGTCGAAACAACTCGTCGCTGCCCGGACTGCGCTCACGACTATTTCAGAACGCCTTGGAGCTGATCATCCCGATGTCGTGCAGGCTCAACGAAAGATTGCTGCCCTGGAGCGGGAGGTGCGCGCGCTCCGGGCCGTGCCCAGAAAAAGCCCGACGCAGCGCCCGGAGAATCCAGCCTACATCAATCTTCAAGCCCAGCTGAATTCCGCCACGTCTTCTCTTGCCGCCCTGAAGAAGACCCGTACCGAGGTGAAGCGGAGGATTCAGGACTACGCCACACGCCTAGAGAAGACACCGGAACTGGAACCGGATTATCTCGTCTTGACCCGTGATCGCGACACGTCTGGACAGAAGTATCAGGACATCCGGTCCCGCCTGTTAGAAGCCAGGGTATCGGAAGGCTTGGAGGTACAGCGCAAGGGTGAGCGGTTTTCTCTCATCGATCCGCCCAGCCTTCCAGAAAAGCCGGACAAACCGAACCGGCTTGCGATTGTTCTGCTCGGATTTATTCTGGCCGTCGGCGGAGGACTCGGATCGGGCGCAGCGGCAGAATCGCTGGACCATTCCATCCGTTCACCGGAACAGCTCGCGCAACTGACTCACATGTTCCCGTTGGCCGTGGTGCCCTTCATGCCCAATGAGCAGGACCTCTCGAAAGCCGTCAGACGCCGACGGCTTGTCAGAGGAGCCGGCGTCGGCGCATTGGCAATGCTCCTGTTGCTGCTGCATGCGTTCGTCGTGCCTTTCGACGTGCTCTGGTTTGCAGCCCTTAGGCGATTTGGCATAGAGTAAGTCATTAGCGTGTTGTAGGAGCCCCCATGGACCGATTTCGTACTGCGGTACAACTATATAAGGACCAACAGAGCGGGTCTCCCAATCAGACTCCCGGAGGACGATCCGGCGGGCCGCAAGCGGTGCCGCCTCCGATTGTCTATACCAGGACCAAATCGCTGGATGTGCCTCTTTCGGTCCTCCGCCAGCGGCGCGTCATGGCGGCTTATGACAAAGGCCCGTTCGTCGACGCCTTCAAGATCCTCCGTACGCAGGTGATGCATCGCCTCCGTGAAAAAGGCTGGAACGTGCTCGGGATCACGAGTCCCGGCGACGGTGAGGGGAAGACTCTGACGGCGGTGAATCTGGCCATCAGTCTGGCCATGGAATCCACGCAGACCGTCTTGCTGGTCGATGCCAACCTTCGCAATCCCAGCATCCATGACGTCTTCGGATTGAAGGACTGCCCCGGTCTGGCCGATTATCTTCTCGATGACGTTCCCGTCGAAAATCTGCTGGTCCATCCAGGAATCGGCCGGTTCGTGCTTCTCCCGGGAGGGAGGGCGATCCAGAATTCGACCGAAATCCTGACGTCACCCAAGATGCTGGCCCTGGTCGAGGAATTCAAACACCGCTATCCCTCACGGATTGTGATCTTCGACTTGCCTCCGCTGTTGCAGACTGCCGACGTGCTGGCCTTTTCTCCCTATACCGATGCGCTGCTTCTGGTGGTGGAGGAAGGAAAGACCTCCGCAGAGGATGTACAACGGGCGTTCTCGCTGGTGAAGGATTCGCGGCCTGTTCTTGGCACCGTCCTCAACAAGGCCGGACAACTGGCAGCCACACCGGCTAGTATGAGGAAGCTCTTGGGGAACTGAAGGGAAAAGACGGGGAGAAAGGCTGAGGTTAAGGCCAAGGTTGAGGAAACTCCAAGTTACTGATTGAGATCCTGGCCATATCTGATTCCTCCCACTTAACCTTAACCTAGACCTTCATTAAGGGGTACATGTACGAGGCATTTTACAATCTTCGCGCCAAGCCCTTCGCGCTCCTCCCGGATAGCGACTTTCTCTATGCCGGCTCGGTGCACCGGGCTGCCTATGGTCTGCTGGAATATGGCATCCTCGGCCAGGCCCCATTCATGGTGCTCACCGGCGACCCCGGCATGGGCAAAACGTCGCTGCTGCAAAAACTCATCGCCGAACACGGGCAGAAACATTCGATCGGGCTCATCACCAACGCGCGCTACGACATTGAGCATCTCCTGCCTTGGATTCTGCTGTCTCTGGGTTTGAGCACCAAACAGCTCGACCCGGTCGAAGCCTATCACGTCTTCACGCAATTCCTGGCGCAAGAGTCGAAACAACACCGCCGGGTCATCCTGATTGTCGATGAGGCGCAAAGTCTCGGCGTCGAGCTGCTCGAAGAACTTCGTCTCCTATCCAATTTGAATGACGGCAAGACGCTGAAGCTGCAGATTATTCTCTCCGGGCAACCGGATCTTCATGCGCTGCTCCAGCGGATCGACATGACGCAGTTCGCCCAGCGCATCGTGGTCGACTATCACCTGGAACCGCTCACCGAAACGGAAACAGGACATTGCATCCGCCACCGGCTGCGGGTTGCCGGCGGATCTCCCTCCCTGTTCACGAACAAATCCTGCGCCCTGATCCATCGGCTGACGAAGGGCAATCCGCGTCTCATCAATCAAGTCTGCGAGATCGCACTGACCTACGGCTTCGCCGAACAGGCGAGGGTGATCACGTCCAAGCTCGTCGCGCAGGCGGCACTGGACCGGACCAAAGGCGGCATTCTTCCGCTCGCCGGACGTGAGGAGCTGGCGATCCTGGCGGCCGCTCCCGAAGATACGACCGAGATCGATGCCCCCATCCCACCAACTAAGGCCGCCCCCCGGACAGCAGACGTGACTCGCGCACCCTCCAAAGAACAAAGCTCCGAGGCTCTCTACCAAGACGGGTTGCGCATGAAAAATGAGAACCGTCTTGAGGAAGCCATGGCTCTGTTCGAAGAGGCGAGCAAGAGCCCCGCATTGTGGCTCAAAGCGCACGCACAGATCGGCATCTGTTGCCGGACCATGGGCAACACCCGCGCCGCCATCCAGGCTTTCCGCGTCGCCCTGAATGATTCTTCGGCTACAGCCAAAGAAATCCTCGATGTGCAATATATGCTCGCACGCTCCCTCCAATCCTCCAACCAGAACCAGGAAGCGTTGACCGTCTATCGCCAACTCGCGCGCGCCCAACCGGATTATCGCGATGTCACCAGCCGGATCAAACAATTGGCCGCTTCCACCACCGGACGCACAAATGGTGGCCCCAAACCCGGCACATCCGATTCCTGGGTCAGCCAGGCTTTCGACAGTCTCCATCGCTTGATCGGCACGCATCGACCGTAAGAAGGTGGAGGTTGGAGGGTTGAGGTGTGAGGCCGGAGATAACGCTGTTTGAGGTGTGAGATCCGATGTTTGAGGCAACACCCTCTAACCTCCAACATTCAGCCTCTAACGCCTTCTCCTCTAACCTCAAGCCTCCAACTTTCAGCCTCTAACAACGTTCTCCCGCTCAAGACTTTTCCCATTCCTGCCGATAGGCATAAGACACGAGCACATCTATGAGCCTTGAAATCATCCAAATCATCGAAGCCGATCAAGACCAGGCCCGGGCTGTCGACCAGGTCCTCCGCAAGGCCTCGTTCCGCACCAATATCGCCTTTGATGGACAGACCGGTATTCAAGATATCTGGAAGAACCGGCCCGCCTTAGTCGTGCTGGATCTCATGGTGCCTGGCATCGGCGGCAAAGATTTGTGCCGGCGGCTGCGCGAGGACCCGCAAACTAAGTCCATGGGGATCATTCTGGTGACGGCGCTGACCTCAGAAGACTATCGTGTGGCAGGGCTGGAAAGCGGAGCCGATGATATTCTGACGAAGCCTTATAGCCCTCGCGAGCTGGTCGCTCGGGTGCATGCCGTGCTGCGGCGCCTCGCCGCCGACATGCCGGAAAGTCTCGACGATCTCGACGATGATCTTGCGCTGGACGCCACCCAATATGTCGCCACCTTCCGGGGACGACAGCTGGTCCTGATCAAACCGGAATGGCAAACGCTCCTGCGTTTGGCCAAGACAACAGGGAAGGTGGTGCCGCGAGAAGAACTCCGCAGCCTGTTGTGGGGCAACGATACCCTTTCCCACGATCGCGAGCTTGATCAACTCGTCGCCGTGCTCAATCAGAAACTTGCGGGCCGGGACGGCGCCGCGCCCCTCATTGTCAAGGTTGCCGAAACCGGCTACCGGCTTCTCCGAAAAGAACAGGCCCTTCCTCTCAGCGCCTGATCTGCCACACAACACCCGGCTCATTCGTTCACACCACTCCGCAATTATGCTAGCGTACCTCTACACCAAGGAGGTTTGTCGTATGGATTGTTTGTTGATGCGCCATGGTATCGCTGTTGAGATGGCGGAATGGTCCGACCTTGACGATACTCGCCCCTTGACCGATCAAGGCAGGAAGAAGGTTCGCCAAGCGGCGAAGGGCCTCGCCGCAATGGGACTGGCGCCCACGCACCTCCTCACCAGCCCCCTCACCAGGGCCAGGGAAACCGCCGCGATCGTCAACGCAATTCTCTGTCCATCCGTCACGATGTCCCTGTGCAAGGCCTTGGAGCCAGGATCCACGCCACAATTCCTGACGACCTTCCTTCGGACCCTCCCGGACCGTTCCGTCGTCCTCTGCGTCGGACACGAACCGCTGTTGGGCGCAATGAGCGGCTATCTGCTCAACGGGCAGGCCTCACAGAATTACCCGATGAAGAAGGCCGGAGTCGGGTTGATTCATCTGCCAGGATCTGCACGAGCAGGGGAGGGACTGCTCCATTGGTGGTGCACTCCGACACAGCTCCGTGCACTTGGGCAGGCCAAGAAGGATAAAGACAATGATTGATGCGAACTGCGAGGTCAGACCGGCTGCGTTCTCGAAGACCCTTGGCGGGAGGAACAGAATCCCTTCATGATTTTTCTGCTTCCTGCGGCACTTCACTAAACTGCACGCGCCGACGAAAGACCTGTTCCAGCAGGTCCGTCCGCTGTGAGGCCGACCAGATCTCCATCGCCGCATCGCCGCTGACCGTGGCCACGATCGTCAACGTCTGACCGACCTTCACATTGACCGTCTGAACAGCCGAAAAATGCGTCCGGTCCAGGGCATCGGCCACCCGCAGGAGGGCCGAGAGAATCCGTACCGTCCGTTTAAGCTTCAGCGGCAGATCGGCATAGCCCTCATGCTTGGCTGCCGGCATGGACCGACGGTGATACCGGGCAATGTTGGCCACGACCTCGATTTCCTCCGCCGTCAATCCGCCGATGTCGCTGTTTTTAATCAGATAGTAGGCATGTTTATGATGCTGCCTGGGATTGATCAAATAGCCGATATCGTGCAACACCGCGGCATACTCCAACCAGCTGCGCTCAACGTCACCGAGGTGATGCAACCGCTTCGTTTGATCGAACAGCCGCAGGGCCAGACCGGCCACATGCAGGGAGTGGACTTCCGGAACCTGGCAGCGTCGCGCCAGTCCGATCACATTGCGCCGCCGCACATCAGGAATCTCGCGTTCCGCCTTGAGCCCGTCTCGATGCCGATCGATAAAATCGTAGATCACTCCTTCACGGATGGCCTTATCGCACACCGTCATCTCGTCGGCGCCGGATAATTCCAACAAACGGCGCAGGACGACCACCGCTGGAAACAACGTATCTACTCGCTTCGGATCGAGTCCCGGAATACCCAACCGCGTTTTCACGGAGGACTTGCGGAGTTCGGCCTCGAGCATGCGCAGGTCTCTTAGCCGCACCTTCGCCAGGTTGAGCTGCGGCAACGGCCGGCCGGTCTGCCTCATGTGGACAATCTCCGCCACATTGCCGGCCATCCCGGACGTGGCGACCACGGCATCGAACTGTTTCACCTTGAACGTATCGAGAGCCCCCTTCAAGGCCAGCGCGACGGCCTCGNNCCCGTCGCGCGTCCCGACGATGAGCTCCACCGATCCGCCGCCGACATCGACCACCAGCGTCGGCTTGTCAGACAACGCCATGCTGTGGCGCACGCCGAGAAAAATCAGCCGGGCTTCTTCAATCCCGCTGATCACGCGGATCTTGATGCCGGTCTGTTCCTCGACCAGATCGACGAAATCTCCTCCGTTCTTCACCTCACGCACGGCGCTGGTCGCGACTGCGGTAATCCGCTCAAACCCCTTGTTCTTCGCCAAGGTCACCAGCGTCTTCAACACACCGACCCCGCGACCGATGGCTTCGTCGGATAATCGCTTCGCGGCGAAAGCCCCATTGCCCAACCGGGTCATGTCTTTGAATCGGTCCAAAATCTTGTAACTGGCGTCGGGGAGTATTTCAGCCAGCACCATATGGATGGAGTTGGTCCCGATGTCGATGACGGCGAGCTTAGCCATGGAAGAGCCCCCTAGAACACACAGAAACTTGGCAGGTTCGACAACAGGATTCCCTCCACCATCAGATGACCTCAGGGATTGCGGATGGACCAGACGGGATGGCCGGGCAACGCGCCTGTGCGAAGCTACTCTTTCACCACAAAGTGGACGCTGCGGTTTTTCTGCCAGCATTCCTGCTGATGCTCAAAGCAGAGCGGACGATCTTTGCCGTAACTGGTCGTGCGCAAGTCAATGTCGAGCCCCAGCTGCTTGAGATAGGAACGAACCGCCTTCGCCCGACGCTCGCCCAAGACCAGGTTATAGGCGGAAGTCCCCATTTCATCGCCGCGCCCTTCGAGAAGAAGCCGCTTGGCCCCCTCGTCCGTCAGTTTTTTCGCATTGGCATCTAAAATCGGCAAGGCATCGAGCCGGAGCGTGGCTCGATCAAAGTCAAACAGAACATCAGGCAGGATGCTTCGTTCAGCGCCGGTCGCATTTCTGGCCGACAGTTCGGCGCGCATGCCGGGACTCGTGCGCGTGACCGGAGTGCCCGGCTCGCGTGGAGTGCGTTCACGAATGGCCTGGTCGGGAATCCGCTCTTCACTGGCAATCAATTCGTCGCCTGTCCCGTATCCGGACTTGGTGGCACACCCCGACGCGCCGATTGTCAGCAACACCGCAAGAAACCCGGGTATGAGTCGATGTAATGGTCGGTGCATAATTTCGCCTCCTTCCGTTCTACCGGGAGATTACCCCAAGTCTTTGGGAAAGGCGATAGTCTTGGCAATCTCATAGGCCGCCCGCGCCGACTCCAGCACAGGCCAATGGAGCACCCCCACTGAGTCTTCGACATAGGCCGGCGTCCGCATGCCGTTCAGCACGCTCGTCACGCCCGGCGTGCCGGTCAATACCCAGAGCGCTTTTCGTGAGAGGGATTCCGATCGTCGAACTTGCGGGAGCACGGAATCGACCGCCGTCGCCACCGCCGCGGTCCGTCGACGACTTCGTTCCGTGGCTTCGCGCCGCAATCCCCGCAGCAGCGTCAGCAATTCAGGCACATACCGGTCACGCCAGGCCTCCCATTGCTCGGCCGCCGTACCGGACAGCGTCCGCGACAAAGCTTGCAACACCTGATTGACGTGAGGTGCAATCATCTGGTGTTCGATCTGCTCCCAATGTTCCAACCCTTGCAGCTGAGGCCTGACGCGGTCCAACTCATGAGCCCAGTTGAAAAACTCAGCCGGGGCTGTGCCCTGGCCGCTCTGCGGAACCGACGGCGCGATCGTGCGGCGGTACTCATCCTCCAGCACGGCCACGCGCTCCCGTTGCCGGACAAAATCTACCGGCTGATCCTCCAAGGGAAAATCTGCCAAACGAAGGATCCCACCGCCTTGGCCGGGCATGGCATTGAGTGGACGATTCACCAGGACGGCAATGCCCTCCTGCCGGGCCAGATCGAGTACCGTATGAGCGCCGCCGGCTCCGGTATTCGCCGTCAGCAGCGCACCGGACTCGAAAAGATTCATCGGACACTGCAACCAGCGGAAATGATGCGTCGATTGATTGACCTCGCGCGCCGCGGCCCGCGCCGCATCGAGCATGCGACTCAGCGAGGTAGCTTCGGGATGATCGGCAGGCAAAGTCACGGTATTCGACGAGACCCCGTAGTATTGCAGCCGGCCGGCCGCAACTTGTGTTTCGAAATACACGAATGCGCGTTGCAGCCGGTCATAGAACGCCTCGCGCAAGGCAACCAGATCACGTTCCTTTCGATGCGCGGCCTCCGACAAAAAATATTCCGGATTGTGCAGCAGACACACATCGAGCGTCGCAAGCCCCAATCGATCGAGCGACAGCGCAAGTTGATCGGCGAGAAATTCAGGGTGGAGGCAGTGCCAAATCCCGTCTCCGTACTTGACCATGTCAGGGTAGGGACGGCCGGATTTCTCTCGGGCCTCGGCGAGCTTTAAATTCCGACTCTGCACGTAGCCGATCTTGGAGACGACCACAACCTGTTCTCGCGCCAGCTGCCCCGCGTTCACGAGCTCGGACAGCACGGCACCCACGAGACGTTCGCTGTCCCCATCCATATAGTTGGTCGACGTGTCGATGAGATTGCAGCCCGCAGCCAACGCCTGCTTGAAAGCCTGCCGATGCTCCGGATCTTTTGTATCGACCCGGTATGTGCCGAACCCCAATCGGGACACCGTGAGCCCGGTCGATCCCCCGGCAGTATATCCATGGGCGAGAGAACCGGACGGGGACAGCCCCACCATGTTTGCCGCATAGGCCGCCGTGCCTTGCACCGTCGCATGGCCGGACAACTGCGCCCCGCTCAGCAACGTCTCTGTTCGACCGGCTGCTGTGCCCGCGCCCGACCGATGGACGCGAAGCGCCTCGGCTAGGGCTTTCGCATCAGTGACGGGACGCTGACAGCTGAAGTTCCGACAGATATACAGAGCAGGCTGCCCGGCAACGACCGACTTTCCCCGCAGTAAGGGGAGGGTGGAGCCGGCGCTCGACCCGGTCGACGCGATGATCCGATTGGGAAGATATTCTTCCGCTACCGCCCGATACAGCGCCTGCGCAGCTGCTTGCTGATCGCCTCCGACAAAGGCCAATTCCACCGGACCTTCCGTCAGGAAATCGACCACCGCCAGACTCTTGGCAAAGGCGCGGGGATAGCGCGTGATCTGCCTCCCGTAGGCCCGGATCGCGCCGACCGCCGCATCCCGCCAATCCTGCCGGTCGAAATGGCAGGCCAACCGCGTCAGCGCCGATGCCGCCACGGCATTGCCGCTGGGTGTGGCCCCGTCCGCTCCTTCACGGCCGCGAAGAATGAGCGCCTCATGATGCGTGGCCGTGGTGAAAAATCCGCCCTGCTCTCCATCCATGAAATCGGACAGCATCCGGTCAGCCAATCCTGCAGCCGCCTGGAGATACCGCTCAGGAGCCCCCGCCTCGTAGAGATCGATGAGTCCTTCCGCCAGATAGGCGTAATCTTCTAAATAGGCATCAAGGTGGGCGCGGCCCGCGCGCGAGGTGCGCAGGAGCCGTCCACCGGATTGCACATGCGTCTTCAAGAGGAAATCAGCCGTTTGTATCGCCGCGTCGCGATAACGGGTTTCGCCGAACACCCGGGCTGCTTCCGCCATCGCGGACAACATCATGCCGTTCCACGCGGTGAGAATTTTATCGTCGAGGCCGGGAGCCACACGTTGTTGACGCGCGCGATAGAGCAGGGGCTTCACCCGCGCGGCGGCTTCCAACAACTCATCGCCGGTCAGATTGAGTTCCTTTGCAATATCGGACAAGGGCCGCAGGCGATTGGGAATGCTGGCATGCTCCCAATTGCCTTTCTCCGTAATGTCGTAGAGCGCGCAATACCGCCGGGCATCTTCTGCATTCCCCGCCGCGGCTTGCACCTCAGCCGGTTGCCAGACAAAGAATTTCCCTTCCACGCCTTCAGAGTCCGCGTCGGTCGCGGAATAGAACCCGCCGGCTGGCCCGGTCATTTCTCTCAATATATAGTCCAACACCTCGCAGGCCACGCGGCGATAGTCCGGGTTCTTGGTGACCTGATAGGCCTCGACATAGACCCGGGCCAACAGCGCATTGTCGTAGAGCATCTTCTCGAAATGCGGCACGAGCCAGCGGGCATCGGTGGAATAGCGGGCAAACCCTCCGCCGATGTGGTCGTAGATACCTCCAGCGGCCATCATATCGAGCGTTTTGGTCGCCATCGCCAGCGTGTGCGCATCCCCGGATCGCCGATAACACCGCAACAACAGCGACAGTCCGGCCGCCGGAGGAAATTTTGGGGCCCCGCCGAACCCGCCATAAATCTTATCGAAATCTTCTTTGAATTGAGTGACGGCGTCATCCAAAACAGATTCACTCACAGAAATCGGGGAGGGGATCCGGCCTTCGCCTTTCAACCGCTCCGTCATCTCTTTCGCCTGAGTCTGGACACCCGCCGCATCTTTCTCCCAATAGTCGGCAATCTTCTTCAGCAACGTGCCGAAACCGGGCCGGCCCCACCGGTCTTCCGGAGGGAAATAGGTCCCTGCGAAAAACGGCTCCTGATCCGGCGTGAGAAATACCGTCATCGGCCAGCCACCCTGACCGTTATTCATCGCCACTGTCGCAGCCATATAGATCTCGTCGAGATCCGGCCGTTCCTCCCGGTCCACTTTGATGCAGATAAAATGGCGATTCATGATGGCGGCAATGGCCTCGTTCTCAAACGACTCCCGCTCCATCACATGGCACCAGTGACAGGCCGAGTAGCCGATCGACAACAAGATCGGTTTGTTCGATGACCTGGCGGCGGTCAACGCCTCCGGGCCCCAGGGATACCAATCAACGGGGTTGAAGGCATGCTGAAGGAGATAGGGACTCGTCTCGGTATGCAGGCGGTTCGGCTTGCGATCAGAGGTAGGTGACATGATCGCACCGTAGCATCGCCGCTTGAGGAGGGTCAACGTCGCAGAAAAGAAAAAAGGCCTACGATCATGAGGATCGTAGGCCTTTTCACATATTCAGTCAGAGGCCCAAGTAGACGACACCTCGCGATGTCTGTCGATCAGTGCCCCTTCTTCTCTTCCTTCTTCTTCTCTTCGCCGAACACCACGTGGCCGCCCTTCTTCTCTTCCTTCGGCTTCTTCTCTTCGCCGAACACGACCACGTGGCCGCCCTTCTTCTCTTCCTTCGGCTTCTTCTCTTCGCCGGCGAAGGAAGGCGCGCTGAACGAAACGGCCACTGCCACTGCCATGACTGCCATCAACATGCTCTTCATAACTGTTCTCCCCCTGAAAGGTTTTGAAAGTTTGGAATGAGTGCCTGTCACGAGCAGGCAAATTTCCGTGCACGGTATGCCAAAGATATGTAGAAAGTCAACTCCTTCAGTTGTAAAAGTGAGATCTTCATACCCCTTCCACTACCGGCCAGATCCGCCTTCTTCTCAGGTACGTCGCGATTATGTGATAGGCTTATTAGTGAGATTTCACGGAGTCTCCACAATGGTTGATCTCGGCCCTTATTCCAACTATCGCCTCACCGTCAGACTTGAACTAGCCAACACGCCCGGCATCTTCGCCCGCGTGGCAGCCTTGTTGGCCGATGAGGGAGCCAATCTCGGCGCGGTGGATATTGTCTCGGCGACCAAGACCCAAATGGTTCGGGACGTCACCTTCGATGTACACAACGAAGTCCATGGCGAGAAGGTGCTGGCCCGGCTGAGCGCCCTTCCTGATGTGACCGTGCTGTCGGCCTCCGACCGGATATTTCTCTTACACCTCGGCGGCAAGATTCGCGTCGAAGGCAAGATCCCGATCAATACCAGAAACGTCCTCTCGATGGTCTACACCCCGGGAGTCGGGCGAGTCTCCCAGGCCATCGCACGGGATAAATCCAAGGTCTATGCATTCACAAGCAAGAGTAATAGCGTCGCGGTGGTGACGGACGGGTCTGCCGTGTTAGGACTCGGCAACCTCGGCCCTGAAGCGGCCCTCCCTGTGATGGAAGGCAAAGTGATGCTGTTCAAGGAATTGGCTGGGGTCGATGCCTGGCCATTGTGCCTGAACACGCAGGACCCGGATGAGATCGTCCGCATTGTCCAAGGCATTGCGCCGGGATTCGGCGCGATCAATCTGGAAGACATCAGTGCGCCCCGCTGTTTTGACATCGAGCGACGGTTGAAGGCGTCGCTCGATATCCCGGTGATGCACGACGATCAGCACGGCACGGCTGTGGTAATTCTCGCCGCCCTGACCAACGCGCTGCTCGTCACAGGAAAACGGATCGGGGACATCCGCGTGGTCATCAACGGCCTTGGCGCCGCCGGCACGGCCTGTTGCCGGATGTTGCTGGCCGCCGGGGTCTCGCATCTGCTGGGGTGCGATAAAGAAGGCATCATCCTGTCCGGCAACCCGGAGCAACTCCGTGCCTGTCGAACGGACCTGGCGGCCTGCCTGACCCCTGAGAGACCGACGGGAACCTTGCGCGACGCCTTGAAGGGAGCCGATGTCTTGATCGGCCTGTCGGTCGGTAACATTCTCACTGCCGAAGACCTTGAACTGATGGCTCCCGAGCGCATTGTCTTTGCCATGGCGAACCCGGATCCGGAAGTGTCGCCGGAACTCGCCGCCTCCCATTGTCATATCTTTGCCACCGGGCGATCCGATTATCCCAATCAGATCAACAACGCTCTCGCGTTCCCCGGCATCTTCCGCGGTGCGCTCGACGTTCAAGCCAGCCAGATTAATGAGGCCATGAAGCTGGCTGCCGCCAAGGCCATTGCTGACGTCATTCCCAAAAGCGCACTCAGCGAGGACTACATTATTCCGAGCCTCTTCGACAAAACCGTCGTCCCACAGGTCGCCCGGGCGGTGGCAGCAGCCGCGCGCGACAGTGGCGTGGCGCGCAGACGGATGCCGGGGACTTCTTCCTCATCCACAGAATAACCCGTGACATCGTTCTTCCCGTTCTGTGGGCCGAGACACGACCCCGCGCGCGGACATGAGCCCTCTACTGGCAGGGAATCACACTGTGCTACAATGCCGCGGCCGGTGGACCGGCCGACCATGCCTTTTACACAAAGCAAATTCATCAAGTTTCAGCAGGGGATGCGCCAGCGGATTGATTCGTTGCGTCTCAAGACCGAGACCAGTCTCGAACTCGCGGTCGATACGATGATGGAATCGCGTGTCGATAGCTTCTTCCGGGTCGAACAAGGGTTGGAAGAAGTGATTCGGTCGTTGATTGAGATCGACGACGAGCTGGGGGTCGTTCGGGACCTCTCCGGCGCGATGCGCCTGGAGTCACGCCTGGAGTTTGTCGAAGACCGCTGGGATGAGTTCGACAGTGAAATTCGAGAACGGCCGAGGCGGCGGCGCAAAAAAGTCAGCCTTGCCGATATGCTCAAAGCCGCCAGCGGAGGCGGGGATCTTTCTCAAGGCGGCACCGGCGTCAACAACGCGGTAGATGCCTATGCGATCATGGGCGTCGAGTTCGGCAGTTCGCTCGCGAATGTGACCGCGGCGTTCAGACAGAAAGCGAAGCAACTCCATCCCGATTCGAACCATGGCGATCGGAGTTCCGAGCCGGCGTTACGACGGATGCTGGAGGCCTATCAGTTTTTGAAGGAATATTTGAGCTTGAGCAACGTCGAACCGATGCCCCAAGCCGACCACCCCTATCGTCCAACCGAGTAGGAGACAGAACGTTCGTGGACTCTACACAATACATCACCACTGCAGACGGGCTTGAGCGTTTGTGCGATCACCTGGCCACCGCGTCACGCCTGGCTCTCGACACCGAGTTTGTCGGAGAAGAGAGTTTTGTCCCACGGCTTGAACTGATTCAGGTCGCCACCGAAACTCAATCCGCCATCATCGATTTTCCGGCGGTTCAGCAGTCATCCGCCCTGCAACCATTCTGGGACATTGTCCGCAATCCGGACGTGGAAAAGATTGTCCATGCCGGCCGGCAAGACCTCGATCTCTTTGCCACCCACGCGGGGACAATTCCCAAACCGTTTTTCGACACTCAAATAGCCGCCGCGATGGTGGGATATGGCGCGCAAGTCGCCTATGCCAACTTGGTCTTGCGCGTCCACGGGAAAAAGCTCGCGAAGGCCCACACCTTCACCAATTGGAGCGCGCGACCACTGTCGACCGATCAACTGGCCTACGCCCTGGAAGATGTCGAATTCCTGCTGGCCATTCATGACCATCTGCGCACGCGCCTCACCAAGCTCGGGAGGAGCGAGTGGGCACACGAAGAATTCTCCAGACTGGAAACGATCGTCGGCGACACACGCCGCGAACCGCAGGAGCGCTACCAGCGTATTCGCGGGTGGGACAGCTTGAAACCGAAGTCTGCCGCCGTCCTGCGAGAGCTGGCAGCCTGGCGCGAGAGCGAAGCCAAACGCCGTAATGTACCCCGCGGCCGCGTGATGCGAGACGAAGTCCTTCTTCAACTCGCCCGCCATCCACCGCGATCGGTCGATGAATTGCGCGCCGTACGCGGCCTTCATGGATCGGAAGCAGACCGGCACGGCGAGACGATCCTGAAAACGATTCACGCCGCCAACGCACTTCCCGCTTCCGCCTGGCCGGAGGTCCCCAAAGACCGTAAGCCTGAACCGGAATCGACCGGTTTGGTGGAATTGCTTCAGTCCGTGATGAAGGCCCAATCCGCAGATCAGGAAATCGCCCCCACCTTGCTCGCGACGACGGCCGATATCCAGGCGCTGGTCGATGCGCGGGCTCAGGGCACCACGCCCGATCTTCCTCTGTTGCGAGGCTGGCGGAGAACCCTGCTCGGGAATCTGCTGCTTCAAGTGCTGAACGGGGAGGTCGCCGTGAAAATTGATCCGACCTCGGGAAGGCTTACCTGGTCTTAGACTGCACTATTCACGAATATCCGTTGCGTCATCCAATCCTCTCGCCCGGCACGCGCCGGCTCGAATGCTACGAGACGGCACCTATGAGGCCTGCGTCCTTCTCACTGGGGAACCTGCCAAGGCGTCCAATTCAGAACAGCCTGATGGCTATCCCCAGCCGAGAAAGAGGATGACGGCGGCCAGCCAATCTTCGCGCTTGTAAGACCTCAGAAGTACACACGTTTTCCAGAGCACCTCCATCAAATATCGGCCTCCGCTGGTACGATTCTCGCTCACTCCTGTTCCGGTTCATGCTGTGAGAACACCCGAATGGCCACCTCAATACTCAAACGTGCCTGGGGATTGCTCGCTCCAGGAGGACTCGTTCTGCTCTTGGCGATCGGCTTTCTTCGGCCATACGGCCTCCCGGCATGGGCCCAGGGACCGGTCTCTGCGCTTCCCGTCATCGTGCTGGGATTCGGCATCGTCTTCGGCTGGTATCTCTCCAGCAGCCGTCTGATTTTTTCGCTCTTGGTCCTCGTCTGTCTCGACCGCGTCATCTTCTGGTTTTCTCCAGCCGATTCGAGCCCAGGAGCGCCAGGCCCGGTCCTATTTGCGATCGCCACATTCCTGGCACCAGTAAATCTGCTCGCGCTCGCGCTGGTCAAAGAAGGCGGTGTCTCGAGCTGGAGAGGACTCGTGAGCCTGCTCCTCATCTTGTGTCAGCCCCTGCTTGCCTTGTGGCTCTGTCTGTCAGGGGAAACGAATCTGACCAGCCTGCTGACCACCCCGTTCCAACTTCCGCTCATACCTCTCTCGACCTCCGAATGGACGCCGCTGCCACAGCCGGCCGTGCTGGCATTCGGCAGTGCCCTGCTTTTATTGACCGCCAAGTTTCTGCTCTATCACGACCCGCTCGACGGCGGGGCAGGCTGGGCGATCCTGACGACCTTCCTCGCCGTTCACGGCATCCAGTACGGGTGGAACCCCACGAATTTCCTGTCTGCCGCAGGCCTCACGCTCTTCCTCTCTCTCGTACATGCGTCGCACCAACGCACCTATCGCGATGAACTCACCGGCGCGCTTGGTCGCTTGGCCTATAACGAAACTGTCGTGAGGCTGGGAGAGAAATACGTGGTGGCAATCGTCGGGGTGGATCAACTGAAACAGTATCAGAACCAATACGGGAAGACGGTCGCGGAACAAGTGCTGCGCCTCGTGGCGCCGAAAATCATGGCGACGGCAGGGAGCGGAAAAGTCTTCCGGCTTACCGGAGACGAGCTTACCCTGGTGTTTTATTCCAGAACGGCTATAGACACCCTCGCCAGGCTCGAACAGATTCGCAAGGCCGCTGAACACACCACGCTGCGACTTCGCAAACAGACTCGTGTCTGGGAAGGAAGTCGCTCGTCTACACCCGGATCGAAAGACATCGACCTTCCCGTCACCCTCAGCATTGGAGTCGCAGAACCGACCGCGCCACACCGTTCACTCACCCTTGTGACAAAAGCCGCCTATCGCGCGCTCTACGAAGCGAAAGGGGAGGGTGGCAACATCGTCAAACGCGGGACCATGCAAATTGCTTCGGCCAAAACAACTCCAAGCCCCACCGGCCGCATCGTCGCCTACAGTGAGTTCGAGACCTGACTCTCACAGCAACGTCTTTACCGTCTCCGCCGGTCTGGCCAACACCGCCTTGTCATCCTTGACCACAAGAGGACGTTGAATCAGATCCGGATGCTTCACCATCAAATCCAGCAACGCATCATCTGACAACTCCTTTTTAGCCAGCCCCAGTTCCTTATAGATATCCTCTTTGGTCCTGAGCGCGTCCTTCGGAGAAAGCCCGGCCTTTTTCAAGATCCTCTTCAACTGCTCTTTCGTAAACGTCTGCTCGTAATAATTCACGGTCGTGAACGGCGTCCCGCTGTCCTTCAGCATCTGCACCGTTTGTCGGCACGTGGTACATGTCGGCTTATGATAAATCGTGATGTCGGCCATTTTTACTCCTTATGAAGAAACCTGCCTTGACGCCATTTTTTCTGCTATGGTAGACCATTCTAGATTGTTACACGTTCACTGCACCACACGATACTATGCCACTCGTCGGAACAAGTTCTTCTGGTCAGTTTTCCTGTACCGCGACCACCGTGCACACACTTCGTGAGCTTCGCACCAAACGCAAGGGCCAGCCGGTCTTCGTCTTAGGCCACTTGCTGGATCGAAAAGGCCAGGAAGCCACCTTCGAGGTGTTCAATGACCGGATCGCCCTGGTCAAATTCCCGGATGGCGCCGTCATCGGCTACGATCCGCTGGAACTTCTCCTGCCGACGGAAATCGACGACAAGGGTGTGGCCTACTTTGAAATTCGCCCCTGTGCCCAATGCGGCATTCTCTTCCCGCTGACCATCGCCGAGCGGGATGCTGACACCGAACCCACCGAGTGCCTGGGCTGCCGGACCTAAAGTCAGGCTAACCGTTGCCCCCGCAGGCTCTTCAGAAAGACCATCGCCTGCTAATCAACCAACGGCGCAATCTCCAACGCCTTCTTGAGCAAGCAATCACCGGCAAACCCCTGTAACACCATCGGCAACATACTCCCGTCGACCACCCGGACCGAGGTCACTCGAAAGCCCTCGCCGGAACGCTGGCCTTCAAGTCGCATCGCGTGACAGATTTCAAGCTTTTTCCAAATCAGATTGCCGACGATGGCCTCTGAGGCCAGCAGCTTGGTGTCGGTTACGGTCCCATCGATCGCAATTTTTGCCGAGATCCTCGTCTTGTCTTTGGGCGCTTCGCTCACCACCGCAAAGGCCAGCTGATCCTCCTGAGCCTGCACACTCCCGTGGCCCATCAAGACGACTCCCATGAGCACCGTCCCCGCGATGATCGCCGTGTGTGTCACTCAGGGCCTCCTATTCTGACCGGTTGGGCGACATAGCCACCCCTTTTCCCGGACGGGGATCGCTGGGATGCAGAGGACTGGCGCCGAGCACCTTTTCCCCCGGACGGGAATCGCCATGATTCAGTGTGCTGGTGCCAATTGCCTTCTGCCGAACCGGCGGCGGCGGTGGGGAAGTCATGCCCGCACGATCCCGCATGCGCCAAAACACAATCGCCGCAGGCACCAGGACTAACACACCCAGAATCAGCATCACGCGAAACATAAAAACACCTCATTCCCGCTGCATATCGCACACTCAAAGACAGTATGCCAATCGCCATTTCTCAATTCAAGAATGACCAACCTCGGATAGTCCGCTCATGATACGATATTTCCAGATCGTAATCGTGTCCACAACGGAGATCTCCTATGCCGCACGATTTCATGCCAGGCCTGGATGGCGTACCGGCCGCCACCTCTTCAATCAGCGACGTAGACGGCCAACGCGGCGTGCTCGAATACCGCGGCATCAGAATCGAGACGCTCTGCGCCCAGTCATCTTTCCTCGAAACATCGTATCTGCTCCTCTTCGGCCGTCTCCCGACGCGTCCGGAGCTTGACCGCTGGACCAGTGATATCACCCATCATCGCCGCATCAAGTTTCGCATCAACGACCTCTTGAAATGCCTGCCTGAAACCGGCCATCCGATGGATGCGCTGCAAGCCGCGGTCGCCGCACTCGGCATGTTCTATCCTGGTCGGCAGGTCAAAGATACGGAGAACAACTACTGGTCGGCAGTGCGGCTCATCGCCAAACTCCCGACGATCGTCGCGGCCTGGGCCAGACTCCGGCACGGCAACGACCCCATCCCGCCGCAAGACGACCTCGAATTCTCCGAAAACTTTCTCTACATGCTGACGGAACACGCGCCGCATCCGCTCTGGAAAGACATCTTTGACGATTGCCTCATCCTCCACGCCGAGCATACGATGAACGCCTCGACCTTTACAGGACTCGTGACGGCCTCGACGCTCGCCGATCCTTATACCGTCGTCGCCTCCTCGATCGGCGCCCTGAAGGGGCCGCTCCATGGCGGAGCAAACGAAGAAGTGATTCAGATGCTCCGCGAGATTGCCAGCCCTGAACGAGCGCGGGCCTACGTGGAGCAGAAACTGGCGGGCAAACAAAAGCTCATGGGATTCGGCCATCGTGTCTATAAAGTGAAAGATCCTCGTGCCACGATTCTTCAAGGACTCTGCGAGCGGCTCTTCAAGGAATGCGGGCCGTCGCCCCTCTATGCCGTGGCGCTGGAAGTCGAACGAACGGCAGGGGATGTCCTGCAGGGGAAAGGCATTTACCCGAATGTCGATTTTTATTCCGGCATCATCTACGATCAGATGCGCATCGACACGGACCTGTTCACGCCGCTCTTCGCCATGGCCCGCGTGTCAGGCTGGCTTGCCCACTGGCTGGAACAGCTGCGGGAGAACAAGCTCTTCCGCCCGGACCAGATTTACTCAGGGGAACACAATCGCCCCTATACCCCCTTGACGCAGCGCTAACCGGACATCTTCGCGCTTCCCCCCTTGACTCTCTATACATCGCAATTATCTCTGTTGTTGTAAGCACAATAGACGCGGCGCCGGCGTCAGGCACGACGAACACAACACATAATTCGTATGGAGGTATGCCATGACCGCTCTGATGCGTTGGGATCCGTTTCGCGAACTCGAAGAGATGTCAGATCGACTGAATCGGATGGCGACTCGTCCTGCAGCCAGAACCAACGGGAAGGAAGCCTTGACCGTGGCTGACTGGATGCCGACCGTCGATATCAGCGAAACCGCCGGTGAATACGTGATCCAGGCAGAGTTGCCTGAGGTGAAGAAAGACGATGTGAAAGTGACTCTGGAAGAGGGTGTCCTGACGATTCAGGGACAACGCCGTCAGGAAAAGGATGAGAAGACAACGAAATATCACCGGATCGAACGATCCTACGGGACATTCGTCCGAAGCTTTTCTCTGCCGGACCAAGTGAACGAGAGCGGGGTGAAAGCCGAATTCAAAGACGGGGTGTTGAACCTGCATATCCCGAAATCGGAAAAGGCTAAACCGCGCGCCATCGAAGTGAAAGTCGCCTGAGGATTTCGCGAATCCCGGGAAAGGGTTGGACGGCCCGCTAGAGCGGGCCGTTTCGCCCACACTCTTCAATCGCGCCCCCAATGAAATTGCGTTTCAATCATTTCTCCTTGCAACCTCGTCAGTCCCAATCTCTCGCCGCCTGCGACTCCCTCGATACCGTGTGATATTATCACCTTGTCCACTACCATGATCCTCATACGGTCACTATGCCGCCTGTATTACGTAGAACTTCAAGAGCACTAGTTGCAGCTTTATGCAGCCTGCCTTTGGCCATCATTGTTCCATCTGTCCATGGGGAAACGCCCGCAGGCCGGGAGCAAGCAGACCCAGTGATTGCCGCAGCAGGGGATATCGCGTGCGACCCGACGCATAAGTTCTTCAACGGCGGGAAAGGGACCTCGACAGACTGTCACCAGCAGACTACGTCGGATCTCCTCTATCACATTCAAGGACTCACCGCAGTCCTGACTCTCGGTGACCACCAGTATGAAACCGGGGTACTCTCCGGATTTCTCCGTGCCTATGAGCCCAGTTGGGGACGTCTACAGCACATCACCCATCCCACGATCGGCAATCATGAGGGAAGCGGGGAGAGCTACTACCAGTATTTCGGATCGGTCGCCGGCGACCCAGCAAAGGGGTACTACAGTTATAATCTCGGATGCTGGCACGTTATTGCGCTCAACGCCAACGATCGCTGTCGATTGGTTTCGTGCGATGCCGCGTCACCGCAACTGGCCTGGCTCCGCAACGATCTGGAAACCAATACCGCTGCCTGTACGCTCGCCTATTGGCACCACCCCCGGTATTCCTCAGGCTACCATGGTAATCAGCCTCATCTCAGCGCCCTCTGGGAAGTCCTGGCCGAGCACGGAGTCGATGTGGTGTTGACCGCACATGACCACCATTACGAACGATTCGCCCCGTTGAATGCGAGCGGTCGTTCCGATCCGGGGAAGGGCATCCGTTCTTTCATCGTGGGAACGGGAGGAAAATCGCACTACAAACTAGGGCAAATCCACGAGGCGAGCGAGGTTCGCAACGACGACACCTTCGGCGTTCTGACATTGATCCTGCATCCCGGCAGTTATGACTGGAATTTTGTCCCGGAACAGGGCCATTCGTTTACCGATAAGGGAGCAGGGTCCTGCCATTAACCCCGTCGACCACCGGCGTACCGGTTCCGTCACTATCTATCCATACCCCGTCCTTCTGACCTGACCTCGCACCGTTAATTTCCCCGTTCTCTCTCTTGAGCTTCCACGCAGCAACCGTTTAAGATGCGCGCTCCGTTACCCACACGATTGCCTAGCGAGGAGATACGCGCATGAAAAAGTCATCAGGAACACAGCCCTCACTCACCCGCATTGAACGCGACACCATGGGCGAGTTGGCTGTCCCCTCGGCCGCCTACTACGGCGTGCAAACCGCACGCGCCATCGAGAACTTCCCGATCAGTTCTCTCCGCATGCCGCGTTCGGTGATCCGGGCCATGGGGCTCATCAAGCGCGCCGCGGCCAGCGTGAATCAGTCGCTGGGCCTCTTGGACAAGAAACCCGCTGATGCAATCAAGGTGGCTGCCACCGAAGTGGTCGAGGGTAAGCTCGACGCCGAATTTCCGGTCGACATTTTCCAAACCGGATCCGGCACTTCCACCAACATGAATACCAACGAAGTGATTTCGAACCGGGCCACCGAACTCCTCGGCGGCGCGCGTGGGAGCAAACTGGTCCACCCGAACGATCACGTCAATTTGGGGCAATCCAGCAACGACGTAATTCCCACGGCAATTCACATCGCCGCCGGGGAATTGATGCAGCAACAACTCATTCCGGCCCTGACCCGCTTGCAGAAATCCCTCGACCGGAAAGCCAAAGAGTTCGACAAGATCGTCAAAATCGGCCGCACTCATTTACAGGATGCCACTCCGGTGCGGCTGGGGCAGGAGTTCGGCGGCTACGCGCGCCAGATTGAACTCGGCATTCAGCGCGTGAAACGCGCGCAGGACGCCCTGAGCGAAGTGGCTCTCGGCGGCACCGCGGTCGGTACCGGGCTGAACTGTCATCCGAAGTTTTCATCGAAAGTGATGGCGATCATTTCCAAAGAAACCGGCTGCGCCTTCAAAGAGGCCAAGAATCACTTCGAAGCCCAGTCGGCGCAGGATTCGTTGGTTGAAGCGAGCGGGGAGTTGCGGACGATTGCCGTGAGCCTCATGAAGATCGCCAATGATGTGCGCTGGCTCGGCTCAGGCCCGCGCTGCGGGCTGGGAGAAATTAATCTGCCGGAGACGCAACCGGGCTCGTCGATTATGCCGGGGAAAGTAAATCCGGTGATCGCCGAATCCGTGACGATGGTCTGCGCTCAAGTCATCGGCAACGACGTCACCGTGACGGTCGGTGGACAGGCGGCCAACTTTGAATTGATCGTCATGCTGCCGGTCATGGCCTACAACCTCCTGCAATCGATTGAGTTGCTCGCGTCGGTTTCCAATAACTTTGCCGTAAAATGTATCGACGGCATCAAAGCCAACGAAGAACGTTGCAAGAGCCTGATCGAGGAGAGCCTGGCGATGTGTACCGCGCTCGCGCCGGAGATCGGCTACGAGGCGGCCGCGAAACTGGCAAAGGATGCTTACAAGTCCGGCAAGACCGTTCGTGAAGTGGCGAAAGAACAGAAGGTCCTCTCAGACAAGCGCCTCACCGAGCTCCTCGACCCCTGGCGCATGACCATGCCGGGCGGCCCGGTAGGGAGCGCAGGAGGCTAAGGGGTCAGACCGTCAGCCATCCTGTCGGTGACTTGGTATCCAGAAGAGAACAGTCTTCCCCAAATCGGGGAATTATTGTGACCACGAAACGGAGCATGACTTGGCCATAGTCTGGTCGGCGACGATCTTCCTGAGCGCCTTCTTACTGTTTCTCGTCCAGCCCATGATGGCAAAGATGATCCTCCCGATGTTGGGAGG
>CXWL01013591.1_pt1 | contig 24311 bp, 22 predicted proteins | sample 590931 | NCBI WGS metagenome assembly CXWL01 (sample SAMEA3498368, study PRJEB10139) | groundwater metagenome | biome: water well; material: biofilm material | place: Germany | collected 2015-04-27
GCACGAGGCCGGCCGCTACCCTCTTCTTTTCCTATTCTTGAGCCCCTCTCCCGCTGGCGGGAGAGGGGTTGGGGTGAGGGTTCGATTCCGCGCCGTCGTCACCAGCGCCACCGCCCCCAGGATGACTGCCGCGGCGGCCAGGGTGCGGGCGGTCAGCTGCTCGCCCGCGAAGGCCCAGCCCAGGAACACCGCCACCACCGGGTTGACGTAGGCGTAGGTGGCCACCCGCGCCGTGGGCGCCACCCGCAGCAGCCAGACGTAGGCGGTGTAGGCGACGATGGCGCCGAAGATCGTTAGGTAGACGAAGGCGATCCAGGAGCGGGGCGACACTTGCTGCCACGCGAAGCCGTGGAATTCGCCCGTCCCGGCGGCCACCAGGAGCAGCAGCGCGCCGCCGGCGAGCATTTGGATGCCGGTGCCGAGGATCGGTGAGGCCGGCACCGGGGCGCCGCGGGACCACATCGAGCCGGTGGCCCAGGCGAGCGTGGCCAGCACCAGAACCAGGCCGCCGAGGGGGTCGATCTGGCCGGCGCCGAGGAGCCGCACCGGGTCGAGCAGGAGCACGACGCCGACGAGGCCGCCGACCACCCCCAGCCACACGCCCCGCGCCGGGGCCGAACCGCCGGGACGCAGCCAGTCCCACAACACCACCCACAGCGGCATGATCGAAACCAGCAGTGCCGCGAGGCTCGAGGGCACCCGCTGCTCGGCCCAGCAGACTCCGCCGTTGCCGCCCACCAGCAGCAGGGCGCCGATCACGACCGCCGCGCCGAGCTCCTTCTTGCCCGGGACGGGCGCCCCGCGCCAGCGCGCCCAGCCGTAAAGCAGCGCGCCCGCCACGAGGAAGCGCACGCCAGCCATCAGAAATGGCGGCACGGTCTCGATGGCGAAGCGAATGGCGAGGTAAGTCGAGCCCCAGATCACGTACAGGGCCGCGAAAGCCAGCACCAGGAGCGTCCGCGACGGCGGTACGGCGCTCGTCGCGGGCGCTGCCACCGCCATCAGCGACTCCGCCCTAGGGTCCGCTCGAGGTAGCCGCGAATGGCCGCCGCCGTTTCCGGGTCGCTCCACAGGGCCAGGATGCGCGGGTCGTGGACTTGGGACGCTCGCCAGTCGGCCATAAGCGGCGCACGCTCGATCTCCTTGGTCAGGGCGAAGGCCGCCCGCGGCAAGCGGGCGAGGTGACGGGCCGCCCGCGCCGCCGCGGACGCCAGGTCTTCGGGCGCGACCACTTCGTGAAGGAGCCCGGCCGCGAGCCCCTCTTCGGACGACAGCAGCTGGCCGCGGTAGACCAGCCGGGCGAACAGTCCGGGAGGTACGGTGGCCCGCAGCAGGGCGAAGGGAAGACTCGGAAAGGTGACGCCGACGAGCAGCTCGGGGACGCCGAGCTTGCCGCCCGCGGCGACTCCGACCCGCCAGTCGCAGGCCAGGGCCACCAGGCAGCCGCCCGCGATGGCGTGGCCGTTGACGGCGGCCACCACCGGCCGCGGGAAGGTCAGCAGGCGCAGCAAAGCGCGGTCGAGTGCGGGCAGCATCGCTGTGAGGTAGGCCGGCCCGCCCTCGATGACACGGAACAGCTCTAGGCCGGCGGAAAAGGACTTCCCGGTGCCGGTGAGGACCACCGCGGACGCGTCCGCGGCCTCGACTTCGTCGAGCCGGGTGACCAGTTCTTCGAACAGCTCGAGATCGAGCGCATTGGCCTTGCCGTGCTCGATGCGAAGCACCGCCAGGCCCTCTTCGATGTGGAGGTGAATCATGGAGCGGGAGCCTACCAGGGGCGGCACGGCGAAGTCCTCCGGAATCGAACGGCAGAATCCCGGCAGGAACCGGGAACAAACGAACCGGATACGACGCGGCGCGCGGGGGCGGATCAGTCAGTCGGCGGGCATTCCCGGCAAACCTAGGGCCCACCGTGGCAGCGGGGCGGAGCGCGCCTTCAGTCGGCCACGTCGGAAGGTGGCGATCCAGCGATGGGGTCGGAGAGAATCGCTGTTGTCGAAGAGAAACACCCGATCAACGAAGGGGAGGGCGCGGGCGAGATTGTTGAGGACCTTGGGGAACCTGTCCACGATCCTCTCGGAGGGAACGTCGTGTCCGCCAGCCCTTACGCGGTGGACCACGCGAGCTTCCGAGAGCATGGAGCTCTCAAGGCCGATGAAGACGAGAAAGACGGCGTATCCCGCTGCCTGGGCCTTGCGAAGGAAGGCGAGCTTGTGACCGCGAGAGTCCGAGAAGACGGTTTCGAATAAGAATGATGTCCGCGCCGCCAGAAGACCTTCCCGCGCCTGATCGGCAGCCTTCGCCGCTTCAAGGGCGATCGAATCGGGGTCCCCGGGTTCGAAGCCCGCAGCGATATCGTCGGCATTGACGAACGGAAGGTCCGTCCCCGCGAGGTAGGTCTTGAAGAAGGTCGATTTGCCGGCCCCGTTCGGACCTGCCAGAACCAGAACGAAAGGCTGCCGCAGCTCGGCGAGCCTCTCGAGGAGGCGCCGGAAGGATGCGATTCTCTGCCGTTCCTCGACCGTCATTCAAGGGGACTGAACTGCCGGTTGAGGTAGCGGCCTCGGGTCCGCCGGCCGTCGGCTTCGACCTGGACGATCAAGTTCGGGTCGTCGGCATCGGCCTCGTAGAGCGGAAAACCTCGAGACTCGATCTCCGCTCTTACCCTGGACCGATCTGAGGAGTCGGCGATCGAGGAAAGCAAAGCCTCGATGGCCTCTATCGAGACCGGGGTCGCGGGAGCCGGCGCTCGGTCTCGCCGTCCAAGATTCTCGGTAACCAGGAAGGCCTCGACCTCGCTGCCCAGAGTTGCCCAGTGTTCGATCTGGGCGCTGACCGTTCGCCCCGGCCCCGCCGACTCGCGCGCCTTGGCCACCAGTTGCTCGGGAAGGTCGATCAGCGTCGTCGCCACGAGCGAAAGGTTACACCCCCTTCCCGGCCCGGGCAACGCCCCCGTTTGCCCGCTTCCCGCCATCCCGCCTACAATTCGCCGTCTGCTCGTTCCAGCGTTGGTGAAGGTCCCCGCTCGGGCGGTGGGCCGGCCGGCCTGGGCTCGCTTCGAACCCGCATCCACTGGAATGCCCAGGTCTCCCGATCCGGAGGCTGGGAGTGAGGGAAACAACATGACGGCAAAGAACTGGCTGCTGGGAGCGCTGACGCTCCTCGGCCTCGTGGTGACCGCCCCGGCCTCGGCCAGCGAGGCCAATCTGGTCCTGCCCGATCTTTCGACGGTGCAGTTCCTGGGCATGTCGGGGCACACGCTGCTGCTCTTCGGCCTCGGCGTCTGCCTGCTCGGCATCGTGTTCGGCCTGGCAATGTACAACCAGCTCAAGAACATGCCCGTGCACGGCTCGATGCGCGAGATTTCCGAGCTGATCTTCGAGACCTGCAAGACCTACCTGATCACCCAGGGCAAGTTCATCCTGATCCTGGAGGTCTTCATCGGCGCAGTGATGATCTTCTACTTCGGTTGGCTGCGGCACTTTCCGCCGCTCAAGGTCGCGATCATCCTGCTGTTCTCGCTGATCGGCATCGCCGGCAGCTACATGGTGGCGTGGTTCGGCATCCGGGTGAACACCTTCGCCAACTCGCGGTCGGCTTTCGCCAGCTTGCGCGGCAAGCCCTTCCCGACCTACGCGATCCCGCTCAAAGCCGGCATGTCGATCGGCATGCTGCTGATCGCCACCGAGCTGGTGCTGATGCTGGGGATTCTGCTCTTCGTCCCGCGGGACTATGCCGGCCCCTGCTTCATCGGTTTCGCCATCGGCGAGTCCCTCGGCGCCGCGGCTCTGCGCATCGCGGGCGGCATCTTCACCAAGATCGCCGACATCGGCTCGGACTTGATGAAGATCGTCTTCAACATCAAGGAAGACGACGCCCGAAACCCCGGCGTGATCGCCGACTGCACCGGCGACAACGCGGGCGACTCGGTCGGCCCGACGGCGGACGGCTTCGAGACCTACGGCGTCACCGGCGTGGCGCTGATCACCTTCATCCTGCTCGCGGTGTCCGACACGACGGTGCAGATCCAGCTGCTGGTCTGGATTTTCGCCATGCGCGTCATGATGGTCGTCACCTCGGCGGCGTCCTACTTCTTGAACGAGTTCGTGGCCAAGCGCCGCTTCGGCAACGCCGACAACATGAACTTCGAGGCGCCGCTGACTTCGCTTGTGTGGGTCACCTCGCTGGTCTCGGTGGGCGTCACCTACCTCGCCTCGTACCTGCTGATCCCCAGCCTGGGCGGCGACACCACGCTGTGGTGGAAGCTGTCGACGATCATCACCTGCGGCACGCTCGCCGGCGCGATCATTCCCGAGCTGGTCAAGGTCTTCACCTCGACCGAATCCGCCCACGTGAAGGAAGTGGTGATCGCCTCCCGCGAGGGCGGCGCTTCGCTCAACATCCTGGCGGGGCTCATCGCCGGCAACTTCTCGGCCTACTGGACCGGCTTGTCGATCGTGGCGCTCATGGGCATCGCCTACTTCGTGTCGTTGGCCGTCCCGGTCGGTTTGATGCTCGCGCCCGCGGTCTTCGCCTTCGGCCTCGTGGCCTTCGGCTTCCTCGGGATGGGCCCGGTGACGATCGCGGTCGACTCCTACGGCCCGGTCACCGACAACGCCCAGTCGGTCTACGAGCTTTCGATGATCGAGACGCTCCCCAACATCAAGGACGAGATCAAAAAGGAGTTCGGTTTCACGCCGGACTTCGATCGCGCCAAGCACCACCTCGAGGCCAACGATGGCGCCGGCAACACCTTCAAGGCCACCGCCAAGCCGGTCTTGATCGGCACCGCGGTGGTGGGCGCCACCACCTTGATCTTCTCGATCATCCTGCAGCTCACCGAGGGACTGACGATCAACAAGGAGCTGTTGTCGCTGCTCCATCCGCCCTTCCTGCTCGGCCTCATCACTGGCGGTGCGATCATCTACTGGTTCACCGGCGCCTCCATGCAGGCAGTGTCGACCGGCGCCTACCGCGCGGTGGAGTTCATCAAGAACAACATCAAGTTGGACGCCGGAGCCACCAAGGCCTCGATCGAGGACTCGAAGAAGGTGGTCGAGATCTGCACCACCTACGCCCAGAAGGGCATGTTCAACATCTTCCTGGTGGTGTTCTTCTCGACCCTCGCCTTCGCGTGTCTGGAGCCGTTCTTCTTCATCGGCTACCTCATCTCGATCGCGGTCTTCGGTCTCTACCAGGCGATCTTCATGGCCAACGCCGGCGGCGCCTGGGACAACGCCAAGAAGATCGTCGAGGTGGAGTTGAAGGAAAAGGGCTCTGACCTCCACGCGGCCACCGTCGTGGGGGACACGGTGGGCGACCCCTTCAAGGACACCTCCTCGGTGGCCATGAACCCGGTGATCAAGTTCACCACGCTGTTCGGCCTGTTGGCCGTGGAGCTGGCGATCGAGCTCGAGCGGGGCACCACCGCCATCATGGCCGGCGTGTTCTTCGCAATCTCGGTGGTCTTCGTGTGGCGCAGCTTCTACAGCATGCGGATCAAGTCGGAGGCGTGAAGACAGGGCACCCGTGCGGTCCGCAGACAAGGGCGGGTCGCAGACCCGCCCCTACGACTGCAGGCCGAGGATCTCCCGTCGAGGAGCGGGGCACGCGCCCGCCCCCGCGAATGAACGATCTCCCTGATAGGGGCGGGTCTGTGACCCGCCCTTCTTCGTTCCAAGACCGACCCGCCGTTCTCCTCACGCTAGTCATATACTCCGCGCCAATCCAGGAGGTCCCATGACCAAGCTGCGCCGAGTCCTCGTGCCCCTCGTCGTTCTCGCCGCCTTCGGCTGCGGCAAGAAGGAAGAAACCGTGGTCCCGGCGACCCCGGCGAAGCCTGCCGACGCCTCCGCGCCCGCGACTCCGCCCCCCCCACCGGCGGATCAGCCCGCGAACCCGCCCGCGACCGGCGGCGACAACCCCATCAGTTGAGCGGCGGAGCGGCGCCCCGTCGCTGCTCCCGTCGCCCTCCGCCTCCCGCTCACCATGTCGATCTACACCTGGCTCGAGATCGCGGCCACCGTCTTCGGTCTCGCCTCGGTGTACCTGACTACGCGCCAGTCCATCTGGTGCTGGCCCACGGGGCTCGTCATGGTCAGCCTGTACGTGGTCATCTTCTTCCACGCCAAGCTGTACTCGGACACGCTCCTTCAGGTCGTCTACATCTTCGTCCAGTTCTACGGCTGGTTCCACTGGCGCCGAGGTGGCGGACCCGGCGGTGACCTCGCGGTGAGCCGCCTGAGCCCGGCCGGCTTGGCCGCTTGGGTCCTGGTGTCGATCCTCGGAGCCGCCACCCTCGGCACCCTAATGGCGTGGAAGACGGACGCCGCGTTCCCCTACGCCGACGCCGCGATCGCCGCGATGTCCCTGGTCGCGCAGTGGCTCATGGCTCGCAAGGTGCTCGAGAACTGGCACTTCTGGATCGCCGTGGATGTCCTGGCGATCGGGGTCTATCTGGGCAAGGACCTCTACCTGACGACCGGCCTCTACGCCGTTTTCCTCGGCCTGTGCGTGCTCGGTCTCGTCGAGTGGCGCCGGTCGACATCAACGCATCAAGTGGCGTATGATTCGATGCATGCGAACCACCCTGACGCTTGAACCCGATGTTTCCGCTCGCGTGGCCCAGCAGCTTGCGCAAGGAAGCCGCACGCTCAAGGAGCTGATCAATACCGCCCTTCGCTTGGGTCTCGATCGGCTCGATGGCTCGACGGCGCGCGAGGCCAAGCCGCGTTTCGAAACACCGACTTACTCGACGGGCCGTTGCGCCCTACCCAATCTCGATGACATTTCGGAGGTGCTCGCCTCCGTCGAGGGCGAGGATTTCCGTTGATCCTCGTCGATGTCAATCTGCTGATCTACGCCGTTGCCGCAGAGACGCCTCAGCACCAGGCGGCTCGGAAATGGTTCGACGATCAGCTCAACGGATCAGCCAAGGTCGGTTTGCCCTGGCCCTCGCTGCTCGGCTTCCTGCGCCTAATTTCCAACCGCCGGCTGTTCGAGCGAGCGATGCCGCTTTCCGCGGCCTGGCAAGTCATCGAGAGCTGGCGAGCCCAAGAGTGCGTTTGGACACCTGCCCCAACTTCACGGCACGCCGTCGTTCTCGGCGAGTTGATCGGCCGGGAAGTGAATCGACACGATCTGGTGCCTGACGCTCACCTGGCCGCTCTCGCCATCGAGCACGGTCTGGTCCTGTGCAGCACGGATGGGGACTTCGCTCGTTTTCGGGAGCTCCAGTGGCGAAATCCTCTGGCCCCCTGAGCGTCGATACCCCGTTGACAATCAGCACTGTTTCAGTCCAGTATCGCCGCGCCCATGAGCGCCAAGGACAAGTGCTGCGGCAAGTATCGCAAGAAGGCCAAGGCCTGCAAGGGCTGCCCGGTCCTCGCGATGCTCGGTCCCAGAGAGCGCAAGCGGTGCCTCAAGAAGGCTCGCAGGCGGCTCGAGAAGAAGGCGGCCTGATCCCAAGACGGGCATTCTCCACGGCGGGTGACAAGATCACCTCTCTCACCCGTCTGGGTAGACGATGGACGCGCCCCTCACTCTGCCGCTCCTCGCCGACGCGGTGGTTTCGGATCCCCTGCTCGATCTCTTCGCCCAGCTGGCTCGCGGCGACGCCGCGGCCCTCGGTCCGCTCTACGACGCTTGTGGCGCTGAGCTCTACGGCTTGGCGCTGTGGCTCACGGGCCGGGCCGAGGATGCGGCGGACGCCGTTCACGACGCGCTGCTCAAGGTCGCGGCACGGGGACCGGCATTGGCCCGGGTCGCGGCGCCCCGGAGTTATCTGCTGACGACGGTGCGGCGAGTCGCCATCGACCTCGCCCGGCGATACCGGCCCTCGACGCCGGTCGACGACCTGCTCCTCGAGGCCCCCACCCACGATCCGGCCGCCAGGGCCGATGCCCGGCGCGCCAGTGCGTTCCTCCGCCAGCTGCCCGTGGCGCAGCGCGAAGCGATCTACCTCCGCCACCACGCCGGGCTCTCTTTCGCACAGATCGGCCGGGTCACCCACGTCCCCACCTTCACCGCCGCCAGTCGCTACCGGCTCGGACTCTCGCGCCTGCGCCGGCTGCTCGGAGTGTCGCCATGAACGACCCCAACCTCCCGACCGATTGGAACCGCCTGCGGGTTCCCGCTCCGCCACCGGAGCTGCGCGTGCGGATCAGCAGCGTTGCCGTCTCGGTGCGCCGCCCGTTGCCGCTGTGGCCGCTCTTGTGGGCCGCGTCCATCGCAGGGTTGGTGGCGGTGAACCTGTGGCTCGACGCGCGCCGAGCTTCATCCTTCTCCCCCGCTGCCGAATCCCTGCCGAGCCTCGCCGAGCTACGGCGGACTCTCGACCCCGGAGCCTTCGAGCTCTTCTGACTCCGAAAGGAACCGTCATGACTCTCCTTCGCGTGCTGCGCCGGGTCGGCGTGGTCCTGGCCATCGTCTCGCTCGCCTTCGCCGTCGTCGCCACCGTCGTGCGCTGGCGCGGCGCGCGCCAGCTCGACCGGGCGGTGGCGGACTTCACCGCGCGGGTCGGCCCCGTGACCACGGCCTCCTACAACTTGCCACCGGTGAATCCGGCGACCAACCCGGCCCCACCCCTCCGCCGCGCCTCCGAGCTCCTGGGCGATGTCCTGTGGCAGGCGCAACCCGGGCAGACTCCGACCTCCTCCCGCCTGCGCGCCCTCGCGGGTCGACCCGCCGACGGGTGGACCCCCGACGAGCGCGCGTTTCTCGAGCAGTTCCGGAGCGCCAGTCTGCCCGCCCGCGCGGAGCTGCAGCGCGCCCTCGAACGGCGGGGGCCGTCGTCCTTCGAGCTCGACTTCACCCACGCGTGGGATCTGGGATTGCCGGACTTCCGGGCCCTGCTCGGTCTCGGCGATCTGCTGCTGGTGGAGGCCCGCCAGGCCCAGCAGGCAGGCAACTGGGCCGAGGTGGTGCGAGTCGTCGGCGACCTGGGCCACCTGGCGGACACCCTGCGAACCGAGGTACCGCTGATCTTCCAGCTCATGGCCTACAACCTGGAGCGTAGGCAGCATGTGGTCCTCTCGTGGGTGGTCGAGTCCCCGGCCGCGGACCTGAGCGTCCTCGAAGCTGCCGCTCGCGCGCTCGGCGACGGCGCCGAGCCGGAGCGGCTGGTGCGCTCGATCGGTGGTGAAGGGGCCTTCCTCCACGAGGTCCTTCAGGCCCCGGACCTGCGGGCGAGCCTCGCCTTCACCCCCCTCTCACGGCTCTACCTCTGGCTCTCCGGAGATCGCTACGTGGCCGAGCTGCTGGGCTATTACGCAGGCTCCGCCGAGGTGCTACGGCACGGAACGAGCGCCACGGCCATCTGGCCGGTGTTGCCCGACTTCGGTCCTTTGTGGTCGGCCGACTTGAACGGCTTCGCGGTGCATTTCGAGCCCCTGGCGGCGCGCCTGGCCGCCACCCGCAGCACCCGCCAGCTCGCCAAGGCCGCCCTCGCCCTGCGCCGCGCGGGCCTCGAGTCGGGTAGCTACCCGCCGCTCGGCGACCGCGAGGCCAGCGAGCTGACCGGCGAGCCGATCCGCCGCCGGGATCAGACCGACGGCGGCGTGGTGCTCGACCTCGAAGGGGCTGCCGAGCGCTGGCAAGAACTCGTCCCCCAGACCCCCGCCTCACCCCCGATGCTGGCGAGCGAGTGGCGGTTGCCGCCGATCAGAACGCGTCCAGCTCCGGCCAGCTCCCCTGCTCGAGGGTCTTCTTGATGTGGGCCAGGAAGTAGCTGCCGTCGGCGCCGTCGATCAGCCGGTGGTCGTAGGTCAGGGTGATGTAGGACATCGTGCGGATGGCCAAGGCGTCGTTGCCCTGGGCGTCGGTGATCACCACCGGCCGTTTCTCGAAGGCACCGATGCCCAGGATCGCCACCTGGGGCTGGTTGATCACGGGCGTGCCGAAGAGCGTGCCCATGCCGCCGGGGTTGGTGATCGTAAAGGTACCCCCCTGGGTTTCCTCGGGCTTGAGCTTCTTGGTGCGCGCGCGGTCGGCGAGGTCGTTGGCGGCCTTGGCCAGACCGACCAGGGAAAGCTGGTCGGCGTGCTTGATCACCGGCACGATCAGCCCGCGGTCCATGGCCACCGCCATGCCGAGGTTGACGTCCTTCTTGAACACCACGTTGTGGCCATCGATGGCGGCGTTGACCTTGGGGAAGGCCTTCAGGGCCGCCACGGCGGCCTGGAACAGGAAGGGCATGAAGGTCAGCTTGGTGCCCTGGGTCTCCTCGAACTTGCGCTTCACCCGCTCACGGACCCGATGGATGTTCGACATGTCCATCTCGAACACCGTGGTGACGTGGGCGGAAGTGTGCTTCGAGTAGACCATGTGCGCCGCGGTGATCTCGCGGATGCGCGACATGGGCTCGATCTCGACGTTGTCGGCAGGACCGTAGGCGGGGGTGAAGAAGGTCGGGATCGGGCTCGCGTGGGACGGCACCAGGGCGCCGGCCACGGACACCGGCTGGGCCGGAGGCGGCGCGGGGGCGGCGACCACCGCGGGAGCCGGCGCAGGCGCGGCCACGGCAGCCGGGGACGGGGGAGCCGGCGACGGGGGGGCCGGAGCGGCCGGGGCTGGAGCCGCTGCTGGGGCCGGGGCTTCCGCCGGCCGGGCCTCGAGGTGGGTCAGGATGTCCTTCTTGGTCACCCGTCCCTGGGCGCCGGTGCCCTCGACGCGGGTCAGGTCCACGCCCTCTTCCTGCGCGATCTTTCGCACCACGGGCGAGGAGAAGACCTTCAGCCGCTCTTCCTCGCTGGCGACGCCGCCCGCGGCCGGCGCGGCGGCGGCCGGCGCCGGGGGCGCAGCGTCTGGCACGGCTTCCGGCGCAGCCGCCGGCGCCGGCGGGGCCGCGCCTCCTGCCTCGCCCTCGGCTCCGATCCGCGCGACGATCGTGTTGATCGCCACGGTTTCACCTTCCGGGAATAGGACTTCGAGCAGGACACCGGCGGCCGGGCTCGGGATTTCGGCATCGACCTTGTCGGTCGAGATCTCGAACAGCGGTTGATCTCGGTCGACTTTGTCACCGACCTTGGCCAGCCACTTGGTGATCGTGCCTTCGGCGATGGACTCGCCCATCTGGGGCATCACGACTTCCGTAGCCATATCTCGAGGCTCTCCGTTCTCGGCGAAATTCGGGGGACGGTGCCCGACCCAACGGGCGCCGCAGAAGAGCGGCGAGCATACCAGGAACGCCCGCTGCTACACTTTCGCCCTTCATGCTCAGACTCCACATCGTGCCCGCCGAAGGCTCCAGCTACGACCGAGTGGCATCCGGGGACACGGTGGTGATCGGACGCGCGCTCGCGTGCGACATCTCCATCCCCGACCTCTTCCTGTCGCGCGAGCACGCGAAGATCAGTCGCGGTCCGGACGGCTGGCTGGTCGAAGATCTCGGTTCCCAAAACGGAACTCTGATCAACGGCGTGCGCATCGCCGGACCGACGCCGATCGGTCCCGGCGACCAGATCCAGCTCGCCGGCCATCGCTTGAACGTGGTTTCTCCCCTCGCCCCGGCCGACCCGGTGCCCTCGGGCACCGTCTACCGGCGCGCCGCCGAGCTGGTCGACTCGCGGTCTCCGGTCGCGGACGGTGAGCCCGAGCTCCGGCGCCATGCCGAGCGCCTGGCGGTGCTCAACGATGTCCACCGAGCCCTCTCCCAGCCGCTCGATCGGAAGCTGCTGGTGGAACTGGTCCTCGACCGGGTCTTCGACCACCTGCAGCCCGAGGAGGGAGCGATCTTCCTCCGCGACGAGCACGGCGCCCTCGTGACGGCCGCCGCCCGCACCTTGCCGGACCACCCGGTCGAGGCGCTGCTGACCCGCAGCCTGATCCAGGAGGTGCTCGAGCGCGGGCTCGCCGCCCTGGTTGTCGATGTCCAGAACGACGAGCGCTTCGCCGCCTCCGAGAGCATGACGATGGCCGGTGTGCGCAGCCTCCTCGCGGCGCCGCTGCCGGAGGCGGAGGGCTCCCTCGGGATGATCGTCCTGGCCTCGCGGCTCGCCCACCACGCGTTCTCCGAGAGCGACATGGAGCTGCTCGCCTCCCTCGCCTCGGCGGCGTCCCTGCGCCTGCGCAACCTGGCCCTGGCCGAGCGCGCCGCGGAGGCCCGCCACCTCGAGCAGGAGCTGGCGCTCGCCCGGCGCATTCAGGTGGCGCTGCTCGCCACCGAGATGCCCGCCATCCCCGGCTGGGAGGTCCACGCCGGGAACAGACCCTCGCGCGGCGTCTCCGGAGACTACTACCAGGTGCGCCCGCGGCTCGAAGGCCGCGAGCTGGTGGTGATGGTCTCGGACGTGGCCGGTAAGGGCATGGCAGCTTCGCTGCTGACCGCGACGCTCGAAGCGCTCTCCGCCGTCCCGATCGAAGACGGCCACTCGCCGGAATCGATCCTCGCCCGCCTCTCCCGCCAGCTGTGGGACCGCACCACCCCCGAAAAGTACGCCACCGCCTTCCTGGCTGCCCTCGAGCCCGCCACCGGCCGCGTCCGCTACGCGAGCGCCGGCCACCTCCCGGGCCTCCTGGTCCGCGCCGATGGCACCCTCGTCGAGCTGGGCGCGACCGGCACGCCCCTCGGCCTGCTCGAGCACACCTACTTTCCCCCTGCGGAAGTTCAGCTCGAGCCCGGCGACACCCTCGCCCTCTACACCGACGGCTTCACCGAGGCCGCCAACCACGACGGCGACGAATTCGGCATCGACCGCCTCGCCCGAATCTGCCAAGGCGGCTTCGACCTCGCGCTGCACGAGCTGGTGGAAGCGATCGAGACCGAGCTCGAGTACTTCGTGGGCGATGAGGCGGACGGCGACGACCGGACGTTGGTGCTGGTGCGTCGGGCCTCGGAGTACACTTACCACCATGTACATCAAGCGCTTGGAGTTCGAGAACCTACGGACCTTCGAGCGGGCCGAGATCGAGTTCAACTACCCCGGCAACCCGCGCGGCCCGGTGGAATTCGACAACGTCAATCTGCTGCTGGGCGACAACGCTTCGGGAAAGACAACGGTGCTGAAGGCGGTAGCGCTGGGGACGCTGGCGCCGATTTTTGGCTCCAGCTCGGGCTTTGTGCCTTATTTCCTCGTGCGTCGCACTCCTGGGGCTTCTGGAGACGTCTCCGTTACCAGCTTCGTACTGATCGAGGAGGATGATGCGGACGGGAACGAATCTGAGTCGAAATGCACACTTTCCCTCGGCCGTAGTCGCGGAGGGGACACCGACCGCGTGCTTTCTGTCAAGGAAACTCCTTTTTCTCGCGCTTTCACTCTCAGCGATGCGCTTTGGGAAGAAGAACGAACCGGCTACTTGATGGTTGGCTATGGCGCCAATCGGAGGGTCGAACCTGAAAGCGCTGGCTTCAGCGAAGAATCAAGATCGAAGTCGCGATTTATTCGCTACCAGCGCGTGGCCGGGTTGTTTGAGGAAGGCGTGACCCTTGTCCCTTTGACAGCCTGGCTTCCGCTTCTACGGGAGCGTGACCCCAACAGGTACAAGGAAGTCAAGGATGTCCTGCGGTTGCTGCTCGAGTCTCATGCTGACATTGCAGACATTCCAAATTCTCGCGAAATTTTGATTCGGATGAACCGCGAAGCAGTACCGGCCAGTGCCCTTTCCGTCGGCTACCGCGCCTTTCTCGGCTGGACTAGTGATCTCCTCTATCACCTCGTCGCTGCGGCACAAGACGACCGCCCCCTCCGCGACCAATCTGGCGTCGTACTCGTCGATGAGATCGACCTTCACCTTCACCCGGAATGGCAGCAGCGGGTGATTCCGACGGTCGCGAAAGCCTTCCCCAACCTCCAGTTCATCTTCACTTCTCACAGTCCGCTCGTGGTGGGCTCGCTGCGGCAGGCCAACGTGTTCGTGCTCGAGCGGGATGAGCGGGGGGTGAGCCAGATCCGGCCTTCGCCGTCCGAGGTCTATGGGCTGAGTGCGGACCAGATCCTGACCAGTGAGCACTTTGGCCTGCGGAGTACGCGGGCAAGCGGCTTCGTCGAGCAGTTGGAACAGAAGGCCCTCGAGGCTCGCAGAGGCGACGCGGACGCGGCGATCGACTTCCTCGACATGGTTACCCTCGGGGCCGCGGCGGACCCGGTCGGCCTCGGGCCCGAGGCCACTCGCAAGAAGTCGTGATCCGCTACGCCGTTTCTCCCGCGGATCTTCGGGATCGAATCGATGCCGCGGTGCCGGATTGGCGCAAGCGCGCCCTTGCCAAGACCACGGCGGCCTTGGTAAAGGGCAAACTGTCGACATCGGATCAGATCTGGGGCGAAATCAAGGAGATCTACTACGAGATTCAGGCCGGCAAGTGCATCTACTGCGAACGGCGGCTACCCAAGCTGACCGAGGGCAGCCTCGAATCTCACGTGGAGCACTATCGACCCAAGAACCAGATTCGCCCGTGGCCCTCCGAGACGCTCTTGGCGAGGCGGCCTGCGATCTCCAACTACCTCTCGTCCATTCGTAACGGCGCGGGGGCCGGCTATCTCCGCTTGGCCCTGGACCCCGAAAACTACGGCTTGGCCTGTGCAACGTGCAACTCGCCGTACAAGCACGATTACTTTCCCATTGCCGGAGAGCCGGAGACCGAGGCTCGCGACCGATCGACTCTCGACCAGAAGGAAAAGCCGCTTCTGCTCTTCCCTCTTGGGGAAACCGGCGACGAACCCGAGGAGACCTTCGACTTCGCTGGAGTCCAGATTCAGGTTCGGCCCGAACTCGACTCCGAGCGCCGACTTCGGGCCAACGTCACGATCGACCTTCTCGAGCTCGATACTCGGAACGACCTGCTACAGCTTCGGGCGCTCGTGATCAGTGCGCTCTCGCCCAGGTTGGAAACGGTCCGAACCACGAGCTCCCAGGAGGAGAGGGCTCGCGCGGCAGGCTTCATTCAGACCCTGACTTCTGCTCGGGGCCACCAAGTAGCCTGCGCACGGGCCTTCGTCGCGCTCTACCGCGCCGATCGAGAGCGAGCCCGAGCGATCAACGAACAAATCGAGCGAGCGCCCGAAACCGGTCTTCCTTCCCTCGCTCCCTGAATCGATCCGCGCTGACCCCTCACACGTGAATCGCATGCCCCGCCGCGGCGTGCGCCGCTTCGTGCACCGCCTCGGCCATCGTCGGGTGGGCGTGGATGGTCTGGATGATCTCTTCGTTAGTGGTCTCGAGCGAGATACCCAGCGACGCCTCGGCGATCAGGTCGGTGGCGTGGGCACCGATGATGTGGACGCCGAGGACTTCGTCGTACTTCGTGTCGCGCACGATCTTCACGAAACCACCGGGCTTGCCGAGAATGGCGGCCTTGGCGAGGGCGCTGAAGGGGAACTTGCCCACCGCCACGTCGTAGCCGCGCTCCTTGGCCTTCGCCTCGGTCAAGCCGACGCTTGCGACCTCGGGCTCGCAATAGGTGCAGTTAGGCACCCGGTCGTAGTCGAGGGTGCGGACGTGCTGTCCGGCCATGTGCTCGACGGCCAGGATGCCCTCGGCCGAGGCCACGTGGGCGAGCCAGGGAGTGTTGACCACGTCGCCGATGGCGTAGATGTGGGGCACGGCGGTCTGCATGGTGGCGTTGACGCCCACGTAGCCGCGCTCGACCGTGATGCCGAGAGCCTCGAGACCGAGGTCCGCGGTCACCGGGGCTCGCCCCACGGCGACCAGCAACTTGTCGACCTCGAGGGTCTCCGCGCCCTTCTTGCCTTCGAGCGCGATCTTGACGCCGGTCTCGGTCGGCTCCGCGGAAAGAAGCTTGGTGCTGGTGCGGACATCGAGGCCGCGCTTCTTGAGCGACCGCTCGAGCTCCTTCGAGATCTCCTCGTCCTCGATCGGCAGCACGCGGTCGAGCATCTCGATCAGGGTGACCTTGGTGCCGAAGGCGGTGAAGATGGACGCGAACTCGGTGCCCACGGCCCCGGCCCCGAGCACCGCCATGGTCTTCGGGACCTCGCGTAGCTCGAGGATGTGATCGGACGACAGGATGCGCTGGCCGTCGAAGGGCGCCGGCGGAATGGCCCGGGGAACCGAGCCGGTGGCGATCAGGATGAACCGGGTGCGGTAGACCGTCTTGCCCTCGGCGCCTTCGACCTCCACCTCGTTCGAGCCCACCACCCGGCCTCGGCCGCGCAGGCCGTCGACCTTGTTCTTCTTGAACAGGAACTCGATGCCCTTGGCGTTCTTGTCGACCACGGCCTGTTTGTGGTCCATGGCCTTGTCGATGTCGATGGCCGCCTCGCCCACGGTGATGCCGAAGGAGCCGGCGCCGCGAATCTGGTCCAGCAGGTCGGCCGTGTGCAGCAGAGCCTTGGTCGGAATGCACCCGCGATGCAGGCAGGTACCGCCGAACTTCGGGTCTTTTTCGACCACCGCTGTCTTCAAACCGAGCTGACCGGCGCGGATGCCGGCCACGTAGCCGCCGGGGCCGCTGCCGATGATGATCAGGTCGTAGTCCTGGGAGCTATTGGACATGAGGGGGAGTCTCCGTGAAGTCGGTTTCGGGACCCGCGGAGTCTAGCTGGGGTTCAGTCAGGAGGAAACCGGGGCCCCTTCCAGGGCGCCGAAGCGAGGTCAGGTCGAGCGCACTCGTGATGTCCTCGCCGTCATCGAACTTCTGATCGAAATCGCTGCTTTTCATCGTCACACCGCCACCGCCCGGAACCGCCCTGACTTCTCTTCCACGATCCTACCCAGCGGCGTCTCCGCGTCGTGCTCGAAGATGGCGAGCCAGTTCCCAGCGGCCATGCGGGGGAGCCACTTGGCTTTCGACTCCATCGTGGTCAGCGGGTAGAGGTCGTAGCCCATCACCCAAGGGTAGGGGACGTGAGCGCTGGTGGGTACGAGGTCGGCCAGGAAGACGGCCTGGTCGCTCGGCGAGCCGCCATCCAGGTGGACCACGGCCATGTTGGCGTTGTGGCCGGGAGCCTCGACGACGTGGATACCGGGGACAGGCTCGGCCTCGCCGTCGAAGAGTTGGGCGACGCCGGCTTCGAACAGGGGCTCCCAGTTCTCGGGCATGTAGCTCGCGGTGTCGCGGGGATTGGGGTGCCGGGCGTGCTCGACCTCGCCGCGGGAAAGCCAGTAGCGGGCGCGCGGGAAGGTCGGCACGAGTCGCCCGTCCAGGTACCGGGTGCTCCAGCCGCAATGGTCGAAATGCAGGTGGGTGAGGATCACCTGGGTCACGTCCTCGGGCTCGCGACCCGCCGCCCGTAGGCGGTCGAGCAATCTCGGACCCGGCTCCATCCCATAGATCGCCCGGAACTTGTCGTCGTTCTTGTCGCCGATGCCGGTGTCGACGAGCACCAGTTCCTTGCCCGCCTCGACCAGCAGACAGTTGGTGCCCATGCGAATGCGGTTCTTTTCGTCGGCCGGCTTGTGGCGCTCCCACATCGTTTTCGGCACGACGCCGAACATCGCGCCGCCGTCCAGGTGGAAGATGCCGTCGGAGAGGATCGTCAGGTCGAAGGCGCCCAGGTTCATGGTGAGGGGAAGTCTAAGAGGGAAAGGCTCCCCCGGAAAGGACAACAAGAACGGCAACGACAGCAAGGACGAAGGACGAACGAGAGCCGACGAGCTCCTGTCGTCCTTTAAGTCCATTCAGTCGTTTTTGTCCTTTTCTGAGGACGCCCTCCTCCCCTTCCGAGCCTTCGAAGCCATGGCACCCATGTTGCTGACCTGCCCGGCGATCCCCGCCGGTGCGGGGCTTTCTCAAGACGACGAGGAGACTCCCCCATGCATATCCTGACCAAGACCGTCACCGCCGCCGTGCTCGTGACTCTGGCGTCGGCGCTGCCCGCCGCGGCCCAACATCGCGACGCCAGCGAGCTCCGGCTGCGCGCCGGGGTATTCGAGCCCGAGGGTGATTCCGAATACTGGATCGACAACGTGGACCAGTTCATCGAAGAGGTCTCGGACTACGAGGCTACGGCCTTCGGCGTCGACTTCCGACTCGGTCTCGGCGGCCGCCTCGGACTGCTCTTCTCGGTCGACGCCTACGAAGGCGACAACACCCGGGCCTACCGCGACTTCGTAGACGAGCGGGGCAACGACATCTTCAACACCGCAACCGTCGAGATCACCTCCGCCACCGCGGGCCTGATGGTCTACCTGGCCCCCACCCACTCGCCGGTCCAGCCCTATGTCGGGGCCGGCGGCGGGATCTACGCCTACACCCTCGACGAAAGCGGCGAGTTCATCGACTTCTCGGACGACGACGCGATCTTCGAAGACGCCTTCGAGACCGACGGCACCGCCTTCGGGTACTACCTCCTGGCCGGCCTCGACGTACCGCTCGGCAGTCAGTGGTCGCTGTTCGCCGAGGGCCGCTGGCACTACGCCGAGGACGAGCTCGAGGGCGACTTCGAGGGCTTCGGCGACATCGATCTCTCCGGCCGCTCGCTCATGGCCGGCGTGGCGATCAAGTTCTGACCTTCCTGCCCGGTTTCCCATGGAGCCCGCCCGGGGCAACTCGGGCGGGTTTTTCATGTTCTCGCCCGGCCGACCGAGGAACCCGGCCATGGTAGCTTTCCGGGCATGGACCCCCACGAGTTCGTTCGCGGACTGATCGAGGAAATGGACGCCTTGTTCCACCGCCTCGGGGAACGCGGCATCCTGGACGCCGAAACCGACGGTCAAGCGGACGTGGTCACGCTGCTGCGGCTCGCCCTGCGCAGTGAGCTCGAGGCGGCCGAGCTGGCGGGCTCCTGGATGCCTTCGACGCCGGAGCTCGAGGGCAAGACGATCTTCGCGCTCCAGTGCGGCGACGAGATGCGGCACTACGGCCTGATCGCGAATCGCCTCCGCGAGCTGGGCCACGATCCCGGCAACTGGGATCCCACCGCCGACGGCTTCAGCCCGCTCTACCATTACCTGCGCGGCCTGCGCACGACGCTCGAGCGGGTGGCCGCCGGACCGTTCACCTGCGAGGCCATCGCGCGAGTCCGCAACGCCCAGTTCATCGACTTCTGCCGGGCCGCGGGCGACCTCGAAACGGCCCGGCTCTACGAAGAGCAGATTCAGCCCGAAGAGGTCCACCACCACGAGGAGGGCCGCCGGTTCCTCGAGCGCCACGCCCTCGCGCCGGACGACCAGCGCAAGGTGGCCGAGGCCGTCCGGACGACCCTGGCCATCGCCGACGAGCTGCGTTCCCTGGCCGAAAAGTCCTCGGGCCTCGAAAACCTGCCCGTGTCGTAGCGGTCGGGCCCGCCGGCGGGCGCTACTGCTTCGAATGAGGAAATTCTAATTCCCGCTCCGTCACCCCTGGGTGAACGGAAAGGAATCGACGGGTGGACTGGAAGAAGCTCGGGCCCCTCGCGCTCGCCGCCTTGGTGATGACGGTCCTGCCCTTCCGGCTGACACCGGCCGGTCCGGCTGCGCAGCCGCTCGCATCGGCGAACGCAACCGCCGGTGAAGGTGGGTCGGGCGAACCCCCGGCGTCGCGGGCCGCGACGAGCGAGCGGGCACTCGGCCTGCTGGGCGAGCTCACCGGGGATCCGGCGGCGGCCCTCGACCCCACTCGGGATCTGGTGCTGCCGGCCCACACCCGCCTCGAGTTCCTCCTCGCGACGGTTCCCGATCCCCTCGACACCACCCTGGCGCTCGATTTCGACCTGAGTCTCGATGGCCTTCAGCGGGGCTTCGCCGCCGAGTCCTTCCTCCTCGACCGCTTCTCCCTACCCTGGCACGAGGCCTCCGCCGCCCGCGAGCACGCCTACCGGCAAGAGCCCGGTGCGATGCTCTTCCGGCGCGCCGCCGCGGGCGAGTCGGTGCTGTACCTGGTCCTTCTGGTCGGCGAGACGCCGCGCCAGGGCATCCACGCCGCCGCCTTCGATCGGGCGGTGGCCACCCAGCGGGATCTCGAGCGCCGCACCGGCACCGCGACCCGACCCTTGGAAATTCTGGGACCCTATTTCTCGGGCACGGTGGACTCCCTCGCCCGAGCTCTTTCGCGCACCGGAGAGCTCGGCGCCACGGTCGTCTCCGGCGCCGCCACCGGCTCGCACCTCGAGGAGCCCTTCGAGCGGCTCGGTACCGGCGCCCGGTTCCAGCGGGCGGCTCCGGCGGACTCCGTGCTGCTCGGTCGCACGCTGTGCGCCCTCCAGGAGCGGCTCGGCCTCACCACCGGCACTGTGGCCCTCCTGGTCGAATCCGACACGGCCTACGGCGAGAGCCTCGGGCGAGCCGATCTCGATTGTGACCTCGAGCCCCTGGTGGTGCGCTTCTCGGGTCGCCTGTCGAGCCTGCGCGCCGCCCTCGGCCGCAGGATCAAGGAGAAACCGCGGGAGTCCACCGCCGAGGTCGAGCTCACGGCGCCGCCCCAGACCGAGCTCGAGCTGGACCTGGTCGCTCCCGGCCGCGCGGTGGACGTGGTGGGCGAGCTCTCGCGCGACTCCGCGGACCTCGACGACCTCGCCCTGGCCAACCTGATCCGCCATCTGTCCGCCGAGGGCTACCGGTTCGTGGGCCTGGTGTCGACCGACCCCATGGACAAGCTCTACCTGGGCCGGCGGCTGCGGCAGCTGGCGCCGGATCTGCTGCTCTTCACCTTCAACAACTCGCTGCTCTACGCCCACCCCCAGGCCGGTGCCGCCCTCGACGGCACGCTGGTGATCACCTCGGTGCCGCTCGTGCCCGAAAGCCCCGACGGCGAGTCTCGGCTGCGCCAGCAGCTCGCGACCGAAACCCAAAGCGGCGTGCTGCGGGCCACCCGCGCCCTCGTGGGCGCCGCGGAGCAGCGTGAAGAACGCCTGGCCGAGGGCCAGCGCTTCGGCTGGGTCGTGGCGGTCGGTGGCGGCTCCTTCTGGCCGATCGTCAGCGTGCCCCTGGGGCACGACGCGAGCGGGCGTCTGCCGGGACCGACCGGGGTGCACCTGACCGGCCGCGTGGTCTTGGTGCTCGGCCTCGTGGTGGCCCTTCTCGGGTTCGCGGCGGCGTGGCTGCACCGGACGGCGCCGCCGCGCCGGAGTGACCGGCCGGAAGCACGAGAGCCCGTAGGCGGCGAGCCCGCCTGGCAGGGCCGCTGGCTGCTCGCGGGTGGGCTTTCGGTGCTCGCCCTGGCAGGATGGGTCGCCCTGGTGGTGGCCCTGCTGTCGATCGAGGCTCTTGCGGCCGGCGGCCCGATCGTCCTCCTCGTGCTCGTGGCCCTCGCCCTCGTCTTCACCCTGGGCAGCGCCCTCGGACTGAGAATCGCGGCCCGTTTTCGCGGCCAGGAGGCTCATCCCGTGGCGCCCCGCGCCCTGCCTGGCGGCGAGCCTCAGTGGATTCCGGCCGGGCTGGTCCTGCTGCCCGCGGTGGGCTGGCTGCTGATCGAGGGCTGGACCGGCGGACAGGTCGATTACCGGTTCTTCTACCAGCGGGCGGTGACCGTGACCAGCGGCCTGTCGCCCCTCGTGTCCCTCGCGTTTCTGGGGCTCGGGCTGTTCGGCTGGCTCCTTCTCCAGCTCAAGCGTCTGCGGGCGAGCGCCCGCCACGCCGTGGCCTTCCCGCGGCCGGCTCTGGGCGAGGCGGACGGCGACCTCGCGGCCACGGCGGAGCTGGCGGCAAGAGAGATCGGTCCGCTGCTCGTGGGCGCCTTGCCCCCGTGGGCCAACCGCCGGTTCTGGGGTGCGCTCCTGGCCCTGGTGCTGTTCGTGGTCGGCGCCGTGGCGCCGCGCGACGTCGTCCGACCACTGGCCGAGACGGTGGGGTACGGCCGCTTCTACCTCGCCGGCGTTCTCCTGATGTTGGTGCTCGGGGCGCTGTCCTGGTATCGCTTCGTGCGCCTGTGGCGCGAGCTCCGGCGGACCCTCGCCCGGGTGCCTCCGGAGCTCCTGACCGGCCTCGCCCAGGACTCGGTGATCCAGACGATCGGATGGAACCCGATGCGTTCCTTCGCCTGGACCATCCCGAAGTTCCACATGGCCCGGATCACCGCCGAGGAAGCCGAACGCCGGCTGCCCGACGGGGACGACCGGGCCGCCATCCGTGCCGCCAAACGGGCCATGCTTGCCGCCCTTGCCAGTCACGATTTCGAGGCCGAGGTGGGCGCCCGTCGGCGCCTGCAAGACGCCTTCGAGCGGCTCGACGCCGATCCCGTGGGCGTGGGCTGGGAGGCCTTCCGCGCCTACCGCTTCGCCGCCTACCTGCGCTATGTCTTCGAGATCCTGCGCAATCAGCTGCTGACGACCGTCTGGCTCGGCCTGACCGCCCTGGGCGCGGTGTCGTTCTACGACTACCACCCGCGCTATCTGCTCACCCTGGCGGTCGGCGGTGCGCTGATGGGGCTCGCCGGTGCAGCCCTCGTGACCTTCTACCAGATGGAAACCGACCCCACCCTTTCCGCCGTCGCCGGCGTGAAGCCGACCCAGGTCAAGAGCTGGGGCCAGCTGATCGTGAACGTGCTGTCCTACGTTCTCGTTCCCCTGCTGGCCCTCCTGGCGAGCCGAATTCCGCTCCTCGGCGATCTCTTCCGCCAGATCGGCAACCCGCTGCTCCAGAGCATGGGCGGCTCCTGAGCCATTGACGCTCCCCCAGACGGGCAAGCCGCTCCCCGAGATCCTGGCGCAGCGCCGGCGGCGCGAATCGCGGCCTGCTTTGATGGGATAGGCTGCTGAGCCTGTCCAAGCGGTTCCCGACCATTGACCGCCGGCTCTGCCCGGCGGCTCACCTCGCGAAAGGGGCGCCCGCCATGGGTCGTTCGATCCTCTCTGTTCTCGCCGGTTACGCCGTCATGTTCGTGATCATCATGCTCGGGCTGTCCGCCGGTTACCTGACCCTGGGCGCGGACCGCGCCTTCCAGCCCAGTACCTACGACGTCACCGCAACCTGGCTGGTCCTGTGGTTCGTGGTCAGCCTCGTCGCCGCCCTGGGCGGCGGTGCCGTCGCCAGGCTCGTCGCCAAGGGCGGGCCGGGCGTCCGGTGGCTGGCCATCGTGGTCCTCGTGCTGGGGGTGATCTGCGCCTACCTCGACCGGAACAAGGAGCGCGTTCCCAACCTTCGGCCGGCCGAGCTGACGGTGTCGAATTCCGACGCCGCCGAGCGCGCCCGCCAGCCGGCCTGGGTGCTGTGGGTGACGCCGCTGGTCGGCGCCGCCGGCGTGCTGCTCGGAGGGCGCCGCCGGGCGGGGTGACCTCGACCCGCGTCGTTCATGGCGGCGTCAGCGAGGGTCGGCGAAGATAGCGCGATGACAGCTGCTCGCCGCTTCCAAGCCCATCTCGCCGACGAAACCGACAGCGCGTACCTTTACGACCGGCTGGCCGAACTCGAGAAGAACGAGTCCTTGGCTGGCGTCTACCGCCGGATGGCCGACTCCGAGCGACGTCACGCGGCGTTCTGGGCGGAGCAACTGGGCGTCGAGCCGGGTTCGGCGACTCCGAGCCGGCGGGCTCGCATCCTCGCCTGGATCGCCCGGCACTTCGGCATCGGCGTCGTATTGCCGCTCGTCGTCGGCGCCGAGCAGGCCGACGCTGCCAAGTACGCCACCCTGGTCGAAACCAAGGCGACCTCCCTACCCGCCGACGAAAGCTCCCACCGGCGGCTGCTGTCGGCCCTCGCCGGCACCGCCGGCGGCCTCGCGGGCGGCGAAGTGGCTCGCCTCGAAGGGCGCCACCGGGCGGTCGGCGGCAATGCCCTGCGCGCCGCCGTGCTCGGAGCCAACGACGGCCTGGTCTCGAACCTCTCCCTGGTCATGGGGGTCGCCGGCGCCGCCCTCGAGGAACGGGCGATCCTCTTGACGGGCTTCGCGGGCCTGCTCGCCGGGGCGATCTCGATGGCTCTCGGCGAGTGGCTCTCGGTCCAGAGCAGCCGCGAGCTCTACGGCCGCCAGATCGAGATCGAACGGGAGGAGCTCCTCGCCCACCCGGAAGAAGAGGCCGCCGAGCTGGCGCTCATCTACGAGGCCAAGGGTGTGCCACCGGAACGGGCTCGGGAGCTGGCCAACTCGATGATCGCCAACGAGGCGAAGGCCCTCGACACCTTGGCGCGCGAAGAGCTCGGCATCGACCCGGAAGAGCTCGGTGGCTCGGCGTGGGAAGCCGCCCTCACCTCCTTCGTCCTCTTCGCCCTGGGCGCCATCATCCCGGTCGGACCGTTCCTTTTCCTGACCGGCAATCAAGCCGTCCTCGTTTCCGTTGCCGCCTCGGGCGTCGGCCTGTTCGGAATCGGCGCCGCCATCACCCTGCTCACCGGCCGCGGCGTCGTTTTCTCGGGCTTCCGACAATTGGGCTTCGGCCTCGCCGCGGCGGCCGTGACCTACGGCATCGGCTGGCTGCTGGGGGTATCGGTGGCGGGCTGAGCGCGCGTCAAACGGCGCCTCCTGCCAGCTTCGTCGCGAGACCCTCCGGTACCCGAAACGGCTC
>CXWL01005225.1_pt1 | contig 24302 bp, 17 predicted proteins | sample 590931 | NCBI WGS metagenome assembly CXWL01 (sample SAMEA3498368, study PRJEB10139) | groundwater metagenome | biome: water well; material: biofilm material | place: Germany | collected 2015-04-27
CCGCGGACGACATCGGTCGCGGGCGGCGCGCCGAGTGGCGGCGGCGACCCGGTCGCCCGCGACCCGGTCAGCAGCTGATCGCGCAGGAGCACGGCACCGAGGCCGACGCCGCAGACCAGGACGGCCGCCGCCGCCCAGCGCTGCCAGACCGGCGTCGCCGGCCGGCCCCGCCAGGGCAGGACCGCTGGAGCCGAGCTTGCCGGTGCCGACTCCTCGATCCCGCGCGACCCAGCCGGTGTGACCGCCGCCAGCGGCCCGTGGGCCCGCAGCGCGGCAACCACGTAGGCGACGTCGGTGTCCGCTGCGTCGACCGGCGCGGCGAAGGCGCGCGCGAGCTCGAGCTCGGCGGCACAGGCTGGACAGTGCGCGAGGTGTCCCTCGAGCCGCCGCCGTTCGTCGGCGGCCACCGGGCCGGACGCCAGAGCCAGCCAGCGCGCTGGCGCCGGACAGGCTTCGGCGCCAGCGCGCGACCGCTCGGTGCCCTCAGGGGACCCGACATAGGCGTCGGTGAGCAAGCGGGACCAGGATGCGTCGTTCACGGCCGACCTCCGGTGGAATCGAGCTCCGTTGGTGTCGACTGGGCGGCGAGCCAGCGACCGAAGCCACGGTGGAGCTTGCGCTTGGCACTGACGACCAGGGCCTTGGCACCCGACTTGTTGGTCAGGCCGAGTAGCGCGGTGACGCGGTCGAGGGTCATGCCCGACACGAAATGAAGGTAGAACGCCCGGCCCTCGAGGGGTTCCAGGTCCTCACGCATCGCCCGTCGCAGCTCGGCGTGCACCTGGCCGTCGGCAAGGACGTCCGCCACCGCCGGCGTCGGGTCGAAAGGCTCGACCGCGCCCTCCTCGTCGAGCGACTCGGTGCGCCGACGCGCCGCGGTCTGACCTCGGTTGATCACCACGCTACGGGTCACCAGATAGAGCCAAGTCGAGAAGCGGCTGTCGCCGCGGAAACTGTCGAGGCGGTCGTGGACCCGCAGGAACACCTCCTGAGCCAGCTCTGCGGCCTCCTCGCGGCGACCGGAGAAGCGCACGCACCAGCTGGCCACCCGCGCGTAGTAGCGGCCGTAGAGCACCTCGAGCGCCGCCTGGCGGCCGTCCGCGTCGGCGGCGCGGGCGCGGGCGACGAGCTCCTCGTCGGCAAGCTCGCTCAGGGCCGACACTGCGACCTCCCGGTAAGCTGTGACGAGGTAGAGAGCATGGCCGCCAAGCCTAGTCGAGCCGGGGCTCGGCCGCGCGGTGGGCAGCGTCGTGGGGACGTCGGACGACGCCGACCACGCAGTCGGGGTCTGCGGGGGTGGCTCGAGAACACGAAAAGCGCCGGTGTTGGCCATTGCCCAAGTGAGACAGCCCAGGGGCTGGTGTGGAACAGCTCGCAGCGAGGCCCTGATCCGAGCGATACCACGACGCTTGACCTGGCGGCTATCGCGGTACATTGTTTACTTGCCGCCTTGGCCACCAGGCGGCGCCCTGGCGATGCGCGCGCAAACCATCCTGCTGGTTGCCGACAACCCGATCACCAGGCGCCTGGCTCGCCTGGCCCTCGAGTCAGAGGGGTGGGCGGTTGCCGAGGCGACCGATCTGGAGCGGGCGCTCGGCGCCGTGGCCACCCTCGAGCCCGACCTCTTGGTGGTCGACCAGACACAGGCCGACGGCGACGGCCGCGAGCTCATCGGCACTGCGCAAGCACACAGGGCAGCCCGCCCTGCCCGCCATCCTGCTCCACGGCCGGGCCCAGCTGGCGCCGCCGAGGGGAGACGAAGATCCGGCGACCCACCAGCTGGACAAACCGCTCGCGGCGACTCGGCTCTGTGCGCTGGCGCGCGCCTGCCTGGTGCAGACGGCGAGCCACGACCGCCAGCGCCGTGTGCTGGTGATCGACGACGACCCGCTCAACCGCAAGCTGGCCGTGCTCCACCTGCGGCAAGCGGGCTACGAGACCGCCACCGCCGACTCCGGCGCCGCCGGCATGGAGATAGCGCACGCGCGCCCGCCTGACGCCATCCTGGCCGATGTCCTGATGCCTGCGATCGATGGCTTTGCCCTTTGTGCCACGTTGCGCGCCGACCCTCTGCTGTCGCAGGTACCCGTGGTTCTCATGTCGGCGGCCTACGTCGAGGAAGCGGACCGTCGACTCGCCCGGGAGCTGGGCGCCCACGCCTTGGTGTGCCAAGCGCCAGGCTACGCCGCCGCCCTGGCAGCCCTCGACGACGCGATGTCGTGGCCCGTCCGGCGCGCCGTCGAAGCGCCGGGACGGCTCGCCACCCTCCACCGTCAGCGGGTCCAGACCCAGCTCGACCAACACCTGACGCGCCATGGTGAAGAGCTGGCCCGGTTGACTGCCCAGAGCCACGCCCTCAGCGTTCTAGCTGCCACCGCCAATCCGGCGCTCGCACCCGGCGCCACCGTCGAGGCGGCGGGACGCGCGATCATCCAATGCCTCGATGCGGCGGGCCTGGCGGCGGGCCTCGTCTACCTCTATGACCTCGATGGACGGCTGGTCTTGCACGAACAGTGCGGGTTGGCGAGCTGGCGGCGGGGAGCAGCCGAGGCCTGCTTCGGCCAGCCCGCGCTGCTGTCGACGGTCGCCTCGGGACCGGCGCCGGTGGGCCTGCACACCCGAGCGGCAGAGGGCCCTGGAGCGGCCCTGCTGGCGGGCCTCGGCCACGGTTCGGCACTGCTGCTGCCGCTGGCCTGCGCGGACCGCGGCCTGGGCGTCGTGGTGCTGGCGGCCGCAGGCGGAGACCTATCCACCGCGGAGTGGGTCCAGTTCGGCGAGCAGGTGATGGCCCACCTGCGGCACACCCTGGTCTTGAGCCAAGCCTTCGAGCGCCTGCAGCAGACCGCCGAGGGCGTGCCTGACGTGATCTGGGCCGCCCGGCCGGGAATGACGGAGATGCTCCACGTGAGCCCCGCATTCGCGCGGCTCTTCGGCCATGACCGCACCAGCCTGTGCCGCTCGCCGGACCTCTGGTTCGCCGCCGTCCACCCCGACGACCGGGCGCGGGTGCAGGCCGAGGCCCTCACCAGCACGCCGCTCGACCAGACCTACCGCATCGTCCGCCGCGACGGGGAGGTCCGCTGGCTGCGCACCCGCTCCTTTGCTCTCGCCAACGCCGACGGCAGCTGTCGCGTCGGCATGTCCGAGGACATCACCGAGCGCCGACGAACCGAGGCCCACCTGGCCGAGCTCTCGCAACGCCTGGTGGACGTCCAGGAGGAGGAGCGTCGCAGGGTGTCCCGGGAGCTCCACGACGAAGCCGGCCAGCTCCTGACCGGGCTCAAGCTCACCCTCGAAGCGGGTGCCCGCACCGGCTGCACCGACCTTGCCCTGGTCGGCGATCTGGTGGATCAGCTGGCCGCGCGTCTGCGCAATCTCGCCCTCGACCTGCGCCCGCCGATGCTCGACGACCTAGGGCTCATCCCCACCCTTCTCTGGCATCATCAGCGCTATCAGGAGCAGACCAGGGTGCGCGTCGACTTTCGCCATCAGGGGCTTTCGGCTCGCCTACCCGCGGCGGTCGAGGCCGCGGCCTTCCGCGTCGTGCAGGAGGCACTGACCAACGTCGCTCGACATGCGCAGGCGGAGACTGCCGCGGTACGAGTCCGTCTGGTAGGCGAGGTTCTCTCGCTCCAGGTCAGTGATCGAGGTCGCGGGTTCGATCCCGGAGCCTTGGCCGAGACCGGCACCGGCCTGCTCGGCATGCGGGAACGGGTGAGCCGCCTGGGCGGCAGACTGACCGTCGAGTCCGCCCCGCGGTGCGGCACCCGCGTGTGGGGTGAGATTCCTTGTACCTCGGCGCCAGGGACGGGCCCCGGGTCCGCCCATGTCTGAGCCTCCCGGCCGGCAGATCACCGTCGTCCTCGCCGATGATCACACCCTGGTTCGTCAGGCGCTGCGCCTGTTGCTCGCCAGCGAACCTTCCTTCGTCGTCCTCGGCGACGCCGCCGATGGCCGGCTGGCCCTCGACTTGGCGATCGAGCTGGCACCGGACGTGCTCGTGGTCGACCTGATGATGCCGGCTCTCGGCGGCATGGAGGTTGCCCGCCAACTCGCTCGGCGCGGCGGGTCGACCCGCGTTCTGGTGTTGTCGATGTCGATCAGCGAGGCACACGTGCTGGAAGCCCTTGCCGCCGGCGCCCACGGCTACGTCCGCAAGGATGCGACGGCAAGCGACCTGATCACGGCCATCCGTGAGGTGGCTGCGGGCCACCGCTATCTGAGCCCGCCGTATTCCGACCGGGCGATCGAGGCCTATGTCCAGCGGGCGGCAAAAGCTGCCGACGACCCTTACCGAGGCCTCACCACCCGCGAGCGCGAGGTTCTGCACCTGGCCGCTGAGGGCCATGGCAACCGCGTGGTGGCCGCCCGCCTCGGAATCAGCCCGCGAACGGCGGAGACCCACCGCGCCAACGTCCGGCGCAAGCTCGGGCTCGCCGATCAAACCGCCCTGGTTCGCTATGCCCTGGAACGCGGCATCCTGCCCGTCGACCGGGAGGATGCGGCCCGGATCCCGCTGGCTCCCCTGGCGCCTGGCCTACGGGCATCGCGACCTGGAACCAAGGGCTCGCCCGGATAGCAATCACATCTCCGGGGCGCTAGCGTCGCTGCTTGGGAGACCCGATGCGCGAGCCAGCACCCGAGCCGCCGGCGCCCCCTCCGGACGAAATCGCTCCGGAGTCGCCGGAGGCACCGCAAATCGACGTTGCCGCACTTCGCCAGTCGCAGATCCTCGAGCGCCAGTTTCGTGGCCTCCTCGAGGCGGCCCCAGACGCCATGGTGATCGTCGACCGCGGCGGCCGCATTCTCCTCGCCAACACCCATGTCGAGGCCCTGTTCGGCTATGGCAGGCAGGACCTGCTGGGACAGCTCGTCGACTTGCTGGTGCCCGAGCGCTTCCGCGCCCGTCATCCCGAGCATCGCGCCGCATTCTTCGCCGAGCCTCGATCGCGCCCCATGGGTGTGGGCTCCGAGCTCTACGGTCGCCGCCGGGACGGCTCGGAATTTCCCGTCGAGATCAGCCTCAGCCCGATCGAAACCGAAGACGGGAGGCTGGTGACAGCGGCGATCCGAGACATCACCAGCCGCAAGAAGCTGGAAGAGCAGAGACGTCTCGCGGACGAGCTCGTCACCCGCCAGGCGCAGGAGGCCAGTCGCCTCAAGAGCGAGTTCCTCGCCAACATGTCGCACGAGCTCCGCACGCCCCTGAACGCCATCATCGGATTCGCGCAGCTGATCCACGCCGGGCGGGTCGGCCTCATCTCTGCCGAGCAGCGCGAGTATCTAGGAGACATCCTCACCAGCTCTCAGCACCTGCTCCAGCTGATCAATGACGTCCTCGACCTGGCCAAAGTAGAGGCTGGCCGGATGGAGTTCAGCCCCGAGCTGATTGCCCCGCGGGCCGTCCTCGGCGAGGTGCGCGACATGCTCCGCAGTCTCGCCGCCGACCGGCAGATCTCCGTCACGGTGGTCGACGACGCCTGGCTGCCACCTGTCCGCCTCGACCCTGCCAAGCTCAGGCAGGTGCTCTACAACTATCTCTCCAACGCCATCAAGTTCACGCCCGAGGGCGGCAGAGTGACCATGCGCGCCGCCCGGGAGGGCGTAGCTGAGGTGCGCTTCGAGGTCACCGACAACGGGGTCGGCATCCACCAACAGGACCTCGGCCGCCTGTTCATCGAATTTCAGCAGTTGGACGCCAGCGCCGCCAAGCGCCACCAGGGAACCGGGCTGGGGCTCGCCCTCACGCGTCGTTTGGTCGAGGCCCAGGGTGGACGGGTGGGCGTCCTCAGCGACGTCGGCCAAGGCAGCACTTTCTACGCCATCCTGCCTCTCGACTCCTCACCACCGTTGGCCCGAGCGGCCGACGACAAGGCGGAAAAGCGTGCGCCATGAGCCGCGGTTCGATCCTCATCGTCGACGACAACCCGACCAACCTCAAGCTAGCCAGAGTGCTGCTGACGACCGAGGGCTACGAGGTGCGCACCGCGGCCGATGCCGAGGACGCGCTGGCCAAGCTGCGAGAGGCGATTCCGCAGCTCATCCTGATGGACATCCAGCTCCCGGGACGCGATGGCCTCACCCTGACGCGAGAGCTCAAAGACGCCCCCGAAACCAGCTCTATCGTCATTCTCGCCCTGACCTCTTACGCCATGAAGGGGGACGAGGCACGCGCGCGCGCCGCCGGCTGCGATGGGTACATCACCAAGCCCATCGACACGCGGACCCTCCCCAGCCTCATCGCCAGGCACCTGCATGGCGAGAGCCCGCCCTCATCATGAGCCCTCCGGCGACCATCCTCGTCGTCGAGGACAATCCACTGACGCGCAAGATGCTGCGCGTAGCGCTCGCCACTGAGGGCCACACCGTGCTCGAGGCCGGAACCTCGGCAGAGGCGCTGGCGATCAGCGCGGGGAAGGCGCTCGACATGGCCATCGTCGACTTTGTGCTTCCGGACATGGATGGGCTCTCGCTGCTCTCCGAGCTGCGTGCACAGCAGGTCGCACCGACACTGCCGGCGCTCCTTCTTACCGGCATGACTTCCCGAATCCCAGAGCTCCAGGACGTCGGGGGCCCGCAGACGTACGTCGTCGCCAAGCCGATCGAGCCGGCCACCCTGCTCGAGCTGGTGTGCGCCCAGCTCAGCGCCCACGCCGCCACCGTCGATGGCCCGCGAATCCTGGTCGTCGATGACGACCCGCTCAGCCGCAAGCTCAGCGCCCTCTGCCTGACTGGCGCGGGCTTTACGGTCGAGACCGCCGCCTCCGGCGCCGAGGCCCTCGCCATGGCCCGGCGGCGGCCCCCGGATGCGATCGTCGCCGACGTCATGATGCCCGGCCTCGACGGCTTCGGACTGTGTCTCGAGATCCGCAGGGACGCGGTCCTGGCGCAGGTGCCAGTCATCCTTGCGTCGGCTTCGTACGGCGAGCAAGCCGACCGCGAGCTCGCCGCTCGCGTGGGTGCCAGCGCCTTGATGACTCGCGGGCCCAACCTGCACGAGGTGATCGTCGCCCTGAACGCCAAGCTCGGAACCCGCGGGCCACCGCCCCCGCTCGCCGACGATCGGGCGCTGGCCGTGCTTCATCGCGAGCGGGTGCAAGCCCAACTCGAGCGTCAGGCCGAGCGCAGCCACTTGCTCCTTCGTCAAGGCGCGATTCAGGCTGCCGCCTTGTCGGCGATCCGCGGGCTCTCGGAAGCGCTCGCCAAGCCGGAGGACGCGGCCCGGGTCGTCAGCGACGTGCTGGTGAACTGCCTCGATGCCGCCGGGCTCTCCACGGGGCTTCTCTACCTGCTCGACGACGACTCCCCGCCCCGGGTCGAAGCGCGGTTCGGCCTGCCCGCGAAGGACCATGAGGCCGCCGAGTCCTGCTTCGGCGAGCCCGACTTCCTGCGCGCAATCGCGCTGTCAGCGCAGCCGACCACACTGTCGGAGCAGACCTCGCCGGACGCAGCCTCTCGCTTCGTGAAGGGCCTTGGGCATCGATCAGCGCTGGCCGTCCCCTTTTCTGTCCTCGCAGGGCGTGTCGGGGTTCTGGTCCTGGCCTCGGACACCCACGACCTACTCGAGCCCGCCTGGACCGGGTTCGCGCACATCCTGAGCGCCCAGTTCGGCCAGACGGTGGCCCTGGCAGAATCCCTTACCCGCCTCGCGTCGTCGGAGTCGCGGTATCGCGCCCTGATGGAGCAGGCCCATGACGCGATCATGATCATCGACCTGTCGCGGCGAATCACCGAGGCGAATCGCCAAGCCGAACGCGTCCTCGGGCTCCCCCGCGCCGCACTGATTGGCCGGGCCTACCACGAGCTGGTGGCGACGGACGAGTTGGCCGACTCGGGAGAGAGCTGGCAACGCCTGCTCGCGACGGGCGCCACCAGGGTGGAACGGCGCACGATTCACCGTCAGGACGGCACCACGTTGCCGGTCGAGATCTCGGCATCCCTGGTGCAGCCAGCTGGCGGCGCTGAGCCTTTCGCCCTCGTCATCGGACGCGACATCACCGAGCGCCAACGTGCAGAACGTGCGGTCCGCGAGGCCCAGGATCGCCTCGCACACATCGTGGCCTCCAATCCCGCCCTGCTCTTCACGCTACGCCCGGACGGCGAGCGCATGGCGACGTCGTGGTTCAGCGCCAACATCGAGCGCTTCCTGGGCTATAGCGCCGCGGAGGCGCTCGCGCTCGATGCGGCGGGTGACTGGTGGCCGGCGCGGGTGCATCCCGCCGATCGCGAGCTGCTCGCCGAGGGCCTGGCCGGAGTCCTCGCCCGCGGGGATGGCTCGGAGGAGTTCCGCTTCCTCGACCGCGCCGGGCGGTACCGGTGGATCCGCGCCGAGCTGCGGGTGCTGCGCGATGCGGCGGGGAACGTCTACGAGCTGGTCGGCTCCTGGTCGGACGTCGGCGACCGCAAGGATGCCGAGCTCAAGCTCTCTGACAGCGAGGAGCAGTATCGGCTCCTGTTCGACAGCAATCCCCACCCAATGTGGGTCTTCGACGCCGCCAGCCTGGCGTTCCTGGCGGTCAACGAGGCGGCAATCCGTCACTATGGATACTCACGCGACCAGTTCCTGGCGATGACCATCGCGGACGTCCGCCCCCCGGACGAGGTCCCGCACCTGCACCGCTGGATGGCCGAGCATCAGGATCCGCTCGAGGCGCGCGCCGCTGGCATCTTCCGTCACCGCAAGCGCGACGGGTCGGTGATCGAGGTGGAGGTGTCGAGTAGCGGGCTGATCTTTCGTGGCCGGCCCGCTCGGCTCGTGCTCGCCCTCGACGTCACCGAGAAGAGGAGCCTCCAGTCGCAGCTTCTGCTGGCCCAGAAGATGGAGTCCGTGGGGCGCTTGGCGGGCGGCATCGCCCACGACTTCAACAACTTGCTGGGCATCATGATGGGCTCGGGCGACCTCATCCGACGCCAGCTACCGGCTGGTTCGCCACTGCGCCGTCACGCCGACGACCTGCTCGCCGCCGCCGATCGCGCCGCCGGGCTGACGCGCCAACTACTGGCCTTCAGTCGACGCCAGGTACTCCAGCCTCGCGCCCTCGATCTCAACCGGGTGGTCGCCGACGTCGAGAAGATGCTGCGCCGCCTGATCGGCGAGGACGTCGAGCTCGTCACCCGGCTGAGCCCCGCCGTCGGCGTCGTCCTCGCCGACGCCGGCCAACTCGAACAAGTCATCATGAACCTGGTGGTCAATGCGCGCGACGCCCTGCCGCAGGGTGGCCGTATCGTCATCGAGACGACCGACACCCTGCTCGACACGCGAGCCGCCGAACGGCTCCTCGACGCCGCACCAGGCCGCTATGCCGCGCTCGTCGTTCGAGACAACGGGCACGGCATCCCGCCGGACGTGCTCAGCCGCATCTTCGAGCCCTTCTTCACCACCAAGGAGTCCGGTCGCGGCACCGGCCTCGGCCTGTCGACCGTGCATGGCATCGTCCGCCAGAGTGGCGGCCAGATCACCGTCGCCAGCACCCCCGGCGAGGGGTCAGTCTTCACTGTCCTGCTCCCGGTCGTCGAGGCATCCCCCGTCCAGGCAGCGCCGTCCATCAACAACGCGTTGCCACGCGGTAACGAGACGATCCTGGTGGTCGAAGACGAGAGCCTGCTGCTTCTGATCATTGCCGAGCACCTGACGAACCTCGGCTACGTCGTCCTCGAGGCGACCAATCCGCGCGATGCGGTGGCGCGCAGCCAGTCCTTCGATGGCCCCATCCACCTGCTGCTGACCGACGTCGTGTTGCCCGGAGGCAGCGGTACCAATCTGGCCCGCGAGCTGGTGCGCTCGCGACCGGCGATGCGGCTGCTCTTCATGTCTGGCTTCACCACGGATCAGGCGTTTCAAAGTGGGCTGAGGACGGGAATGCCGCTCCTCGACAAGCCCTTCACTGCCACCAGTCTCGCCGAGAGCGTCCGCGCCACCCTCGATCAGGCGACGCCACCGGCCCTGCCGCCAGCGAGCTGAGCGGTGGAGCCGCGGCCATCCTCAGCGCCAGGGCCACGGGCGAGAAACGTGGCGGCTGTCCCGTAGTGCGAAGCGCAGCGGCCAGGCGGCAGCTTCGCCGGCGTAGGCGACGCCGATGCGCGGTCCCACCACGATCTCGGCCTCGCGCGGCGGCGCCTGGCCAGCGGCAAGCCAGAGCGGTACCCGATCGAGGGCGATGCCGTCGAGGGAGCGATCGATGGCGAGCGCCTGCGCCAAGCGGCCCGGGCCGCCCGCGATCATGCCCGCGCGCTCGCCGCCTGGGCGCCCGTCCAGGTGGCGTCGATAGCGCATCGCGGCGACACCAGTAAGCGGCTCGCCGGCCCGTAGCAGCACCGCGCTGCCGATCGTCTCGTCGCCGGTCACGACGTTGAGACAGAAGTGCATCCCATAGATGAAGTAGACGTAGGCGTGTCCACCGGCAAGGTAGAGGGCGGCGTTGCGTGCGGTACGACGGCCATTCCAGGCGTGACTGGCGCGGTCCGGCGCCCCGAGGTAGGCCTCGGTCTCGACGATCCGCAGCACCAGGGACTCGTCATCGAGCTCGCGTACCAGCAGGCAGCCGAGGAGCTCACGGGCGACGACGGCAGCGTCGCGGCGATAGAAGTCCGGTGTCAAGGCCGGGCCGAGCCGGAGCTCCGTGGGCATACGGAGATCCTCGCACGGCCCTGCAGGGCCGTACTATCCTGACCCGCCATGCCGCTACCCGAGCTCTTCGCCGTTCTGCCAGCGACCCTGGCCTGGTACTACGCGCCGAACGCGCCGTGGAAGCTCCTCGGCGAGGCCCTCGACGCCGTGCTCGCGGCACTACCCTCCCAGTCGATCGCCATCCAGATGCCGCCCGACGTCCACCTGCTCGGCGACCGCATCGCCATCGGCAAGGGCACGCGGATCGGCCCCGGAGCGGTCATCGAGGGGCCGGTCTGGATCGGTGAGGACGTCGAGATCCGCGCGGGTGCCTACCTGCGAGGCGGCGTCTGGCTGGGCGACGGCGCCATCGTCGGCGCCTCGACCGAGGTCAAGCGCGCCATCTTCCTGCCGGGCGCCCGCGCCCCGCACCTGAACTACGTCGGCGACTCGATCCTCGGCGCCGGCGTCAACCTCGGCGCCGGCACCGTCCTCTCCAACTTCCGTCACGACGGCGGCGAGATCGTCATTCCCGACGGGAGCGGCGGGCGTCTCGCCACCGGCCTGCGCAAGCTCGGCGCCATCCTCGGCGACGGCGTCCTCACCGGCTGCAACGCCGTCCTCCACCCCGGCGTCGTCGTCGGGCGCGAGACCCAGGTCTACCCCGGGGTCCAGCTGCGGGCCGGAATCTACCCCGCCCGGTCGATCGTCAAGCTGCGGCAGGAGCTCGAGATCGTCCACCGCGACTGACAGCTGGTCGGCGCGCGCCCCCAACGCCCACGCGCGCAAGAGAGTAGGATCAATCGCGCCCCGGACCGGTCGGCGCCGTCCAATCGGCGGCGACGGCTTGGCTGCAGCGGGCGAGGAGGGGCGAATGCACGCGAGTCCGGCGATCCCGCTCCCGGCGGTGCCGATGGCGCGCAGGCTCACCGCCAGCGTCATCGCCGCGCTGGTCGCCACGACGGCAGCCGCTGGCGCGGAAGGCGCACGCCACCCGTGGTTCACCTTCGAAGGCTACGGCACCCTTGGCTTGGTCCATTCGAGCGAAGGCGAGGCCGACTTTCTGGGAAGCCTGTTGCTCGCGCATGGCGCCGGCCACTCGCGGAGCTGGAGCCCGGAGGTCGACAGTCGGATCGGCGCCCAGCTCACGGCCAACCTGAGCCCGCGGCTGTCGGCCGTCGTCCAGGTCCTGGTGGAACAGCGCTTCGACGGCAACTACACGCCCCACCTCGAGTGGGCCAACCTCCAGTACCAGCTCACTCCCGACGCCAGCGTCAGGCTCGGTCGGATCGTGCTGCCGAGCTTCATGGTTTCCGGCTACCGCAAGGTGGGGTACGCCAACGCCTGGGTCCGCCCACCGGTGGAGGTCTACGCTCTCGTGCCGATCACCACCAACGACGGCATCGACGCCAGCTATCGCTTCGCAATCGGCGACGCCACGCAGTCCGTCCAGGCACTCTTCGGGCAGAGTGACACGGCGCTCGTGGAGGGGGGCACCGCGGAGGCCAGGAACGCCTGGGGAATCGCGGCGACCACCGAGCGTGGGCCTGCCACCGTGCGTTTCGCCTACCAGCAGACCGCCCTCACGATCGACTCCTTCAACACCCTGTTCGATACGTTCCGGCGTTTCGGACCGGCGGGCGATGCCATTGCCGAGCGCTTCGACGCCGACGGCTCGGCCCTGCATTTCGCCGCGGTTGGGGCGCTCTACGACCCCGGTCGCTGGTTCGCAACGGCGGAGTGGGGCACCCTCGACACCGACTCGGCGGTTGGCGACCGCACCGCCTGGTACATCAGCGGCGGCTTTCGCCTCGGGACGTTGACGCCCTACGCCACCTACTCCACGGTCACCCCCGACAACCGGCGTTCGGATCCCGGCCTGCCGACCGCGAGCTACCCTCCCGAGCTCGAGGTCGGCAGGCTCAACGACGCGCTCAACGATCTCTTGGCCCGCAAGCCCGAGCAGAGCACCCTTTCGCTCGGCGTCCGCTGGGACTTCAGGAAGAACCTCGACCTCAAGCTGCAGCTCGGCCACTGCCGCCTCGGCACCGGTTCGGCAGGCAATCTCGGCAACCTCCAGCCGGGCTTCAGACCGGGTGGGAGCTATGACCTGATCAGCCTGGCACTCGACATCGTCTTCTGAGGCAAGATGCGCGCGCTCGTCCGCTGCTGCTTGCTGCTCGGCTCGCTGGCCTCGAGCCCCGTGCTGCTCTGCGCCGAAGGTGACGTGGTGGCGATCGTGTCCGCGAAGAGTGAGGTCACCGCTCTGACTCCTGCCCAGGTGGCGGATATCTTCCTCGGCCGCGTCAGCCGATTCCCGAGCGGCGGCAAGGCCGTCGCGCTCGATCTCCCCGAGGGCTCGGCGACCCGCGACAACTTTTACGCACAGTTCGCGAGCAAGTCTCCCGCGCAGGTCAAAGCCCACTGGTCGAAGATCATCTTCACCGGGCGCGGCCAGCCACCAGAAGCGCTTCCCGACGGCCCGCAGGCGCTCGAGCGCGTGGCGCGGGACCCGAGTGCCATCGCCTACGTCGACCGGCGGCTGGTCGACGACAGGGTCCGGGTGGTCTCGCCGTGAGGCACTACGGCTCGATGCCCTTCTCGTTCGCGTCGCCGGCGGGCTCACCCTGCGCCTGCAGGAGCCGCAACACCGACGTGAGCTCCGACGCCGGCACCGGTCGGCCTGAATAAAAGCCCTGGAGCTCGTCGCAGGCGTGCTCGCGCAGGAAGTCGACCTGAGCCCGGCTCTCGACGCCCTGGGCGACGACCGTCAGACTGAGCGCTCGGCCGAGCGCGATGATGGCCTGGGTCAACGCCTGATCGTCGGATTCGTGGCTCAGCTCGCGAATGAAAGAACGGTCGATCTTGATGGTGGCGATCGGGAACCGCTGCAGCGCCGCAAGTGAGGTGTAGCCGGCGCCAAAGTCGTCGACCGCAACGCGCACTCCCAGTTTGGCGAGCCCCTCGAGCACGCGCAGCGAGCGTTCGACGTCGTGCACCAAGGTGCTCTCGGCGATCTCGAGCTCGAGCAGGCTCCCCGCCATGCCGCTCGCTTCGAGGACGCCGCCGACGTCGTGGAGAAGGTGCTCGTCGAGGAACTGCGCCAGGGTCAGATTCACCGCGACGCCCAGCCTCGGGAAGCCCGCTTCCTGCCAAGCCACGTTCTGCGCGCAGGCGGCCTTGAGCACCCACCTGCCGATAGGAATGATCAGGCCGGTCTGTTCGGCGACATCGAGAAACTGGAGCGGCGGCACGATCCCGAGCTCGGGATGTCGCCAGCGGAGCAGCGCCTCCGTGCCCGTGATCCGCCCGTTCTCGAGGTCGCGCTTCACCTGGTAATAGAGCTCGAATTCTTCATGCTCCAAGGCGCGGCGAAGGCTCGACTCGAGCGTCAGCCGCTCGAGCGACTCGGCATTCATCCGCGCGGAGTAGAACTGGAAGTTGTTCTTGCCCTGCTCCTTGGCGTGGTACATCGCGATGTCGGCGTTTTTGGTCAGGGTCTGTTCGTCGAGCCCGTCCTGAGGATAGGTCGCGATACCGACACTCCCCGTGACGCGAAACTCCTGTCCCAGAAGCACGAATGGCTTCGCGATCAAGGCAATGATCTTGTGCGCGACCGTGGTGGCATAGGCTTCCTCGTTGACCGCCGGCAGGAGGACGACGAACTCGTCGCCACCGAGACGCGCCACCGTGTCGCTGGCCCGCAGGCACCCCTGGAGCCTCCTCGCCACTTCCTGTAGCAGCTGGTCGCCGGCCTCGTGCCCGAGGGTGTCGTTGATGTGCTTGAAGCGGTCGAGGTCGAGGAACAGGACCATCAGCTGCCAGCCCTGTCGTCGCGCCTGCTGAATGCTCTGTTGGAGCAGCTTGCTGAACAGGCTGCGATTGGGCAGCCCGGTCAGGCCGTCGTGGTAGGCCAGGTGCTCGACCTGTTTGGCATGCTCCATCTGGAACGCGGCCGCCCGACGCCTGGCATCGCTCAATCGCTGACTCAGCCCTCCGAGCAACCCCACGACGACAACGAGGGCGACGCTCGCCAGGGCGCTCCGCCAGAGGTAGCCGACGGCCTCACGCTCCGTCCTGACCAGCCCCTCGGCCCGAGACAAGCCCACCACGACGGCAAGCGGCAGGCCGTAGAGCTCATGCACGCTGGTGTAGCGCACGACGCCGTCCCAAGGGCTGGCCAGAGGCAGCCGCGGCGAGACGTCGGCGCCGGCAGCGTCCATCAGGGCCGCGTAGTCGACGGTCTCACCATAGGCAACGGTGTCTCCGGTCCGCCGGGCGCGAAACACGCCGTCTGTACCCAGCACCCCGAGAACACCCTGCACGCCAAGCTTCGACGGCTCATAGCCGCTGACAAAGAAGTCCGCGGCCACCGTGACGATGGCGACGCCCGACAATGAGCCCTGGGCATCAACCAGGCGACGGCTGAAGCTCAGCGTCCATTCTCCGGTGGCCGCCTCGCGACGGGGCAGGCCGACTGCCAGCGCATCGCCGGTGCGCTGCGCCAGGAAGTAGTCGTGGTCGGCCACGCTCGCCTCGGCAGGCGGCTTGTTGCTGGCCTGAATCCGACCGTCGCGATCGGCAATGCTCACCAGGAACAAGAGGTCCGGCGGCAGGAGGGCGCGCCCTCTCAGCTCCCCAAAGTCGGCGCGCCCGCCATAGTGCTCGTACTGGTACTTGACGACCTTCAGGGTGACGTCGATCTCGCGCACGGCGCGCACGACCTGCGCCTCGTAGGTGTTGCCGAGCTCGATGCTCGAAGCCGAGGCGGCCCGCTCTGCTGCCGCACGCTGGACCCTGATCAGTCGGAGCGTCGAGCTCCAGACGATCCCGAGCATCAGCAACGCCAGGGCAGGAAAAAGTACCCTCGGCTCCGCCACTCGGCCGAGGCGGTGCCGGATGCCGGCGATCACGACGTCACCTTACGCCCGCGTTGCGGCGTGGTCAACGCCGGTGAGACATCCGCGTTGGTTGCCCTAGCGCGGCTCGGCGACGACCACCATCACGGTGCGGTCGTCCTCGGCGAAGCTGTCGCCGGCCCAGGCATGGACGGCGGCGAAGATACCGTCGACGACCTCGCGCGCCTTTCTGCCGCGCAGACCGCGGGCGATCTCGACCAGACGGTCGATGCCGTGCTCCTGCCAGACACCGTCGGCACCGCGGCCGCCGGCCTCGATGATGCCGTCGGTGAAGAACACCAGCATGTCGCCGGGCTGGAGCCGCACGAAACCGCGTTCGTAGGTCGCCTCCGGCAGCGGCCCGAGGACCGGGCCGCCCTCTTCGAGAAAACGCACGCCGCCGTCGGCGGCGAGGTGGAACGGGGGCGGGTGACCCGCATTGACGTAGATGAAGACGCCGTTGCGCTCGAGCTCGCCGTAGAACAGCGAGACGAAGCGGCTGGTCAGGGTGCTCTCGTGGATGATGCGATTCAACCGTTCCACCGTGCGCACGATCTTGAAATCACGCGCCAGGCCCATGCGCAAGCCCATGTGGACGTCGCGCACCTGGAGCGCCGCCGGCAGTCCGTGCCCCGAGACGTCGGCGACCGCCAGGCCGAGGATCTTCTCGGTGATCGGGATCATGTCGTAGTAGTCGCCGGCGACGCTCTCCACGCCTTCGATCGCACCGGCGGCGTCGAAACCCGGGAAGGTCGGGCTCTTGCGCGGCAGGATGGAGCTCTGGATCTTGCGCGCCTCGCGGAAGATGCCCTCGATGCGCTCGCGTTGGAGTTGCTGGTTGACGCCGTGCCGCAGGATGCCGAGCGAGAACAAGACGTCCTCGCGATGCACGCCGCGGGCAATGTCGAAGGCCAGGATGTAGTCGCCGTCGCCGACCTCGAGGGCGGCAAATTCGCGCGCACCGAGCTGGCGTTCGAGGTCGCGGTCGGCGCGCGGGTCGTCGGCGGCCATGAACACCGTGCCGTGGTCGAGGACGAGCTGAATCGGCAGGTAGGCGGCGGGGACCACCGTGCCCTGCACGGGCTTCGCCTCGGGGAAGGTCGCCAGCACCTCGTAGCTGTCGCCGCGCCGGCCGTAGAGCCGGCCGCCGATCAGGCCGAGGTCGTCGCGCAGCTTGCTGACGATCTCCGCCGCCACCGAGCCGACGGTGGTGGTCAGGTCGTCGGTCTGGTGGATGGCACGCACTACTTGCTCGACCTTGCGCATCAGCTTGCGGTAGTCGAGCTGATGCAGCGCGCCGTCGAGTCGAAACTCGCCGGTGCGGGCCTCCTTGGGCTCGGTGGGTACCTCGGGCAGGGCAACAGCGTCGGTGGGACGATCGTTCACGACAGAAACCTCGGAAATTGGCGACGACGGCGTCAGCCGTTGTCGATCAGCGCGGCCACGATGCGGTCCTGGGCGCGGTGCGCCTGCGACAGCCCGCGGATGCGGTTGCACAGAATCGAGAACGCGTAGACCTTGCCGGACGCCGCCTTGGCGTAGCCGGACAGGCTGGAGACGCCGTTCAAGGTCCCGGTCTTGGCAAAGACGTTCCCGCGGTAGGCCGGCGTCGCCAGCCGCCGGGCCCACGACAGGTCCTCCTCGCCGCTGTGGGGCAGCGACAGCAGGAACTCGCGGCCGTAGGGGTGGCGGTACATGTGGGTGAGAAGCGTCGTCAGCTGGCGCGGGGTGAACTTGTTGTTGCGGCTCATGCCGGAGCCGTCGACCATCGAGTAGCTGCCGGCGCGAATGCCGATCGTCGACAGGAAGCCGGCGACCACGCGCACGCCGTCTTCCCAGGTACCGTGGCCGCAGCGACGGGCGCCGAGGTGCTTGAGCAGCGACTCGGCGTAGAAGTTCTGACTGCGCTTGTTGATCACCTCGAGGGTCGACAGCAGGTCGCTCCGGTGGGTCAGCAACAGCTGCCAGTCGGTGCCCACCAGGGTCGGGCTCGGCACCATGGCGCCAGCTACGGTGATGCCCTCCTCGGCCAGCCCGCTGCGCATGGCGGCGCCGAACCAGGACACCGGATCGGGCACGGTGACGAACACCTCGAGCGGTCCCGAACCGCGGCGGACGCTGCCCGAGATCACCAGCTCGTCGCTGCCCATGGCGCGGCCGACGCCGACATTGCCGCCCTTGGTCACCGTGCGCGCCCGGTTGTCGACGTCGAGCAGGTTGACCCGCGGCAGCACCTCGACCCTGGCCGGGGCCCCCGCCGAGCCGCTGCCCCAGACCCGGACCAGGGCGCAGTTGTCGTTGAACGACAGGGCCGCCACCGGCGCCTCGTACCAGGCTGCCAGCTGGTCGCGCGGCCAGTCGGGGTGGACGACCGGCCCCTGGAACATGCCGTGGACGAGCATCACGCTGCCGTTGACCCGGGTCACACCCTGGGCCCGCAGCACCGCGGCCCACTGGCGGAAGACCGCCAGGCTGTCGCCCTGAAACAGGCGACCCGAAATGTTCGGGTCGCCGCTGCCGAGGACCGCCAGGTCGCCGTGGAGGACGCCACCCACCACCTGGCCGCGCCACAGCACGGGAGTCTCGATGAAATAGCCCGGACCGAAGGCGTCGAGAGCGGTGGCCGTCGTGAACAGCTTGGTATTGGAGGCGAGGATCCGCTGCGTGTCGGGCGCCGAGCCGTAAACCTCGGTGCCGTTCGACAGGTCGATGACGTGCACGCCGAGGTCGGCCGCCGCGCTCTTGACCGAGCGCACCGTCGCCTCGACGACCTTCGATAGCGGCGGCCGCGGCAGGGCGCTGGCCGCGCCACCGACCATGGCGCCGCTCAGCGCCAGGAGCAGGGCCAATCGCCAGGGCTGCCGGCGGTGCTGGTGGGGGGTGGGAAGCGTCATCGTACGGGTCACGCAGACGCCGGGACGTCACCGCCCCGGGGCGCCTAGCTTACCGCTCCCCCGCGAGGTTGTCCCAAACGCACCGATTTCGGGCGCCCTGGCCCCATACACGCCCGGGCGACGGCGGCCGGCCGCGGCATCGTAGACTGCGCCGATGGCCCCGCGGTTCGACCCGCACCACCTCACCCTCGAGCTCGCCGTCGCCGACCTCATCGAGGCCGAGCTGCTGCGTGGGGTCGGCTTCGCCAACCGTGGCGGTTACGAACGGATGTGGCTGGGTCAGGCGATCCACAGCCACTATCAGGAAGAGGCCCTGAGCGGCGACCCGAGCTACCGCCGCGAAGTGGTGCTGCGCCACAGCTTCCTCCACCGCGGCGTGACGGTGACCATCTACGGCCGTATGGATGGCCTCCGTCGCGACCCCAACGGCGCGTTGGTGGTCGAGGAGATCAAGTCCGTGCGTCGCGGCGGCCAGCTCTCCCCCACCGTCCGCGAGGTGTACGAGCGCCAGGCGGCGCTCTATGCGTGGCTCTTGGGCCTCACCGAGCGGGTGACCGAGCCGCCAGCGGAGGGCCAGAGTTCGGCACCCTTGTCTGAAATACGAGCGGAGCTGGTGCTGATCGAGATCGGCAGCGACAGCATCGACCGCCACGAGGTCAGTGTCCAGCCGACGATCATCGAGGCTGGCGTCAGGCGGCGACTCAATGCCCTCCTCCACACCTTCGAGGGCGAACGCACCGCCAGCCTCGAACGTCGCGCCGCCGCCGAGCGCCTGACCTTCCCCTACGGCGGGATTCGCGCCGGCCAGAGCCTGATCGTCGACGCCGCGTCGCAGGCCCTGGCCGACCGTCAGCACCTCCTGGTCGAGGCGCCCACCGGCATCGGCAAGACGGTGGCGGCACTGTTCCCGGCCTTGCGCTACGCCCTCGCCCACGACAAGCGGGTGTTCGTCCTCACCGCCCGCACGCTGCAGCAAGAGATGGCCACCACCGTCCTCGACCTGCTCAACAGCGAGGGCAAGTTCCACAGCCTGCGCCTGCGCTCGAAGGCCAAGATGTGCGCCAACGACGAGGTGCTCTGCCACGAGGAGTACTGCCCCTACGCCAAGGAGTTCTACCTCAAGCTGCGCAACTCCGGCGTCGTCGAGCACCTGTGGACGGAGCACTCTACCCTTCTTCCCGACACCATCTTCGGCGCCGCCAAGGGTGCCGAGGTGTGCCCGTTCGAGATCAGCCTCGAGCTCGGCCGGAAGTCGCAGGTCGTCATCTGCGACTACAACTACGCCTTCGCGCCGTTCATCGCGCTCACCGACTTCGACGCCGACGCCGACCTTTCCGACACCATCCTGGTGATCGACGAAATCCACAACCTGGTCGGTCGTGGCCGCGAGTATCTGTCGCCCGAGCTCTCTTCGGCGCGGGTGCTCGCCGTCGCCCGCGAGCTCGGTGAGCAGCGCGAAGCCATCCACCGGCGCCTGGAGACCCTCTGCCTCGAGCTCGCCCGCGTGCTCCGCGACTGCGTCGTCGAGACCTTGGGCGAGCCCGGCGCCACCAGCCGCGCCAGCGAAGCTGTCTTTCCCGAGGAGGCGCTCTGGCTGCTGCGTCCGCGCTTCGACTCGGCCTTCGTCGACTACCTCGAGCACCGCCGCGAGACCCGCACGCTGGCCGCCAACGACCCCTTCGTCGGCCTCTACTTCGACCTCCTCCGCTTCCTGAACGGTCTCGTCGCCTCCGACGAGGCCTTCAGCCACTGCGTCGAGCTGGTGCCCGACCGGAACGGCTTCGTCGACGGCGAGGACCACCGCTGGAAGATCCTCTGCAAGGACCCCAGCCGCTTCCTCGGCGGCGTCATCAACCGCACCCACGCCACCATCGGCCTGTCGGCGACGCTGTCGCCGATCGAGTTCTACCGCGACCTGATCGGCTTCGACCGCGAGCGCACCGGTCACCTATCGGTGCCCAGCCCGTTTCCGGCCGAAAACCGGCGGGTGGTCATCGACGCCACCGTCGCCACCGCCTACCGGGATCGGGCCGCCAACTACGACCGCATCGCCGCCCGCATGGCGAGCTTCGTCCAGGCGGTGCCGGGCAACAGCCTCGTCTTGTTTCCGAGCTACCAGTTCCTGGCCAACGTCGCCGACCGCATGCCTCCCATGTCGAAGCGCGTCCTCACGGAGCAGCGCGAGGGCAGCGACGCGGCCCGCGAGTCGGTGCTGTCGATCCTGCGCTCGTCGCTGTTCGGCGACGTGGTGCTGCTCGCCGTAGCCGGCGGCGTCTTCGCCGAGGGCGTCGACTACCCCGGAGAAATGCTCCGCGCGGTCGCCGTCGTCGGCCCCTGCCTGCCGGCGCTGACCCTCGAGCAACGCCTGCTCCAGGCCTACTACGACGAGCGCTTCGCCCGTGGCTTCGAATACGCCTTCGTCGTCCCCGGCATGACCCGCGTGGTGCAGGCCGCCGGCCGCCTGATCCGCTCGCCCGACGACGTCGGCGTCATCGCCCTCTTCGACCAGCGCTTCCTCGCCACCCCGTACCGCCACCATTTGCCGGTGGCCTGGGTCGGCGACAACGGCGCCGCCGCCCTCGCCGGTCACCCGCACGAGGTCGCCGAGGAGTTCTTCTCCCAGCTCGACAAGCTCCGCTCCCGCGTCGTCGAAAGCTGGGAATGATCACCCGGCCACCGATCAAACGCTCCCGCGGGCGGCTCCGTAGGAAGGATTGAAAGGACGACGAGAGTCTCCCGACAACCTCCTCTGAAAGCCCCGCCGGTTGGCGGGGCTCTTTTTTTGGGTCCGCTGGCGCCTCTAGGCACGGCGCGAAAGATGGAGCTAATATCGGAAGTGCAATCGCCCGCATCTAACGCCCGCGGCTGCCTCGGTCCTGCAAGGGCGGCGACCTGGCCGGCCTCGCCAGCTCCCGGAGGTCCGAGCTGGAATCCATGATGAACAGTCCCAGCACCTGCTCCTGCAACCGCGGAAAGGCCAGCACGGCTGGGCTTTGCGCGGCCCTCTCTCGGCCCAGCGGCCTGATCGAGACGGTTCACCCCTGGGCTCTGAACTACCCGCCCGAGAACTTCCGCCGGTTCGGGCCACCAACCTCGCGATGGAAGAGACCGCGAACTGCAGCCGCAGCCAGATTCAGGATCCGGGCGTCGCGACACCCGGCGGTACGCCGGCGTTTCGCTTCGAGATGGGCCCGGGGCCGAATCTGACTCCGAACCACAAGGTCTGCCTCACGATCGCCCCTGGGCAAGAGAACTGCCAATGAATGGCCGGGCCTGGCTTGCCGTTGCGCTACTTCTTGCCCCTGCGGCTGCGCCCGCTCAGGTTCCCGTCGGCCCCTACATCGGCCCCCTTGGGCCCGACTGCTGCCCGGCATCGCCGGTCGTGGGCGTTGCCGCAAACGGGAGCTTCACCGTGGTCTGGGAGACCTATCGCTCGTACGTGCCGCTCGACATCGACCTTATCCAGGGACGTCGCTTCGACGCCGAGGGACGGCCCCAGGGTCCCTACTTCCTCGTCGATCCCTACCCCTCGGGTTACCAGAGCTCGCCTCGGCTCGCCGTCGCTGCCGACGGCAGCTTCTACGTGACCTGGCTGCAGGGGGAGCGGGAATCTGCGGAGTCCCGTTTCGTGCTGAAGGCTCGACACTTCGGCACCAACGGCAGGGCGGACGGGCCGGTGTTTCGCGTTGGCACCGGGGACGGTGGCGAGGGCTTCTTCGACGACCCGCCGGACGTCGTGGTGACTCCCGGCGGCGGGTTTGCGGCAATCTGGCAGCGCCGTACCGGCGGTCCGGACGACGAGAGTGCGCTGATCGTCCGCGCCTTCTCCCCCGGCGGCCGACCCCTCGGCCCCGAGGTCGTCATCGCGACGGCGCCGCGCGGCCCGCTCTCGCCCGCCCTGGCCGCCGGCGCACGGGACCGCCTGGTGGCCGTCTGGCTGGAGCACGGGGGGGGCGTGCCCACGCTCCTCTACCGCCAGCTCGCGGCGAATGGGGAGCCCCTCGGCCCCGCCCGCGAAGTCCGCAGCGAGGTGGGCGACGTGCCGCTCGACCCGGCGGTCGCGATGAGCAGGAAGGGCGATTTCCTGGCTGCTTGGACCGAGGATCCAACCCCAGGGGACGAGCTCGGCCCGGGCGGCACCCGCATCCTTGCGCGCGCCTTCAACCCTGCCGGCGAACCCATTGGCTACTCGGTGGCGGTGGTCGACGGCGCCCTCGACCTGGCAAACGGAAAACCCGCCGTCGTCGCCGACCCGTCGGGTGGCTACCTGGTCGCCTGGACCGCCGGACGAGAGCCGCCGGGCTTCCCTTTCGCCGACATCCTCGTCCGGCGGTTCCGACCCAAAAACCAGGCGTTCGCAGCGCCCTACTACCTTGCGAAAGGTGGCATCTTCTCCCAGGTCGTCGCTTCGTTCGGCCTCGGCGGAGGCCGTCGTGGTGCAGTCACTTGGGACGGCTACGGCATCGAGGCAAGGCGCTTGGCACCGCGTCCGGTGCCTTGATGCGGCTCATGGCCGGCGGAACCCTCTCCTCGAGGCTTGGCCGGGCGGACGAGCGAGTCGGGTCGACGCTCGGCTCTGGAGAGGAGGAGAGCCCCTGACCCGTCGCGCCTGGCTCGCCCTTGCGCTCTTCCTGGCTCCGGCAGCGGTTGCCCAGGTTGGCGTCGGCCCCAGAATTCGTCTCGGGCCGGACTGCTGTCCGGCCGCGCCGACGGTTGGCGTTGCCGCCGACGGCAGCTTCACCGTGGTCTGGGAGACCCATGGGTCATTCCTGCCGATCGACATCGACCACATCCAAGGGCGTCGCTTCGACGCCGAGGGGAGGCCCCTGGGCCCCTACTTCCTCGTCGATCCCTGGCCCTCCGGCTACCAGAGCTCGCCCCGGCTCGCCGTCGCTGCCGACAGCAGCTTCTACGTGACTTGGCTGCAGGAAGAACAAGGAGCGGAGCCGCGGCTGGTGTTGAACGCCCGCCACTTCGGCACCAACGGGCGGGCGGACGGGCCGGTGTTCCGCGTCGGCACCGGTGCCGACGGCGAGGGCTTCTTCGACGACCCACCGGACGTCGTGGTGACGCCCGGCGGCGGGTTTGCGGCAATCTGGCAGCGCCGTACCGGGGGGCCGGACGACGAGCGTGCGCTCATCGTCCGCGCCCTCTCCCCCGGCGGCCGACCCCTCGGTCCCGAGGTCGTCATCGCGACCGCGCTGCGCGGCCCGCTCTCGCCCGCCCTGGCCGCCGGCGCACGGGACCGCCTGGTGGCCGTCTGGCTGGGCCAGGAGGGGGACATGCTCACGCTCCTCTACCGCCAGCTCGCGGCGAACGGGGAGCCCCTGGGTCTCGCCCGCGAGGTCCGGAGCGAGGCGGGTGATCTGCCGCTCGACCCCGCGGTCGCCATGAGTCGCAAGGGTGACTTCTTCGTGGTCTGGGTCGAAGACCCATCCCCTGGAGACGAGCTCCCGGGTGGCACCCGCATCCTCAGCCGCTTCTTCGATGCTCTGGGCAACCCCACCGGTCCCTCGGCGATGGTGAATCGCGCCCTCGACCCGGCAAACGGCAAGCCAACCCTCGTCGCGGACCCTGAAGGTGGCTATCTGGTTGCCTGGACGCTCGGGTTCGCCCCCCCGCCGACCTTTGACATCTGCCACCTCGTGGCTCGCCGGTTTCGGCCCGAAACCCAGGACTTCACGACGCGCTTCGACGTCCCTGGAGGCGACTGCCAGACCTTCTACGACAGCTCGTTGTCGCTCGGCCTTGGCGAAGGACGTCGCGGTGCGGCCACTTGGGATGGACTCTCCGGTCTCAGGGCCCGGCGCTTGGCACCGAGGCCGGCTCCTTGATCCATGCGTCGCGGGAGCGGCCTCGGCAGCGTCCTGGAGACACCGAGGTTCGGGGGCCAACCCCCGTGGG
>CXWL01104565.1_pt1 | contig 24300 bp, 17 predicted proteins | sample 590931 | NCBI WGS metagenome assembly CXWL01 (sample SAMEA3498368, study PRJEB10139) | groundwater metagenome | biome: water well; material: biofilm material | place: Germany | collected 2015-04-27
GTGGTCAGCTTACGGCGGGACTTGCACCCGCAAGAGTGCGCCCATGCTGGGCGCACAAAAAAAAGCCCGCTGTTTGGCGGGCTTAAATCCAATTCTTTTAAGGGAGTTGGAGGAGACAAATCCATTATGCTACCTCGTCTATTTTTACTCCAATTTATCTTTCCCATACCATATATTCGCGCTCGATATATCTGGTTCGGACAGTGTGAATATATGGTCAATAGCGGAGCCGGTTCAAATACAAGGGCGGGAGTATTACCGAACATGCGCAGCCCGGCAAAACAACAAAAATCGTAGACGAAATTGCCTCAAGCAGGCCTGCGCCAGCAGCTTCTCCAACGCGCCAATCTCCAGTGGCTTGACCAATTGCCCCTGGAATCCGATGCCAAGCCCCCCGAATCGGCGCGTCTTGCCCATCCTCCATGCCGTAGTTGGGTACTAAAGCGTTGCGTTCGGGCGTCTCCAATTAACGCTATTCGCTTTTGAAAATTGCTATGAACAACATGTTTGTTAAAAAAATTGACACTTGGTTGTTTTTTTCAACCTGCCACTGGAAACGACGCGAGTTCATGAGTTATAGTTGCTGTTACGGCGCCCAAATACCCAACCAGCTTGAGCGCTCTCGCCCACCGCAGATTCCCTAAACCAAGGAATCTGTGCCCGCGCAGTTGTCCCCAGCAATGCCAGCTCTTCTCGCTGCATGCCCAGTTACCAAACAGTTCGCCTAGGAGTCAGTGTCGCGGAGTGAACTGCTACAGGAAATATATCTTTTATATTGGATTGAGGCAATCAAAACTATAACGGGATAATTATGAAATTCGATTCTGAAATGTTGCTCGGGCCGGACACCTCGGTCAAGGCAGAAAAGACGCGTTTACCCGATCACACATGCTCTTCCAGCTCTTCTTGCCTTTTACCAAAGGCATGCATTCCACATAATTTTACTGAGCGGGAAACGCTTCAGTTTGAATCTCTTGTGTCGGGAAAGCGCCGCATTGCGCGCCACGCAAGTCTGTACAGGAAGCACGACACGCTGGGCATGCTGTACGTTGTTCGGTTCGGACAATTCAAGCTGATCGGTGAAGACCTGACCGGGCAGCAGCGCGTAGCGGGATATTACATGGCCGGCGACTTGATGGGCTTGGACGCGATTGCTACGGGGAAGCACCACTTTCGCCTCATTGCCCTTGAAAATAGTGAGGTATGCGAAATTCCTTTCGCGCCAGCCGTCAGCATGATGAGTGTTGAACCCGCTTTCCAACGCCACTTTCTTCAAACCATGAGCGAGTCGCTCAACAATGAATTCAGCCGATCCTTCTTGGCGGCGACGTCGCTGGACGAACGCTTCGCCAGTTTCTTGTTAAGTCTCGGCGAAAAGTACGCACGGTTGGGATATTCAGATAAGTCGTTCCGGTTGCCTATGTCGCGCAGCGATATCGGCAGCTATCTTGGAACCACCGTCGAAAGCATCAGCCGGTTGATCGCCCGTTTCAATGCGCACGGTGCGGTATCGATCAGCGGCCGGATGGTCGAACTGTGTGACCGGCCTCGTCTCAAGGCCTTGATGTGCGGCGACCCGGAGGCTGTCAAGCGCGGGATTGCACGCGTGAGCAACCGTTGCGAAGGCGACCTCGTCGCGAATGAACCACATGTGAGCATGGCACCCTTGCGTTTCGCCGCGTATGGGTCCAGGAGCGCGTCTTCACGATTGGGCGGCAAGCAGAAGACTCTGGCGCTGGGCGTCTATCCAGCCATTCTCCTGGCACAGGCCCGGCGCCGCCGCCACGAGGCGCACAAGACCTGGCCGAAGGCATTGATCTCACCAGTAAGGTTCCGCATCGCATAGGCCACGATCGCAAATTTCAATCGCGACCACTCTCACGTTGGGGCGGTTGCGTTTTTGGTTTATTTGGATGAGGCTTGGCCAGGACCTGCAGCAGCATGTTGACGAAGGCAGCCTGATACGGGTGCTGCAGGACTGGTGTCCTGTCTGGGATGGGACTCTGGCGTCCGAAAAGGGGCGGACCGGCGACCGGCGACACATTGGCCTCGGTTCGCCTTTAATTGACAAAGAATCGGCACTGCAAGGTAAAATCACAACATTAAACAATTGAGTCAACTCGGCCGCGGCACACCTCAACTCGGGGTGTTTGTCAGTGCCGAGCGAACTGATTGCCGCGTATCCAATCACGTCAAAGCAATCCGGCGATGTAGTCACAAACGGAATTATGGAAACAATGAACATGTCGCCAAGAGATGCATTTCACCGGCTTGCTGTAAGCCAGTCCGTATGTTCCATGGAGCACAGTTACTGCGTCGGCCATGCCAATATCGCCAGAATGGCAGGTCCAACGAGATTGCGGGTCGCGCAGAACGACGGCGCATGAGCTTGCCGCGCAAAAAGGACAATGGCGCAGGGCTGCCAGAGCGCCTGCAAATGGCCGATATTGCCCGTCTGGCGGGGGTCTCGACCGCGACCGTGTCGCGCGCGCTCAATCGCAGTCCGCTAGTCAACGACGAAACGCGAATCCGCATCGAAGAGCTGGCGCGCTCACTCAACTATTCCATCAATGTTGGCGCGCAGAATTTGCGCCTGCAGCAGAATCGCACCATTGGCGTGATAGTTCCCTACGATTCGGACACGCGCCAGCATTTGTCCGATCCTTTCTTTCTGAGCATGTTGGGTAGCTTGGCCGACGCGCTCACGGATCAAGGCTTCGATATGCTGGTGTCGCGCGTCGATGCCGAGCAACTCGACGCGGCGGCCAAGCCCTTCGACAGCGGTCGCGTGATCGGCATTATCCTGATCGGGCAATGGCGTCATCATGACCAGCTCAACCAACTGGCGGCGCGCCATGTGCCGATCGTGGTCTGGGGCGTACAACTGCCGCGGCAGTTGTACTGCACCATCGGTGGCGACAACGTCGCCGGCGGCCGGCTGGCGACCGAGCACCTGATCGAAGGCGGCCGTCGCCGTATCGCTTTCTTTGGAGATATCAGGCTGCCTGAAGTCGCGCAGCGCTACGAGGGTTATTCCAATGCCTTGACGCGGCATGGACTGCTGCCCGACCCCCAGTTTCAGATCTCGGCTTCCTTCCTGCCGCAGGGAGGGACCGAGGCGGTGCAGGAGATGACGCGCCGGGGGCTTGACTGCGATGCGATCTTCGCCTGCAGCGACTTGCTGGCCATAACGTCGATTCATGCGCTGCGAGAGCGAGGCTTGCGTATTCCGCAAGACGTCGCCGTGGTCGGATACGACGATATCGAACTGGCAGCCTATTGCGATCCTCCCCTGACGACCGTGCGCCAACCGATCCAGGCCGCCGGACACAGGTTGGTGGCGGCCTTGCTGTCGCTGATTGAAGGAAATCCCACTCCTTCACAGCAACTGGAAACCGAACTGGTGTGCCGCGCGTCCAGCGGCGCCTGATGGGCTTCAACAGGCGCACCATGCGCTGACTTCGCATGGCCAGAACGCCGCGCGGGGCCGCTCAGGGTTGATAAAAGTTGCGTATCCAGCGGTGCCGCGCCAGCGTGTCCAATTGTGCATCGGACAGGCCGCGACCGTCGGCCACGGCGCAGTTCTTGTCGACATTGCGCAGCGAGCGCATGCCGGGAATGACGACCGACACGGCCGGGTGGCTGAGCACGAAGCGCAGCGCCGTTTCGGCCATCTGCGCCGCTTCGATGCCCAGCGCGGTCCCGATGTCGCCTACCCGTTCGACCACCTGCTGGCGGCGCTCGCCGCGGAAATAGTCGTTACGGAAATCGCCGTCCGGAAACACGCTGTCCGCGCCGATCGCGCCCGTCAAGCCCCCCTCGTCGAGTGCGACGCGCACGATCACACCGACATTGTTACGCAGGCAGGCGGGAAACAAACGGTCGGCCGGAGTTTGCTCGAAGATGTTGTAAATGACCTGAACGGTGTCGACCAGCCCCGTCTCGATCAGCGCGATGGCGTTGTCGCTCTGGTGGTCGTTGATCGACACGCCAAAATGCCGGATCTTTCCTTGCCGCTTCAGTTGGGCGATCGCCTCGAGCCAGTCGCCCTGATGGCACCATGCGTCGGACCATACGTGAAATTGCTGGAGGTCGATGGTTTCCAGGCCAAGATTGCGCAGACTCTGTTCGGTGCTGGCGATCACATGGCGGGCCGGAAATACCTCGTCAACGGAAACATCCGGACGGGGCGGCCAGATCATGTTTTTTGGCGGAATTTTGCTTGCCACATGAATCGACTCGGAACGGGCGCGTACGACCGCGCCCACCAGCGCTTCGCTTTCCCCGTCGCCATAGACCAGCGCCGTGTCGACGAAGTTCACGCCCAGATCCATCGCCCTGTGCAGGGACTGCGTGGACTGCGCGTCGTCGGCCCCCAGCCACGAGGTCTTGCCGATGCCCCAGGCGCCGTATCCGACTTCGGCCAGGCGTAATCCGGTTTTTCCCAGAGTTCTGTGATGCATGGAATGCCTCCTTTAAGTCATAGGTTGAAACGCAACTCACTTACCTTGGTCATGGATTGTGTGTATCGATGCCAGTGACCAGATCTTCAATTGCAGTACCGTCGCCTGCCCGCCCTCGGCAAATAGCGCCATACCATCGCTGCCGGCGCCAGGGAAGACCTGGCTGGACAGTACCGTCTCATGCGCGCCGGCAAACACTGTCACCGAAGCGGTATCGACCAATATGCGCAGCCTGATCGCTCCGTCGCGCAGCGCCACCGGAGCAGCGTGGCGTGCAGCAAATACCTGGTTGAAGGACGCGTCACCAGCCCTGCTCCGGTCCACGTAGACCTGGCCGAGTTCCCGATCATAGCCAACCACCGTCTGATCGCCGTTGTCCCCTGTATGGACCTGCAATCCAGCGCGCAGCGCGGTACCGGGATCGAGCAGCACTTCGATATCGGCCGGCCCTCCACGCGTGTGCACCTGCGCCAGGGCGGTCACACCGGCAGCGACCAACTGCCCCTCAACGGCGAGCAGCAATTCCCGACGCAGCCGGTCGAAACCCTCCACCGGTTGCTGGACCAGCCGTACTTGGCCGTCAATGGTCCGCAGCGCGAGTTCGCGTGCGATCGACTGCGCGCTGCGCCACGGCGCGGTGGGCACCTGCTTTGCATACAACCAATTACTCATCCAGCCTATCAATACCCGCTTGTCGCCGGGAGCACCATTCCAACTGACGGCGGCATAAAAATCGGGGCCATAGTCGAGCCAATGCACTTGGTCATCGGACTGCGCCGTGATGACAGCTGGCTCGCCGGCGTGCGCCAAGCGACCCGGCGCAGCGCGGTCGAGCGGATCGAGCTGGAACGTCTGGCCATCGAATCGCCCAATAAAATATTGGGCGCCGGATCCGCCGGCGGGGCCGCCCGGATTCAGGTTGATCACCAGCACCCACTTGCTGTTCGCCGGATCGCCGTCAACCGGCAATTCGAACAGGTCGGGACATTCCCATACACCGCCGATTGCACTGGCCGGTCCAAACTCGCTCATGAACTCCCACTGGAGCAAGTCCTTGGAGGCATACAACAGCGCCTTATGCTGCAGCGCGAGTACGACAACCATCACCCATTTGCATTCCGGCGCATACCAGAACACCTTGGGATCGCGGAACTCGCGATATTCGTCCTGGTAACCGGCAGGCGGCAGCTCGAGCACTGGATTTCCAGCGTACTGAGTCCAGCTGCGTCCGCGATCCCGGCTGTATGCGAGCGACTGGCTTTGCTGGCCTTCCTGCACGCGCCTGCCGTTTGCCAGGGTCATCGCTTTTGGATAGACACTGGTGTAGATGGCGACCATCGTCGCTTGACCGGGCAATCCAAGGCCGCTGGTGTTAGCGCTGTCGATCACGGCGCTGCCCGAAAAAAAGCTTTGCGTGATGCCCCCCTGCTCGTCCTTTTCCACTTGTAGGGCGACCGGCAATTCCGACCAGTGCACCAGATCAGGGCTGACCGCATGCCCCCACGACATGTCGCCCCACTCATTGCCGTTCGGATTGTATTGATAGAAGAGGTGGTATTCGCCGTCGTGGTATACCAGCCCGTTCGGATCATTCATCCAGTTGCGTGCGGGCGAGTAGGACAGTTGGGGACGATACGCCTCCTGAAAAGCCGCTTGCGGCGGTTCCACACAACCGGCAACCGTTGCCTCCCCGGGTGTGGTTAGGAATCGAATCGTCATTGTTTTTCCCTTAAAAATAGATTGAGTGGCCATTGACGCAGGCCTCGTATTGGTGTCGGCGGATGCGAGCGCAAGAGCGGCGCCGGGATCAGCATGTAGTCGAGTGCATCTATGCAGCGCGATGCAAATAAAGGGCCAACAGTATTGACCAGTGGCACAAGCCGTCAGACCACGAACGGCCATTATGCAATGGATCAACTCGTATTGCAATCGATTGCACGAGATTTGCAAAGGTGCACGCACTACCGGCTGTGACCGCCATTGCGCCACCCCGAGCATGCGCAACGCGCATGTGGGAGGGCCGGCATCGCCAAGCCGCGCATTGCGGGCGGCGAAGGGCCCTTCTGCGAATTTTCCGCATTGTGCTGGGCGCTGGTACCTGAGAAATGCAGCAGGCCTGATCGTCTTGGTGAAAGCGGCGAATGCAGACCGTCCGTTTGCGCGTTTTCAGCGAAATATCTGATATCACGATCATGAATACAATCGATTGCAATAAAATTGGTTTGAGTTGATAATGCAGCAGCCAGATCACTCCCTTGCCGATGCGGTGCTTGTATCGGCTCCGAAAATCGGCCGGCATCTGTTCGGCCGGTCAACCACGCTCTCCGATCACGCGGATAGTCGAAAGTGCACGGACATGAATAGCAGTTCAAAATCGATTGTGGTGTACGGTGAAGCGCTGATCGACGACTTTGTCGATGAACAGGTAGTCGGTGGCGCGCCGTTCAACGTGGCGCGCAACCTGGCGGCGTTCAGCCTCGCGCCGATGATGATTACGCGCATCGGCCAGGACCAGAGCGGCATGCGAGTGCGCGCCGAATTTTCTCGCTTCGCCATGACGGAATCGGGACTGCAAGTGGACCCGCTGGAAGCGACCGGACGGGTCGTGGTCGAACGCGGCGCGGGCGAGCACCGCTTCATCATCCTGCCCGACCAGGCCTACGACAAGATCGACGTCGGACTGGCGCTGGCGGCCTTGGCCGAGGCCAAGCCGGCGACGATCTATTTCGGCACACTGGCACAGCGCAGTACATGCTCGCGTGCCACATTGGATGCGCTGCTGGCGGCGACCAACGCCACCCGCTATCTGGACTTGAATATGCGCGAGGGCCAGATCAATGAACATTGCGTGTACACCTCCTTGCATCAGGCCGACATCGTCAAGGTGAATGAAGTCGAACTGCAGGACTTGTTCCGGTGGTTTACCGACACATGCCCGGATACGCAGGCGATCGATAGCGCAGCGACCGCAACGGCATGCGCGGCGCTGCTGCGGCTATTCACGCTCGAAGGCATGATTGTTACGCTGGGGGAACGCGGCTCGGCCTACTTCGGGGCGGACGGCACGATCATACGCAACGACCAGAGCGTTGCGCAGATCCAGTTCGTCGACACGGTCGGCGCCGGCGATGCATTTTCCGCCGTGTTCCTGCTGGGCCGCTCGCTGGGCTGGCCCTTGGCGCTCACGCTCGGGCGCGCCAATGCATTCGCCGGCGCGCTGTGCGGCATCCGCGGCGCGGTGCCACACGAGCTCGCGTTTTATCGACCCTGGATCAGCAGCTGGCTGGCCGACCATGCAGAACCGGCGATGCCGGCAGGAGCATTCCCATGACGCCGCATAAACCGAAGCTATCGTTTTGGCAGATCGTGAACATGAATATTGGCTTCTTTGGAATCCAGTTCAGCTTCGGTCTGCAGCAAAGCAACATGAGTCCGATCTACCGATACCTCGGCGCGGACGAGGCGAGCTTGCCGTATCTGTGGCTCGCCGGACCAGTGACGGGCCTGATCGTACAACCGATCATCGGCGCCATGAGCGACCGTACCGTCACGCGCTGGGGTCGGCGCACACCCTACTTCCTGATCGGTGCCATCCTGTGCAGCATCGGCCTCTTGTTCATGCCGTTCAGCCCGACGCTGTGGATGACCGCCAGTTTGTTGTGGATACTCGACGCAGCCAACAATGTCACGATGGAACCGTATCGCGCATTTGTCAGCGACAAGCTGAATCCGGAGCAGCACTCGCTAGGTTACCTGACCCAAAGCGCGTTTACCGGACTGGGACAGACCCTGGCCTATCTCACCCCCTCGCTGCTGGTGGTGTTCGGCATGAACAAGGATACGGTCAATGCCAGCCACATTCCACATATCGTGATCGTCGCCTTCCTGATCGGCTCGCTATTTTCCATCACGTCCATATTGTGGACCGTAAAGACGACACCCGAGTATCCGCTCACCCCCGAGCAACTGCAGCAGATCCGCGCCACGCCGGCGGGCTGGCGACACACCTTGGGCGAGATCGTCGCCGCAGCGCGCGAGATGCCGGACACGATGAAGCAGTTGGCGCTGGTCAAGCTGTTCCAGTGGTATGCCATGGTCTGCTACTGGCAGTACATCACGCTCTGCCTGGCGGACACGATGTATGGCAGCACCGATCCGACCACGCCGGGTTTTCGCGATGCCGGCCTGCTGAACGGCAAGCTAGGCGCCTTTTATAATTTCGTCGCCTTCATCGGCGCGTTCGCCCTAGTGCCGTTCACACGCCGCTTCGGCCCGAAGATCATGCACAGCGTCTGCCTCACACTGGCCGGTATTGGCATGCTCAGCATTCCGCTCATCCACAGTCCCGTGCTGCTGCTGATTCCGATGATAGGCATTGGCATTGCATGGGCCAGCATCATGGGCAACCCGTACATCATGCTGGCAGGCAGCGTTCCGCCCGAGCGCACTGGCGTCTACATGGGCATCTTCAATATGTTTATCGTGATTCCGATGATCATCCAGGTGTTTACGCTGCCGCTGCTGTATCGGACCTGGCTGGATGGAAATCCCGGAAATGTGATCCGCCTTGCAGGCGGGCTGTTGCTATGCGCAGCGCTTGCGGTGCTGTTCGTCAAGCTCAAGACGCCTGGCAGCATGTCGGCCTTGCCGCTGGCAGAGGCAAACATGTCGAATGACGTCGCATCGTCAAAATTGTAGCGCAGGCAAATGTCGCGCGTCATCCATTTTCAGAACAACCCACTGGAGACATCCATGCAAACGGAAGATCGCAGGCTGCGCAGTATCGTGATCGTCGGCGGCGGCTCCGCCGGCTGGATGGCCGCCGCCGCCCTGTCTGCCGCGGTGGGCCGGGGATGCGCGATCACGGTGATCGAATCGGACGAGATCGGCACTGTCGGGGTCGGCGAAGCGACCATTCCGCCGATCAAGATATTCAACCAGATGGTGGGCATCGACGAGGCGCAATTTCTCAAGCGCACCCAGGGCACCTTCAAACTGGGCATCGAATTTGTCGATTGGGCCCAGACCGGCCAGCGCTATTTCCATCCCTTCGGTCCGCACGGCATCCAGTTCGATCTGGCGCCGCTGCACCAGCACTGGCTGCGCCACCGGCACCTGCCCGGCGCCGCGCCGCTGGACGAGTATTCGATGGCCTGGGCCGCCGCCCGCCGCGACCGTTTCGACAAGCCATCGCGCGACCCGCGTTCGGTGCTCTCCTCGTTCGACTACGCCTACCATTTCGATGCCACCCTGTACGCCCGCTTCCTGCGCGAGGTGGCGGAAGCGCGCGGCGTGGCGCGGGTCGAGGGCAAGATCACCCATGCCGCGCAGCGACCGGAAGACGGTTTCATCACCAAGGTCTGCCTGGCCGACGGCCGTGAGGTCGCGGGCGACCTGTTCATCGACTGCTCGGGCTTCCGCGGCCTGCTGATCGAGGAGACCCTGCACACCGGTTACGAGGACTGGAGCCATTGGCTGCCCTGCGACCGCGCCATGGCGGTGCCCTGCGCTTCGGCCGGCGCGCTGCAGCCCTATACGCGCTCCACCGCGCGCGCGGCCGGCTGGCAATGGCGCATTCCCCTGCAACACCGCACCGGCAACGGCTACGTCTATAGTAGCCAGTTCATCAGCGACGATCAGGCGGCCGCCGTTCTTCTCGCCAACCTGGACGGCGTGGCCCTGGCCGATCCGCGCCCGCTGCGCTTTACCGCCGGGCGCCGCAAGAAACTCTGGAACCGGAATGTGGTGGCGCTCGGCCTGTCCAGCGGCTTCATGGAGCCGCTGGAATCGACCAGCCTGCACATGGTCCAGTCCGGCATTTCGCGCCTGCTGGCGCTGTTCCCGGACCGCGACTTCGATCCCCTCGTGATCGATGAATTCAACCGCATCGGCATCAACGAATGCGAGCGCATCCGCGACTTCCTGATCCTGCACTACAAGCTCACTTCGCGCGCCGACTCGCCACTATGGCGCTATTGCGCCGGCATGGCGATTCCGGACTCCCTGCAGTACAAGATCGACCATTTCCGCCGGTTTGGCCGGCTGGTCACGGAAGGGATGGAATTGTTCGGCAATGCATCCTGGCTGGCGGTGCATATCGGCCAGCAGAACCAGCCCGAGCGGTACGACCCGCTGCTGGACCTGCGTGGTGCGGGCGGGCGCGACATGCTTGAGCAGCAGCGCCAGGCGATGGCGCGCGCCGCTGACGCCATGCCCACCCATGCGGCCTTCATCCGGCAGTACTGCGCCGCCTCAACATAGGCTGACAACCACGGGGACATCCAGCCGCAGCAGATGCGCTCGGCAAGCAGCGGCGGCCGCACCCAGCAGCTCGCGATGGCATGAAAGAGGGGGACCGTGCACCGGGTCGTTAGGAGGCGTGAAAAAATAAGTGTTACATTTGGGCGGTTCTGGCCGGATGCGAGGCAAGGCGNNCGCAGCAGCGCGCCGGCCAGAGCCGACCCAAATGTGACAGTTATTTTTGAACGCCTCCTTAGTCCGAACCGCTATGGCGGCCTACTTGAACAGCTTGTTGATCTTGTCGTTGGCTTCCTTCAGCGCCGGGCCGGCCTTCTGTTTGCCGAGAAACACCGACTCGAGCGCGCCTTTCATCAGTCCGTCGGCCTGCGCGGCGTTTTCGGCGATCGGGGTCAGGAAGGTCTGCTCCCTGGCCATCAGCAGGAACGCCGACGCATCGACTCCCGTATTCTGCTTCACCGCCGCGACCGCCATTTCGGGCATGCCTTGAATCGCCGGGAAGGTGACGCCGTAGCCGGCAACCACTTTCTGGCAATCCGGCGAGGCGAGATACTTGACCCACTTCCAGGCCTCGTCCTTGACCTTGGAGCCGACCCAGATCGAGTCGGCTAGCCCGTTGAGCATGGTCGCGCGCCTGCCGCTCGGCCCAACCGGCAGAGGCACCCAGGCATTCTCGAACTTCGCATTGGCGGCGAAGTAGGTGATCATCCATGAGCCCTGCGGCACCATCGCCGCCTTCCCGGCGACAAACATCGCGTCCGCGCCCATGCTCCTGGTGTTCTGGTACGACGCCGACAGGCCCTTGCCCGGCAGGCCGGCCAGCCAGTCGATCGTCTCGGCCAGCCTGGGGTCGTCGTAGTGGAACTTGAGCCAGGGCTTGTCTTGGTAGCGGAAACCGTTACTGACCGCGAAATGACCCCACTCGGTCTGGCCGACCATCCCGCCGGTGCCCGGATTCTGGTAGCCGTAGACGGCGACGTTGCGCTTGTCGAAGTTGGGGCTGGCCGCACTATTGCCCTTGGCGTCCAGCGTCATCCTCCTGACGGTCTGCTCGAAGCTGCCGCCGTCCTTCGGGTTCCAGCTCATGTTTTGCAACTCGGCCAGCGTCACACCGGCCTTCCTGGCGTGTGCCAGGTTGACGATCAAGCCGATCGTGTCCAGGTCCTTCGGCAGGCCGTACTGCTTGCCGGCGCGGCTCCAGGCCTCGACCAGGCTCGCGGGGTACATCGCGAGATCGAGCTGGTCCTTCCGGATGTACGGCATCAGGTCGACCAGCAGCCCATTCTTGACGAACTCGGGGGACTTGGACAGGTGGTTGGTGAACACGTCCGGCGCGGTCTCGGAGATGAATCCCATCGAAATCGCGGTCCAGTAGTCCTCCCAGCCAGACTGCGTGATCCTCACCGTCGTGCCGGGGTTCTTGCGCGCGAAGTCGGCCGCGCACTGCCGATACGCCGGCGCCTGGATCGAATCCCACAACATGTACTTGACCTCGGCGGCGGAGGCGCCGCCGACTGCAGCGGCGCACATGGCGGCGCTCACGGAACGGGTGAACCTGGACATCGTTTGTCTCCTGGGGGCTGAACTGCGGGTAAATGGTGGCGTCACTTGCCGCCGCTGAACTGCACCGACTCGACCACCCGCTTACCGAAGCCGATCAGCAGCAATATCGTCGGCAGCACCGCAATCGTCGCGGCGGCCATCAGACCGGTCCAGTCGGGCTGGCCTTGCGGGGTCTGTGACTTGAAGGTCTGCAGCGCCACCGGCAGCACCTGCAAGGCCTCGTCCCTGGCGACCAGGTAGGGCCAGAAGAACTCGTTCCACATGTTGATGCCGGTGAGCATCGCGATGGTCGCGATCGGCGTCATCGACAGCGGCAGCACGATGCGGAAGAACACGTACAGGTGGCTGGCGCCATCGAGCAGCGCGGCCTCCTCCAGGTCGCGCGGTATCGACAGGAAGAACTGGCGCAAGAAGAACATCGAGAAGCCCTGCATCAGGCAGAACGGCGCCACCATGCCGGTCATCGTGTTGAGCAAGCCCAATTCCTTCATCAGCACGAAATTGGGAATGAAGGTCACGACGCCGGGCACCATCATCGACGCGATGAACAGCGCGAACAGCGTGCCGCGGCCGGGGAAGCGCAGCCGTGCGAAGGCATAGGCGGCCATCGCCGAACTGGCGATCTGCAGCACCACGACGATGCCGGTGAACAGCAGCGAGTTGCCCAGTGCGCGGGTGAAGTTGATGTCGGCGCCCGAGCCGCCGAGCGCCAGACTCTCGTCCTTGGTCAGCAGGCCGAGCACGCGCTTGAAATTGGCCAGCGTCGGGTCGACGGGCGCGAGGTTGGCCGACTGCTCGAACAGCGAGGCGTTCGGCATCAGTGCGGTCTTCACGACCATCCACAGCGGCAACAGCGTGACCAGCAGCATCGCTGCCAGCGCCGCCCAGGCCAGCATGCGGCCGACGGAAGGCAGGCGCCGGGGCGCGCCAGGCAAGGGGGAGGCGGTGCGGCTCATCATGGGTTACTCCGAAGGCAGGGGATCAGGAAAGGTCGCTCTGGTTGGCTTGCAGGATACGCATCTGCAGCACGGTGTAGAGCAACATCGCCAGGGCGAGTACCATCGACATGGCCGACGCGTAGCCCATCTTGTAGAAGCTGAAGGCATTCTGGACGATGTAGTGCACGATCACGCGGGTCGAGTCCAACGGGCCGCCCTGGGTGGTGACGGCGATCGTATCGAAGATCTGGAACGAACCGGTGACGCTGGTGACGAGCACGAACACCATCACCGGGCGCAGCAGCGGCAGCGTGACATGCCTGAACATCTGCCACTCGCCCGCGCCCTCGAGCGCGGCGGCCTCGTACAGGTAGCGCGGGATGGTCTGCAGACCGGCCAGGAACAGCATCGCGACCAGGCCCATGTGGCGCCAGACGCTGACGCCGGCCACCGTCAGCATCGCCTGGTCAGCGTTGCCGAAGAAAGCCTGCCGCTCGAGTCCGATTGCCTCGATCGCGTGGTTCACCAGGCCCAGCACGGGATCGAGCATCCACAGCCACACCATCGCCACCAGCACATTCGATAGCAGATACGGCAGCAGCACGACCGACTTCACGAACAGCGACTTGGTCAAGCGGTCCATCGCCACCGCCAGCCCGAGCCCGAGGGCGGTCTGCAGCGGGATGTTCAGCAGCACATACCAGCCCGCCAACCGCATGCCGTTCCAAAACTTGCCGTCTTGCAGCAGCTCGACGTAGTTATCCAGCCCGACGAAGGTGGCCGGGCGCATCAGGTTCCAGTCGGTGAAGCTGATCTGCAGCGCGCGCAGCGTCGGCAAGGCGTAGAACAAGGCGAAGCCGATGAACGCCGGCAGCACCAGCGCCCAGCCGGACAAGGTTTCCGCGCGGCATGTATTGCTCAGGAAGTGAGGCGGGCGCGCGAGGACGGCGCTTTCCACGTGGGGGGCCAGCTGGCTCAAGGGTGTCTCCTGCATTTTGTTGTAGTTATACGGCACTGCTATGGCGCCTTAAAAATTATCTTAGCATAGGGTATAACCAGGCCGGCCTGCGCGTGCCGGAAGATATTGCGCTGGTGGCCTACGACGACATTGCGCTGGCCATTTGCCACGCCGCCGCTGACCACGGTGCGCGCCGAAGCCATCGGCCATGGCCGCCAGGCGGGGCAGATACTGCTGCCCCGGTTGCGCGGCCGCGATCCGGCGGCGGACGCATTGCAGCGGCGCAAAAAGGGGCGCCCGCCCCTTTTTGCATTACCAACCGTGCCAGTGATCAGAACGCGTGGCGGATCGAGGCGCTGATGGCGCGGCCGGTTTCCGGACGCAGCTCGACGATGTTTTGCGCGCTTGGCCCGCCGATACCGCTGGAGGACGCCACTTTGTTGAAGATGTTGCTGGCGTTCAGGCTCAGGGTAGTGCTGCCCGTCAACGCATAGTTGACGAAACCGTTCACGATGCTGCGGCCATCGACCTTGAAGGTGTTGTAGCTGTCGTTCCAGACGTAGGACTGGCCAACGATCACCGCTCCCACTGTCACCGGGCCGATGCTGTAACGCGGCGCGACTGTGAACAGCAGTTTCGGTACGCCACCAGGGACCTTGCCCACCGTGCTGTTGCCCTGTGCGCTGCCGACCAGATCCTTGGTCACCTTCAGGTCGGTGTAGGTCAGGTTGGCATTGACGGCAAAACTACCGAATGTGAATACCGACTCGACCTCCATCCCGTTCGCCTTGGTGCCGACGACGTTGAGCTTCGGACCGATGGTGCGGGTCTGGTCATAGTCGAACTCGTCCACGGTGGCCGTGAACAAGGTAGCAAATACCGCGTAGGTTCCCCAGTCCCGGCTGCCGCGCACTTTCACGCCAACTTCCTGCTGCTTGACCGTGGCCACCGCTTGCGCTTCCAGGCCGGAGCTCAGGTTGCCGGTCACCGAATTGACGAAAGGCGAGAACAGCAACCGGTCGGCGATCGCGCGGCCGCCCCGGCTGACACGGGCGAACATGCTGATGTCCTTGTCGAGACGATAGTTGGCACCCAGCGAATACGAGTTGTAGCTGGTCTTGTAATTGATCGGGCTCGGATTGCTGGTGTCGACCAGGTAAACATTGCGTTCGGCACCGCTGATGATGCCATCACGGTTGACGTCATAGCCTCCGGCGACCTGCTTCGGACCGGCGTAGTGGCCGCTTGCGTGCACGATATCGTGACGCAGGCCTGCCTCCAGGTCGACCGGGCCGGTCTCGACGGCCAACGACAGGTACGGCGCATCGGTGGTGTAGTGCGCGTCGATGTCGCGCGCGCAGCAGCCGCCCCACTGGTTGTTATAGCCGGTCAGGCCCGACGTCGTGAGCAGCGCGCCGGCAGCGTCTTTGACGTCGATGAGCGCGCCGTTCTTGCCGATTTCCATCAGACGCTCGCTGATCTGCCACACCTGGACGATATCCTGCTTGGAGCGGTAGTAGCCCAATTTGGTGCTCACCTTGGCGCCGCTCAGGTCGAAGGTACGGCTCAGGCCCAGATCATTCGCATAGTGTCCCATGTCAGGCGACTGCTGGTTGATGGCAGCACCCTGCGACACCAGTCCCGATTGCAGATTGGCCGCGGTGACGGCCTGGCCGGCCTTCGGTCCGTTGAAATAGACCGCCGACGCGCCGGCGCCGAAACCGCCCAACATGCCAGGCAGCGTGTTGGCGCTCCAGAACTGGGTCTGGAAGGCACTCGACGACTTGCTCATCTTGAACTTGTCGCTGACGACAAACCCGCCCTCGATTTCGTTTTGGAATTCGATGCCCAGCGCTTGCGACTTGACCGTGATGCCCTTGGACACGTCGGCGATGCCGCCAGCGGTGCCGATCGGGCCGATGACCGGCATGCTCAGGTTATAAATCGATGTCTGCGAGTCGCGCAGGATATCGATACCCCGGATTGCGCTCATCTCCGTCACGGTCTTGCCGCTCACGCTCGCCAGCGCAGGCATGCTGGTGTAAGTCGGTGCGCTCTCGCTGAGGGCCTTGAACGACATCCGGACGTAGCCCTTGTCGCCGTTGAAGGTCTTGGTCAGGTTGCCTTTGAGCTGATAGCCGTGCAGTGCATTGGTGTCGCTGGCGCGCGGACCTTCGCCGTCGCGGAAGTAGCCGCCGACATGGAAACGCAGCGTCGGGCTGAGCTTGCCGCCAACGTCGCCGTCAACCCGCGTCTCATTGAAGTTCAGGCCACGGGTCAGGCCGATGGAGCCCCCCTCTTCTTCACCGGTCTTGCTGATGTAGTTGATCACCGCGCCCGGGGCGTGCGATGCGAAGGTCGCGGCCGAGCCGCCGCGCAGCGTCTGGATGTGATCGACGTTGTTGTCGAAGCGGATGAAGTAATCGTTGTTGCCGAAGTTCATGTCGCCGAACTCGACCACCGGCAAACCGTCTTCTTGCAATTGCACGAATTTCGAGCCACCCGAGGAAATCGGCAGACCGCGTACCGTGATGTTCGAGTTACCGCCTGGACCTGCCGAGCTTTCCGCGCGGATGCCGGGGATCAGGTGCAGGATCTCGGCTTCCGAGCGCGGCGAGAAATCGACGATCTGCTGCTGGTCGACGTCGGTGACGGAGACCGAACTACGCATCTTGGATTTGCCTTGCGCCGTACCTGTCACCACCACACGGTTCAGGTTCAGGACGTCGGCGGCCTTGGCGTCATCGGCGCCCTGCTTCGGTTGCGCCTCTTGCGCGTAGGCCTGTGCGGAAATGAGCGCGGCAAAGGAGGAAGATGCGATCAGCGCGGCAATCGGCTTGACCCGATAGGCATGGGCCTGGCCCTTGGAACGGTTTGACATAGAAAGTCTCCTGATTTTTTGAATTTATATTTTGGGTGGGAAGTCCATCGCAGCGTACAGCGGCCCATGAACAGAACGAAGATCAGCATTCGTGCTGGTAAGAATACTAGTTCCTAAACCGCTCAATTGCAATCGTTTGCAAACGCATTTTTTTGAAAATTATTTTATTTCTCGCTGTTGCGTTGCAAAAAATAGACAGGTGACCCAGAACCACGTGCACTGAACTGGTGCCGGCGGCGGGTGCAGTCACAAGGGACATGCAGACGGCGCCCTGCAGGACGCACTGGCGCGGCGCCCGCATGGCTGCATCATAGGTTGCGCCCTGGTAAACCGTATACAACGGGCGCCGTTAAGGGGCCCTGGCGGCGCATCGGCGGCGCCAAAGACCTGTGCAGTCAATCAAGTTTCCAGTCCCGCAGGCGAGCGGCATGGCGGGTCGAGCCGGCCAAAACCGCCCCGCCACAGGCTGGCATCGGCACCAACAAGGTGAGGGCCGGCAAAATCGGCGGAAATAAGCTAATGAGATTAATACAAACGATTGCAACCGCGTGCTAATATTTGCAAATTACGCCGATCGATTCAATTTTCCCGGAGCCGAACTTTATGGCAAGCGTCACCCTTCAATCCATCTGCAAGGCCTATGGCGCCGCCGCGCCCGTGCTGAAGGAGGTCAATTTCGATGTCGCCGATGGCGAATTCTGCGTGTTCATCGGGCCGTCCGGCTGTGGCAAGTCCACGCTGTTGCGCTCAATTGCCGGACTGGAGGACATCACCGCCGGCAAACTGGAGATCGGCGGCCAGGATATGACCCACACCGCGCCGGCGCGGCGCGGCGTCGCCATGGTATTCCAGAGTTATGCCCTATTCCCACACATGACGGTGCGTCAGAACCTGGCCTTCGGCCTCACGCTCAACAAAGTTGACAAAGCGGTTATCGAACAAAGGGTGGCCGAGGTGGCTCGCATCCTGCAACTGGAGGGCCTGCTGGAGCGCAAGCCGAAAGCCATGTCCGGCGGCCAGCGCCAGCGCGTCGCGATCGGGCGCGCCATCGTGCGCGAACCCGGCGTATTCCTGTTCGACGAGCCGCTCTCCAACCTCGATGCCGCACTGCGCGCCCAGACCCGGTTCGAGATCGCGCGCCTGCACCGCAATTTCGGCCGCGCCAGCACCATCTATGTCACCCACGACCAGGTCGAGGCCATGACCCTGGCCGACCGCATCCTGTTGCTGCACAGCGGCGAGGACACCGCGCGCCATGGCAGCGTGGCACAGTGCGGCTCGCCGCTCGATCTCTACCACTTCCCACGCAGCAAATTCGTCGCCGGTTTCATCGGTTCCCCGAAAATGAATTTCCTTCCCGGCCGGCTGGAACAAGCCACCCCCGGCCAAGCCCAGGTGCGCCTCGCCTGCGGCGCGCTGCTGGCGGCTNNCACCTGCTCATCGGCTCGGCCGTGACGCTCGGCATCCGTCCCGAGCATGGTCATGTCGGCAGCGCCATCCAGCACCTGGTACGCGAAGTGCAATGGCAGGAAAGGCTGGGCGACTCCACCTATCTTTACCTGGATGCGGGCGCGGACCACGCGCCGATCGTGATCAAGGCCGACGGTCGGGCCAGCGCCCTGCCCGGCCACCGGCTGCCGCTGGCACTGCCGTCGCAGCAGCTGCACCTGTTCGATGCCGACGGATGGGCAGTGGAGCGCTGTGTCGACGTCACCGACGAGCCGCTGGGGATGCCATGAGCGCCCCTTCCGCCGCCGCCGACGCACTACCGACCACACCCATTGGAGCCGCATCCATGTCCTCCCCTTCCCTGCCCGACACGCCCGCGCAATACCTCTGCCTGCATGGCAGGGATGCCTCGCTGGTCCTCGAGGTGCATGCCGACGAAGCGCCTCTGTGGCGCTATTGGGGCCCGCGCCTGCCGGACCAGTGCACCCCCGGCTGGCCGCTGCGCGCCACCCGCCCGATGCCATCCTTCATGCTCGATTTCGACCAGCCTCTCACCCTGGCGCCGACGTTCGGCGTCGGCTGGTTCGGCCAGAGCGCGCTGCTGGCCCACCGCAACAGCAAGCATTTTGCGCAGGCGATCACCCGCTGCGAAGTCGAATGGCTGGTGCCAGGCCAGGCGGTCCGCCTGCACCTGTTCGACGATGTCGCGCAATTGCGGCTGTCGGTGCAACTGCGCCTCGACCCGCTCAGCGATGTGCTGGTGATGTCCTCCGAACTGGAGAACCGCGGCGCCACCGCGCTCGAGGTGCAATGGCTGGCCGCTGGCACGCTGCCGCTTCCCGAGACGGTTGCTGCGGTGCGCAGTTACGCCGGTCAGCACAACCATGAGTTCCTGCTGCAGGTCGATACACTGTCGCGCAGCACCTGGCGGCGCGAAAACCGCCGTGGCCGCACCTCGCAAGACTGCTTCCCGGGCGCGGTGGTCACGACCGCCGGCACCACCGAGGACGAGGGGCTGGCCTACGGCGCCCACCTGGCCTGGTCGGGCAACCATCAGCACACCATCGAGTGGCTGCATGACGACAAATACCAGTGGCAGCTGGGGGAGTGGCTGGCGCCGGGCGAATGCTGCCTGGCACCCGGGCAGGCCATGCAATCGCCGGAACTGGTGGCGACGCTGTCCGTCCATGGCCTGAACGGGGTGGCCGCCAATTTCCACGCCGAGCTGCGCGCACGCCTGCCCTGGCAGGGCGGAACGATGAAGCCGCGTCCGGTGCACCTGAACACCTGGGAGGGCTTCTATTTCGACCATCAGCTCGACCAGCTCAAGGAACTGGCCGCCGCCGCCGCCGCAGTCGGCATCGAACGCTTCGTGCTGGACGACGGCTGGTTCCATGGTCGCCACCACGACCGCGCCGCCCTCGGCGACTGGTGGCCGGACGCGGGCAAGTACCCGGACGGCCTGGCGCCGCTGGCGCGCCATGTGACCGGTTTGGGCATGGAATTTGGCCTGTGGTTCGAGCCGGAGATGGTGAACCCCGATAGCGAACTCAACCGCGCCCATCCCGACTGGGCCCTGCAGCTCGACGGCCGCCCCGTGCTGACCGCGCGCAACCAGCTGGTGCTCGACATCTCGCGCCCGGAAGTGGCCCGATACCTGTTCGAGCAGATCGATGCCCTGCTGCGCAGCCTGCCGATCAGCTATATCAAGTGGGACCACAACCGCGATCTCACCACCGCCGGCGGGCGCGACGGACATCCCGCCTACCGCGTCCAGGTGCATGCCGCCTATGCGCTGATGGACAGGCTGCGCGCCGCGCATCCGGCGCTGGAAATCGAAAGCTGTTCCGGCGGTGGCGGCCGCATCGACTTCGCCGTCCTGCGGCATAGCCACCGCGTCTGGACCAGCGACTGTATCGACGCCATGTCGCGCGTGGCGATCCAGCGCGGCTTCCTGCAGTTCTTCCCGCCCGAGATCATGGGCTCGCACATCGGGACCGCACCGGCCCATTCCACCGGCCGCAGCCAGGCCATGGCTTTCCGCGGCGCAGTCGCCCTGCCGGGCCACCTCGGCGTGGAGTTCGACCTGCGCCTGCTCGATGCGGCGCAGAAGGCCGAACTGCAAGGCTGGATCGCGCTGTACAAGCAGTGGCGCGGCCACCTGCATGGCGGACGCGTGTGGCAAGGCGATGCCGGCGACGGCGTGCTGTGGCAGCTGCACGGCGACGCCGGCGGCGATGAATTCCTGCTGCTGTGTTACCGCTGCCAGCCGAGCTCGTTGCGCTACCAGCGCCCGGCGAAGCTGGCCATGCTTGACCCGGCAAGCCGCTATCGCCTGTCGCTGGTCACGCCCGACAAGCTGCCGCCGGCGGCGCTCTACAGCGGCAGCGCGCCCTTCTTCGAGGCGCTGCGCGTGGCCGGACAGGTGACGCTGGACGGCGCCTGGCTGGCGCGCGAAGGCCTGCCGCTGCCGCGCGCCATGGCTGAAACTGCCTTCATCGTGCAACTGCAACGCATTCAACAGGAAACCGTATGACCCGCTTCGACCCGACCGACCATTCGCACCGCCGCCGCAATCCCCTGACCGGACAATGGGTGCTGGTCTCGCCGCACCGCGCCAAGCGGCCGTGGCAGGGCCAGCAGGAAGCGGTGACCGAGGCGGCAAGCGTGGCGCATGACCCGCAATGCTTCCTGTGCGCCGGCAATGCCCGTGTCACCACCGAGCGCAACCCGGATTACCAGGGCACTTTCGTCTTCACCAATGATTTCGCCGCCCTGATGGACGACGTACCGCCGGCCGCGCCCGGCAGCGACCCGCTGTTTCAGCTCGAGGCCGCGCGCGGCACCAGCCGGGTGATCTGCTTCTCGCCCGACCACAGCCGGACCTTGCCGGAACTGCCCTTGCCGGCGATCCGCGCGGTCATCGATGCATGGAGCGAACAGTCGGCCGAGCTGGGCAAGCAATGGCGCTGGGTGCAGGTGTTCGAAAACAAGGGTGCAGTGATGGGATGCTCCAACCCGCATCCGCACGGGCAAATTTGGGCCAGCGACTTCCTGCCCAATGAAGGCGCCACGGAGGACCGTCACCAGCGCGACTATTTCGCCATCCATGGCCGCCCCCTGCTGCTTGATGCCGCCGAGGCCGAGGCGCGCTCGGGCGAGCGCATCGTGGTGCAGACCGAGAGCTGGCTGGCGGTGGTGCCGTTCTGGGCCACCTGGCCGTTCGAAACCCTGCTGCTGCCGCGCTTCCCGGTGCAGCGCATGGACCAGCTTGATGGCGCCCAGCGCGACGACCTCGCGCGCGCCCTGCGCGAACTGACTTCGCGCTATGACAACCTGTTCCAGTGTTCCTTCCCGTATTCCATGGGCTGGCATGGCGCCCCCTATGATGCGAGCGACCCGGCGCCGTGGCAACTGCATGCCCATTTCTATCCGCCGCTGCTGCGCTCGGCCTCGGTACGCAAGTTCATGGTCGGCTTTGAAATGCTGGCCGAGTCCCAGCGCGACCTGACGCCGGAACAGGCCGCCGAGCGCCTGCGCGCGCTTCCCGCCATCCACTATCGGGAGGCCTGACTGTATGTCGATGCATGAGCTGCACCAGCGTGTCCTGGGCACGTTTTCGGCTGCCTTTGGCGGCACACCCGCGCTGGTGGCAAGAGCGCCCGGCCGCGTCAATCTGATCGGCGAACATACCGACTACAACGACGGCTTCGTGCTGCCCTGCGCCATTGACTTCGATACGATGGTCGCCCTCTCGCCGCGCGACGATGCCGAGGTGCACGTGGTGGCGTCCGATTTTGCTGACCAGACGGATCGTTTCTCGCTCGCCGGCGTCATCGCCCACCATCCGCAGGGCGGCTGGGCGGACTATGTGCGCGGCGTGCTGGCGATGCTGCGCGATGCCGGCATGCCGGCGAAAGGCGCCAATGTTGCGCTGGGCGGCAATGTGCCACGCGGCGCCGGCCTGTCTTCCTCGGCTTCGCTGGAGGTGGCGCTGGCACTGGCCTTCCGCCACCTTCACCGGCTCGACCACCTCGACAATACCGCGCTGGCAGTGCTGGCACAGCGCGCCGAAAACGGCTTCGTGGGCTGCAACTGCGGCATCATGGACCAGCTCATTTCCGCGCGCGGCGTGGCCGGCCATGCCTTGCTGATCGATTGCCGCACGCTGGCCGCCACCCCGGTGGCGATCCCTCCGTCCTTCGTGGTGGTGATCGTCGAATCACGGGTCCAGCGCGGGCTGGTTGACAGCGAATACAACCTGCGCCGGCAGCAATGCGAAACGGCCGCCCGGCAGGTGGGCGTGAGCATGCTGCGCGATTCCAGCCTTGCCATGCTGGAAGCGGCCAGCTTGGCGCTCGACCCGGTCATCCTGCGCCGCGCCCGCCATGTGGTCACCGAGAACGCGCGCACGGTGCAAGCGGCCGACGCGCTGGCGTGTGGTGATATGCGCCGGATGGGCGAGCTGATGGCAGCATCGCATGCCTCGATGCGCGATGATTTCTCGATTACTGTGCCGGCGATCGACCAGTTGGTCGCCATGCTGCAGCTTGCCATCGGCCCCGATGGCGGCGCCCGCATGACCGGCGGCGGTTTCGGCGGCTGCGTGGTGGCCCTGATGCGGGCATCCCGGGTCGATGCGGTGCGCGCGCATATACGGCAGCATTACCGGTCGCCGGAAGGCAAACCGGCGATTGTCCATGTCTGCCACCCCGGCGCCGGCGCTGGCCTGGTCGATTGACGCGCGCTGCCGTCACCATGAACCCGACCCAAACAAGCAAGGTAAAGAAGCGGCGCACGACCACCATGACCGACGTGGCGAAAGCGGCCGGCGTCTCCCAGTCGACCGTGTCGATGATCATCAACAATGTGAGCGGCTCGCGACTGGCGCGCGCAACCCGCACCCGGGTGCTGTCCAAGGCGGTGGAACTGGGCTACCAGCTGCCGCAGCGCGAAGTCGCGCCGCGAGAAATCGTTCAAACAAGAAAAGTGATCGGATACCTGGTCGACGAGATTTCCACCAGCCCTCACCCGGTGGTCAGCATGGACGGCGCCCGCGACGCCGCTTGGCGGCACGGCTACACCATTCAGCTCGCGGTCACGCGCGGCAACCCGGAACAGGAGGCTGCGGCAATTGACGCGATGCAGACCAACCCGGGCTTATTGGGGTGGGTGTATTCGACGATTTTCACACGCCAGGTACGGGTGCCTGAGGCGCTACTGTCGCGCCCCACGGTGCTGCTAAATTGCCATGACACTACCCGCAAGCTGCCAGCAGTGGTACCCGGGGAGCTGGCGGGCGGTCACACCGCCACCGAACACCTGATTGCGATGGACCACACGCGGATCGGCTTCATCAATGGCGAACCCTGGATGGAAGCGGCGCAGGACCGGTTCAAGGGCTACCGGCGTGCACTCGCCTCAGCCGACTTGCCATTCGACCCGGCGCTGATCCGCGACGGCGACTGGATGTCCGGCACCGGCTTCGAATGCACCATGTCGCTCATGAAGGAAGCACGCCCGCCCACCGCAATTTTCTGCGCGAATGACCTGATGGCGCTCGGCGCGATGGAGGCGATCAAGCAGCTTGGCCTGAAGGTGCCGCAGGATGTGTCGGTGATGGGCTACGACGACCAGGAAATTTCACGCTACACCAATCCGCCCTTGACCACCATGCTACTGCCAAATTACGAGATGGGTTTTGCGGCGGTGGAGGCCTTGATCGAGCTGGCCGAGGCCGGTACGGCGCTCGCGCCACCGCGCCGCATCCTGATCAAGGCCGATTGCCCG
>CXWL01008794.1_pt1 | contig 24287 bp, 23 predicted proteins | sample 590931 | NCBI WGS metagenome assembly CXWL01 (sample SAMEA3498368, study PRJEB10139) | groundwater metagenome | biome: water well; material: biofilm material | place: Germany | collected 2015-04-27
GCTCCCAAGGGGTCACACACATTTTCCCTCCCCAGGTAGGGCGTATGATAAAACCACTGCTTTTAAATTGTTCGAGCAGGATCGGGCAACTGCCCATGAAAATGACTTCGTAGCCTCTATCGCGAAGATGCCTGGCAATCGCCAATGTATGAGACTCTTCCCCACCCCAACTGGATGCGTAGGGAAACCTGGTCATGATGATGGCTGGTTTCTTTGGAGAAGAGACTAGGATGTCTGGCATGGCATTCGGTAAACGTAAATCAAAAAGTTTTTTGGCTTGTCGGTGCGGGTTTGGATCACTTTGGTCGGCTTCCAGGCCTTGATAGGGAAGCAGTAGGAAACAACGGTAGAACCTCGACGAAGTTCGGCGGTGAATTTTTGTTCAAGACGTTGCATGACCCTAGGAAAGAGATAACAAAAAATGACATCAGCCTCGCGCAATGAAAGTGCGAAAAAATTCCCATGGATGATTTTGGCTTTCATACCCCTCATTCGAAGACGAAATCTCGCAAAGAAAGAAATAAGCGGGTTGATTTCAATTCCTGTAGCCTGGATATCTCTTTTCTGAAGTGCCGCCATCAGAACACGACCGTCTCCACACCCCAAATCAAGAACATTTTGGCCATCTCGAAGCTGTGCTGCTTCTATCATCTGCCTTATAACGGTTCCTTCAGTAGGCACAAAGGGCACATATCGTACGGCGGAATACAGCAATGAAAACATGATAATCATTGCCAGCAAAGCCATAACAAGAATGATAATAAGAGGTGTGATCATCATTCGATGCCTTCGATAATAGTACAAATATAGGCCGGACTATAAAATTCACCGGTAAATTCCTCTTTCTGGGTAGCGCAGAAACGTTTCAAACTCTTCTCGATGACCCATTCATCAAATACCGGGGTGAATAGATAGAGACTGACGATTATGGTCAGAAAAATCGTGCTTAGGAGCGTTATGGTATTGAGAGGCTGTTTCAAGATATGCTTCATAAGTTAACCTTGTCTTTACCCGGAAAATCGGTAAGATCGCTCTGCATCTTCGGGCGCTTAGCTCAGTTGGCTAGAGCATCTCGTTTACACCGAGGGGGTCGGGGGTTCAAGTCCCTCAGCGCCCACCATCCCTCATCAAGTTCATTGGACCAAAGGAGGCTCTTGCGGTCCTTCGTCGAGCGCCGAGTTCATCACTGAGAGAAGGACAAAAGCAATCGCCGGAGCCGCGAACCAGAAATTGTAGTAATCAATTAACGAACGGACGAAGAGGGTCTGAGTCGGAATCTTGATCGCTTCTTGAAGCGTGCTAATCAAGAAACCATCAACAGCGCTTCCAGCGATGAAAACCAAAATGGTGCTCATCATGAGTCCAGCAGATAGAAAACCGAATATCGTCACACTGAGGAGACGAACAACCATGGACCCCTGTCGACCCATATCAATAATAAACCCCCCGCGAAGAACAAGGATCAAGGTCATCACAATGAAGGTAAATATCTTGAAGATGACAAGGTTGGATTCGGCAGTATTATCAAAAACTTTGATGATTGGCTGACTGAGGTGAATATATTTCGCCAAAAGATTGCCCAAACCGTTGGCCGCCAGCATGGCGATATAGGACGAAAGAATGATCTTGATGGTGCCATTCTGTCCAACGATATAGGAGTAAGACATGATGACAATGAAGAAAATTATCACCATCAAGTCCCACGTGAGCGCCACCTGCATAGGTCTGGCTTATGATTCGATATGCTGAGTATAGGATTTCCTCCTTAAGAGAACAAGCTCGAAAAAAAGCTTTTGTCTTTACTCTTCGTACTGAGCTTGGCAAGTTTCGCGAGTTCTTTGTAGTGTTCTTTCTCACTGTTCATGAGTTTTTTCGGAATATCGATGATCAAGGTCACATAGTGATCCCCCACGACGGACGAATTGAGTTTCGGAGCCCCCTTACCCTTGATGCGTAAGACCTGATTGGGCTGCGTACCGACGGGAACTTCGAGCTTGCAGAGACCATGAATAGTATTTACCTCGATTTCATCGCCAAGGATAGCTTGCAAGACATGAATGGATTTTTCGGTATAGATATTGTCACCTTTGCGCTGAAACTCGTTGGAAGCTCGGACACGAATCTGCACATAGAGGTCACCTGCTTCATGCCCCTTACTGCCGGCTCCGCCTTTTCCGGTCAGACGAAGGGTTGTTCCATCCGATACCCCGGCGGGAATACGGATCGTGATCTGCTCATTATCGCGCATTCGACCCTGACCATGACAGGTCTTACAGGGCTCTTCCGGAATCTGTCCCTCTCCTGAACACTTGGGACAGGTCGAGCTGGTTCGGATTTGACCCAAAATGGTATTTTTGACGCTGGCGATCTCTCCAGTTCCCCGACATTGATCGCAGTTGATGATTTTCGAACCTTTGGCGGTTCCCTTACCGGAACACGTAGCGCAAGTAACTTCCTTGGTCACCGCGATGACCTTATCAGCCCCGAAGACGGCCTCCTTGAATTCAATCGTTATCTGTACCTCAAGATCCTGACCACGATAAGTTCGTCGGCCGCGGCCACCACCAGCATTTCCGCCGAAAAACGTCTCGAAAATGTCAGAAAAGCCTCCTCCACCACCCTGGAATCCAGAAAAATCAAAACCGCCAAAACCGCCAGAACCCCCAGGACCACCGCCGAAACTGGCCGAGCCGAACTGGTCATATTGAGCTCGCTTTTGTTTATCGCCCAAGACCTCATAAGCAGCATTAATTTCCTTAAACTTAGCCTCTGCTTCAGGCTTGTCCCGGTTCAAATCAGGATGAAATTCCTTGGAAAGCCGTCGATAGGCCTTCTTGATCTCATCATCATTGGCATCGCGCTTCACCCCGAGAATGTCGTAGGGATCTTTATGAGCCATGGAGAGTGGCTGAACGCCATTACAAAAAATAAATCCCAATCATCATACTGAGATAGCACCCGAATGTCTAGAGTGCTAGATCCTGCTTCATAATGATCACCGCCTGCCGAGCTGCTTCGGCGTATTCACGAGGAGAGAACAGCTTGGAACCTTCGTAGGCAAAGATAATACCTCGTGAGCTATTAACCAGAGCCCCAGTACCATCGGCTTTGAAACAGTGCTGAACATCAGCAGCTTTACCACCCTGAGCCCCATAGCCTGGCACGAGGAAAATCGTCTCGGGCATCAATTCTCGCAGTCTCTTGGCCTCCTCAGGAAAGGTAGCTCCTACCACCGCGCCAACGGAGGAAAATCCTTCTTCGCCGATCAGATCACTGCCCCAGGATTCGACGTAGTGTGCCATGAGTTCAAATACCTTGAGCTTTTCCGCTTCCACATGTCGATCCTGAAGATCGCCTGAACTCTTATTCGAGGTTTTAACGAGGATAAAAACCCCTTTTTCATTTTCCTTGCAGGCTTCGATGAAGGGCTTAATACCATCGTAACCCAGATAGGGCGTGACCGTCAGGGCGTCACAGGCGAAATCACCGGTCTTATCGAGGTAAGCGTGCGCATAGGCTTCGGCGGTGGTACCAATATCGTTGCGCTTGGCGTCGGCAATAACGATCAGGCCTTTTTCTTGAGCATATTGGATGGTGCGAGAAAGAGCTGCCATTCCGTCCAAACCCAACATTTCGTAGAAAGCGAACTGGGGTTTCACGGCAGGAACGAGATCATGGACGGCATCGATAATCCCCTTATTGAATTCGTAATAAGCTGCCCCAGGCGTTGGCGCATCATCACGAATGTGCTGTGGGAGCTGGTCATAGCGCGGATCGAGACCAACGCAAATCGGAGCAGTAGCTTTAATTTTTCGAATAAGACGGTCAGCGAAATTCATAGGGATAGGAATTAGCTTCGTTAGCTTCCTTAGCTTCGAATTCATCATATCTAAGCTAGAGAAGCTAGTGAAGCTATAAGCTAAAAGCTGTGCTTTTTCCCCAGAGCATCACGATGGTATTTGCCAAATTCATCCACCCTTTTCACATACTCCAGGGAAACCACTGGACCCTTGGTGCAGGTCGTATCTCCCGTGGGATCAACGACACACTGTCCACAAAGACCGAAGCCGCACTTCATATAGCGCTCCAAGGAAATCTGCGCCGGTACTTTGTATTTCGTGGCTATCCGTGCCACCGCGGCCATCATCACTTCTGGTCCACAGGTCATGATCAGGTCGACCTTTTTTTTCTTTAAAAGTTGTTCCAAGACTTCAACGTTATAACCCTTGTGCCCCACCGACCCGTCGTCGGTGGCGATGTGCAGCTGAGTATTTTTGAGTTTCTTGATTTTGTCGGTGTAAATGAGGAGGTCTTTTCGCCGAGCTCCGATGATGAAATCAATCGTGCAACCATCGGCGATCGCTTTCTTGGCGGTGAAGGAGAGTGGCGCCGAACCAAAACCTCCGCCGACCATGGCGATCTTTTGCTTCTTCTTCCAGGTGAAACCGATGCCATAAGGACCGCGAAGACCGACCTGGTCCCCGATTTCCAAATCGTGCATCTGATTGGAAAAAGTCCCGACATTGGCAATCGTTAGGTGCAATTCCTTACCGTCGGCATAAGCCACCGACATTGGCTTCTCATCGAGTCGCGGGATCCAGACATTCACAAACTGACCGGGTTGCACCTGGTAGTCACAGTCAAATACGAAGGTCTTTGTCGTGGGATTTTCTTCCCGAATCTTCTTGATCCGATGCATCTTCGGGATGTCGTCGAGCATGATCATAATCTAAAGCTTATCGGTCATAAGGACTTTTCGGGTCTTTCCAATGATGTCTTTGAATGATTTCACCTTATTCGCCTCGCACCACTCCACCATTTCATCGAGGATGACCTGGAAAGCATTATCACCGCGGTAGTAAAGAGCCGAACCGAGACCAACCAAGGTCGCACCGGCCATCATCATTTCAATCGCATCTCGTCCGGTGGTGATACCTCCCATGCCGATGATCGGGACATCGACGACCGATGAGATATCGAACACGGCCTTCACGGCGAGTGGTTTTATTCCCGGTCCAGAGACGCCTCCGAACTTATTCGCCAAAATCGGCTGAGCAGAATCGATGTCGATGACCATTCCCGGACCATAGGTATTCACAGCGCTGATAGCATCAGCACCGGCTTCGACCACGGCCTTGGCAATCAGCTTAATATCTTCAACATTCGGAGAAAGTTTGATCGCTAGAGGAATATCGGTCACTTTTTTGAGTCTTCGTGTCAGATCAGCCGCCCGCGGGCAATCAGTGGCGAAAGGCTTACCGTGTTCGTCTTCGACATTGGGACAGGACATATTCACCTCAATGAGTTGGGGTTTCAGTTTGCTGACTTCTTCAGCGATGCGGACAAAATCGTCGGGTTTACCACCAATGATATTCACGATCAGCGGAACTCCATTTTTTCGTTTCAAGTATTCGGAGAACTCTTCCACCGCTTTCTTAAGCCCCGCATCAGGAACGCCGACGGCGTTGATGATGAAGTCTTGATTAGCGAGAATCACTGGATTGGCATGACCTTTATGCTCATTCAACCAAATGGACTTCGTGGTGATACCGCCGGCCCCTTTCTTCGCCAGATTATCCCATGTTGAAGCCGTGACCCCAAGATACCCCGAACACAACACCAAGGGGTTAGGAAACTTGGTGCCGAGGAAGTCGATGGAAGTTTTCATGAAATCGATAGATTGGCTTCCTATCCATTATAGGGAAGAAATCCATTCCATCAAGAATCTCTGAAATATGCGATAACTATGGAAAAACAAAGCCCACAAACCCCTTCTCGTCACGATCAGGAGCTACCTCTTCAATACGATCCACGGGAACGCCCTTGATCCTGAGATATTCGGCAAAAGAAATCTGCTGTCCACCCTCACTCAAGCTCATTTTCTTCACCAGATCGCTGCTCGTAGCCGTAATGATTGGTAACTTTCCATACTTTTCCAGCGCTCCCTGAAGAGCCTCGGCCCTTAATTTTCTATACATTCCTTTCCCTCTCAATTCAGGCATGGTATAGGCTCTCCCTAATTCGAGAACAGGCCCACTACCCTGAAACATACCTCCTGGTTGATCGATCTTTTCTATTCTTATAATAGAAACAATGTGATTATCTTCAACTGCCACAGTGAGATTACCTTCTTGCCCAGCGGCGAGAAGATCCTCATAGACATATTGGCCATAACCAATAAATATTTCTTCAATTTCACTTCTAATCTGCCCCGCCATTGGGATATACGTTTCTCGCGCAAAGGCGTCCGCAATCTGGCGGAGTTCCCTTTTGAGATCAATATCATTGTCCTTGAGCAATTCCTGATCCATAGTCATCAAGTAAGTAATCTTCAGTGCTTGTTTATGATCGCAAGTTCGCGAGTATTGCTCTTAGGCGATCTCTCACTTCTCTTGCTGCCACACTGTGTGGATCATCAGGTTCTCTCATTTTCATCTGCTTAAGCTCTGGAGGGTTGAAATGATTCAGAATACCTGAATGCTCGAAGGCTGCACCAAGGCGTTGACCTTTTCGAATGGTTTCTGGTGATGGTTTACTGGTATTTGCCCAAACAACGCCATGCACATCTACCAGCTGAGTCCGATCTTTTGTGTATTGGTAGGCTATTGCTTGCTCTTCATTTACACCGACCGGAATATTGAAGGTGCCGCATAATACCAAAAATGTTTGAATTTGTTTTTTTGGATCATTCATTTCATCAATTTCATCCAGCGCTAGGCCTGCTGAATGCCCCATTAATTCACCACAAATATCATTGAAGAGACCAGGATGGGGCTCTTGTTGGGTCGTCTTCGCATAGGCCTCAACTGATTCACGAGGATACCCAAGCAAAAGACCGACTTGAATTGCATAACGATTAAATCCATCGCTATCAACTTTGGCAATCAATGTCTCTACTCGATCTTGAGCATGTGTATCTATGATCTGTCCAAAAATCTCTGGATATCGATCAATGGTTTTTTCCACGATCATGGGTCGGTAGAAAATTCTTCCCTGGGTCTTTATCCCAAAACGTTCATCCAAGACTGAGGAGTATTTTTCAAAACCTTTCGTTTCTGACATGGCTCGTTCACCCAAAAATAATGCTTTCAGTGGGCCAACATGATTGGGCCAATAATTTTCTAGTTCTTCGCCAGAAGTAATAAGCACTTCTGCAAATTGCTGAAAATCCTCTGCACCTTTTTTCCATTGTTCCAAATCTTCTGGAGTGTAGAGTCCTTCTGAAATTTCTTTTTTTATCTGAGCTGAGTTTTCGGCTTCAGAAGTCATCGTTTCGGATGGCATGCAAGTACGACTAAATAATGGTTTTTATCCATTCATATTAGCACATTGCTGGCTGATACTCAACCGAGCTGTTTCCAGGAAACTTTTTCTCCTGCCCTCAAAGGCACCACCCCAAAATACTCCCCCGGAACCTGCCAAGATTTTTTTTTGAGCGTGATCAGACCGGTATTCAATGGCAGCTGATAAAACTCAGCACCGAACTGTGAGGTAAATGCTTCCAGTCGTTCAAGTCGCCCCTGCTCTTCGAAAATCTGGGCTAACAAGGGAAGAGCTACCGGCGTCGTAAAAATTCCCGGCTTAGAATGCTCACCTTGTTTATCTTTTACTAAGTGTGGCGCGCTATCACTGCCGAAGAAAAACTTCGGATTACCACTCGTGGTAGCTTCAATCAAAGCCTTTCGATCGGCATCTGATTTGCAAATAGGGGCGCAGAAGTTGTGCGGGTGAAAATACCCGTTGCGGACATCCGCGGTGGTGAGAAGGAGATGATGCACGGTAATTGTAGCCGCAACGGTTTCCCCGAGTTCTTTCACGACCTCAACCCCGTCCTTACTGGAAACATGCTCCAGAACGATGCGGAGCTTGGGAAAATTCTGATGAATTTTTTTCAGCATCGGCAAGAAGGCTTGCTCACGCTTGAGATCTTCGATTTCCGGAACTTCACCGTGCAAACAGAGGACCACATCAAGCTCCTGCATAGCTGAGAACACTGGAAACAACTTTTCAATATCGGTAATTCCGTCTTCGGAGTTCGTGGTAACCCCTTGAGGGTAGAGCTTACCAGCGATGGCGCCAACATTTTTCAACCCTGTCAGCATGGTGTTATCCAACCCTTCGAAGATTTTAAACGTCATCAAAAATCCCAAGCCAGTACCAACTGATTTCAGTTTATCCTCATAAGCCTTCAAATTCTCTGGAACCACAATGGGTGGCAGTGTGTTCGGCATGACTAATACTCGTTGAAAAACCTTGGCCGCTTCTCGAACCAAATGTGGCATCAACTCACCTTGGCGCAGATGGACATGGAAATCGTCGGGCTTGCGAAGGACTATTTCATTCATATCACTTGTTCAGAGTATCCCACCACTCTTCCGGACTTTCACGGAATTTTAAAACCATCTCGATCTGTTCATCCTTGAGATAGCCCTTCTCCTTGACCTGTTCAAGGATATCTTCGAAGGTAATGATCGTAGATACCGGCAGCTTCGCTTCTTCGAAAGCAGCAACCGCCTTGGCGAGTCCGTAGCTCACAATCGCCAGGACCTCGAGTACGTTCGCATTTCCTTCTTTCATCAGTGCCTGAGCGCTCTTAATCGAGCTTCCTCCCGTAGAAATAAGGTCTTCGATCAGGACGACTTTCTTGTCAGACTCCAATTTTCCTTCGACTTGCTTCCCAGTGCCATGCCCCTTCGGTTCTGGACGTACGTAGACCATCGGAAGTCCTGTTCGTTCAGCAACAAACGCTGCCCAAGGAATACCTGCCGTCGCTGTACCAGCCACGTAATCAGGCGCTAAATCCCGCACTCGATGACAGAGCTCGTCAACAATCAATGCTCGAGCATCCGGAAAAGAGATCAATGTCCTATTATCACAATAGATTGGTGACCTGATGCCCGAGGCCCAGGTAAACGGTGGATCTATGGAAATCTTCACGGCTTGAATATCGAGAAGCGCGGCCACAATCTGCTTGGTGATTTTCATGGAACAATATTGAGAGGCTGATTTCAGATTACCTTTGAACTGTCTTTCAACCAATTAAAATTCACCAGCACTATTATTGAGATAAATGGGGTTTGGGGGACCACCAACGTCTGAATGCTTATCGTAGCAACCAATCGTCGATGACGTTCGTGGGCCCCCAATGGTTTTTCGTCCTTTTTGCCATCAAAAAGGACAAGCATGCAAAAGCCATTTCTAGCCCATGAAATACTATTAAAAATCATATGTTCAAAACTATCCCACATAATAATTTGCGTAATACTTTTCAAAAGCTATCATGTTATGAATTTTGGATTTGGAACTTTGACAACTCGGCCAGCAAGAAGCAAAAGGCGAAAGAAGAAGAATGCCCGTTCTTGGGCCCAATGTCTCGCCCGAGACACACAACACCTATAAGGAATGTATCTTTGTCCGTGGACACAAGATCTTATCCTTTCAATCTCACTATCCCGACTCGTCGGGACTAACGAGATCGTTGATTCATTCGGAGCGGCACCTTGGAACACATTCTTCTTTCACCCTTTGCTTTTCATACTCTGCACCTTGACTAGGTACAGAGGGCTCAGCCTCCAAGCACACGCTCCGAGAACGTCGGAGCAGGTTGACTCACTAGGCGCGGACTTCGGTCCAACCCTCGAGAGCGACAACGGTCTGGTAAGACCTTAACTACCGCAAGAAAAGCACGGATAATAAAGGAGTCGTCGCTCCAAATACCCAAACCAAAGACCCTCAGAATCACGCCTCGTGCACGATTCACGAAGGGTCGAAACAAATACAAAAACCCAGCCTAAAAGAACTGGGTTTTTTGTTATGTGAATCGTAGATGGTGCTCCCGGCAGGAATCGAACCTACATTTTATCCTTAGGACGGATCTATTCTATCCATTGAATTACGGGAGCAAGGGTTCACGAAAACGATCCTAGAGGAAAACATCGATAAGCTCAATGAGCGATTGATGTTTAGAACTGATTCGACTCCGCCAATTCTTTCTCATACTTACCAATCGTTTTGGCATCCAGGTAATCGACAAAGAGCTTCCCGTCCAAATGATCAATCTCATGCTGAACGATGCGGGCATTGAGGTCTTCAAGTTCTAGTACCTGCTTATTCCCCTTTTCATCCAAATATTTCACTGTAATAGCTTGGTATCTTTTCACTGGCGCGAAAATTTCTGGCAGACTCAAGCATCCTTCTTCACCCATCACTTCTTCCTCGGAATGATGAGTAATTTTGGCATTGATAAGGGCCACGTGGGCAAACTTCTCCCCTACTTTTTTACCATACTGAAAATTGGCGATCAGGATCCTCTCACTGACACCCACCTGAGGCGCGGCTAAACCCAATCCATGAGCAGAAACCATAGTTTCCTTCATGTTCTTTATCAGTCTGAGGTGTTGTTTGCCGATAAGTTTGACCGGCTTTGCCACCTCACGGAGGACTTCATTGTCGGTACCAGTATAGATGGGGAGAATCATATGTAAGTGAAATTCCCATTGCAGGGTCATTTGTATCGCAATTTAGGGTCTTTTTCAATATAATAAGCCTATGAAAATCAGCCTCCTCAACCTTCACAAGTATCGTCTACCACCGAGAAAAGCTTTCGAACGAATTGGTATCCTGGTCGACAGAACTATCGGCCTACTTCCCGGACAGGTTAATTTGGTTTTTTGTGACGACCAGACCATACATCGATTGAATCGTGATTATCGCGGAAAAGATAAGGTGACTGATGTACTGACCTTCACCTATGGCAATGATCCTGAAACATCAACGGACCGTGACCTTGCCGGCGAGATCATCCTCTGCATCCCTCAGACCAGACGACAGGCGAAAGAATTTTCGCTGAGTTTCGAATCTGAGCTGTATAAATTAGTTATTCATGGGTTCCTGCATCTTCGTGGCTATGATCACGAAAAAGATGATGAGTATCGAGTAATGAAATTACTCGAAGAGAAAATCATGAAAAGCTTTATAGAAAGCAAAAAAAACTGAATACTTTTTTAGTACTTAGATGATTTATACTCTTATATAAGACAAAAAAATTGTCCAAAGGTTTGCAAAAAAATTGTGCGATCTCTATACTCGATTTTGTGAGAAAAATTTGTTTTTCCAACCCACTTGGCAAAAGATCAACTTATCGCTGGTATCGACATTGGTGGATCGAAGATTAGGACCGTGATTGCGGAAATGGAGGCCGAAAGCGGATCCTTGAATGTTATAGGGGTAGGTATTATTGATTCCCACGGCATTCGCAAGGGCAATATTGTCGATATCAATGAAACGATTAAGAATATTTCCCAATCCCTGGAAAATGCTGAGAGGATGGCTGGAGAATCCATTGATAGCGTCTTCGTCAGTGTCTCCGGCAATCATCTGAAGTCGATTCCCTCAAAAGGAGTCGTCGCGGTCAGCGGCCAGGAGATTGTCCAAGAAGACGTTTCACGAGTCATCGAAGCGGCGCAGACCGTTCCCCTGCCGATGAATCGAATCATCATCAGAGTCGTACCAAGGATGTTTAGCATTGATAATCAAGAAGGAATCAAACAGCCGCTAGGAATGTCAGGAATTCGTCTGGAAGTCGATGCTGAGATCATTACCGGCATTGGACCTATCGTGAAAAATATCGAAAAGTGTGCCCATCAAGTAGGCATCGATATTGATGATTTTATACCAGCACCTCTAGCAGCGGCAGATGCTGTTATATCTAAACGTCAAAAAGAGTTAGGCGTTGTGTGCATCGATATTGGGCTCTCTTCTACCAGCGTCAGTATTTTCGAAGAAGGCGTCCTCCTGCATACGGCCGTCATACCCGTTGGTGGAGAAAATGTGACCAACGACATCGCCATCGGTCTGCGCACGAGCATCGATGTTGCCGAGAAATTGAAAATAGAGTATGGCAGCTGCAATCCCCAAGAAATCAGTGATTTGGATGACATCAACCTCTCACTGATCTCGAAAATCGATACCCATAAGGTTTCCAAGAAACAATTGGTAGAAATTATTGAAGCAAGATATCACGAAATCTTCAGCCTCGTTCGTGAAGAGTTGGCCAAAATCGACCGTGATGGCAAGCTTCCTGCCGGAGCGCTTCTTACGGGTTCAGCGATCAAGATTCCTGGATGCTTGGATCTTGCTCGAAATGTCCTGGGTTTGCCCGTACAAATTGGCTTTCCTCAAGAAATTGACGGCATTGTTGACCGCATCGATGACCCGTCTTTTGCCACGATGTTGGGTCTCATTACGATGGGTTCGAAGCATGGCAGATCTCGAAAATTCTCGCTTGGTTCCGTACAACTCTCCCAAGTTTGGAAGGGGGTTTCTGGCTTCTTTAAACGTCTGATCCCTTAATTTCTTTAGTTTTTTAACTTATTTCTTATGGCTGACGAACTCCGAAAACTTTTTTCTGGTAAAAAGAGCATGAGTGGCCGATCCACGATGAAGGCTGATGCTATTCCCGACATCTCGCCCATGGCCAAAATTAAAGTCGTTGGGGTAGGTGGCGGAGGCGGCAATGCGGTGAACCGTATGATTGACAGTGATTTGGCGAATGTTGATTTCGTAGCGGTGAATACTGATGCTCAAGCTCTTTATTACAACAGTGCTCCACATAAGATCAACATCGGCAAAGCAACAACAAAAGGCCTTGGAGCTGGATCCAATCCAGAGGTAGGCAAGAAGGCTGCAGAGGAGTCATCAGAAGAAATTCGATCAGCCCTTGAGGGTGCCGACATGGTTTTTATCACCGCCGGTATGGGTGGAGGTACGGGTTCTGGGGCTGGTCCGATGGTAGCAGAGATCGCCAAGGAACTCGGGGCCTTGACGGTAGCTGTCGTCACCAAGCCATTTTCCTTCGAAGGTGCTACTCGTACCAAGCATGCAGAATTAGCCCTGCAGAATCTCAAGGAACGCGTCGACACCTTGATCGTCATTCCGAATGACAAGATCCTCTCGATTATTGATAAGAAGACCCCGTTGGTCGATGCCTTTACGATCGTTGACGACGTTCTCAGACAAGGTATTCAGGGCATTTCTGATCTCATCACGGTTGGTGGTCTGATCAACGTCGACTTTGCGGACGTAAAGACGATCATGCAAAGCGCTGGATCCGCCCTGATGGGTATTGGCTTTGGCTCTGGTGAAAACAGAGCCGTCGAAGCAGCTCGAGCAGCGATAGACTCTCCTCTTCTCGAGTTATCGATCGAAGGTGCTCGAGGAGTGATTCTCAATATTACTGGTGGAAATGATCTCAGTATGTTCGAAATCGATGAAGCGGCTCGAATCGTCACTGAATACACTTCTCAGGACGCGCATGTGATCTTTGGTGCCGTCGTAAATGATGCTTATACAGGTGAGGTGAAGGTAACGGTGATCGCCACTGGATTCGATGAAGAAGCGCAGCTCAGACACCAAGAAGACCAACAGAGTAAGAACATGCGCTTCGGCATGAATGTCATGTCCAGAAAACCAACCGGATTACGAGAAACTCTCCAGCCCAATAATGCCAAGAAGCCCATGATGAACCGCCCCATGACCAAGGAAGAGGAGCTGGAAATACCAGCGTTTATACGGAAGAAGGTGAAATAGGGATGAGGTTTTGTAAAATATCCTCCCCATAGTCCTGCTCCTGAACTCTTCGATCGGCAATAATCAGAGTTTTCACGCCTTCTCGCTTGCCGAAATTACTGACGATCTCGAGCATATACTGCTTCGTCTTGGGCATGGCGTATTCCATGAACGGGTTATTCACCAGGTCCGCTCTCGCTTGATTCACAGGATACCCGGGAGGATCGAAGGGCAGACATTGAACGATGATCTGGTCAAAATCCATCACCTCCGCTGGGAAAGCTCGCAAATTGCGGTAGGTGAGAAACAAAACCTTACTGGGTTGATCACCGCTAAGATAGCGATCACGTAATTTGCCTGTACCACCGCTGATATCCTCACCAATCATGAGGATGTCTTCCGGAAGAACCTTCACCAGGTCAAAGAAATAGCGCTTGAGAACTGATTTGGAGCTAAAAATAACACCGGTTTTGCCTTTGAGCTTAGGCAACTGTTCTGCAAGGTAGCCAATAATCGCCGGATGATCCCCTTCTTTCTTGGTGCCTTTGATCGAGTCGAGATCAGGAAGATTCAGCTTAAACTGATTTGCAATGGAAATATCCCATCCTGCCCGTCCGGCAGGCGGGCGCTCCATATCCGGGAGGATCGGGAATGAGCTCGCGGTGTCACTGATGACAGCTGCTGGGAGTTTGTTAAAAAGGTGCTTCTCGAGAAGAGACTTCACCGATAAAGGCGCCAAATGGAGACTCACACCTCGCTTCGGATCCACGGTCAGCCAACGAATCCAAGACGGGTCTAAGCTTTGGAAAAAGGCTAGGTAGTATTTCAGATAGGTGATGAGACGGGAATCCTTATTGTCCTGACTCAGATCGATCATGGCTGTTTTGAGGCGAACAAATTCATTGCTTTCGACAATCATGGGCGTCAAAACAACATGCTCAGGGTATTGAGAGGCGGGCACCAAATTACCGCCGAGTCGATCCAGCTGTGAAAAGAGATACTCCCCCCTCCGCTGCCAATCCTCATCTGAACTTTGTTGATCCCACTGATCTCGATACATGGCCTTACCAAAGCTTGTCGTAGCGTTGTCTTCTATCAACTGAGGTTCCAAGATAACGACACGGTCAAAATGATCAACATACTCAAGATCCTTGAAAATGTGAAAATGACTGGTGATGACCTTTTCGGTCAGAAGAGATTTCTTATATGCTTTCTGGTAATTACTTTCAATATCCTGCTCTTCCACCTCGCTGGTATGAAGATCTTTCCAAATGCCTCGCTCCGGATGAGAAAGCACCAGTTCTTCTTTTGAAGTAGCCTCAGGATGCAGGATTGTTTTCAAAAGAAAGGTGGTTTCACCTTCACCAAGATCGGATTTTTTCCAAAGTTCTTGTTTTCTCAGCTCAGAAAGATAAGAGAAAGGTGAGAGGAGGCGGGATGCATTGGGAAATACCTGCTGTAGCTTCTCAAGGGTGTGTTCATAGCCGGCCACATACAGAGTTTTACCAGCTGAATCGAGACTGAGAGCGACGTCGACGGGATCATGACCTCGTGCGTGGATAAAAAGATGCCCTAGCTCTTTATTGAGATGCCGTGGCTCAAGTTGTTGAGGATGAAAGAGCTGGGTATCCGGAATGACCAGTGGGTGTTTTTTCGGAGCTCGCTGTTGCAGAAAAAAATCAATCAGGGGCCATTTTGACTGTTTGGACAAGCGCTCGAGCTGCTCTCTCTGTTCATCACTGATTTGCAGCTGGGTTTCCATCAGAATTTTCCAGAGTTCATGACTGGCCATGACATCGGCCATGGCTCGGTGACTATCCTCATGGCCAATTCCGAAGTACTTGGTATTGGTCTCCAAACTGTGCGACGGAAGCTCGGGATAAAGAATATTGGACATACTATAGGTGTCCCAAAGAGGATTGTTGGTGATTTTCACACCCTTTTGGGTCAAAAAATTCCAATCAAACCAAATGTTGTGACCAACGAGTGCGTCATCTCCGATAAACTCCTGAATCTTAGGAATGAGTGTTACAAAGTCCGGCTTTTCTTGTACATCCTTGGTAGTAATTCCGGTCAAATAGGTGATGTGCTCAGAGATTTCCAATGGCGTATACACAAAAGTTTCAAGACGATCGACGATCTCACCGTCTCTGACCTTGATCATGGCAATTTCTAGAATGTCGCAGATATTGGCGTCGAGTCCAGTCGTTTCTAGGTCGAGACAGGTGTAGTTCTTGAACATATTTTGTGATGTATGGTTTACTGGGTGGGTCTTCATTTTTCTGATGACCTACCGATCGAAAATCAGCGGCAGAAGATCCTGGTCCATCGACAGAATTTCCGTACTCAAAATTTTTATTTTGATGTTGTTTTTGGTCATCCTCGGCCGACTTTTTCAGCTTCAGGTACTCGATTATCAACAGTACAGTACCTACGCCCAGCAGAGAATGAAAGATAAAATCATTGATGCGCGCCGTGGCCGCATCCTGCTGAGAGATGGGGAAAATAGCTTCTTTGAACTGGCCAATAACGTCTCACTGGAGCTTCTTTTTGCTGATCCGTACCTGATCGATGAGCAAATCAAAGAAAAACAGAAACTTCTCGGGGATCCAAAAATGGTTGAGAGAGGGGCAAAAATGAACGCCCCAAATCCTGGACAAATTGCTCAAGAGGTGGCTCCGATTCTCTTTCAAATGGTCAAAGAACAAGCCAGATCCTGTGATGAGGAAGTACTCTGTATGAACCAAGTGCTCGACGATTCATTCTTCGCGGAAAAAAGGGCTCAGCAACTTGAAGAACTGAAACAACAATCCCTTCTCAATCCCGAAACATCCCCAACTCAGCTGAGTCTGAAGAGTGAGCCAGAACTCCTACAAGAATACATTTCCGATCTCACCCTCGCCCTCGCAAAGACACAAAGGGATTTTGTAGGACTGAAGTACGAAGTTGGCCAGGAAACCATAAAAAAAGTCCAAGAACTCAGTCTTTCCGGTATTGGCACTACCGCGACTTCAGTCTGGGCAAATCCGCTTCTCGTCAGTGACGCACCCATGGCTTCCAAAGCTCTTGAAGAACTGCTCGGTATTTCTGCTGAGGATCTGGAATACCTCATGAGCCAACGTCCGAATCGCTATGTAAAAATCAAAAACCGCATCGATTTTCAGACGGCAGAAAAGATTCGAGCCTTGAATATTGCCGGTTTGGGCTTTTATGAAGAACATTGGCGAAACTACGCCGAACAAGATGACCAATCATTTGCTTCTCAGGTGATCGGATTTCTCGACAATTCCTTCAACCCCATGTACGGCATTGAAAAAAGTATGAATGATGTCCTTTCGGGAAAGACAGGTCACATTCGAGGCGAAGTTGACCTGAGAGGTCGAACTCTTACAGCCCGATCAAGCTCAATAGAACAAGCTATCAATGGCTCCGACATTATTCTCACCATCGACCAAGTCATCCAGAACAAAGTCGAGGAACTCTTGGAGGAACGTGTAAGAGCCTCTCGAGCGAAGTCGGGCGAGGTCATCATTCAAGATCCCTACACCGGGGAAATAATGGCCATGGCGACATACCCAACCTTTAATCCAAACCAACCTGGTGGAGCGTACGAAAAAGAACCCATCGAATTGACAAAAGAACAAATTGATACTCTCGAAGTTATTACGAACAACGGCGAGAAACGCTATTACTTATATTTGAATCCGGGATACAAGTTGGAAATTTTCAAGCAGAGCGATGACAAATATTTCCGTTTTAAGAACAAGATTGGCATCGGTGCTTACAGAAATACCATGGTATCGGATATTTATGAACCCGGATCCGTTTTCAAGGCGATTGTCATGGCCGCCGCGATTGATTCAAAAGAAGTCCGTCCCTCTGACACCTTTCATGATACTGCTCCATTGAAGGTCGACTGCCATTTCGTCGGTTCCGGTGAACAACGTCGTGAAACCTGTGATTACACCATAAAAAACTCAACAAATCAGTACTTTGGTCTGGTGACGATGATCCAAATTTTGGAAAAATCCCTCAATACTGGTATGGCCTTCGTGGCCAAAAAATTAGGCCCAAGTCTGATGTATGATTATCTGAAAAATTTCGGCTTCGGTGAAAAGACCTTTATCGAGCTTTCCGACGAGAATTCAGGAAAAATGCCTCATTATCGCAATTGGGTCTCTGAGAGCGACATGATCACCAAAGCCTTCGGTCAAGGCATTGCCACTACTCCACTGCAAATCGCCAATGCCTTTTCAGCTGTGGTGAATGGAGGGCTTTTGATGCAACCAACCCTTATAGCCGGTACACTTGATGAAAACGGCAAATTCATCAGGAATGAGCCAAAAGTCGTCAGGAGAGCCATTTCAGCAGCTTCCTCAGAAATTATGAAGTCAATGCTCATCAGCTCAGTGCTCCGAGGCTACGCCAAGCCAGCTGGTGTTCCAGGCTATCGTATGGGTGGAAAGACGGGAACTTCTCAGATTGCCACCAAGGGCCTCTATGAAAAGGGTGAAGGATCAACCATTGCCAGCTATGCAGGTTTCGCACCCTATGATCGCCCTCGCTTCGTCGTTCTGGTCAAAGTTGACCGACCTTTGACCGACCCTTGGGGAGTCACCAACGCCGTTCCTCTGGCGAAGAGTATTTCTGAATTTTTGGTCAACTATCTCCAAATTCCACCCGACGATCCAGAAAGTCTACCGATAAAAAAACCATGAAATGTCCTTTTTAAGGGCTTTCAGTAAGCCTAAATCGTAGACTTATCTTTAAGATATATTATTGCTATTTTGTATATTTTATTGTATAATTCATAGAAGCAATTCTTTTGCTCTATGGATCTCTTCACAAAGATCGCGCCGCTCGTCCTCCTGGCACTCCTGCCAGCATTGGGTTGGGTAACCCTGTATCGTTGTCTGGATTTCCGTGACCGAGAACCCCTCCCTCCGACGATTTTTGCACTGCTTCTTGGGGTGATCTCTACCATTCCGGTTTTTGCTCTGCAATACTCATTCTCTAGCTTTCCGGACTTTAATCTGGTGTCTATCTTGCAAAAGAGCATCACGAGTCCCCTATTATTCTCGATCTTATTTCTTTTTCTGGCTGCGATTATTGAAGAAATCGTGAAAGCCATTGCCTTCTTGATCGTGGTGAAGAAAAAAGAAGAACACTTCAATCAGATCGTCGATGGAATTATTTATGGAGCACTGGTTGGAATCGGTTTTGCCTTGGCAGAAAATATCTACTATTTCTCTCGCGCAGTAGAGACGTTCGAATACTCCTTCAACTTTCTCGCAATATTTTCCATTCGATCGTTTGGAACGATGCTCGCTCATACGTTGTTTACCGGAATATTTGGATTTTATTTTGCTAAGGCTTATTTTTCGCCATTCATCGATGAAACAAGCAAATCTGAGAAGCTTTGGCACAACGTCCGCACCAACCTTCGACAAGCTATTCGACTCCACGTAACATTCTTTCATCTTTTACCGCAGCGAGATAACAGCGGATTGAGTATCTCCCGAAACGCCATCATTTTTGAGGGATTTTTCATTGCCGTTCTCGTTCACGTAGCTTACAACGCCCTGATCAAGTTGGAAATTTTTGGCAGAAATTGGACATTCCTGATCGTGCCCCTAATCTTCATGGTGGCCTGGATCACTTGGAGTAGGTTTTTCATCCCGTTCTACACGCGCATTGTGGAATTCGTTCGTCTGAAGCGAGATTTGTACCGCGTACGGATCCATTAGAACGTTGTTTTTCAACAAATCGGGCGTATGATAATCGGGCTTTTTAGCTTGTCATTCGTGAAATACCACATCGAAGTCCACGGTTGCCAGATGAATGTCGCTGATGCCCAAAGGGTGGCAACGGTTTGCGAACGAAATGGTTTTCAAGCGACCGAAAATTGGCGCGAATCGGACATCGTCCTGTATCTCAGCTGTTCGATAAAACAAAAAGCCGAAGATAAGATCCTCGGTCATATGGGAGAGCTTTCCCAATTAAAGAGGAGGAACCCTCGTTTACGAGTCGGTATTTCTGGTTGCATGGTGAGAAAAACCAGTACCCGCGAGGATCCCGACCGCGATCCTTTACTCGATACGAATAAGACCGTCGATTTCGTTTTCAGGATGGAAGATTTGGATCAAGTCGACTATCTGCTCCGCGAAAAGACTCCAAATGATGTTGGTCGAACTTTCGGTGATCCGAACTATCTCAGAACTCAGCCAAAACTCACCTCAAGTTATCGTGGCTATTTGCCCATCATGACGGGCTGTGACAATTTTTGCACCTTCTGCATCGTACCCTACTCCCGTGGTCGAGAACGGTCACGCCTGATGTCAGAGATCATTGAGGAAGCAAAGTCGATGGCCTCGCAGGGCATTACAGAGATTCTTCTCATTGGCCAAAACGTCAACTCCTATGGCAATAAAACCGAGGTTTATGACGAAATCTATCAAGATGACCAGCTTCATCATCCCTTCACGAGATTGTTGATGGAGGTGAATAAAATTGATGGCTTGAGAAGGATTCGGTATACCTCCCCGCACCCCAAGAATATGAGCGAGGAACTGATCCGAACCATGGGAGAACTCGACAAGGTCTGTGAACACGTACACCTTCCTCTGCAATCTGGAGATGATCAGCTTTTAAAAAAAATGAATCGCCATTACAGTGCTGAACACTTTTTGAGTCTGGTGCGAATGATTCGTCGCTATATGCCTCGAGCCGGCATCAGCACTGATGTGATTGTTGGTTTTAGCGGCGAGACTGAGGAACAATTTCAGAACACCATGCGAGTCGGCCGAGAAGCACAATTCGACATGTCCTACACCTCCATGTATTCGGAACGGAAACAAACCTATGCGGGAAAGTTTTTACAAGACGATATCTCCAAAGGAGTGAAAAATGATCGATACCATGCCTTCAACGATCTCGTACGATCGACTTCATTAGCCAATAATCAATTCTACCTCGGTGAGACTTGGGAAGTGCTCGTCGATACCGTCGAAGATGGACTGGCGAGCGGTAAGACCAGAACCAACCGAACCGTTCGATTTCAAGCTGATGAAACAGTTCATCCTGGATACTACATCGATGTGCTGATCAAGAAGGCTATGGAGTGGGTTATGGAGGGTGAAATGGTCAACCATCGAACCAGAAGTGTGAAAAAAATCCAGGATAAAAAACCTCTAACCATTTTACGACCATAACTATGATATTTGACCTATCCCCTTATCTATTTCAGGTCGGTGAATTTGGCTTACGCTACTATTCCTTGGCATATTTAGTTGGGGTCCTCATCACCTATCTCTGGCTGACACGAATTGCCAAATATGATGCTGAAAAAATTGCTGATTTTTGCCTGTATGGATTTTTGGCCATCGTCATCGGCGGAAGACTGGGCTATGTCTTTTTTTACCAACCCCAATGGATCTGGACCAATCCCCTGGAGATCGTAAAAATATGGCAGGGAGGTATGAGTATTCATGGAGGAATAGCCTTGGTTGCACTTTGGGTATTCTATTATGTCAGGAAGCAGCAATGGAACTTTTTTCGTTTCGGTGATGCACTCGTGGTACCGGCCATGTTTGGCATTGGCTTATCAAAAATTGGAAACTTCATGAATGGAGAATTATGGGGGCGATTGACCGATGTTCCCTGGTGTTTTATCTTCCCCGGAGCTGAGGGATGCCGACACCCTTCGCAATTGTATGAAGCCGGCAGTTATTTCCTGCTATTTCTCTTACTCGCCTGGTGTTCACGTGGAAATACAAGGCCAGGAACGATTACCGCCTTATTCTTAATAACCCTTGGCCTTGCCCGCACCACTATAGAGATCTTCTTCCGTGAACCATCCTGGGTGTACTGGAATATCACTGCCGGAACTTGGTTGAGTATTCCGATGATTACTCTAGGAATAGGACTTTTCTTGATCGCCAGGAGAAAAGCTTAGTCCTCCATAAACGCCGGCTTTTGCATCCTTGGTACCGGTACTTTCACGGGCGAATTGGTGGGGGTTTCATAATCCATATTGAGTCCACGGTGCGTCCGGTCAATATCATAGAAGCGAGTTTGCTCTGATTTGAAGATCAGCTCAACCCGGCCAACCGGACCATTTCGATGCTTACGGATAATGATGTCAGCGAGACCCTTCCGATCGGTGTCAGGATCGTAATAATCCTCTCGATAAATCATCAGAACCGCATCGGCATCTTGTTCAATTGCTCCAGATTCACGCAGATCAGAAAGCTGTGGACGCTTGTCGGGACGGGCCTCGACGGCCCGAGAGAGCTGAGATAGAGCGATGACCGGCACATGTACCTCACGGGCGATTTGCTTCAAACTGCGGGAAATTTCACTGATTTCTTGGACTCGATTGTTTTGATAACCTCCGAGAGACATCAGCTGGAGGTAATCGATGACCACCAAATCCAATCCCTTCTCCATCTTCAAGCGTCGAACTTTGGAACGCAGCTCAGTAATGGAGTTCCCTAGACTATCGTCGATATAGATATTGGCCTGACTCAGCTCATCCATGACCGTGCCAATACGTCCGAAATCCTCATCATCGAGCATGCCCTTCTTAAGTTTCCAGGAGTCGACCATGAGGAGTGAGGCAAACATACGATCAACCAGTTGCTCTTTCGACATTTCGAGAGAAAATACCGCAACCGTCTTCTTGAATTTCAAAGCCGCATTTTGTGCTAGAGAAAGGGCAAAAGCAGTCTTACCCATGGAAGGTCGTCCTGCGATGATAATAAGTTCTGAGGGCTTGAAGCCATTCATAATGCTGTCCAAGTCCCGAAATCCACTCTTCACACCCGTGACCCGATCCGGATCCTTTTCTTCGTGTAATTCGGCAAATTCTTCATAACGCTGACTCAAGATGTCCTTCACATGTACAAAGGTGTTGGAGATGAGGGTCTGAGTGACATTGAAAAGTGCCTGTTCAGCTTTATCAAGCAACTCATCAACCTTTTCATTTTCATGATAACCTAGTCCCTTAATCTCATCACCGACAACGATCAATTTCCGCAAGGTCGACTTCGTTTTGACGATCATCCCGTATTCATAGATATGGGAGGCGGTAGGGACATCTTCGACCAGAGAGGCCAGATAACCAATGCCTCCGATTTTTTCCAACACTTTCTGATCTGACAAACGAGCATTGATCGTCATCAAATCTATGGGGGTATGCTCGTTGAACAGATCCAGAAAAGCCTTATAAATCAAAGCATGCTTGTCGTGGTAAAAATCTTCATCTTTCAAAAAATCTGCCACTTTTACCAAAGAGCGATTATCAATTAATACCGAGCCAAGAACGGCTTTTTCAGCTTGCTCGGAATTTGGAGGAATGAGTAAGGACAAAGCGAATTGGTGAGGGGTTTTATGGTAAAGATTCCGACTGCGCGAAGCAACGACAAATGGCCTAGTAAGCATAGTCGCCTTTTATGAATCCCCAAAAGCTTTTACCCTTCTCTTGAATAAAAAATTGAAACTTGATATTATTGACAAATGTATAAAATTATTTTTAAATCATCAATCCAACTAACAGCAATTACCCTGTTGCTGACACTTTCAGGCTGCAATCAGGCAACTACGACAAGCATCGTAACCCCAAATGGTGGCATCATTGCGGTTGAAATCGCTGTCACCCCACAACAGCAAGAGCAAGGACTCATGTTTCGAAAAAGCCTCGCGGAAAACTCCGGCATGCTCTTCATATTCGATCAAGAACGGATGATGTCCTTCTGGATGAAGAACACCTTGATACCGCTTGATGTGATTTTCCTCGACCAACAAGGGACGGTGGTAGACATTCAGACCATGCCTCCTTGCCTATCTGAACAGGCTGAGTGCCCCAGTTATCCCGCCAAAGGCAAAGCAAAGTATGCCTTGGAGATCAATGCCGGAAAGGCGGAAAAACTGGGATTAAAGAATGGCGATCTGCTCAAACTTAATATTCCAAGCAATGTTCAAACCCAAACGATGTGAAGCCTATCTCGTTACCAAACCTGAGCACATCTTCTATCTCACCAATTTCGATGGCGAAGGTTTTGTGATTATTGATGAACATGGAGTCACACTGGCCACCGATCAGCGGTATTGGCTGCTCGCGAAGAAAATCAAGAAAGCTGGCGTGAAGCTTTTTGATTTGAAGTCCGGTTGGTCGAAAGAATTCAGCCTGAATTTTATTCACGCTAAGACCATTCATTTCGAAGAAGAGCATTTGACGGTGGCAGGTCTCACGAAATGGGAAGAAATACTTCCGGGAAGGATTTGGAAAAAGAATGATGGGGTCTTTCGCAAGATGCGAACGATCAAACGTGAGGATGAGCTTGAGAACTTGAGAATGGCCGCGGCACTCGGGGACAAAGTCTTGAAGAAAGTTTTACCAATGATCAAGCCGGGAGTTACCGAGAAACATATCGCGAACTTACTTCGCCAATATTCGAATGAATATGCCGATGGAACGTCCTTCCCCCCGATCGTGGCCTTCGGCAAGAACGGCGCTGTCCCCCACCATCATTCTGACGATACGAAGTTAAAAAAGAATGACGCCATTCTCATCGACCAAGGAGTGAAATATAAGGGCTATATGTCGGACATGACGAGATGTTTTTTTATTGGCAAAGGTGTCTCCGCGATTCGAAAAATGTACGAACAACTCTTGGCAGCTCAGCAAGCCGGTGTAAATATGGTCAGAGCTGGAGTGAAGA
>CXWL01004668.1_pt1 | contig 24278 bp, 19 predicted proteins | sample 590931 | NCBI WGS metagenome assembly CXWL01 (sample SAMEA3498368, study PRJEB10139) | groundwater metagenome | biome: water well; material: biofilm material | place: Germany | collected 2015-04-27
GATGGTGCTGGGGTTGTCCCGCTGGCGCGGGATCTCCGGTCTTCGACCTGCGAGCTTTATCACGGTGTTGGGGTCGTGCCCGTGAGGATCGACGGTTAAACACCACGTACTGGCCGGCGCCAGTTCGGGCAAACGCAGAGACCGTGACGGTAGTCAGGTCTTCGACACAGAGGCACAGAGGATCGAGAGGTTTGGGGGCGTCCGCTTGGACGTCCTCTTTGCGTTTGCGGCAGGGTGCGTGGGTGGGGAAGAGGACAGGTCTGTCTCCTCCGGCGACTCTTCGAAAAGACCCGTCCTTACGGGGTGCCCGCCTTCGCACGCGGAGGGCGTCCGGGGGCGCAAGGTTGTGCTGCGTTGGTCCGGCTTTGCCGCGAACCCACGCAGTCGAGGGGGAGACCTCACAGCCGGGGGCCCGCGCTGTTTGCAGGGGAGGCCGGCTGCGCCACACGCTTCGGGTCACGGTAGAGCTGCGGGGAGATCAGTTGTTGATGGCCGGCCTGGGTGGGGTGTGCCGAAGCGGGGCCACCGGAGCCGGCGGGCGTCGGGGCGCCCGATGCTTGAGGCAATTTGTCAACGTGGCGGAGATTCGGGAGAAGTGGCCGTACCTTTTTCCCGTCTGCGGCGATATAAGAAGGTATGTCGTTGGCCGAAGCACTCGGATGGGGCACTGGATGAGGGTTCTGGCCTGGTTGTTTGCGGCGTGCGGCCTGCTGGGGCTGGCGTTGCCGTCCGCCGCGTATGCCGAGACCGGCGGGAGTAGCGCCGCCGGGTACACGTGGGCGGATTCAAACGACGGCAGCGTCACCTATAGCTGGATCGACGTGCGTGCCGAGAGTGCCCCGCTGGCACCCGTCTCGAGCTGTGACGACTGCGTGGCTCGCGACGTACCCATCGGGTTCTCCTTTCCGTTCTTTGATCGCGCCTACGACGCGGTGAATGTCGGGGCAAACGGCAGTCTGCAGTTCGGCGACGCGACGACGCAGTGGGGGCCGATTGCGCTGCCTTCCACGACCCTGAACGCGCCGAGCATCCTGCCGTTCTGGAGCGACTGGGACCCGGGCGGGGCCGGCGACATCTACGTGGGGCAGACGACCGTGGACGGCCGCGCGGCTCTCGTTGTGCAGTGGCAGGGCATCGAGAACTGGGACTGCTCGGGAGGCACCGCCACGTGGGAGGCGATCCTCATGGCGGACGGCCGCATTCGCTTTCAATACCTGGATGCGGTCCTGAGCGACGCCTACTGTAGTCTCGGCAAGGACATGACGGTGGGCCTGCAGCGCGACCCCCTGGATCCGCCTGGCTGCCACGTGCAGTACTCGAGCGATCAGGCGGTGATTCAGAACGGGATGGCCATCGAGTGGCAGCCGCGCACGGGGCCGTGTAGTCCGGCTCCTGTTGCTTCGACGAATACGCCCGTGTCACCCTCGGACACGCCGGAACCGGGCGAGACGGTGGCGCCATCGGCATCCGAAACGCCGGCGGCTTCAGACTCGACCCCGTCCCCCGGCGAGACGGGCAGCGGGCCTCCTCCCGCCGTGCCTGCGGATGAGGGAAGCTCGAATCCGACGGGAGCAGCGGCTGGGGCGGGAGCCTCCCCTGTGCCGACAACTTCGCCGGGATCGGTGACGGCGACGGCGCGCTCGGGGGCGACGCGTACCCTCGAACAACAGGTGCTTGGCGGGACGACGCAAGATAAGAAGCCTCGCGGCCCAGAAAGCGCCCCGGAGGACAGCGGATCCGGCGTTGCGCTGCCGACCGCCGCTGCCTTGATCGCGGGTGCGATCGCGCTGGTCGCCGGAGGGGCCGCGGGATTCTGGTGGCTGCGGGAGCGGCGAGGGGTGGCGGCGTAACCGAGAAATTGCGAGGGGTGCCCGTATCTTTTGGACGAGCATCCCGATGTATGGATGGAAATAGCACCCATCCAGCAGCGAATCAGGGAGGAACAGATGAAGATGAAGTTGGTGGCAGTTGTGGCGGGCATCGCGGCCCTTTCCGCGGCGGCGATTGTGGGCGCGGACGCGTTCGGCGTGTTCGCGGCGGGCGGCGGTGGCAGCACCAAGGCCGAGGTCCGGATGACCGTGGCGGACACGGCGAACAACGCCTTGGCCTCGGGCAAGGCGAAGTCGGAGCAGCGGCCCGACCGCACGCGATTCAGCGTCGAGGTCGAAGACATGCAGACGGCGCCGGGCGCGTACATGGTTCGCGTGACGCGTGGCGGCGTCGAGGTCGCGGGGACGGCGGGAATCACGGTCGTTGTCGATACGCTGGGGTTCGGCGAGCGCGAACTGAACACACAGGATGGCGACACCGTGTCGGTGATTCTGGCGGGTGACCTGGTCGAAGTGCTCGACCCGAGCGGGACGACGGTCATCATGAGCGGTACGCTGGCACCGAAGTAGGCGGACCGGAAACGAGAACGTCGTGGCACTTTTGGCGACGCTGCGGGCCGAGAGCGAGGTCGAGCTGAACAGCTCGGCCTCGGCCCGCGTTGTCGGCGAGGCGGCACTCGTCGAGCGCGCCAGGGCGATGGATGAGGATGCCTGGCGCGAGATCGTGGATCTGTACTACGACCGAGTGTGTGCCTACCTTGAGAATCGCACCGGCAATCCGTCGGCCGCTGAGGACCTGACGGCGCAGGTGTTCGCGGAGGCCGTCGCCCGTATCGCGAAGTACGAATGGCGCGGCCTGCCGTTCGGGGCGTGGCTCTTCCGGATTGCGCGGAACTTCGGCGCTGACTACCACCGATCCACGGCAAGACGTCCGATGCCTCTCGTGGAGGTGCCGGTCGAATTTGAAGAGCTGAGCCGGATGGAGACGTTGGTGGAGCGCGATCAAGTTCGCCAGGCGATGGGAACGCTCACTGACGAGCAGCAGCAGGTGCTGACGCTTCGCTTCGTTGGGACGTGCTCGATCGCCGAAACGGCAGCGGCCACGGGTAAGTCGGAAGGCGCGGTGAAGGCGATCCAGCATCGTGCGCTCGCGGCGATGCGGCGGGCGCTGGCGGCGATTGATCCTGGAACCTGGAGGAATGATGATGGCAATGCACGTTGATGACGCCTTGAACGCAGAGGAGTCGGTTGTTGCCGAGGCGCTTCGGCGCTCGGCGACGCCGGCTGCCGGCCGCGACGCCGGACGCGCGCGAGCGCACACTGCGACGCTCGCGGCAGTCCGGGCCCAGAAGTCGCGTGGGCGCATCGTGTCGTTCCCTCGCCGCCGGATGATGAGCTTTGCGCTGGCCGCTGCCGCCGTGCTGGCCCTCGTCGTGGCAGTTCAGCCAGCGATTGTCACGGGCCCGGTTGAGGCGGCGTTTGGTCTATCCGGTGGGTCGAGCGGGGTGAAGGCGGAGGGTCGGCTGGCGTCTGTCGATGCTGCGGACGCGTTGGCCTCGGGGAAGGCCAAGTCCGAACAGCGGTCCGACCGCACGCGATTCAGCGTCGAGGTGGAAGACGTGGCGTCGCAGCCGGGTACGTTCGCCGTCCGCTTGCTGCGCGATGGGGCGCCCGTGGACGGGTCCGCGGGTCTGGCGATCGTCGTTGACACGTTTGGGTTCGGAGACCTGAACCTCGATTCACGCGACGGGGATCCGGTGCCGGCCGCGCAGGCTGGCGACGTCGTCGAGGTAGTAAACGGTGACGGCGCGACAATCCTGCGGGCGACGCTGGCGGCGAAGTAGAAAGCACTTGCGTACGCCTCAAGGCGAAACGATTCGGGAAGACAGGCGGGGAAGGGTGGCCCGATGCCGCTAGCAATGCAGAACAGGGCGCGCCTGCAGCCACTGATCGCGGCGCTGTGTGCAGTGCTCGTCCTGGGGTGGGCTGCCCAACTGGGAGGTGAGGTGCTGACGAGCAGCGCTCGCCTCTCGCCGTTCGGGCCGCTGCCGGTGTCGTTCATCGAGAACGCGGGGCAGGAATCGGAGGGTGTGCGGTTCGTCGTGCAGGACGCGCCGGCCACGCTCACATTCACTGCTGGCGAGGTGCGCTTCGAATTGCACGCGGCCGCGCAATCGAGCGGCGTGAGCATTCGACTGGAAGGGGCGGATCCGGACGCGCAGGTGGAGGGTGTTGGGCCCGTCGCCAGCCGCGTGAACTACTACCGAGGCGACGATCCATCGAATTGGTTCGAGGGTGTGCCAGCGTACAGCGGCATCCGCTATGAGCAGCCCTGGCCAGGGATCGACGTGCTGTTCGATGGTGCATCGGGCGGCATCGAATCGATATACACCATCGCCGCCGGCGCGGATCCCGGCGCCATCCAGATCGTGTACCACGGCCAGCAGGCGCTACGGCTTGGTGCGGGCGGCGAGCTGATCGTTGAGACCGACGCCGGCAGGATCGTGGAATCGGCGCCGATCTTGTTCCAGCAGATCGGCGGCCAGCGTGTGCCCGTCGAGGGCGCGTTCGAGCTTGATGGGAATCGCGTCAGTTTCAACGTCGCAGGCTATGACGCCGCATATCCGTTGGTCATCGACCCATCGATTACGTATTCCACGTATCTGGGTGGGAGCGGCAGCGACCAGGCGAACGCGGTGGCCATCGATGCCTTGGGGAATGTCTTCATCGCTGGATTCACCACATCGACGAACTTCCCGACGCTGACGCCCGCCCAGGCGGCGAACGGGGGCAGTCGCGATGTCTTCGTGACCAAGCTGAATGCGACCGGCACCGCATTGTTGTATTCCACGTACATCGGAGGCGCGGACTTCGACGCTGGCGCCGGTGTGGCGATCGATGCATCGGGAAACGCCTACGTCACCGGCTCTACGTTTTCGACAAACTTCCCGACGCTGACGCCGTTCCAGCCAGCGAACGGCGGCGGCGGAGACGCCTTTGCGGTCAAGCTCACATCGGAGGGGGCGCTCTCGTACTCGACGTACCTGGGCGGCAGCGATGATGACGAGGGGCACGGCATCGCGCAGAGTGCCGGAAGCGCGTACGTCGTCGGTAAGACGCTTTCGGCGGATTTCCCCACCCTCGTTCCCTTTCAGGCGGTGCTGACCGGTTTGAACGACGCCTTCGTGACGCGTTTCGCAACGACGGGATCGACGCTCGTGTACTCCACGTACCTGGGCGGCGCGACGACCGAAGACGGTCGCGCGATCGCCGTCGACGGGTCGGGAAACGCGTACGTCGCGGGGTCGACAGCCTCCATTAACTTCCCTATCGCGGCAGCTTTCCAGGCGGCGCAAGGCGGAGTTGAGGATGCCTTCGTCAACAAGCTGAACAGTGCTGGCTCTGCCGGTGGGCTGGTCTACTCGACCTACCTCGGAGGGAGTGGCATTGACGGCGGTTACGGGATCGCGCTCGACACGACGTCGAACGCGTACGTGACGGGCATCGCGGCCTCCACCAACTTTCCGACGGCGAGCCCCTATCAAGCAGCAAACGCCGGGTCGGACGACGCGTTCGTCACCAAGCTGAACAGCGCGGGTTCGGCCAGCGGTCTCCTGTACTCCACCTACATCGGCGGTTCGTCGGGTGACGCCGGGGCCGCAATCTCGGTGGACAGCAGTGGGCGCGCGCACGTGACCGGCTCAACGTTCTCGACGAACTTCCCCCTCGTGGGTGCGTTCCAGACGACCCACACGGGCGCCACTGCCGATGCATTCACCCTCCGGTTCGGCGCTTCGGGCGCGGCCCCCGACTACTCGAGCTACCTGGGTGGTGGCGGCTCTGATCGCGGATGGGGAATCGCCGCCGACAACACGGGGCATGCGTTTGTGGCCGGATCGACGCAGTCGTCGGATTTTCCGACCGTGGGCGCGTACCAGGGCGCCTATGCCGGCCTTGGCGACGCATTCGCGGCGAAGATCGACGGCGCCATCACGGACATCGATGGTGATGGGATCGCGGACGCGGCGGACAACTGTCCCACCGTGCCCAACCCATTGCAGGAAAACGCCGACCGGAACTTCATCGACCAGACGCCACCGTCCAGCCAGGACGATCGGACGGTTGTGAAGAGCGACGCCATGGGTGACGCGTGCGACAGTGATGCGGACAACGACGGCCTTTCGGTGGCAGCGGAAGCGGCAGGGTGTAACGGCAGCGGCCCGCTCAGCGACACCGACGGCGACTTTGACAACGACCGCGTGCTGGACAACGCTGAGTGCATCTTGCTCACGAATCCGGCCAGCGCGGCCAGCAAGCCCTCTGCCGCCGCCTGCGGTCCCACGACCGATACCGACGGTGACAGGATCACCAACCGTGCCGAGTTCTGCGGCTACAACTCGAACATGAATGCGGTCGATACGGATGGCGATCAGGATGGGTTCCCGCTGAATCCAAACCCGCTGTTGAACCTCACCAGGGATGGTTGCGAGGCCGCCTCCGTCAACAGCGACCGGGTGGTGAACTCGGGAGATCAGTTGCTGATGGTGCTGGAGATCCTGCGGGAGACCACGCCCTCCTTGCGGTTGGTGAGTATGGATGTGAACAAGGACGGCGCCGTGAACGTCGGAGACCAACTCATCCTGGCGCAGTTCATCTCGCCGGCGGGCCAGTGCCCCTGAAAAGGTGAAAATGTCAAAAACAATTTAGCTACGAATCTTCGGCGAGAGACTCAACATAAGCAAAGATCCGCGAGATATTGGCGGGGGAATGGCTCGGCTGGCCCTGCGGTTGCTATTTGGTCGCTATCCCGCTGGCGCAGGCTGCGGATCTCTGGATTCGCCTCCGAGATCTTCGGCTGGCCGCTATCCCGCTGGCGCGGGATCTTCGGCTACGCCTCGATCTGTGCGCGGGTTCACAAAGGCTTGACGGTAGATTCGGGCAGGGCGATACTATCGCCGGATTCCGGCATGACCGTGATGCTGCCGATCAGGCAGGCACGGCGGTCAGGTAGGGTCGTCGCGGACGGCGGCGGATCTACAGAGGGTCTTCTCGCCTTGCCCAGTTGGGTGAGGGGGTAATGGGGGGTGGATTCACTTGAGCCGAAGGTCCATCGCCACCCAGATTCTGTTCCTCGGCCTGCTGGGCGGGCTGGCATTTCTTTTCTCGGGCTGCGAGGTCTTTTCCAGCCCTCAAAACACCTTTGCTCCGGCCGGTGAAGTCGCGGAGGACCAGAAGCGCTGGTTCCTGCTGGCGATGTGGCCGGCCCTGGCGGTGTTCGTCTTCGTGCAGCTTGGCTGCCTCTTTATCGTGCTGAAGTTCCGGAAGCGGAAGGGGCACGAGGCTCTCCCGAAGCAGGTTCACGGCAACAATGTGCTCGAAATCGGCTGGTCGATCGCGCCGGCGGTGATCATGTTCGCCTTCATTCCGGTGGTGATCATGGGCGTCGTGAAGCTGGGGGATACGCCGAAGGACGCCATTACGATGGACGTGTACGGCGTGCAGTGGGCGTGGAACTTCGGCTATCCCGCGGCTGACGGAAGCACGGTCGAGGGGCCGTTCGGCGACCCGCTGGTCGTCCCGGTGGGGCAGACGGTCGAGCTGCGGCTGCACAGCGACAACGTGATTCACAGTTTCTGGGTGCCAAAGCTGGCGGGTAAGACGGACGTGATTCCGGGACGGACGAACTATATGTGGTTCGAGGCCGCCCGCGAGGGGACGTTCGAGGGCCAATGCGCGGAGTTCTGCGGCATCAGCCACGGGGCGATGCGGCTGCAGGTGATGGCGGTGTCGCGCGAGAAGTACGACCTGTACGTGGGCACCTGCCTGGATGATTCGACGGCGGCGGGATGTGAAGAGTTCGCGCCGGCAGCGGCCGTATCGTCGGAGAAGAACTAACCATGGCTGCAACGATGGCGCCGAAGCAGACGACGTTCGGGCAGGCGATGAAGGATGCGCGGTCGTCGGCGGGGACGTACCGGGGCATCTGGAGCTGGCTGGCGACGGTGGACCACAAGCGCATCGGGGTGATGTACGGCATCACGTCGTTCCTGTTCTTCATCGTCGGTGGCATCGAGGCGCTGTTACTCCGCGTGCAGCTCGCCCAGCCGGAGCAGGACTTCCTAAACCCGGACCAGTACAACCGCATCTTCACGATGCACGGCACAACGATGGTCTTTCTCGTCGTGATGCCGATGTCGGCGGCGTTCTTCAACTTGCTGGTCCCGCTGATGATCGGGGCGCGCGACGTCGCGTTCCCGCGGATGAACGCCTTCAGCTTCTGGCTGTTCCTGGCTGGCGGTATCTTCCTCAATCTCAGCTTTTTCACAGGCGAAAACTTTCTCCAGGGCAAACTGGGCGCGCCGGACGGTGGGTGGTTCGGGTACGCGCCGCTGACGCTGAAGCAGTACTCGAGTGACCACGGCGTGGACTACTGGATATTAGGACTGCAGATCCTCGGTATCGCCTCGCTCGCCGGTGGCTTCAACTTCATCGTGACGATCCTGAACATGCGTGCGCCGGGCATGAGCCTGTTCCGCATGCCGGTATTCGTCTGGATGACGCTGGTAACGTCCTTCCTGATTATCTTCGCGATGCCGGTGATCACGGTGGCGCTGTTCGAGCTTTCGTTCGACCGGCTGTTTGGCGCGAACTTCTTCAATGCGCAAGCGGGTGGGACGCCGCTGCTGTGGCAGCATATGTTCTGGCTCTTCGGCCATCCCGAGGTATACATCCTGATTCTGCCGGCGATGGGCATCGTCTCGGAGATTCTGCCGGTGTTCAGCCGCAAACCGCTGTTTGGGTACCCGTTCGTGGTGTTTAGCGGCGTGGCGATCGGGTTCATGTCGTGGGGGGTGTGGGCGCACCACATGTACACGACGGGGCTGGGGTCGGTGGCGAACAGCGCCTTCGGCATCGCGACGATCATGATCGCGGTGCCGACGGGCATCAAGATTTTCAACTGGATGGCGACGATGTGGGGCGGGACGCTGGTCCTGAAGACGCCGTTCTACTTCGCGGTCGGCTTCATCGCGATGTTCACGATCGGCGGACTGACGGGTGTGACGCACTCGATCGTGCCGTCGGACTATCAGCAGCAGGACACCTACTACATCGTCGCGCACTTCCACCAGGTGCTGTTTGGTGGCGCGCTCTTCGCGTTGTTCGGCGGCATCTACTATTGGTTTCCCAAGTTCACCGGCAAGTTCATGGATGAGACGCTGGGCATGATCAACTTCTGGCTGCTGTTCATCGGGTTCAACCTGACGTTCCAGCCGATGATGGTGGCCGGGCTGATGGGCATGCCCCGCCGAATCCAGACGTACCCCGAGGGCTACGGCTGGGACTTGTGGAACATGCTTGCGACCATCGGCGCCTTCACGATCGCGCTGGGGGTGCTGGTGTTCATCATCAACTTCATCCGCAGTGTGCGGAACGGAGAGCCGAGCGGCGACGACCCGTGGGATGGACGCACGCTGGAGTGGACGCTTCCGTCTCCCCCGCCGCCCTACAACTTCAAGGAGATCCCGCAGGTTCACTCGCTGGACGACTTCTGGCACCGCAAGTATGCCGAGGACGCGGAAGGCAAGCCGATCCCCGTGCCGGCTGGCGCTTCGGACAGCGCCTCGCACGGCGAGGCCGAGCAAGACGACGGCCACGGCATTCACCTGCCATCGCCATCGATCATGCCGTTCATCGCCGCGCTCGGGTTTCCGATTCTGGCGCTGGGGATGGTCTACATCGCAGACTTGTGGATGCGGCCGCTCATCGCGGTAGGAGCGGCGACCATCGTAGTGGGGATCTATGGCTGGGCGCTGGAGCCGGCGACAGAGGATGCGTAGCGAGAGCAAAGGGCAAACGGCGGCGGGACCGAGACTGAATACTGACGACTGATCACTGAGGACTTTCATGGCACACGCACTTCCGTCGGGCGGACACGGCGGACATCTGGAGACGAATACCGGGCTCGACAACCGGAAGCTGCTGATGTGGCTCTTCCTGGGGTCGGAGTGCTTGTTCTTTGGCGGGTTCATCGCGGCGTACCTGCTGTACCGCGACCGGAGCGTCGTCGGGCCGTACCCGAAGGATCTGTACGACATCCCCTTCACCTCGATCAGCTCGTTCATTCTGCTGATGAGCAGTCTCAGCATGGTGCTGGCGCTCTCGGCGCTGCGGCGAGGCAACATCCGCAACATGCGGATCTGGCTGGTGTGCACGGCCCTGCTGGGCACGCTGTTCATTGGCGGGCAGGCGTTCGAGTTCACAGAGTTCTACCGGGAGGGCCTGTCCCTTAACACGAACCTATTCGGGACGACGTTCTTCGTGCTCACGGGCTTCCACGGCGCGCACGTGACGGTCGGGGTGTTGATTCTGCTGTCGATGACGGCGGCGTCGTTCAAAGGCAGGGTCACGCCCGAAGACACGGTGCCCCTGGAGATCGCGGGGTTGTACTGGCACTTTGTGGACATCGTGTGGATTATCATCTTCACGTTGATCTATCTGGTCGAGCCCGCATAGGGTGGCGAAGGGGTCGGGATGAAGGAGTTCTTCGAGAATCCAGAGCTGCTGTTTGGATCACCGTTCCTGGTGCTGGGAGCCGCGGGCATGGTCGTGGCATTGGGGGCGTTGGTGATGTGCTGGATCAATCCGAATCCGTCGAGATAAAGACGATAGAGGTTGCCATCAACGATAGAGTGTTGAGGTAGAAGGTCGATGAAGAACTTTTTCGAGAACCCGGAGTTGCTGTTTGGGGTGCCGTTCCTGCTGTTGGGGCTGCTGGGGATGGCGATCGCACTGGGGGCGCTGGCGCAGCCGGAGCGGGCGCCGGGGCAGGTGGTCGCGCACCGCGGACACCCGGACGACGCTGAATACATCAAGATCGGGATCATCCTGGCGGTGATTACGGCGATCGAAGTGGCGCTGTTTTACATCGATCTGGACCGGAGGCTGCTGATTCCGGTGCTGATGGTGCTCTCGGGTGCCAAGTTCATCATCGTGGTGTCTTTTTTCATGCACTTGAAGTTCGATAGCAAGTTGTTCACCACGGCTTTCGTGACAGGCGTCCTCCTCGCTACGGCTATCTTCGCGGTAGCCCTAGCCACGCTCGGCGGCAGCCTCGTTTAGGGGGGGCAACGAGCAAAGGGCGAAGGGCAAACTGCGGTCGCTGAGTCTTGCTAGAATACGGTCGAGATGCCGCGGGCCACGAATACTGTCGGCGTGAGACCTGGGGATCATGCTCGCACCACTTCTTCACACAGCTTCGGGGCCGTACCAGTTTTCCTGGCACCTGCATCCTGATGTCGTGCTGCTGTCGATCTTTCTGCTGGTGGGCTACTTCTACGCAATCACGCAGCTTCGGGATCTGGTGTCGGATGCCGGGCGGGTTAAACGGAGCCAGATCATCCTGTACTGCTCCGGCGTGGCGACGCTCTACCTGGTCGGGGGGACGCCGGTACACGACATCAGCGAGCAGTACCTGCTGACGGCGCACATGTTCCAGCACACGGTGTTCATCATGATCTCGGCGCCGCTGATCCTGGCGGGGATACCGGCCTGGATGTGGCAGGCACTGCTGCGGCAGCCGGGGATGCTGCGGACGGGCAAGGTGTTGACGCACCCGGTGGTGGGGTTCGGCATCTTCAACGCGTTACAGGTCGTGACGCACCTGCCGGAGGTGATGAACTTCACCCTGAACACGCACTGGTTCCACCTGTTCGTACACATCGGGCTGGTGGCGTCGGCGATGCTGATGTGGTGGCCCGTGTTGAGCACAGTGCCGGAACTGCCGCGGCTGACGCCGCCGCTGCGGATGGCATACCTGTTCGCGCAGTCGCTGATCCCGATGGTGGTGGCGGCCTTCGTGACGTTTGCCGATGGCGCGGTCTACAGCTTCTACGCGGCGGCGCCGCGGTTGTGGGGCCTTTCGGCTGTGGAGGATCAGCAGATCGCCGGGGGGATCATGAAGCTGATGGGGAGCATGATTCTCTGGAGCTTCATGACGGTGATCTTCTTCCAGTGGTTCTACCAGGAAGAGCGGGAGTCGGTCGGGCCTGCCTGGTCGGAGGTCGAGGATGAGCTGGCGGCGCTGGGGTTGACGGGCGGGGCGCGACGGTAAGGGCGGCGTCGTCGAACGCGGTTCACGATCCACGAAGAGCACGAAGGGCACGAAGACCTTTTGGTTGGCCGGGCGAGCGGTCGCTGTGGGGAGGATTCATGACGACCGTGACTGGTGCGGCGGCGATTTGTTTGCTCGGCATCTTCGTGCTGGCTTTGCCAGCGGCCACGGGGGCGGCGCAGTTGGGCGACCTGGCGGCGCCTTCCGGGCTCACGCAACTGGGGCCGGTGCTGTCGTGGATCGACAACTCGACGGGTGAGGATGGCTTCCGGATCGAGGTCAGGCTCTCGTCGCCAGCGGGACTGCCTGAGAAGAACTTTAGCTACGAGGTTGGCGCCGATGTGACGAGCTTCACACTCCCTCCGGAGGCGAACTTGTCGTGTGAGTACAACGCTATCAGCACCGCCGTGTCCGCGTTTCGCGGTGGCGAGACATCTCAGCGGGTGCAGCGCGGGATTGTGGGTGAGTGTGAGCGGGCTGTCGGGCTTCCGGATACGGGGTTGGGGGCGGGGCCATCGGGGCAGAGCGGAGAGATCGAGTGGTGGATGGTCGTTACGTCGGTGGTACTTCTCACGGTTGGTGTGGGAGCGATTGCGCGGGGGCGAGTTCGGTTGCGATAAGAGGGGCATCGCCGCTACGTCGGGGAGACTGGTTGACCGCACGCAGGGCGAACAGGAACACAGCCACGGCGACCGCGTACAGGACGACGCCCGCGCCGACCTGCGTGGTGGTGACCGGACGCTCGTTCGACTGATAGAAGCCGGTGCTTTTCGCGGCGCTTTCTTCACCGGCATCGACGTGGATGGGGAGCCAGGCTTCGAGCTGGTGATCGGTCCAATTGGCTTCGACGTAGACGAACCAGAGCCCGCGATCGGGGAGGGCGATGGTGCCGGTGAGGGTGCAGGCGTCGGCGGGGCGCAGGCCTGAGCGGATCGTCTCGCCGGCGCGACGGGCGACGAGACCCACAGGTTCGACGGCACCACAGGCGTAGGGTTCGAGGATCGTGGCCGCGATGGCAACCGCATGCTTGTTGATCGTCGCCACCAGACCTACATCGAGCAGCTCGGCACCCTGACCGGGATCGTGCGCGACGGCTCGTTCGGGCGCGGTGAACAGGGCAACGGCGAAGAGCGCGCTCGTCGCGGCCGAGAGCAGGGCGATCTTTGGGCGATGCAGGAGCCCGGCGAGCAAGGCGGCGCCGGCGATGGCGGCCGCGGCGCCGATTGTGGCGTCCTGGGCGGTCAGGTCGAATCCCGCGGGATGAAGGCGAAGGTAGGGGACCTGGATGGCGACGAAGGTGAGGCCGCTGAGGGCAGCAGCGAGCGGGCGGGGAAGGCCGAACTTCCGTGCAAGGCTGAACAGGATCGCGCTGGGGAGCACGATCGGGACGACGCCGGCGGGGAAGCCGACGGGCACGAGCACGACGGCGATGGCGCCACGGAGGCCTTCGAAGATGACGGCGGCGTGCGTCGCGGACCACACTCTCGTGCGCGTGGTGTCGACGAGGTAGAGCCAGAGCATGAGAGCGCTGACGGAGACCGGCAGGTACCAGAGGAGAGCGAACTGTGGCACCTCGGTCTCGTACTCAAGCACGACGTTCCAAAGAGAGCCCAGGACGAGCGCGCCCGCCGCCGCTTGTAAAAGCGCGCCCCGTCCGGGCCGAGAGGCCTCCATGAGCACGGCGATGCCGATGGACACGGTGCCGACGATACCGAGCATGTGCGGTGGGCTCCAGAAGACGGAATCGCGGCCGAAGCTGCGGTGCCAGACGTCGTCGATGGGGGCGGAGGCGAGGGTGATGGCGACGCCGATGATGGCCATGGAGAGGGCGGGGCTATCGAGGATGGCGCGGAGTCCGCGAGTGGTGCGGGCGGAGGTCGCGATCCAGGCCGACATCAGGACGCCGATGGCGGAGATGCTGGCGTAGAGGAGGATGTGGGGAGGGATGAAGAAGCTGTCGCGGCCGCGGACGGTGTGCCAGCCGTCATCCCAGAAGGTGGCGAGAAGGGCCGAGGCTCCGGCAAGACAGACGAGCCAGAGGACAGTCGTTGGGCAAGCGGCCGGTTCATGTCGTGGCACTTTCCATCGTGCTGGAGAGGTTGGGTGACGGTCGAGTGGGCCGGGTTCAGCTTGACGGCTGGTATCGCTGCCGGGATTGAGGGTCATTGCAGTCTCCGATACGGGACATCATTGTCTCAATACGGTAGCGGTAGTGTACGGGATGTGTCAACATGGGTGATGGCCAGAGTCGCACCAGAGCTTGTGGAGGCGGCGAGGCGCGTGGTCGCCGCGCACGGGTGGGATGGGCTCTCGATGGAGCGGCTGGCGGCTGAGGCGGGGGTAGCACGAGCGACCTTGCACCGGAGGAAGGCGACGCCCGCGCTCGTACGGCAGGCGCTGGCAGAGCGTGCGGTCGAGGTGTACCGCACAGCGATCTGGCCGGCGCTGACGGGAGCGGGTTCGGGGCGGGAGCGGTTGACGCAGCTTTTGCTGGCGATGATGGAGGCATCGGACGCGGATCTGGCGGTGCTGGCGGGGCTGCAATCGATCGAGGCGAGCCCGTTTCACGAGCAAGGCGACGGCGAGATGTTGGCGGAGGCTCCGTTCACGGATCCGATCGCGCGGCTGCTGCGGGATGGGGAGTCGGACGGAACGCTGCTGCCGTGCGATCAGGAGGAGACGGCGACGGTGATCTTCAACGCCGTCGGATGGACCTACGTGCATCTGCGCCTGTCGCATCGGTGGAAGAAGGGACGGGCACAGAAGGCGGTGCTGCGTCTGGTGATGGAGGGACTTTCGGCGCACTGAGGGGGTTGAGAAACTCAATACAGGTCAGTGATGCGAGATTCACGGCAATCTCGCATCACTGCGCTTCACACAATGAGGTGATCTCTTTGAAGCAGCACCGCGCGGGCTGAAAAGCCCGCGCTACGTGGCAGGCCGGGGTTTTTCAGCATCCTGCTAAAGCTCTGCTGCTACTGGCAGCCGTAGGTGTGCAACGATCGTCGTGCGGGGCGAGGCGGCAACCTGCGAATCTGTGACCGCACTGTCGCTCGGTGGATGGAGAGACAGCGGCTACTGGACGGTGAGGGTGCCCTGCATTTCGGCGATGTGGAAGTCGCAGCGGTATTCGTAGGTACCGGGGGCGAGGTTCACGGTGTTGGTGCCACTCTGGCCGCCGCGGATGTTCGCGGGGTCGGAGCAGCCGGGAGCGCCCTTCTTGCAGATAGCGGTATCGCCGGCCTCGAAGGCGCCGGTGGTGGCAATGTGCAGGTTGTGGAGGGCAGCGCCCAGGTTGTGCACCTGGATGACAACATCGGCGCCGCTGGGGATGGTGAGGGTGGTTTGCACGAAGCTGTTGTCTTTCATTTCGATGACTGGAGCTCCCGGCAGGCCTGATGTGGGCTGGACGACGGGTGTCTCGCCGCCTTCGCCGCCGCTGTGGACTTCCTTGTTGTTCTCGTCGTATACGCCGGCCACGGTGCCACCGATGCCGAGCGCGGCGGCGCCGACGACGGCGACGCCCAGCCATTGCCAGCGGGGAACAGAGGGCGTTGAGGCGAAGTAGAAGGACAGGCCCATGATCAGGAGGGCGACGATGACCGCCATAATCGAGGCGCCGGCGGCGGGAAGCGACAGGTAGATTCGGCTAAGGCCGTAGACGGCGACGAGGGCGAAGGCGAGGACGCCCAGCGGGACGAAGAGGGCCAGGGCGAGGCGGTCGTACATCTTGGTCGGAGCTTCGCCGGGTTCGCTTCCGGTGAGCGATTCCAGACGGTGGGTCTGGAGGCTGCCGGGGACGAGGATGTCCTGGCAGCCTTCGACGATGGAGAAGGCGTTTTCGCGGGCGGTCGAGTAGTCGACCATGGTGTTGTTGTTGGACCAGCGGGTCTCGACGACGAGCTGGACATTGCCCTCAGGATGGGCGGTACGGCTGACGCGCATGCCCTGGAAGCCGCGCATGGTTGAGGCGATGGCCCGGTGCGATTCGAGGGCCCGGATGAGGGGCTCGGCCTCGCCAGCCTTGTTCGCCGCAATCTGGGCGAGGACGGTGTGTATGTACTCCATGATCACCTGCCGCTGCATCTATGGGCGGCCGATACCGGTCGCCACGGGCCCTCCAACATTCGGCCTATAGTAGCGAATGCGGCGTTAGATGGTAGGGGCGGGGATTGTCGGCCGAAAACACAGAAGACACCGAGTAGGGGGGTATCCGCTGCGGACTTGAAGCCCGGGCCTTCGGCAGATGGCGCCGTTGTACCGAGGCGGGGCTCGCATGACGCTGAAATGTCCGCACAAGCGGTGTGAATCGAAAACGGTGCGGAGCTAAAGCTCCGCCGCTACTGGTGGGCGCGAGCGCGATTGCCTGTCTACTTCACGACGGGTTGGCGGAAGTGGAACGGATGTTGGTGGAAGAGATACGTGAGATCGCGGATTGGACGCAGTCGGGCGCAGCAGGCTGCGCCCCTACGGGGTTGTGGTCCGCAGCAGGGGTTGGAGGGCGGACGCTACTTCGTCGAGAGCGATGATGCCTTCGAACTTGGCGGCGATGCGGCCATCCCGGTCGACGACGAAGACCCAGGGCTCGCTCTGGAGCCGCCACTCGAGGACGGCGGGGACGGGGTTCTGGACGTTGGTCTGGCGGACGTCGCGCAGTAGATACGGTTCGATGTGGATGAAGACGGCGTCGTCGCCGTACTGCTGGAAGAGCGGGTCGATGACGAGATCGAGGACGGGACCGCAGGCGCGGGTGCGGCAGAAGGCAGGGGTGGCGAAGGTGATGACGATGGGCTTGCCGGTTTGCAGGGCGTCGGCGACGGTGGTGGTGTGGAGGGCCTCGCGGAACGGGAAGGAGGAGTCGATCTCGGCGATGGGCTCGGTGGCCGTCGTCGCCTGCACGGAAGGCGGCGCGAGATCGCCGATGCCTGGTTCGAGGGACTCGTCGCGGACGTTGAAGCGGTACGGGATGACGGTGGTATCGCCGTTGCGGATGATGGTGATCTCGGCGCCCCAGTCGCCGGGTTCGTCGAAGGTCGCGTGAGTGATGTACGCGCCGCCAGTGCCGGTGCTGGTGCGTTCGAAGTCGTTGTTTTCGTCGATGAAGTTGAGCTCGGCGGAGATGAGGCGGGCTTCGGACCTGCTGGCGAAGACGGGCTTGTCGCCGTTGAGGTTGTAGTAGGCGACGGTGAGGGCGGCGTCGAGCAGGATGTTGTCGTCGGCGTCGATGAGCTGCATGATGACGCGGTTTTCGCCAACGGCGAGGGAGTCGTTGATGATGCCGGGGAAAAGGTCGCCCTCGCCGAGGGAGACGCTGGTGGGGAATGCGGGGATGCCGTCGTCGCTGCTGGCGCAGGCGGTGAGCGCGATGGCGGTGACGAGGAAGAAGAGGATTCGGGGGAGATGCATCGCTGATCGCAGGATAGCAGGGGAGAGCAACCGGCAAAGGGCAAAGGTCAAGGGCGTAGACATGCAACAGCCCCACTCGGCCGAATGGGGCTGTTGCACATCAGGAGGACAGGCCGCCAGGGAAGAACTAACTCACGTTGTGCAGGAAATAGGTACTGCAGGCCTCATCGATCTGCCTGGTGGTGAGGGCGGGAGCGTGGCCGTCGTAAAGGGCGGCATCGCAGATGGCTTCGACAAGATCGCGGGGGTGACAGCCGCGCAGGTCGCGGTCGTGGCCGTACCATGCTTTGAGAAGGTGGTTGACAGCGGCTTCGTCGAACGACACGCCCCGGCCGTCGCATTCCTGGCGGAAGATGTTGCGGAACTCGTCCGGCGAGGGGTTGGGTATTTCGATCTTGTAGCGGATGCGGCGAAGGAAGGCGTCGTCGGCGAGGTCGGACGGGACGAGGTTGGTGGAGAACAGAACCATCACGTCGAAGGGCGTCTCGACCATCTGGCCGGTGTGCAGGGTGAGGTGGTCGGTGTCGCCTTCGAGGGCACCGATCCAGCGGTTCAGCAGTTCGGCGGCGGGCATGCTCTGGCGGCCGAAGTCGTCGATGATGAGGGTGCCGCCGTTGGCCTTGAGCTGGAGAGGGGCTTCGTAGAGGCGGGTGCGTTCGTCCCACTGGAGCTCGATGCTGCTGCGGGTGAGCTCGGCGCCGGCCCAGATAACGGGGCGTTCGACGGCGACCCAGCGGCGGTCGCTGCGGGGGCCGGATAGCACGGTGCCGTCCTCGAAGGAACGACGGTTGTGAGCGACGACGTGCTTCGACGGGTCAAAGAGGCGGACGATCTGGCCGAACATCTCGATCGCGTAGGGGATGTAGATCGTGCCGGGGGCGGCGACGCCGAGGGCCTTGACGGCGGACGTCTTACCGTTGCCGCTGTTGCCGTAGAGGAGGGTGGAGCGGCTGGAGGAGGCGGCGCGGCCGAGGCGGTCGAGCGTGTCGTCGGCGAGGACGAGGCCGCCGAGGGCGTCCTGCACTTCGCTGCGCGTGAGGGTGGTGGCGCGGACGGTCTGGTCGGCGGTTTGGCGCACGTAGTCCGCGAGCGCGACAGGTGCGGGGCCGACATATCCGCTGCGGGCTAACGCCTCATTGGCCCGGGCGACGCCCTTTTGAGTGAGGGCGTACTCATAGTGAGAGGGGCCGATACCCCCTTCGGAGCCAAGGATGTGCGCCAGGTCGTCCTTGGTGATCGCGTGCAGGATCTCCTGCATCGCGGTACCGGCGACTTTGAGGGCGTCGGAGAGTTCCGCCTGGGTCATGCGGCCGCCGTAGAACAGCGTCTTGAGGGCGAGGTCCACTAGCAGGGCGCGGTCGAGACCGAGGTCGTGCGCGAAGGAAGGCTCAGCGAGCTCCGGATTCGCATGGCGGCGGTCGGGTGTGCTGACGTTCATGAGGTCCTCCGGTCTCGGCTGCCTGTCGGCATCTGTAGCTCTGTCAAGAACCAGAACGCCGGGTGTCAGGGAGCGTTACGACGCGGCCGAAGCGAATCTACGGATCCACGGCGGACACAGCATGCACAGAGGGCGGTCAAAGCGGGGATTGCAGCCGGGTGGGGAGTTAGTGTAGAAGGTACACTAAGTCGGGAGGCTGTATGAGGACGCTGCGAGTCGGGCTGGCGCAGATCAACACGACGATCGGGGATCTGGACGGGAACGCCGCCAAGATCGTCGATTGGGTCGGGCGCGCGCGGGATCTGGGCGTGGATATCGTGGCGTTTCCGGAGCTGGCGATCACGGGGTATCCGCCGGAGGATCTGGTGCTGCGGCGGTCGTTCGTGGAGGACAATATCGCCGTGCTGGAGCGGGTGGTGGTACCGGCGACGAAGGGGATCGCGGCGGTGGTGGGGTTCATCGACCTGGATGAGGATGTGTACAACGCGGCGGCGGTGATCTGCGACGGTAAGATCGTCGGGCGTTACCACAAGCAGTTTCTGCCCAACTACGGAGTGTTCGACGAGGCGCGTTACTTTCGCCGGGGGACGGAGTCGCCGGTGTACACGATTGCGGGCGTGGATGTCGGCGTGAATGTGTGCGAGGACATCTGGTATCCGGAGGGGCCGGTGCGGGATCAGGCGCTGGCGGGCGCGGAAGTGATCGTGAACATCAACGGGTCGCCGTACCATCGCGGCAAGGGGGCGTACCGGGAGAACATGATCTCGACGCGGGCGAGCGACAACCAGGTGGCGATCTGCTACGTGAACATGGTGGGGGGGCAGGATGAGCTGGTGTTCGACGGGCACAGCGTGATCTTCGACGAGCGGGGGGATCTGGTGGCGCGAGGTTCGCAGTTCCGGGAGGAGCTGCTGGTGCACGACATCGATGTGGACAGCGTGATGCAGACGCGGCTGCACGATCCGCGATCACGGCGCGAACGCGACCAGGCGGAGGCGAGTGCACGTTCGCCGCGGGTTAGCGTGTCGCAGCAGCCGTTCGTCGAGGATAAGCCGGTGGTGTCGGTGCGGATGGTGACGCCGCTGGACGACGTGGCGGAGGTGTGGGAGGCGCTCGTGCTGGGGACGGGCGACTACGTGCGGAAGACGGGGTTCGAGACGGTGACGATCGCGCTGTCGGGCGGGATCGACTCCTCGTTGGTGGCGGCGGTGGCGGTGGCGGCGCTGGGGGCGGAGCATGTGGTGGGCGTTTCGATGCCGTCGCGCTTCTCTTCGGAGGGCAGCAAGACGGATGCGGCGGCGTTGGCGGAGAATCTTGGCATCAAGTTCATGACCATTCCGATCGAGGGGGCGTTCGCGGCGTCGTTGGAGATGCTGGGGGAGGCCTTCAAGGACACGGAGTTTGGGGTGGCGGAGGAGAATCTGCAGGCGCGGATTCGCGGCAACATCCTGATGTCGCTGTCGAACAAGTTCGGGTGGATCGCGCTGACGACGGGGAACAAGAGCGAGCTGGCGACGGGGTACTGCACGCTGTACGGCGACATGGCGGGCGGGTATGCGGTGATCAAGGACGTGCCGAAGACGCTGGTGTACGACCTGTGCCGGTATCAGAATCGGATCGCCGGGCGGGAGATCATCCCGGAGGCGGTGCTGACGAAGCCGCCGAGCGCGGAGCTGCGGCCGGATCAGCTCGACATCGACTCGCTGCCGCCGTACGAGGTGCTGGATCCGATCCTGGAGGCATACGTCGAGGACGACCGGACGCTGGATGAGATCGTGGCGATGGGGTACGAGCCCGCGACGGTGGAACGGATCGCGCGAATGGTGGATCGGAACGAGTACAAGCGTCGGCAGGCGCCGCCGGGGGTGAAGATCACGCCGCGGGCGTTCGGGCGGGACCGGCGGTTGCCGATCGCGCACCGGTACCGGCCGCGGTAGGGGTGATCCACGAAGAGCGCCAAGAGCACGAAGTCTTGAGGATCGCGGTGAGCGAGGGTTGATCGCTACGGATAGACACACACGCGGCCACTACTTCCCGGTGCCATGCACTCAGCAGCATATACACGCTCTATCCAAGTACGAACAAGAGCGGCCTGTTCTTCGCGCCCAGGGGCGTCCCGGTCGTACCAGCGGAGTTGGATCGTGGCAGCGCGTTGTCCGACCATGAAGAAGGCCTCTGTTTGGATGAGCTTCGTACCTGACGATTCGGAGGAAGACGGCTGCGCTGAAGACTCAACAACCGGCACTAATATCGCGCGGCCTTCGGTCTGAACGGCTATCGAATCTACGACGTTGAAAGGGCCACACCTGGGTAGCGCGGCGAAGAAAATCGAAACAGAAGGAAGCTCGTCGAGGTCGGGCACGAGTTCGATGCCAGCTCCCTCAGCCACGGGACTCGGCTGTGGCGATCGGTCAGCGGCGAAGCCGAGGGAGACAATTCCAGAACTGACGGTGCTGTACTCGGGCGGCACCTCATCCGGAAAGGGCAACCACGACCCGAATTGCCCGATGGCTTGCGTCACGGCTTCGTCATACGTGCCGCGGGAATCGACTATGTGTGGCGAAACGGTATCCGCACAAGAATCGACGCTCGGGTAGTATCGAGGACTGTTGTCGCAGGGATCCTGGTCGATCCCGTTAGCGTCAGCCAGTGCGAGCAGATCGACGCAGACTGAGTCGAATTCCTGCTGGGCGCTCTCGATCTCTTCGAACGCCTCAAGAGCCCAGTCCGGCGGGGTTCGGGCATCGTCGCTGAACTCCCCAGCTGCGAAGGCAGTTGCGGCAGCGTCGAAAGAACTAGAGTATGCCAGGCCAGCTTCGACTAGTTTGCGATGCACTTCTTGCGCGGCTGGCGGGGCGGCTATCTGTCCGAAATCGCCTACCGCGTCTAGGATGAGTCGAGCAAAATCTAGATTCTCGGCGTTGATGCGGTCTATCGAGAAATTCTCGTTGAATGCCTTCGCAACCTGGTCAAAGTACGCCTCCAAGTCCGCTTGACTGGTTGTAGGCTGCGCACTTGGCGACGTAGCGTCATCGGAGCAGCTCACGCCGAGCATCGCCACTCCGATTAGCATGGACACGAGAAACCTGTTCCACATATGAATCTCCTGCGAGAATGTGACATCTATGGACGGGGTTTGCAATGTTGAGAGCGGGTAACAGTGGTGATACGTGGGGTGATCTTTGACTACGGCGGGGTGATCTGGGACATGCGGTGGGATGTGGCGCGGTCGCTTTTCGTCGAGCATGGGCTGGAGGAGCGGGCGGTGGTGGAGGCGATGTACCGGAACGACCTCTGGCAACCGCTCGAGGTTGGCGTGGGTGAGCGGAGTGTGTGGCTGGCGGAGGCGCAATCGGCGCTGGACCGGATGGGCGGGAAGGCGATGCCGCCGCTGCACCTGCACTGGCAGGAGAAGCAGCACTTGATCGCGCCGAATATCGAACTGATCCGGCGGCTGCGGCCGTCGTACAAGACGCAGGTACTGAGCAACGCCGACAATACGTTGCGGGACAAGCTGAAGGCGATCGAGGTGCACGACCTGTTCGACGATATCGTCGTGTCGGGCGAAGTGCGGGTGGCGAAGCCAGAGCGGCGGATCTATTTGTTGGCGGCGGAGCGCATCGGGTTCGAGCCGGCGGAGTGTGTGTTTGTCGATGATCTGGAGACGAATGTGACGGCGGCGCGGGAGGCGGGGATGGTGGGGGTGCAGTTTCGGGTTGACCTGGGGCATGATCTGGCGGCGATGCTGGCGGATGTTGGGGTGGTGGTTTAGGCGTGGGGTTATCCACGAAGAGCGCGAAGAGCACGAAGCGTTTGGAGGGATTGCAGTGGGCGCCCGTCGTGGAGCACGAGCCGGGTACACAGGTGGGGATGGGCAACGGCGTGATCCACGAAGAGCACGAAGCCACGGAGGGATTCCAGTGAGCGAGGTGTTGTGGATAAGGAGGCGGCTTGCGTGGGCGGAGAGGGCGCGGCAAGCGGCGCCCCTACGTGTACGTCCTTTCGTCAGCTTCGAACCTTGGTGGGATGTTCGGGATGTTGACCTTAGTCGCCGATCGAAGATAATCCGCCATAACCATGTGCACCGCATGCTGAGGAGACGGGACGATGGCTGACTGGCAGGAGATCTATAGGCAGCGGCTGACGACGCCTCAAGAGGCGATGAAGGCGGTGAAGGATGGGGACACCGTGATGGTGCCGATCTTTCCACCGGTGACGCTGGTGCTGGGGTTGGCGGCGCGCCGGAACGAGCTGAAGAACGTGATGATCCGGCTGTTGGCGCCGGCGATGGATCCGGGATGGCTGCGGATGCCGGACGAGACGGTGTTCAAGGTTGAGTTCGAGCTGTTTATCGGCGACTTCGCGCGCTTCGTGATGGACGAGCGTCGGGGGACGTACCTGCCGAATATGTTCTCGCTGGGGATGAAGGCGTACGACAGCGGACGGCACGACGACGTAAAGGTGCCCGACGTACTCATTTGCACGGTGTCGAAGCCGGACAACGGCGGCTTTGTACACTTCGGCATGCATCATTGGGTGCAGCGCGGGTACGCCAAGCGCTGCCCGATGGTCATCGCCCAGGTCGACGAGTCACTGGTGCCAGTGCATGGAGAGGTGCATATGCACGTCTCCGAGATCGATCAGTTCGTCGAGTACACTCCCCCGCCGCTGAACAAGGAAGAGTTCGACCAGATTGTCGCCACGGTGCAGGATCCGGTGAAGCGCGACCAGTGGCACGAGCTGGCGAAGGAGCTGCCGGATATCAAGATCCTCAGCTCGATCAAGGCAGTGCTGGCCGCGGTGGCGCCGAACGACGTGCGGGGGCTGCTGGGACTGGCGGTGCCTTCGCCGGAGGCCGAGAAGATCGCGGAGCACCTGAGCACGTTGATCCAGGACGGCGACACAATCCAGATCGGCGTGGGCGAGCCTTCGCGACAGATGGTCACGTGCGGGGCGTTCAAAGGGCGTAAGCACCTGGGGATTCATACCGAGTTGGGCTGGCCGGGGCTGGCGGAGATGTGGCGGGACGGGATCGTCGACGGGAGTCGCAAGGAGATTCACGCGGGGCACTCGATGGCGGCGGCCTGGACGGGCGTGAAGCCGACGGATGTCGAGATCATCGCCGACAATCCGCACTTTCAGCTGGCCGACCCGGAGTACGTGCTGCACCCGCGAACGCTCACGAAGTTCGACCGCTTCGTCTCGACGAACAACGCGATCACCGTGGATCTGCTGGGACAGATCAACGCCGAGTCAGTGTTTGGCGGCCGGATGATCAACGGCACCGGCGGGCAACCGGAGATGCACATGGGCGGGGTGATGTCGCCGCACGGGCGGGCGATCACGCTGCTGCCGTCGACGGCGATGGGCGGGGCCGTGTCGAAAGTGGTGGCGCAGATGGACGCCGGGTCGTACGTGACGATCCCGCGGTACTACGCGGATACGGTGATCACGGAGTACGGGATTGCGCGGCTGTGGGGGAAGAATCACCGCC
>CXWL01005969.1_pt1 | contig 24235 bp, 23 predicted proteins | sample 590931 | NCBI WGS metagenome assembly CXWL01 (sample SAMEA3498368, study PRJEB10139) | groundwater metagenome | biome: water well; material: biofilm material | place: Germany | collected 2015-04-27
TTGATTTGTTGTTGTCAATTGGAACAATGAAGTATATCAAACATTATATCTAAGCCTCACCCACCAGCATTCCCAACACCCGCCCTGTATCGCGAATATCGCTGCCATTGATCGCCATCTCCACCACTTGACGTTTGATACCAGGCACGTAGGCCTTATAGCGATAGTCAAGAAGGAATGTCCTGGTTGAACACCCCTCATTCCGGCATCGGTAACGTTGTGTCCCTTGCTCTGTGCGACCGGACTTTGTAATTTGGTTGCTGCCACACTCGAGGCAGACGATTTCTTGATAGCATGTCATGCAATTAATAATACAACAAACTACAAATTTAACCCATTACCCCTGTGCTGGGGCTAAAACCACACTTTTAATCGCACCCCTTTATGCACATTAGGCATCCAATTCAACAAGTAATTCGGATGCACTTGAGTGCCGAAATTTCATGTGCGATGAACACAAAATATTCTCAATATTCCACACGACACAGCAAGCCTTGAATAGGAAAATAGAACAAATTCATCCTGTTATTCTACACTTTAATTTTGTTCGGTTTAACTATACTTCGATATGGTTAAGCAAATTGGGATCAATCCAATCGAGTATGAATCCATTGATTTCTTGACCTTATTGATTTCGCAACGATACATAAAACGAGGAATTTTGATTATGTTCATACTACGCCTACTACCCCTGCCAGTGCGGATTTCCTGCACACTCCTTGTCGTCTTAATGCTCGTTCTCGCACCCGCGGCCCAGACGATTGCCAATACCTTGATCGTGAATAACGGAAGCGGCGGAGGGGTCTATTCCGCAGGCGCCACGGTTCCCATTTGGGCAAATCCCCAAGAAGACCCCAATCCGGAGAATACGACGAGAGAACCCCTCGATGCGGATCTCCCAATGCGGATATTCGATCGTTGGATAGGAGACACCGTTCAGGTAGCGGACGTCGAATCCCCACAGACTAGCATAACCATGTCCACAGGTGACATCGATATCACTGCACAGTACAAGGATGCGCCCCGGTGGCTTGATGTGACGACCTATTTCCCCAATCCCCACATCGGGGTGATCTTCATGTTTCACGGAGCGGGTGGGTGTGGTTATTGCTTCCTCGACCGGCCGGAGACCCGATTATTCATAGAAGAATCCACGGCGAAGGGATACGCAATTGTCGCGCTAGACAGCTACGACCGGCAGGCCAGGGTTTGGAACTTGGAAACGGCGCCTGCCGACAATCCGGATCTGCAGCGCGTAGCCGCCGTGCGCCAGAACCTGATCGCACGGGGCAACATGAACCCGACCGATCCGGTCTACCTGGTCGGTATCTCTTCGGGTGGATTCTTCGCATCCCTGTTCACACAGCCGATCCAGGATACCCTGCAATTCCCAGTCGCGGCAATGGCCCTGTACATCTCCCCAGGGAGCTACTCTTCTATAATGTCTGCCACCGTTCCCACAATCTTCGTCGCGGGGATAAATGATACGTTGATGGCCTACAATCTCATCCAGACCAGCTACGGCCAACTCCTGTCCTTGGACGTGGCGACTCAACTGATCAGCAGTACGCCGAGCCGCCTTTACCCCGAGCGCTTCTGGCGAATCAACGGCTTATCCGCTTTGGATTCTCGAGCTATCTACGACGCACTCGATAACGCGGGCTTTCTCGATGGAGAAGGCTACCTGCTCAACAACCCTAACGCGTCCGGTTGGCAGACCGCACTTCCCGCCGCGTATCTAACTTACACCGAATCCGTGGGGGAACAACTTCAGGTGGCTTTTGCCGAACATGCCTTCATGGGACACCTGAACAAGCCGGTACTCGATTTCCTCGCCAATCCCACCACCATCGTTAATATTGAGCCAAGTATCAGTGGATTCGCGCCGATGTCAGGCCAACCCGGTATGCAAGTAACGATTACTGGCAACAATTTCGTCGATGTACTTTCTGTAGCTTTCGGCGGCGTGGCGGCTCAGTTTGTAACCATTTCGGCAACGGAAATCTGGGCATACGTTCCAGCTCATCCCGTGAGCGGCCCGATAACGGTTACCAGTTCCGTCTCCTCCGCCATCAGCGCCACCAACTTCGTGATCGGCGCACCCACGATTACCTCCTTCACTCCCTCCACAGGCGGAAGCGGAACGGTGGTGACTGTCACCGGCGAGAATATGAACGACATCGAAGGAGTGGCCTTCAACGGCGTTGCAGCAATCTTCACTTGGTACGGGCCAAAGACGCTCACTGCTACGGTGCCGAGCGGCGCAACCACCGGACCAATCACAGTCAGCAATCCGTACGGCACGACCGTCAGCGCAACCGATATGATCCTGTTCCCCCCACCAGTGATTACGGCAATGACACCTACTCAGGGACAGATCGGTACCTTGGTTACCCTTACCGGATCGAATTTTACCCCCGCCACATCGGTGAAGTTTGCTGGTATCGTGGCCAATTTCACCGTAGTGTCTGACACCCAAATCACTGCCGTCGTACCCGCCGGAACCCCCGCGTTTAGTCGTGCCACAGTCGTTAGCCCCAGCGGCTACATGACATTCCCCACCTACTTTCGCGTTAAGTAAGTCGATTGCCACCACCGGCGCTGGATTTCGAAGTCCAGTGCCGGGCACTGGGGTGTGGCAGGAGGAAGCAGCAGCCACGATTATTGTACAGTTTCGCCAGCGCGCTACTGTTAAGCAGCATCAAAATTAAACATCCATTGTCGCCACGGACATCGGATCCTTTATGACCAATCCTCGCTATCGTGAACAGGCAGCAAGGTAAAGCCAGAAAACTGATTCTCGCCAGAAGATAGCAAATGAACTCGCAAAGTGAGAACATACTATTCCATTACATTACATTACATTACATTACATCAATATCACATCATATTGTTCTTGTGTATAGGACTCCTCAACCTGCAGGTTTATTGGCTTTGCTATAAAATCACCGAGCAGAGCCAGACTCTGAGATTCTTCATCAAGAAACAAATCAATGACTTGCTGTGACGCAAGAATACGAAACTCATTAGCCTCAAACTGCCTGGATTCTCGTAGTAATTCACGTAAAATCTCGTAACAAATTGTTTGTGCAGTTCTGATTTCTCCTCTCCCCTGACAGGCCGGGCAAGGTTCGCACAACACATGAGCAAGGCTTTCACGAGTACGCTTACGCGTCATTTCAACTAATCCAAGTGCACTAAGCCCGTTGACTTTTATGCGTGCACGATCTTTCAGTAAAGCTTTATTAAGCTCGGTTAATACAGCATTTTTATGTTCATCAGAGTCCATATCAATAAAGTCGATGATAATAATCCCACCGAGATTACGCAAACGAAGCTGCCTTGCAGTGACCTGAGCTGCTTCAAGATTTGTTTTAAAGATCGTGTCATCAAAATTTCGAACACCGACAAACCCACCCGTGTTTACATCCATCGTGGTCAGTGCTTCGGTCTGATCAATAACCAGATATCCACCTGATTTTAAATTGACTCGTTTGGCTAAAGATTTTTCAATTTCTTCTTCAACACTATACAGATCAAATAATGGGCGATCCCCAGTATATAACGTTATACGCTCAGCTATATAAGTCATGTAACTTTGAGAGAATTTCACAAGTCTTTGATAATTCTCACGTGAATCTACCAGAATACGTTCCGTATTTTCATTTATAAAATCACGCAATACTCGATGACTAAGATCCAGATCCTGATAGAGTAAAACAGGCGCTGCAATGATCACGGATTTCTTCTGTATGTCATGCCATAGCTTATGTAGGTATTCGAGATCTGCAAGTAAATCACTTTCATCCGCAGCTTCAGCCATTGTCCTAATGATGTAACCGCCTTTCTCTTCCGTAGGTAGGATTTGCTGTAATTTCTCGCGCAGTAACTCACGTTCGCTTTCATCTTCAATGCGTTGAGAAATACTGATATGAGATTCCTGTGGCAGATAAACCAGCATTCGACCTGCCAAACTTATCTGTGTTGACAGTCGCGCGCCTTTTGTACCAATCGCGTCTTTAATCACTTGTACAAGAATACTATTACCTTCGTACAATAGTTTCTCAATTGGCTTGGCAGTGTCACCATCCTGGCTTGAATCAAAAATGTCTGCAACATGTAAAAAAGCCGCTCGATCAAGACCAATATCTACGAAAGCAGATTGCATCCCGGGCAGAACTCGACTTACGCGTCCGTTATAAATATTTCCTACAATGCCACGACCGCTCGTTCGTTCAATATGTAACTCTTGTGTCACACCTTGTTCTAATATTGCTACTCTAGTTTCTTGTGGCGTGATATTTACAAGAATTTCATTGTTCATATTTAATACAAATTTTCTTAAAAAAATTATTTTTTGATTTGAAAGTTTATCAAGCTAAAGATAATACTTATTGAGGCAGTTAATAAGACATGCGAATTTAAAATGCTTCTTATAGCTGAAATAAATACAAAATATTAATTCCTGTTTTTATCAAAAAAACTATAACAGACTTAAAATCATGGAAAAATTTCTATACCAAATTCCTCTAATAACTGTGCTGTTTCATATAGAGGCAACCCCATAACACCACTGTAGCTGCCTGATATTTCGACGATAAATGCAGCAGCCATACCTTGAACAGCATAAGCACCCGCTTTATCCAGAATATTATTATTCGCCAGGTAGTTATGAATCTCTCGTTCGCAAATTTCACGAAATCTTACAGTTGATGTAGATAGTCTCACTTGCACTTTATCTCTGACTCCAACACCAATTGCTGTTAAAACCTGGTGTGACCGTCCTGATAATGTTGTTAACATTTCTTCTGCATGCTCGATATCTCTTGGTTTACCTAAAATACACCCATCCAGAGTGACAATCGTGTCAGCCACCAATACAGGTAATACAGGTAACTTACGTTGTATTATCCGCTTCCATCCTTCATTTGCTTTAGTTCGAACGATGCGATAGATATAATCAGCCGGAATTTCATCAATAAGAGGTTTTTCATCAATATCGACAGGACGGCCAAGCGTCTCACGCATCAATAAAAGATTAAATTTCACGCCTATCTGCCACAATAATTCACGTCTTCTAGGACTGCCTGAAGCAAGGTATACCTGGATATCAGAAGACATCATAATTAATAATATAGTCTTTAAAAATCGAATACGCTCAATTTGTCTAAATTATCTCATCTATAAAACCGCCTTCCTTGAAAGGGGATGAATGGTGAATACTAATCCATATTTTCATGGTTTCACTCAGCCTCGATGATAAGGGTGGTTTTTGATAATTGATGTAGCCCGATATAGCTGCTCTGCCAGTAGTACACGAACAAGACCGTGGGGCAAGGTCAGTTTTGATAATGCGATCATTTCACCAGCCGTATGCTTGATATCATTATGTAGCCCATCTGCACCACCAATAATAAATACAATTGCACCACCGCCATCAGCTGTCCACTGGTTTATTACCTTCGCTAATTTTACTGTAGTCCATTGCTGACCACCTTCATCAAGAACCACAATTTTACAGTGTGGTGGCAAGGCTGCACGAATCCGTTGATGCTCTGCAAATAATAATTGCTCGGTCTGTTTGCCACTAATACGCTTCTCTGGTTTAATCTCTATCAAATTAACTGTTATTTCACGTGGCAAGCGTTTTATGTACTCAAAATAGCCGGTCCTAATCCAATCAGGCATTTTGTTTCCCACTGCGAGTATATAAAATTTCATAATCAGGAGGTATCAGAAAAACTTACATCTCACATATTTATTCTGAGTGTATTCTGAGCGAATTGACTGTATCAAATTTTCCCAGACCATAAAGCCTTCAAATTGTAATATTCTCGTATAGCTGGCAGCATAATATGTACAATAACGTCGCCCAGGTCAACGAGAAGCCATTCTCCTGTTTGTTCCCCTTCCACACTATATACTTTCCCTCCGGCAGCTTTGACTTTCTCCTGTACATTGTTTGCCAGTGATTTTGCCTGGCGAGTAGAATCTGCACTGGCAATAATCATATATTCAAACATAGAAGTTATTTTTGAAACATTAATTACATCAATATCATATGCCTTGATATCTTCAAGTGCATCAGTGATAGTATTTACCAGCTTTTCTGAATTCATTTTTTTCCAGCATATAGATGATTGGATTTAATATAATCAGAGACGTTTTCAGGAAGCAAATAACGTATACTTTTCCCAGTATTGATCAATGATCGTATTTGTGAAGCAGATATCTCCAACAATGATGTCCGCGCAGCATATATAAAGCCACTTGATTGCAACCCCAGATCGTTGACATTAAATACACAGCGTGAAATAAATTCTTTTCTTATATCTGCGGGTAAACTTTGATGATCGTTTATGGATGCATAACCTGGACGTGCGACAATAATTATATGGCATAAATTAAACAATTCAAGCCATCTATGCCACTGATTTATTTTAACAAATGCATCTATCCCCACGATAGAGCAAAGCGTTGCTCCACCACCCAGTTCGCATTTATATTCGCGCAACGACTCCACGGTTGTACTGACCCCAGGACGATTTATTTCACGCTCATCTAGCGAAAACATGTGGTTCTCCTGGATTGCCAGGCGAACCATTGCAGAACGATGATTCCTCGATGCAGCAGGGTTTGCCCGCAAACGAGGAGCACCAGAAGGAACAAAAATGATTCGATTCAAGCCGATGATATCAAGCAGTTCTTCAGCAATACGAAGATGACCATAATGGACAGGATCAAATGTTCCACCATAAATACCAACCATAGGAATCTTATCTATGCCACCACCTATGCCGTTATAAAATCCATTAATATCAAATTCCTTCTAACGAATAAATATCAGTTACGTTTCTTATAGTAAAGCCAGGCGCATATCCGTTAATACTTCTGTCAAATGGGTAGTAAAGCGTGCTGCTGTTGCCCCATCAATTACCCGATGGTCATAGGATAATGACAATGGAAGCATTAAACGCGGAACAAATTGATTTTCTCGATAAACAGGCTTAATACTTGCCTTTGAAATACCCAGAATAGCAACTTCTGGTGCATTGATAATTGGGGTAAAGGCCGTTCCGCCAATTCCCCCTAAACTGGAAATGGTAAAACTTGCACCCTGCATATCGGTTGGCTTTAATTTTCCTTCGCGAGCCAGTAAAGAAAGTTTGGATAATTCCTCAGCTATAGCTATTATCCCTTTCTGATCAACATCCTTAATGACAGGGACAACCAATCCATTCATCGTGTCAACTGCAAAACCAATATGATAAAAGTGCTTAACAATCAGGTTAACTTCCCCATCAGCATTATTATCTAGCGAAGCATTAAACTCTGGAAACTTTTTTAAAGGCGCAATGAGTGCCTTCATCAAAAATGCCAGTAATGTGAGTTTTACTTTATTTTCATTATCAGTTTCATTTGATTCCTTGCGTAAAGTCTCTAAATCAGTAATATCAGCTTCGTCAAACTGAGTCACATGTGGAATCATCACCCAATTCCTGTGCAAATTTGCACCAGAAATTTGTTTAATGCGTGTTAATGGTCTTAGCTCAATCGAGCCGAATTTAGCAAAATTAACTTGTGGCCAGGGTAGTAGATTAAGTGCTAATCCAGTTTCACTACTATGAGATTTTGATAACTCAGTTTTTACATAGGCATGAACATCTTCTCTGAGAATACGATGTTTAGGACCATTGCCCGTGATAAAATCCAGTTTTACGCCTAATTCCCGTGCAAAACGACGAACTGATGGGCTGGCATGTGCTTTAGAAAAAGGATTTCTTTCAGTTGATACATTACCTTGAGGTAATTTTTGTACATGCTGAGCAGCAGTTTGCTTTACTTCAATTTCAGATAGAATTGCAGTGTTCTTCTTAATAAGTTCGACCTCAGAAATTTGATTTGAGGTTCCCGTATGATCAATATCTGAAACTTCAATGACTAAAACTGATGTACCTTCTGATACTTTATCTCCCGGTTTAACAAGTATCTCCTTAATTAAACCCGAATAGGGAGACGGGATTTCTATAGTCGCTTTGTCGGACTCCAGTGTAATCAATGAGTCTTCAGCGTTAACTTCATCACCTGCTTTTACCAGCACTTCAATAACCGGAACATCTTTAAAATCACCGATATCAGGAATTAATACTTGTTTTAATTCAGCCACATGCTTTCCTCAAATTGCTTCGACATGAGAAGACAATGTAATCATTTTGCTAAAGCGATAGATTCTTATAATCATCACAATCTATCTGCTATTTAAATGGTTGCCGGGTTAGGCTTTTCTGGATCAATACCATATTTTTGTATCGCCTGAACGATCTGTTCATTGGAAATTTTTCCATCTTCAGACAAAGCTTTGAGTGCTGTAACCGTAATATAAAATCGATCGACTTCAAAGAAGTGTCGCAATTTCTCGCGAGTATCAGAACGCCCAAACCCATCAGTTCCCAAAACACGATATTTACCAGGAACAAATTCACGAATTTGATCAGCATAAATTTTCATATAATCAGTAGCAGCCACGACAGGTCCTTCTCGTCCTTTGAAGCAATTTCCCACATGAGAAACTTTAGCAGGCTCAGCAGGATGCAGCATATTCCAACGAGACACACTCAGTGCTTCCCGCCTTAATTCATTAAAGCTGGTCACACTCCAGATATCTGCGTTCACGTTATATTCTTTTTTGAGTATCTCGGCAGCAGCAATCACTTCACGCAGAATAGTCCCTGAACCCAGCAACTGTATACGAGGCTCATGACTACCCTTACTTCCTTCACTAAATAAATACATTCCTTTCAGTATGTCTTTTTCTACATCTTCCGGCATTTCAGGGTGCGGATAATTTTCATTCATTACAGTGATGTAATAATAAATATCCTCTTGCTCCTGGCACATGCGGCGCAATCCATCCTGGATAATAACAGCCAGCTCATACGCAAATGCTGGATCATACGATACACAATTTGGGATTGTTGAAGCAACCACATGACTGTGACCATCTTCATGCTGCAGCCCTTCTCCATTCAATGTCGTTCTTCCAGCGGTTCCTCCTAACAAAAAACCACGACAGCGCATATCTCCAGCTGCCCAGGCTAAATCGCCAATACGCTGAAAACCAAACATGGAATAGAATATAAAAAACGGAATCATCTGAATTCCATGGGTACTATAGGCCGTCGCCGCAGCTATCCAGGATGACATGGCCCCCGCTTCATTAATACCTTCCTGCAAAATCTGTCCGTGTTTATCTTCCTTATAATACATCAGCTGATCAGCATCTTGCGGTGTATACAGTTGGCCGACGGATGACCAGATACCCAGCTGACGAAACATGCCTTCCATGCCAAATGTACGCGATTCATCTGCAACGATTGGAACAATATGCTTGCCAATTTTCTTATCTTTAACCAACACATTCAGAATACGCACAAAAGCCATGGTGGTTGAGGATTCATGGCATTCCCCACTGGCTTTTAGCAGTGCTTCAAAAGCTGACAAGGGCGGTATCTGCAATACCTGAGCGCTTGTCTTACGACAATGGAAAGTACCACCCAATGCTTGACGACGTTCTTGCATATAAGCAAATTCCGGGGAGTCCTTTGCTAAGGTGAGATAAGGCACTTCATCAATCTTGTCATCTGGAATTTCCAGACCAAAACGATTACGAAAAGCCTTTAATGAAGTTGTTCCCATCTTTTTCTGTTGATGCGTAATGTTCTGCGCTTCACCTGCCTCGCCCATACCATAACCTTTAATGGTTTTGGCCAGTATCACGGTAGGTTGACCAGTGTGCTTTACCGCAGCCGCATAGGCAGCGTAGACTTTATAAGGGTCGTGTCCACCCCGGTTTAAACGCCAGATATCATCATCAGACATATTGGCAACCATTTCCAACAACTCCGGGTATTTACCAAAAAAATGCTTGCGAACATAAGCACCATCTCTGGATTTAAAGTTCTGGTATTCACCATCAACGCATTCCATCATGCGTTTTTGCAGTAATCCCTTAATATCTTTAGCCAATAATGAATCCCAATAAGAACCCCAGATAACCTTGATTACATTCCAGCCTGCGCCACGGAAAGCACCTTCCAGTTCCTGAATAATTTTGCCATTTCCCCGAACTGGACCATCCAGGCGTTGAAGGTTGCAATTGACCACAAAGATTAAATTATCCAGATTCTCGCGCGAAGCCAATGGAATAGCACCGAGTGACTCCGGCTCATCCATTTCACCATCGCCCATAAAAGCCCAAATTTTGCGGCCTTCGGTATTGACCAGACCCCGACTGCCCAGATATTTCATAAACCGCGCCTGGTAAATGGCCATGAGAGGCCCCAAACCCATTGAAACCGTGGGAAATTTCCAGAAAGTAGGCATCAACCAGGGATGTGGATAGGAAGACAGGCCATTGCCGCCCGTCTCCTGGCGGAAATTATCCAATTGTTCCTGACTTAACTGTCCGAAAAGAAATGCATAGGCATAGACACCAGGGGATGAATGTCCTTGTACATAGACCAGATCCCCACCATGGGTTTCACAGGGTGCATGCCAGAAATGGTTATAACCTACATCATATAGCGTTGCAGCGGATGCAAAACTGGCTATATGACCTCCAACATTGGTCTTTCTGTTTGCACGTAACACCATGGCCATTGCGTTCCATCGAACATAGGAACGAATACGATGTTCTATCGCATTATCACCGGGTGATCGCTCTTCTTTACCTGTTGGAATCGTATTAATATACGCGGTATTAGCGCTATAGGGTAGATAGGCACCTGAACGACGTGCCTTCTCAATCAGTTTTTCCAGTAAAAAATGGGCGCGTTCTCCACCTATATTGACTATGACAGAATCCAGTGCGTCCAGCCATTCCTGTGTTTCCTGTGGATCTATATCAGGTTGCAATTCCATGTTCAAGCATACCCATCAAAATTTAACTTATCTATCTTTAAACGCGATCTTGCGCACGTTCAGCGGCCAAAATGGTATTACACAGTAGCATGGTAATAGTCATGGGCCCAACCCCTCCAGGAACCGGAGTTATATAGCCTGCGACATCTTTAACAGACGCATAATCAACATCACCACAGAGTGTTTCATCAGGCAATCGGTTAATACCCACATCAATTACTACGGCGCCAGGCTTTACCATCTCTGCAGTAATCATGCGTGGTTTTCCAGCCGCCACAACCAGAATATCAGCATTTTTTGTAAATTGAGGTAAATCACGTGTTTTTGAGGTGCAAATGGTAACAGTGGCTCCCTGTTCCAACAACATCAATGCCATGGGTTTACCCACAATATTGCTACGTCCAACCACTACTGCATGTTGACCTTCAATCGGAATATGATTTCTTTCCAGCATCACCATCACACCAAAAGGCGTGCAAGGTGAAAATATTGTATTCCCGGTGACTAATGCGCCGACATTGTAAAGATGAAAACCATCAACATCTTTCTCAACCGCAATTGAAGTAATGATTCGATTATTTTCAAAATGTGGAGGTAGCGGTAACTGAACCAGAATGCCATGAATATGTGAATTCTCATTGAGTGCCTGAATACAATTCAGCACTTCATCCTGCTGTGCATTTCCTGGGAAACTATGCACTTCTGAGTAAATACCGACTTCACCACAAGCCTTTACCTTATTCCTGACATAGATACCCGATGCGGCATCATTCCCTACCATGATCACTGCCAACCCTGGTTTAGTACCTGATTGAGTCAGTTTATCAGCACGCAGCTTCCATTCAGCGCGCACCAACACGGCTATTTTCTTGCCATCTATAATCTGAGCACTCATTTCTGTGCTAGCAGCCGATTATATAAGTTAATCTGCATTCTTCGTTTGCGCAGGGCAGTCTCAAACATATCCACATATGTTCATACTTAAAATTAATCAGCCTGCTTTACTTTCTTAATTTTTGTGCGATATAGAAATATACCAACCAAGAATACCGGTATCACAAAAAGTGCGGCTGCAATAAGTCCAGCCGCAAGAATTGCAATCGCACTATTTCCAGGCACAAATAATGTTACAAACCAAATCACCACAAAGGCCACAAATAAACCCCCATAAAGCATTATTTTTCTACCACGATCATAAAGCCGCCAAAAGGCGCCGGAAACTTGTGTATCATCAATGTAATGGTCAAAAACTTCTGCCAGACTATTATCGCCGGGTAAAGATTCATAACCAATAGCCACTGCAAGGGCATTGTGCTCATCTTCAAGCTTGGACATCTTTTTCAGAAACTCAATACGCTTAGGTATCTTTTGTTTTTGCATGCCATCTTGTATCAACATGGTACCCAAAGCTGCAAAGGCCAACGCTCGTGCATCATTCTCATTTCCCAGGCTTTCAGCAAATTTCCACATAACTCCAAATAGATAGAGCTGAATGGTCATATCGTTGAACTCAGGTGCAAAATCATAGCCCCGACTTTTGATGAGTCCAAGTTGTACAGCCTTAACTTCCCTGGCATGCTCTATACAAGCATCAATGGTTGACACGTCAGATATCGCGGCCTCTGGAGTTGATACTTCTGAAGTCGATTTGTCTGATTCAGTTTTAATCTCTTTCATTTCAGAACCTCATGCTTTTTTATTTTAATCATATAATCTCATGAGCATTATATACTGGCTAGGGTAATCTGGAAAAAGATCATTCCAGTTCCATTACCTGAGCCTCCACCAATCTGAGTTTGGTTTTCCAGTGATCATACTATTTTCTATATGATCAGAAAAACAAATAGAAACAAGAAAACGTGGGTTAATCAGTATGTTCCTTAAGATTGAGGCGCTGCCATAAGATTGATATCAGATTGGCTGAATTTAAAGTATAAAAATGTAATCCGGGGGCTCCTGCCTTTAATAGACGTTCACAAAGATCTGTTACGATATCCAGACCAAAAGCCTGTATAGATGCACTATCATCACTATAGCCTTCCAGTTTCTTACGCATCCAGCGAGGAATTTCAGCGCCACAAGCATCTGAAAACCTGACCAATTGAGAAAATTTATTAATCGGCATAATCCCAGGAACAATAGGAATATTCAGGCCGGCTGATTCACATGACTCAACAAAATGGTAATAAGCATCGGCATTATAGAAATATTGGGTGATCGCTGAATTGGCACCGGTTTCAATCTTACGTTTGAAATTTTCAAAATCTGCTTGAGCAGATCGTGCTTGTGGATGGTATTCCGGGTAGGCTGCCACATCGACATGGAACGAAGATCCAAACTCCTGTCTAATAAAAGCCACCAACTCACTCGCATAACGAAACTCTCCAGCCTGCGCCATCCCCGATGGCAAGTCACCGCGTAACGCAACAATATGCCGGATACCTGCTTGATAGTATTTTTCCAGAATAGCTTGAATATTTTGTCGGGTTGATCCAATACAGGAAAGATGCGGTGCAACAACATGCCCTTCTGCTTGAATTTCCAATACTGTTTCAAGTGTCCGTTCACGAGTTGAACCGCCAGCACCAAAAGTCACAGAAAAAAACTTGGGGTTACACTGAGCTAGTTGCTTACGTGTTAATCGCAGTTTCTCAACACCTTGCGGAGTCTGGGGCGGAAAAAGTTCGAAACTAAAAGTAGGGGAGAATTTTTTTTGTGATTCCATCTTCACAAGTCTATAAATCCAGAATTATTACCACATCAATACAAATCACCTTTGTTTCGCTCAATACAATCCAATCTGTTTAAGCTTCTGAATGGAAAAGACTTCTCCATTCAGAAGGACAGGATGATTAATATCGATACATCTCTGGCTTATACGGACCGTTCTTATCAAGGTTCAAATACTTTGCCTGCTCATCGGTAAGCTCGGTGAGATTTACACCCAACTTTCCAAGATGCAGGCGTGCAACTTTTTCATCCAGGTATTTTGGCAATACATAAACATTCTTTTGGTAATTATCTCCATTTTGCCAAAGCTCCATCTGCGCCAGCACCTGATTGGTAAATGAACTGGACATCACAAATGAAGGATGCCCGGTAGCACAACCCAGATTCACAAGCCTACCCTGCGCCAAAACAATGATACGGTGTCCTGTCGGAAATATGACATGATCAACCTGTGGTTTGATATTTTCCCATTGATATTTCTGGATTGAGGCGATATCAATTTCCGAGTCGAAGTGTCCAATATTACAAACAATCGCCTGATCCTTCATCTTCAGCATGTGATCATGCGTAATCACTCTCAAATTACCGGTGGCGGTAACAAAAATATCCGCCTGATTGCAGGCATCATCCATAGTTACCACACGATACCCTTCCATGGCTGCTTGCAGGGCACAGATTGGATCAATTTCGGTAATCCAAACTGTTGCACCCAAGCCACGCAATGACTGTGCACAACCTTTACCCACATCACCATAGCCACAAACCAATGCGATTTTTCCAGCGATCATGACGTCGGTTGCTCGTTTAATACCATCAACCAGTGATTCTCTGCAACCATAGAGATTGTCAAACTTTGATTTGGTCACAGAATCGTTCACATTAAAAGCCGGGAATGGAAGCTCTCCATTTTTATGCATTTCATACAAACGATGAACCCCTGTAGTGGTTTCCTCTGTTACACCGCGTATCCTGGCAAGGTTCCTTGAATACCAGTTTGGCTGAGTAGCTAATTTATTTTTGATTGAGGCAAAGAGTACCGTTTCTTCCTCGTTGGCAGGATTTGCAATAACCGAAAGATCCTTCTCAGCTTTGGTACCCAGGATAAGCAATAATGTTGCATCACCCCCATCATCCAGAATCATATTAGCCCCACCAGGCTGCCCAGCTACTGTCCAATCAAAGATTTGGTGCGCATATTCCCAGTAGTCTTCCAGAGATTCTCCTTTATAGGCAAATACTGGAATATTTTCAGCTGCAATAGCTGCAGCCGCATGATCCTGCGTAGAAAAAATATTACATGAGGCCCAGCGTACTTCTGCACCTAACGCCACTAACGTTTCGATAAGCACAGCCGTTTGTATCGTCATATGCAGAGAACCGGCAATACGTGCACCTGCCAATGGTTTCTGATTTGCATATTCTTTACGTAACGCCATTAAACCAGGCATTTCTGTTTCGGCGATAGCTGTTTCCTTACGTCCCCATTCAGCCAATGAAATATCGGCAATCTTATAGTCAGTAAAAAAACTGCCATCTGGATTGAGCACAGCGTTCATAATCTTCTCCTCAAAATATGAACGAGCGCCGTTGTTACAATACCCACCTATGCCGAGCCTCACGGGAAAATCCGTTGCAGCGCTCCTCAGCATAGTGGAAAAATTCTTTAATGTATATTAAGGAAGTTCTGATTAAGTCCTTCGACAAGCTCAGGACGAACGGTAATGTGTTGATTACGTTCGCGGTGATCTTGTCGAACCATGAACGTAATCAACTTGTTCAGAGTTTCCTTAATGTCGACACATCTTATATGCCAGTATCAGCACGTAGTTGAGCGACCTTGTCCGTGGCTTCCCAAGTAAAATCAGGGTCTTCACGCCCGAAATGCCCATAGGCTGCAGTTTTAGCGTAAATCGGGCGCAGCAAATTCAGTGCATGAATGATGCCGCGAGGCCGTAAATCAAAATGCCTTTCAATTAATTGAACAATCTTTTCATCAGGAATCTTTCCTGTGCCAAACGTGTTTACCATCAATGAAACAGGTCTTGCAACACCTATCGCATAAGCAACCTGCACTTCACATTTACTGGCAATTCCAGCAGCCACAATATTTTTTGCAACATAGCGCCCTGCATAGGTCGCTGATCGATCAACTTTGGAGGGATCCTTACCAGAAAAAGCACCGCCTCCATGGTGAGCTGCGCCGCCATAACTATCGACAATGATTTTACGACCGGTCAAGCCACAATCACCCATCGGACCACCTACAACAAAACGTCCTGTTGGATTGACCAGATATTTAATCTGATTACTGATCAGTTCAGGGGGTAATACTGGTTTAATAATTTCTTCAATAACAGCTTCGGTCAATGCCTGATGTGAAATATCAGGATCATGCTGTGTTGATATCACAACAGTTTCAATACTCCGTGGTTTACCATCTTGATATCGCACTGAAACTTGTGATTTGGCATCGGGACGCAGCCATGCCAATTGCCCCTTTTTCCTTAGCTCTGCTTGACGTTCAACTAAACGATGCGCATAAAAAATGGGCATCGGCATCAACTGTGGAGTTTCGTCGCAAGCAAAACCAAACATAAGGCCCTGATCACCTGCTCCTTGCTCCATCTCTTCTTCTTGAGTGCGATCAACCCCCTGAGCAATATCAGGCGATTGTTTGTTAAACGCCGTTAAAACAGCACAGGTAGTGGAATCAAAGCCGATATTTGAACTGGTGTAACCAATATTCTTAACCGTTTCACGTGCAATAATATTGTAGTCGACTGAAGCATGCGTTGTGATTTCACCCGATAACACAATTAAACCAGTACTGCATAATGTCTCACAAGCAACTCGCGCATTGACATCCTGACTCAGGATTGCATCTAAAACAGCATCAGAAATTTGATCAGATACCTTATCAGGATGACCCTCGGATACAGACTCAGAAGTAAAAAGATATTCACTCATAGTTTAGCCAATTAAAATTGTAAAAAGCGTCTATACTCCGCGCGGTTACGGTTGCGGAATTTATGGTCGAGTCATTTTATTCGAGAGCAAGGCGAGGAGACAGGCGCATAGCTAGTATGTAACTGTTTCTGCAACGCAGCTATCGGATAAAATGGCTGAACAGAAATCCGCAATTGTGGCCGCGCGGAGTATAAGTATACCCGATTGTATTTTTTATCAGTAGTAGTGTCCGGCAATTCTTGTCCGGCAATTCTACCCAGACTGTTATATAACAGATTGATATGTAATATGAAATGTCATGTTCAGGGGCGTCACCGACTTGAATGTGAATTTTTTGGGAAACCGGGGTTTTCTCCCCGGAGTTTTCCATCATGTATTCAGGCCAGTAGGTGTTCGCGCAACTCATGGAGCATTTGCCCCTTCACACATTCCATCGCTGCGTGCAGCGCTACCCCTCCAAATATCCCACCAAGACTTTTTCGCATCTCGATCAATTTCTCTGCATGGCTTTCGCGCAACTGACTTGCCGCGAGAGCTTGCGCGACATAGAAACCTGTCTGCGTGCTCACCAAGCCAAGCTCTACCACTTGGGCATACGAGGCAACATCGCCAGGAGTACGCTGGCCGATGCCAACGAGCAGCGCGACTGTCGCATCTACATGGATTTAGTGATGAGCTGATCCAGGCTGCCAGAAAGCTTTACACCAGCGACAGCTTCGCGGTGGAGCTGGAACAGACGGTCTATGCACTCGATACCACGACCATCGGCCTGTGCTTGAGCGTCTTTCCGTAAGCGTGCTTCCGCTCCACCAAGGCTGCCGTCAAGATGCATACGCTGCTCGATCTACGCGGCAATATTCCATTCTCCATCCACATCAGCGATGGTAAGATGCACGAGGCCAATGTGCTCGATCTCCTGATCCACGAGGCCGGCAGCTTTTACATCATCCTGGAAAAAGCAGTTATCCACAGATTTAGCAGATTAACACAAATAAATCAAAATGTTGTGATGTATTATCAATTCACCCGCCGGGTGTGATACGAAGAAAGCAATAACCCAATGAAAATCTGCGGATTCAATTGCCGTTTTCAGGATCATGGACGCGGCTTCACCGATTTCGCTCGCTGGTTCGTCTTGCATCAAGCGCAGGCGTTCTTTGTCATCCGTGGCAAATCCAGTCTGTTCTTTCGTCGCGTCTACTCTCGTGCCGTGGACAAATCCACGGGACTGCGCTGCGTAATGTAAGGTGCTTCAACAACAAAATGTGAACAGGAGCGGTAATACGCAAGCTGACAGATCTAATTTATGACGTGAATAAAAGAACTGGATCTGCTAATTTGACGCGATATGAATGCGGAGAAGTGAATAACAACAACGAAAAACAACAGCGTTCTATAGCTCATGGCTGCTTGTGATTTTTGACTATAGAACGCTGCTAACTTCTAGCCCGGATATTTCATGAATTGCACACGCTCTCACTTGCCTCTTGATTCCACAAGGAATTTTTGCNNCAGCCGCTTTGCGGCTTGCCTGCTTACCCCGAATCCTCAGTCGAGTGTATGAATAACTATACCACTTCTTCTAAAAATCCCTTGTGAAACCAATATCCTGCGCGATCATCGTGCGAATTCATGAAATATTCGGGCTAGGAGGCTGTCCGAGAATAGAATGACCCACTGCGGAAAAGCTATTTTGGCCATATTTCTCGATCATTTTCGTTAAACAGAATAACTATCCGCCTTAAATGTTCAAAAAATCTGCCTCAAAATAGCTTCCCTCCGCTACGACCACTATTCTCGGACACTCTCCTAGTAATTCGATTTTTCTTCAGTGGACCTGGCTTTACCACCACCTTCTTGATCGCCAGAAGGTATTTGATGGAAAGGCTGAATGGTCTTACCATAAGCATCAGGATCAGGAGTCTCTGGGGCTGTCGGTTTACCGCAAGCAACTAAAGCCAAAATTGCCGATACTGCAAAAAAATGTGTGATTCTCATATAAACCCTTTAGTATTAGTTAATGATTAATTTTCTTGTTACAGCGGTTCATAGAATATCGGTTATGGTTGCGCGAAATATTGATCTTAATCAAACTAAATCAATCTCGATGTTAAATATCCAAAGTATTCCAGAACACCATGGGTGATCTAATCTCAAGCCGTGTGCTAGGAGGCTGTCCGTGAATAGAAAATATGAAAAACATACCACAACATAAAGTGCTAAACATATCATATAAAAAAAGCACAACATATTGTGGTTAAAAATTCTATAAACGCATTCTCGGACAGCCTCCTAGTAATGAAAATTCATAAGCGCTTGCAAATGCGTGAGATCAAATTTAAATCAAGCTCAGCATGAGAATTTTTAGAAAATCCTGACAAAGATGCGGTAGCATAGCGTCATTTTAAAAGCACTGATTATTTACCATGCCCGTTAATCTCCCTTACAAGTGTAGGTTTTTAAAATGTTGAAACGGTTTCAAGGTCTTTTACCCGAGGGCTGGACGGTCATCGTGCTGGTGGATCGTGGCTTGTACGTGAAATGGTTATTTGAAGCCATCGTCGAACTGAATTGGCATCCAGTTAAACATAACCATACTGCAATCTCAGCCTATCAACATTATGGATTTGAAATTACAGGCGATAGCACTGTTGATATCGGAGGTAGCTTTATCATGAATGATTATTTGATGACCCTAACAAAATCGAGTCGTTGGAATACCTGATCCATGAAACTAAAATTTACCAAAATGCAAGGTCTTGGCAACGATTTTGTCGTCCTGGATGGAATCAATCAATCAGTAAATCTTGATCAACAACAGATTCGCTTACTCGCAGATCGTCATTTTGGTATCGGCTGCGATCAAATTTTGCTGGTTGAAAAAGCATTAGGTCCAGCTGATTTTCGTTATCGCATTTTCAATGCGGATGGAAGTGAAGTTGAACAATGTGGAAATGGCGCACGCTGTTTTGTTCGATATGTTCATGATCATGGCTTGACCCAAAAAAATGAAATTCGTATAGAAACGCTCAGCGGAGTGATCTCTCCCAAACTGGAAGTCAATGGGAATATCACTGTTAATATGGGAAAACCCATATTTGAACCCAAAGAAATTCCTTTTATCGCTGAAAAATACGCCTTAACTTATCTACTTGAAATACAGAAGAAGCCAGTTAAAATAAGCGTTTTATCGATGGGTAATCCACATGCGGTACGCATTGTACAGGATATTGAAAATGCACCAGTAAACAGTGAAGGCGCTTTAATTGAAACGCATCCACGTTTCCCCCAAAGAGTTAATGTTGGCTACATGCAGGTAATAGACCGTAAGCACATCAAGTTACGTGTTTTTGAGCGAGGTGCTGGAGAAACACTGGCTTGTGGGACAGGTGCCTGCGCAGCCGTTGTAGCTGGCATCAATCTGGATTTGTTGGATCATCAGACAACCGTCAGTACACGAGGTGGCGAGTTGAAGATAAGCTGGGATGGACAAGATAAGCCTGTCTGGATGGCGGGTCCGGCAGTTACTGTATTTGAAGGCGAAATAAATTTGTAACTCATTGAGGAAGAATGATGAAACCAGAAGATGTCGCGCAGTATTTACAGGATCACCCGCAATTCTTCGATGAATATGCGGATTTGTTGGCGGACATTCATATTCCTCACCTACAGGATAACAGAGTTGTTTCGATCAATGAACGGCAAGTTATTTCATTAAGGGAAAGAAATCGCGTATTACAGGATAAGTTACTTGAACTGATCAGTTTTGGTGAAGAGAATGATGCTATTGGTGAGAAAATGCACCGTTTAGCCATTGCGCTTGCTTCCGTCTCTAATATTGATGAATTCTTTAACACACTGAATTTCAGCCTGCGTGAAGATTTTGCTGTTCCTCTTGTAGCAATGCGCTTCTGGAATATTTCCTGCGGTGACAAGCCCTATGTTGAATTTACTCCCACCACTAAAGATGTTCATATCATTGCTGAGAGCCTGTCACAACCCTATTGCGGCCATCATATTGCGGACGAAATCAAACACTGGTTTGGTGAAAGTGCTGAACATCTCAATTCATTCTCCATGATTCCACTTAGAACAACACAAACTATTGGCTTGCTTGTTCTGGGTAGCCCTGATGCTGAAAGATTTTATCCGGAAATGGGAACACTTCATTTAAAACGACTGGGAGAACTTGTGTGTACTACCCTAACTCGTTATGACTTAGCAGAAACTTCAAGTGGCAAAGCAATTCAAGACCCTGTCTCCAATGAGCAGCAAACCTGAGTCGCTAGCTGCCGATTTTATCCATCATGTCACTTATGAGCGGCGTTTATCACCGCTCACCAGTGAAAATTATGCACGCGATATTCGCGTTTTGCTTAAATATTTAAATAAAGATAATTTAGAACAAGTTCAATCACAAAATATTCGTCAGGTTATTGCTCAACTGCATGGCAAAGGCCTCTCTGGCAAAAGTTTATCCAGAATGTTATCGGCATGGCGCAGTTTTTATACCTACTTAATACGCGATCATCGATTCCAGCATAATCCCTGCACTGGAATGCGTGTTCCAAAATCACCCCAGAAATTACCCAATGTGCTTTCTCCTGATGAAACCGCTCAATTATTAGCATTTCAGACAGATAACATTTTGACGATACGTGATAGTGCCATGTTTGAGTTATTCTATTCTTCCGGTTTAAGGCTGGCAGAGCTGACACAACTAAAACCAGCGGATATTAGCTTTCCGGAAGGCACGATAAGAGTCACTGGCAAAGGGGGCAAAACACGTATTGTCCCAGTAGGCAATTTCGCTATTCAAGCATTAAAAGCCTGGCTTGAACAACGCCCACAGATCATCAAACCGGAAGTAACAGCACTTTTTTTATCGCAGCATGGTGATGCCATCAGCGCTCGTACGATCAGTCATCGCTTGAAAAGCAGAGGTAGACTGCAAGGTATTCATCAAAATGTACATCCACATATTTTACGACACTCTTTTGCTTCCCATCTTTTGCAATCCAGCGGTGACTTACGTGCCGTTCAGGAAATGCTTGGACATGCCCACATCACTTCCACGCAGATTTATACACACCTGGATTTTCAACATCTCACAAAAGTTTATGATATGGCGCATCCACGTGCGAAAAAAAGAAGCTAATAAATCGCCAAGTCTTTCTATCTGAATAGGCTATATTTTATACGGTATAATTATATTTTATAACGCGTTGAGCAAATTCCATGACAACAATTGTTTCAGTAAGGCGCGGCCGTCAGGTTGCACTGGGAGGGGATGGCCAGGTAACACTCGGTGCCGTTGTAGCCAAATCAAGTGCACGTAAAGTCCGCCGGCTATATCATGACAAAATCCTGGCCGGATTTGCAGGGGGCACTGCTGATGCTTTTACTCTGTTTGAGCGATTTGAAGGCAAGCTGGAAGCTCATCATGGGCACATCATGCGTTCAGCTGTTGAACTGGCTAAAGACTGGCGCACAGATCGAATTCTACGCAGATTAGAAGCCATGCTGGTTGTTGCTAACGCAGATGCCACATTGATTATTACCGGCGCTGGTGACGTAATCGAACCTGAATTAGGTCTCGCCGCTATCGGTAGTGGCGGTTCTTATGCTTTAGCAGCCGCCCGTGCGCTATTGGAGAATACGGACTTATCCCCTAAGGAGATTGTGAAAAAAGCACTCACCATAGCGGGTGACATATGTATTTATACCAATCAGGATCATGTCATCGAAACCATTGACTAAGTCATATTCTTATCAAAACATCAATAATGCCATTTTTTCATTTTTTACAGATATCAAGCATTAGACCTTACCCGAATCTGTAATCGAGAAACCCTGTTAATACTACATACATCTATAGCAGAATTTAAAACTATGTCTCAAATGACTCCACAGGAAATTGTCCATGAACTGGACAAACATATCATCGGACAAGATTCAGCCAAACGTGCTGTGGCCATCGCACTTAGAAATCGCTGGCGCAGACAACAAATTGCCGATCCGCTGCGTCAAGAAATTACACCCAAAAATATTCTAATGATTGGCCCAACGGGCGTAGGTAAAACAGAAATCGCGCGTCGTCTGGCAAAACTGGCTCATGCACCCTTCATAAAAATTGAAGCCACCAAATTTACCGAAGTCGGATATGTTGGACGAGATGTCGATTCGATTATCCGTGATCTGGCTGAAACAGCCATTAAAGAATCTCGAGAAAGAGAAACCAGAAAGAAACAGCCGCTAGCGGAAGACCGTGCAGAAGACCGTATTCTGGATGCCCTATTACCTGCTGCGAGAGATTTTGACTCACATTTAAATACTGAGGATCGGGATAATTCAACACGCCAAAAATTTCGCAAGAAATTGCGTGAAGGCGAATTGGATGATAAGGAAATTGAAATAGAAGTGGCAGCACCGCGTGCCAATATGGAAATCTTTGCACCTCCTGGAATGGAAGATCTGACAACTCAAATTCAGGGAATGTTTCAGAATATGACGGGAGATAAAAAGAAAACCCGCAAACTGACGATTCGCGAAGCAAGAAAAATGCTCCTCGAAGAAGAAGCTTCGAAACTGGTTAATGATGAAGAGCTAAAACTGACAGCCATACAAAATGTAGAACAGAATGGCATTGTATTTTTGGATGAAATAGACAAAATCGCCAGCCGCGCTGGCAATACAGGCGGCGATGTTTCGCGCCAGGGTGTACAACGGGATTTACTTCCTCTGGTTGAAGGCACAACCGTTTCAACCAAATATGGCATGGTCAAAACTGACCACATCCTGTTCGTTGCCAGCGGCGCATTTCATATGTCCAAGCCCTCTGACCTGATTCCAGAACTGCAAGGACGGTTTCCCATCCGCGTTGAGCTGGCCAGTCTGAGTGTCAGTGACTTTGAGCAAATTCTGACCAATACCGATGCATGCCTTACTCGTCAATATGAAGCCCTGCTGGCAACAGAAGGCATACAACTACAATTTACCAGTGATGCCATCAAACGTTTGGCTGAGATCGCATTCTCCGTTAACAGCAAAACTGAAAATATCGGTGCCAGACGTCTGCATACCGTCATGGAAAAACTACTGGAAGAAGTTTCTTACAATGCACCCAAGCATCATGGGGAAACCATTGTTATTGATGCATCCTATGTAGATGCACGCCTCAAGGATCTATCGCAAAGTGAAGATCTGGCGCGGTATGTACTGTAATGTAATCTTTAAAGAGCTATATCGATGTTGGGGCGAAAGCTGGTTGAAAACCAGCAGATTGAAGAACGCGACTAATACCCCGCAGCCTGTTGCGGAGTGCTTTATCCTAGAAAAAGCAAGTTACCCACAGATTTCGCAGATTAATACAGATAAATCAATATGTTGTGATATATTGTCAGTTCACCCGCCGGATGTGATACGAAGAAAGCAATAACCCAATGAAAATCTGCGGATTCAATCGCCGTTTTCAGGTTTATTTGCCGTATTTTGTAGAGATTTTCTCACAGATTTGTACGATATTTCTAGGGTGTGTTGACAATTGCAGATAAGCATTTATTAATTAGAATAAAACTCGTAATATTGATGTTTCCTTGCCACCATTAAAACGAGTTTG
>CXWL01009460.1_pt1 | contig 24227 bp, 25 predicted proteins | sample 590931 | NCBI WGS metagenome assembly CXWL01 (sample SAMEA3498368, study PRJEB10139) | groundwater metagenome | biome: water well; material: biofilm material | place: Germany | collected 2015-04-27
AGTCAGGGGCATGTCCGCTTGGGATTATAGACGGAGCGGCTATGCTATGTCAGGAGGTCTGAACTTCTCTTGGTTGGGGGCGTTCAAGGTTTCTCCGACGGTATTTCTAAGGGTAATAGCGGCTAGCGATCCTGTCAAGGATTCACGCCCGCGTCATACCCGCTGTTACCCAGGGCATGCTAGAATCAGCGCGGCTTTAGAACCGGAGGGTGTATGAATAAACGAATCGCGTTGTTTGCCGCTTTGCTGGCTGTGACGACCGCCTTTGGCGCCCGCGCCCAGGACGATAAGATGAAGGACATGATGGCCAAGATCGCCGAGTACGGAGCGTCCGGCGCCGAACACGCCCGCTTCAAGGGCCTCACGGGCAAATGGAACGTGGTCAGCAAGGGCTGGATGAAGCCCGACGACAAGCCCATGGAGTCCAAGGGCCTGGCCAAGTTCAAGTGGATCCTCGGCGGACGCTTCCTCGAACAACGGTTCATCGGCGACATGGGCGGCCAAAAGTTCGAGGGCTTGGGCTACCTGGGCTACGACAAGCTCAAGAAGCGGTATGAGAATATCTGGATGGATTCGATGTCGACCACCATCTTTTTCGCGCCCGGCCAGTGGGACGAGGCCGGCAATACCCTCAAGTCGGAAGGCACTTTCAGCTGCCCCGCGACGGGAAAGACCGACGAGTGGTTTAAGTCCGAGTGGAAGCTCGACGGCAAGGATTCTCAGACCTTTATCATGTACGGCAAGGACGAGACCGGCAAGGAATTCAAGACGATGGAGATGACCTACACCCGCGCGAAGTGATCAGCGCGCGTGAAGAACGGCGTTCTTGAACATCTCCAAGCCCACGGGCGCCTTGCGGTAGGTCTGGCGCGTCCAGTTGGGATGGTGATGGAGCGAGACGAAGCGCTCGGGGTGGGGCATGAGGCCTAAGACGTTGCCCTCGGGGTTAGTCAGGCCGGCGATGTTGAAGATCGAGCCGTTGGGGTTGTGCGGATAGCCCATGAGCTTGCCGTCCTCGGTCACGTACTGCAGAGCGATCGACTTGGTCTTCTTTAAGTCCTCGAGATGACGCGGCGACTTCAAGACCAGCTTGCCCTCGCCGTGCGCGACGGGAAGCTCGATCATCTCGGGCAGGCCCTTGAAGAACAAGCAGGAGCTTTGCGTGTTGATGCGCAGATGCGTCCAGCGCGCTTCGAACTTGCCGGAATCGTTGACGGTGAAGCTGGCGATTTGGTCGCAGGCATTGGAATGAGGAAGGATGCCGGCTTTGACCAAGACCTGGAAGCCATTGCAAATGCCTATCACCGGCCGGCCCAGGCGCACGAACTGGCGCAGGTCGGTCAGCGTGTGCCGGACCTGGTTGGCCAGGACCTTCCCGGCCCCGATGTCGTCGCCGTAGGAAAATCCGCCTGGGATCGACAGGATGGCGTAGTCCATCAAGCGCTTCTTGCCCGTGCGCAGCTCGGAGATATGAACCAGCTCCGGATCGCCGCCCACCGCCTTGAACGCGTTGGCCGTTTCCAGCTCGCAGTTCGTGCCGGCAGCGCGCAGGACTAAAACCTTGGGCTTTTTCATCCGAGTATCCTCGGCAGCGCGGTTTGCCACGCCTCTTTGAGTTCCTTCAGAGGCTCTTCCATGATCGTCGAGCCCTCAAGGCCCGTGACTTTGAGGATCGGATTGGCCGTGGTCTGGCCGATCTTTCGCACCGCCGAGGACTTAGCGCTCTTGCCGAAGTGGCGCAGGAAGGCGCTTTCTTTCTCGGGCGGAACCTCGACGAGGATGCGGCTGGGGCTTTCCGAGAACAGGAGAGTCTCGTTCGAATAAATCCGCGGATCGCGCGGGCACTCATCGAGATCGAGCAGACAGCCGAACTCGCCGGTGAATCCCATCTCGGCCGCGGCCAAGGCCAGACCGCCCTCGGAGAGATCGTGAGCGGACAAGACCAGCCCGCGGTTGATCGCCGCGTGCAGCGCCTTGAAGCCGTCGATCGCGGAGGCGGGATTGACCTTGGGAACCTCGCCGCCGGTGCGGCCCATCACGCGATGATACAGCGAGCCGCCCAACTCGTCGTTGGTGCGGCCGATCATGTACAGCGCGTTGCCGGGGCCCTTAAAATCCATGGTCACGGCCTTGCGTCCGTCCGGGACGGGAGCAAGAGCGGAAATCAGCACGGTTCCGGGGATGGCCAAGTCCTTGCCTTTCTCGTCCTTGGACTGGTTGAACAGGCTGTCCTTGCCGGAGATGAAAGGAGCGCCGAAGCCCTTGGCCGCGTCGCGGCAGCCCTCGGCGGCGCGGATCAAGCCGCCCAACTGCTTCGGGTCCTCGGGGCTGGCCCAGCAGAAATTGTCGAGCAAGGCCGCGCGCGCCGGGTCGGCGCCCACGCAGGTCAGGTTGCGCAGAGCTTCGTCCACGCAGGCCATGGCCATCCAGTACGGGTCGATCCGGCCGTAGTCGGGGTTCAAGCCGTGTCCGACGGCGAAGGAGGAGAAGTCCTCCATGTCGCCGGTGGCCGCGTGCGGCCAGATTACGCAGGCGTCGCCGGGGCCGTCGTGGCGCACGCCCTGCAGGGGCTTGACGATGGTGCCGCCCTGCACCTCGTGGTCGTACTGACGGATCACCCACTCGCGCGAGCACACGTTGAGATTGGCGACCATCTCGCGGATGGCTTCGGACATCTTTTTGGGAAGTCCGGCCGAGGGCTTGGCCGGCGTGGGCGTCGTCCAAACGGCCTCGCGCTCCCCGCGCGGTAAACCGTTATGTAGGAAGTCCATGTCCAGGTCGACGACCGTCGTGTCGCGGTGCGTGACCTGCAGGCGGCCGGTCTTGGTGAACTCGCCCAGCACGGCCAGCTCGCAGCCCTCGGCGGCGAAAACGGCCTCGAGCGCCTTCAGATTCTTGGGGGGCACGGCCAGGACCATGCGCTCCTGGGACTCGGACAGCCAAATCTCCCAGCTGTCGAGGTCGACGACTTTCAGCGGAGCGGTCTCCAGCCGCACCTTCGCGCCGCAGTCGGCGGCGAGCTCGCCAATGGCCGAGGAGAAGCCGCCCGCGCCGCAGTCGGTGACCGAGTGATAAAGCTTCTTGTCGCGCGCGGCCAACAAAGCGTCGAGCACGCGCTTTTCCTGGATGGCGTGGCCGATCTGCACCGCCGAGGAGGGCGCGTCCGCGCCCAGGACCGCGGAGGAGAACGTGGCGCCGTGCAGGCCGTCGCGTCCCGTGCGTCCGCCCACGGCGACGATTAAGTCGCCGGGCTTGACCTCTTTTTTGACCGCCCACTGCGGGATGACGCCGACGGTGCCGCAGAAGACCAGAGGGTTGAGCCGATAGTCGTCGTCGAACCAGATCGCACCCCCGGCCGTGGGGATGCCCATGCGGTTGCCGTAGTCGCGCACGCCGGCGACCACGCCGCGCATCGTGCGCGTGGGGTGGTGCGAGCCTTCGGGCAAAGCTCCTTTCCAATCCGGGCGGCCGAAGCAGAACACGTCGGTGTTGAGCACGGGTTTCGCACCCAGTCCCACGCCCAGGATGTCGCGCACCACGCCGCCCACACCGGTCTCAGCCCCGCCGTAGGGCTCAAGCGCCGAGGGGTGGTTGTGGGTCTCGACCTTGAAGGCCAGCGCCCACTTCTTGCCGAAGGCGACCACGCCGGCGTTGTCCTTGAACAGCGACAGGCACCAGGGCTTCTTGACCGCCTCGGTGGCGGCGACGATGGTTTCCGTGAACAGGTTCTTGATCGTGCGCGTCTTCTTGCCCTCGGTGTAGCGGATCGGGCTGGTGAAAGTCTTGTGCTTGCAATGCTCCGACCAGGTCTGCGCCAAGGTTTCGAGCTCGGCCAAAGTGGGCTCGCGCTTAAGCGACTTGAAATGGGCCGCAATCGTCGCCCATTCCGTGTCGGACAGCGACAGGTGGCGTTGGGCGCCCAACGCGCGCAGCTCCTTGGGCGACTTGTTCGTGATCGACAGGGCTTCCTTCGGCGCGGCTTCGGCGAGTTGGCTCAAGGGTGGGCCTCGGTGACGACGACGCGGTGGATGAGCGGATTAGCCAGGGACTTGCTGAACGCTTTCTCGATCTGCTGCTTGACGGCGCGGCCGTTGAGGCGGTAGAGCAAAGCGCAGCGCGCGGACGTCGGGCGGGGTAAGCCGGTCTCGGCGATGGCCGCGACGACCGTCTCGCCGACCGGGTCGCACACCGTGGGCTTAAGCCAAACCTCCACGCGCCAGCAGTTCATGCCGTTCATCGGCGCGGGCGCGTTGGGAACGACGCGGAACTCCTGGGTCACCGCGTCGCAGAGCAAATCCTTGCCGGCCAGATGCGCCTGTGTGGCCGAGAGCGGGCCCTGCAGCTCGTAGAGTCGTCCCACGCGCACTTCCTTTAGGGAAGCCAGACCCTGCTCGCGCAGCAGGGCCATCGCGGCCGCGCCCTCGGCGTCGTTGAACTCGGGCTTGAGCTTGACCTCGAGAAGGTGGGTGTTCTGCGCGGGCGGCTTAATGCTCATTGGGTCACCTTTGAGAGGAAGTCTCGGTAGCGGGACAAAGTACCGTCGACGACGTCGATTGGTAGGGCCGGGGCCGGGGCGCGCTTGTTCCAGCCCGAGCGCTCGAGCCAGTCGCGGACGAATTGCTTGTCGAAGCCGTCGGGGGTTTTCCCTGGTTTCCAGTCCTTCTTCTCCCAGACGCGGGAGGAGTCGGGAGTGAGGATCTCGTCAATGAGGCAAAGCTTGCCGTTGATGTATCCAAATTCGAATTTGGTGTCGGCAAGAAGGAGTTGACGTTGGGCTAAATGGGTTGATGCCAGGTTGAAAACGGATAACGTCAGCCGTTCCAGTTCCTTCGCGAGAGCCGTTCCGATCATTTCGGCCAACTTCTCGCGCGAGATGTTCTCGTCATGCCCTTCATCGGCCTTTGTCGCGGGCGTAAAAATAGGCTCGGGCAGCTTATCAGCTTCTTTTAATCCGGCCGGCAGCGAGTGCCCCGCGACTTTGCCGGTCGCCTTGTACTCTTTCCAGCCGGAACCGGCTAAATAAGCCCGGGCCACGCATTCGGCATCGATGCGCTTGGCTTTATGGACGAGCATCATGCGGCCGTCGAAGAAGGATTTATCGAGATGTACGTCCTTGGGCATGGCGGCCTGAATCGCATTAAAATCCGCGGTGATCAAATGGTTGGGAACTAGATTCTTGGTCAGGTCAAACCAGAAAAGGGCGGCCTTGGTTAGAATTTTCCCTTTGTCGGGAATCGCCGTTGGAAGCACGACGTCGAATGCGGAGAGACGATCCGAGGCAACAATCAACAACCTATCGCCAAGGTCATAGACATCACGCACCTTGCCGCGCCGGAGCAACGGCAAGGGCAACGACAATGAAGCGTTATCTGTCATCATTCCCATTCGATGGTAGCCGGCGGTTTAGAAGATATGTCGTAGGCCACGCGATTGACGCCTTTGACCTCGCTGACGATGCGGCTGGAAATCTTATGCAGAAGGTCATGTGGCAAGCGCGACCAGTCGGCGGTCATGCCGTCGCGGCTGTCGACGGAGCGCACGACCACGGTATTTTCGTAGGTGCGCTCATCGCCCATCACGCCCACGGAGCGCACCGAGGGGAGGATGACCACGAAAGACTGCCAAACCTTGTCGTACCAGCCCGCGGCTTTAAGCTCCTCGCGCATGATCAGGTCGGCGTCGCGCAAAGTCTTCAGCAATTCGGGGGTGACGGTGCCGAGCACGCGGATTGCCAGGCCCGGGCCCGGGAACGGGTGTAGGCCCAGGAGGTCGGCGGAGATAGACAATTCTTTTCCCAAGCGCCGAACCTCATCCTTAAAGAGCATGCGAAGGGGTTCCACGAGCTTGAGATTCATCTTCTTGGGCAGGCCGCCGACATTGTGATGACTCTTAATGACCGCGGAAGGGCCGTGCACCGACACCGACTCGATCACGTCGGGATACAACGTTCCTTGGGCCAGGAAGGTTACCCCTTTAATCCGTTTTGCCTCTTTATCGAAGACCTCGATGAAGGTTTTGCCGATGATCTTGCGCTTCTTTTCCGGATTGGACACACCCTTGAGGCGTCCCAAGAAGAGCTTCGAGGCATCGACGATCTTCAAATTGAGTCTGAGCTCTTGGCCGAGGACTCGTTCGGCGCGTTCGCGGTCGCCATGGCGCAATAAACCCGTGTCGACGAACACGCAATAAAGGCGAGATCCGATGGCGCGCGAGATCAAACTCGCCGCGACCGTGGAATCAACGCCGCCGGACAGAGCGCAAACAACCTTGCCCTCGCCGACCTGCGCTCGGATAGCGGCCACTTGTTGGTCCAACAATCCCGACATCGTCCAACGCTTGTCGAAGCGGCAAATACGGCGGGAGAAATTCTCCAGAACCTTGGCGCCGAGGGGTGTGTGCACGACCTCGGGGTGGAACTGCACGCCGTACCAGCGCTTGCCCTCATCGGCGATGGCGGCGAAAGGGGCGGAATTGGTGCGGGCCACGACGCGGAAGCCGTTGTCGAGGCGGTCGGCGCCGTCGCCGTGGCTCATCCAGACCTGGAGCTTCTTGGGCAGGTCGTCGAAGAGGGGGGTTTCGGCTAAGATCTCGAGCTCGGCGCGGCCGTACTCTCGCTTCTTGGAGGGAATGACCTTACCGCCGTGAAGGGCGACGAGCAGCTGCATGCCGTAGCAGATGCCGAGCACGGGTACGCCCGAGGCGAAGACGAAGGGGTCGGGGCGTGGGGAGCCGGCTCGGTGCACGGAGTCCGGGCCGCCGGAGAGGATGATGCCGGCCGCTCGCGCGTCCTGGATCTGCGCCTTGGTGGCTTTGTAAGGAAGGATCTCGCAGTAGATCTCCAGCTCACGCAAACGGCGGGCGATGAGCTGGGTGTACTGACTGCCGAAGTCGAGAATAAGGATTTTCTCGCCTTCGGTAGTCGCGATCATTATTTGCCCATCCCGATGCGCTGGGCCTTCTGGAAGATCTTGCCTTCGGTCTTGATCGAAGGGGCGATGATGATCTCGGTGGTCTGCATCTCGCGGATGGTGGAGGCGCCGACGGAACCCATGCAGGTGCGCAGGGCGCCGACTAAGTTCTGGGAGCCGTCGTCGAGACGGGAAGGGCCGTAAAGGATCTCCTCGAGGCTGCCCGTTATGCCGACCTGGATGCGGGTTCCGCGGGGCAGGTTGGCGTGAGGGGTGGCCATGCCCCAGTGGTATCCCTGTCCGGGAGCTTCCTTGGCGCGGGCGAAGGCCGAGCCGACCATGACGCCGTCGGAGCCGCAGGCGATGGCCTTGCAGATGTCGCCGCCGGTGGACATTCCGCCGTCGGTGATGATGGGGACGTAGCGGCCGGTGCGCTTGAAGTGAAAGTCGCGGGCGGCGGCGCAGTCGACGGTGCCGGTGACCTGGGGAACGCCCAGGCCCAGGACGCCGCGGGTGGTGCAGGCAGCACCCGGTCCGACGCCGATGAGCAGGCCGGAGACGCCGGCGTCCATGAGCTCGGTGGCCACGGAGTAGGTGACGCAGTTGCCGACGACGACGGGGATTTTCATGGACTTGCAGAACTTGCCGACTTCGAAGGGCTTGTACTTGGTCGCTTTATGGCGGACGGTGGTGACGGTGGACTGGACGACGAAGATATCGGCGCCGGCCTCCATGGCGATCTTGCCGTACTTCTCGGCGTTCTGGGGAATGGTCGAGATGGCGCAGGGAACGCCGGCTTTTTTGATCTGCTTGATGCGCTCGGCGATGAGCTCCTCTTTAACGGGAGGGCGGTACATGTCCTGGACGAGGCGGGTGGCCTCATCAGGGGTGGCGCCGGCGATCTGCATGACAACTTCGCGGGGCTTGGCGTAGCGGGTGCTGATACCGTCCAAATTAAGTACGCCGAGGCCGCCCATTTTGCCCATGGCGACGGCGAATTCGGCGTCGACGACGCCGTCCATGGCCGACGCTAAAAAGGGAATCTCGAGCTTGACGTGGCCCAGCTGGAGAGTCGTGTCGACTTCGTCAGGATTGACGGTCACATCGCCGGGAACCAGGGCGATTTCGTCGAATCCGTAGGCCCTGCGCGCTTCGCGGTCGCGTCCGATGAAGAAAGCCATCGTCTACCTCCGGCAAGATAGGGTGTTCCGACGAGGATATGGTAACAAATTCCGTAGAGGCTCGTCCACGCGGGTTCCTCATCGATACGGGGCGTTATTTAGGAGGGGGCAGGAATGCGGCGATCATTTTCGCCAGGGCGTCGAAGTCGATGGGTTTGGCCAGAAAGCGGGTCTTTTGATCGGCTTGGACTTTCTGCATGACTTGGGTGACGACGCTGGCGGTCAAGAAAATAATGGGCACGGCGGCGGTGGCGGCGAGGCTGCGCAGTTTCTGGTGGACGGCGGCACCGTCGACGGCGGGCATGTTGAAATCAAGAATGATGAGATCGGGCTTTTCGCGTTCGGCTGTGGTCGGTCCGTAGACGCCGTCTTGGGACAGGACGACTTGGTAGCCGAGCATTTTGAAGCGGAGGCTGAGCATCTCGAGGACGGACTCTTCATCGTCAATAACAAGGATTTTCGCCATGGGGGATATTCTAGTGTTTTATCTTGACGTGCGGCCGGGTTCGTGTGTCATACTGCACGCATGACCACCGAAAAACTGTCGTCAGAGCACCGGATCGATATCGCCACGGGCATCATCCTCTCCCTCATTACGTGCGGTCTGTACAACATCTACTGGAACTACCGGCAGTTCAAGGCGATGAACGAGCTGTTGGGCCGGGAGGAGTACAAGTTCTGGTCGTGGCTGCTGCTGACGCTGGTCACATGCGGGCTTTACCATCTGTACTACGAGTATAAGATGGGCACCGACCTTTACAATTGGCTCAAGGAGCACGGCGCTGATGTCAGTCCTAATCTAGGAATCCTTGGGCTCGTTTTGGCCTGCTTCGGTTTAAGCATCGTCGCCGACGCGATTTATCAGCACGAGTTCAACAAGTTGGTATGAGCCGCCGACCGGTCCCGTTTATCGCGGTTGCCGCCGCGGCGTGGGCCGCGTGCGCGGTGCAGGCGGTGGCGGGTATTCCGGAGGGGTTGGTACTGTGTCCGATCCGCCTGCTGACGGGACATCGCTGTCCGGGGTGCGGAATGGGGCATGCGGTGGTGTATGCGATGCGGGGGGATTTCGCCGCGTCCTTCCATTGTCATGTTCTGGGAATACCGCTTGTGGTGGTGTGGACGGGGTGGCTGGCCGTCGAGGTTTTCAAGAAAACACGGTCTGGCGCGACGATGCGACCAGTGCTATAATAACCGTACTATTGCGGGATGGTGAAATGGTATCACAGCGGACTCTGAATCCGCTTTTCTAGGTTCGAGTCCTAGTCCCGCAGCCAATCTGATCAATAGAAAGAACTGAACGTGTTGGGCCGCCTGCCGTCGGGCGGCCCATCGCTTTTAGGACGAAGGGCGGTAGATTGTAGTAGAGGGTCCCGCCGCGCCGCGTATCCACCTCGATGCGCGAGAGCCAGCCGCGAATCCTCGACTTGCGCTCAAGCGTCGTGCCGTCGCTCAGCAAATCGCGCAAGTCCTCCACGGAGCGGCGCACCTGCGCCCCGCTGAACTTGAGCGGGGCCGTCTCCACGGCCAAGATTTCGCGTTTGCGCGCCTCGGCGGCCTCGATCTGCGCGCGCAGGGCCTTGATGCGCGGCCCCAGGTCAGCCATGTCCACGTGGCCCGTCTCCAAGGCCACGTAGAGCTTGTCCAGGCGTCCGTTGAGGGCTTTGAGCTGCGCGTCCGCTTCGGTCAAGCGCTTGGCCGACATTTCCCGATTGACGTTGGCCTCCTCGTTGATGAGATGGACCAACTCGGTCAAGTTCGCGTCGGTCAGCACGTCGTCCTTGAGGGTGTCTATCACCGCGCCTTCCAACCGATCGCGCCCCACGAGCCCCGCCGCGCACGCCGCGCGCCCCTTCTTAAGGTAGGTCTGGCAGCCGTAGTAGGTGAACTGGCCGCTCTTGGCCGTCGTGCCGATCATCTTGGCGTCGCATATCCCACAGTAGAGCAAGCCGCTCAACAGGTACTCGCTCGCCACGGCGCGAGGATGGGTTACGGCGAAGCCGCGCTCCTTGAGGACCCGGCGGGCCTGCTCGAACTGTTCCCGCGTGACCAGCGCCTCGTGCGTGCCCTCGACGCGGATCGCCTTCTGCTCCTTGCCGGCCTTCGAGTCCCAGTAGCGGTAGCCGTTGAAGATCGTCACGCCGGTATAGGTCTCGTTGGTCAGCATGTAATAGAGGACCGTGTTGGTCCACTCGCGGCCCGCGCGCGTCTTGTAGCCCTCGGCGTTGAGCTTCTTGATGATCTCCTTGACGCCCATCCCGTCGATGCACATCTGAAACGCGCGCTTGACCAGCGGCGCGTGTTCCGGCACGGCTTCGAGCTTGGCCTTCTCGATCTCTCCGACCTTCACCTTGACGCGGCGGTAGCCGTAAGGCGCGCGCCCGCCGTTGAGGAAACCGCGCGAGGCGTTCTCGTTCATGCCCCGGATCGTGTCCGAGGATAGGTTGGCCGAGTAGAACTCATCGACCACCTCGATCATGCCTTCAAGCATCCGCCCGGACGGCGAGTCTTCGATGTGCTCATTGATCGAGACCACCTGGACGCCATGCTTGCGGAGCATGGCCTTGTAGAGAATCGAGTCCTCGCGGTTGCGCGCGAAGCGCGAGAGCTTCCACACGAGGATGACGGTGAAGGGGGGCTCCTTCTGCTTGGAGAGCCCCATCATCCGCTGAAACTCAGGGCGGTCCGCCGTGCGGGCGCTTTCGGCCTCGTCGATGAACTGCTCGACGACCTTCCAGCCGTGCTTGTCCGCGTACTGGCGGAGGGCCTTGAGCTGGGCGGGGATGGATAGGTCCCGCTCCGCCTGACGGTCGGAGGATACGCGCGCATAGAGGGCCGCCCTTACATCGCCGTCGGTTTCATTCCGCTTGTTCATGACGCCACCTCCTGCCGCTTCGGGTCCATAGTTTGGCCCGTTTTCTCCTGATTCGCCAGCTCTTCCGCCAAGAGCCGCCGCGCGATGAGCTTCGCCAACGGCCGCAGAAGCCCTTCCCTTTCCTGCGCCTTCGTGAGCCGCACGTCAATGCGGAGTTCTTGAATGTCCCATTTCGAGTTCATCGGCTCGCCTCCTGCTCCGCGCCCAGCGGAGCCGTGGGCGTCTCTTTGGTCGGTAGGAAGTACGGCGTCCTTGGGTAGTAGGACGGCGCGAATTCGCAGCGTCCCAGCTTCGCACGGAAGTCGGAGAGCTGCGCCGCCTGGACGGCGGCGACCTCGAACTTGTGCCCCAGGCGCATGATGTGCCCCACCCCTCCCGGCCAGCCCACGAGGTAGAGTATTTTGGACGTGCGATGATCCGGCAGTCGGCGCTGATGCGAGCTGAATATCTCGGCATAGCGCCTGCGGGACTTCGGCGTCAACTCGACCTCGACGATATGTTCCACGCTCCCGTTCGCTTTCCCGATAAGAAAGTCGGGCATGGTCAGACGCGCTTCTTGGCTGCGCCGGCCGTACTTCTTGCCCATCCAGTCCCAGGTCTCGCGGGCCGTGTTGACCCCGAGGCCGAGCATTTCGGTCAGGACTAAACCGACGCCGACGGTCGCTATCTCATGGCGCACGAGCCGCTCGCTGATACCTTGGCTGGGCGTCTCGAACCGGGTCTTTCCGCGCCGCCGCAGCAGTTCGAAGCCTCGCGTCGTCAGCAGATACACCGGCCATGTGTAGTCGCTTCGCTGGACCCGCACGAGCCCGAGCTTTTCCAGCCCACCCAGCCGCTTATAAGCTCTGCCCCAGTAATCCTCTCGCTTGATATCGTTAAAGAATAACCTCGCCTGCTCTGAAACCGTCTTGTGAAACAGTAGTCCGTCCACCTGTCCCAGCCCCATAACCCCCCATCGTTCCAATGCTGCCAGCACCTCGAAGTCTCGTTCCTGTAATTTCATCTGCCCCCGTTCGTTTTCTATTTTCGCACCCGTAACCGTCCGTCTCCTTCGTCTTTAACCCCGCCCCTCCTGTTCGCTTTTCTTTGTCTTTTTTACTTCCTCAAACATTTATTCCAATCTTTTAATTTCTAATTTTTTCTCTCATTCCCAATCCTTATCCTTCTCCACTTCCATTTTTATTTCCTTTCAATCCCAATCCCTCTATCTCATCAGTGTTTTGTTGTCCTTTGTCTCCCACCGTCTTTCCGACCACCCTACCCCATCGTTGGGGGAGGGTGGTCGGAAAGCGCCAGTGGTGCAACCACGGGCGAGGTGGGGGACAAAGGACAACAAAACACGGCGTTTCTTTTTCGTGCAAGTCGCGTGAGGCCGTCCAACTCGTTGGACAGTCTGTAGGACAGGGCGTGCTGTGTTATTCACAGGCATAATTATTCAGTTATGGTGAACAATGCTGTTCAAAAAAAGAGCCCGGACTACTATTACTTCTTGAGACCGTCCATTCCCATCCGCCGGCGCAGATCGCTCTTGATCCAACGCTCAAGTTCATGCGTCAGCTTAATGATCGTCTGGTCCACGTGCTTCTCAGCGAGTTCGTTGGCTCCCTTTCCGTGCCGAGCCATGAAGTCCCAATAGGGCTCATCCAGCGCCTCCAAGACCCTGCAAACCTTGAAGAAGAGAACATCCTTGACCGTAAAATCGCGCTCGAACTGGTCCACGATATTGGTTAGTTCGTCCGCCGTCAGGATACCTTTTAGGATCAGGTCGTAATGCTGTTCCGGGTAGACGCGGACGACGGCCTGGATTGTCTTAAGCGGCAGGAAGAGTTTTGTCGCAAGGTGCATGACCACGGCCAGGCGGTTCGTATGCTCGGGGTTGAGGTAGTAGGACTTGTGTCCGCCCATGTGGATGGGCCTCGGTAGAAGCTTGAGCTGGGGGGAGCTGTAGAGCTGTAGGGTGCGGCGCGTGACGGTGAACTGGTGCAGGTGACGGAAGAGCTTGATGAAGTCCAAGGTTTCGGCGAGGAACTCCTCGCCGGGCTGGAATGGTCCGGGGCCTCCGTAGGCTTGGGCGTAAGTCTTGACCGGTCGATGGATATAGTCTTCTCGCTTCAAAACATAGTTCATCATAGTTGCATTATACACTTATATTGAATAATATGTCAACATGTTTGCGGACAAGTTGTCCGGACGGCAGCCTGCTTTCATTCAGTATAATCAAGCGCTGCCAAAGCTCCAATGAAAAGATTCCGCCTCTATATCGACGAGTCCGGCGACCACACCTACCACGATCTCGGCAATCCGGCCAAGAGATATCTGGGTCTGACCGGTGTTGCGATTGAAATGGAGTTGTACCGAACTCGTTTCCATCTCGATGTTGAAAGTCTGAAGCAGAAGCATTTTCCTCACAATCCCGATGAGCCGATCATCTTCCACCGTAAGGAGTTGATCAATCGCAACGGAGCTTTCGGGGTCTTGGCTGACCCGAAACGAAATGAGGCGTTCACCTCAGACCTGGTCGCGTTTCTCTCCGCGCAGGAGTATCGGATTTTTACGGTCGTGATCGACAAGAAGGCGCACAGTGAGCGCTACGGCAAGGCCGCTCTCCATCCATACCATCATTGCCTGACCGTGTTGCTGGAGAGATACCGCGAGTTCCTCAGTGAAGACGGGAGCCATGGAGATGTTATGGCGGAAAGCCGGGGCGGGGCCGAGGATATGGAACTCAAGCGCGTTCACCGAGAAGTCGTCGAGTCGGGGCTCTATCACGTCAGCGCGGCCGCTTTCCAGGAAGTCTTCACGTCCCGCGAACTCAAGCTCAAAAAGAAGGCGGAGAACATCGCGGGTCTCCAGGTCGCCGACCTCTTGGCCTACCCCCTCAAACAGGACATCCTCGTAAAAGGCGGCGTCGCGGGAGTGACTTGCGGGACTTTCGGAGAGAAGATATGCCTGGCTGTCAGGGTCAAGCAGGGCGGCAACGGCAGGACCCTTCTGTAGAAAATGAAAGGCCCGCTTTCGCGGGCCCTTCACGCTGGCCCATGCGGGCCATCCACCTCCGATCTCTCGGATTGACTATATTGTAGCGTGGTCGTCCGATTCCGTCAAGGACAATTTCTTGTTTCAAATCAGGACCCGCGGCGGCTGTGGAAGACAGACCGGCAGCCGGCGCTGAGTCACTCCATGATCGTGCGACTCTGCTCGCGCATGAACTGCGAGACATAGTAGGGCCCACAGCCGCCCTTGCCGGAGGAGCCGGACCCCTTCCAGCCGCAGAAGGCCTGTACGCCGGGCCAGGCGCCGGTGGTGGCACCAGTCGGGCGATTGGCGTAGCAGACCCCGGACTCGACCTCGTCAAAGAATTTCTGGATTTCTTCTTTTTTTGCGGTGAAGATGCCGGCGGTGAGGCCGTAGTCGGCCTTGTTCATCTCTATAATCGCCTGTTGGAAAGACTGAACTTTTCCGACGGCGAGAAAAGGGCAAAAGAGTTCACGAAAGAATAGTTCGTGGTCGAGAGGAAGGGATGCAACAGTCGGCGCGGCAAAGAAGCCTTTGTCATGGGTCGATCCCTTCAGACGTTCACCACCGATGAGAACTTTGCCGCCCTTTTTGGCGGACTCGATAGCGCCAAGGTAGGTTTTCAGAGAACGCTCGTGGATCAGCGCGCCCATGTACATGTCTTTCTCTGTCGGGTCGCCGATTTTTATTTTTTTCGTCTTTTCAACGAGCTTTGCGACGAACGCGTCGTGAACTTTTTCGTGCACGTAGACGCGCGAACAGGCCGAGCACTTCTGTCCTTGCAGGCCGAAGGCCGACTTCATGACGCCATCTGACGCGGCATCCAGGTCGGCGGTCTCGGAGACATAGGTCGGGTTCTTGCCACCAAGTTCCATCAGCACAGGCTTGACGTAGCGCGCGGAGAACTCGCGGTGAATTCGTAGGCCGACTTCTTTCGATCCGGTGAAGACGACCCCGTCCACATCGGGGTGCTTCCAGAGCATCTCGCCAACGCCGGGTCCGTCACCTGTGATCAGGTTGAACAGGCCGCTTGGAAGTCCTGCGGCTTTGTAGCATTCCCATAGGAGCAGACCCGTCCAGGGCGTTTCAAGCGACGGCTTGTACACCACGGCGTTGCCACCGAGCAGGGCCGCGCCGGACATGCCGGCTGACAGCGAAATTGGGAAGTTGAAGGGTGCGATGCAGGCGAACACGCCGTACGGGCGCAGGACTGAGCGTGTATTCTCATTGGGTAGCAGCTTACCGAGCGGCTTGAGATACCCATCGGCGTCCTCGATTTGCGTAGCATAGTAATCGAGAAGATCTGCGGATTCTTCAGTATCGCCCATGGACTCCATTCGGTTCTTGCCGACCTCGAGCGCGACGACAGCCGCGATCTCGAATTTTCGACTCCGGATGATGGTTGCGGCTTTTCGGATCGTCTGTACCCGATCCTGCCAAGGCAGTGCACCCCACTGTTTCTGGGACATGCGCGCGGCTTTGACCGCCGCGTCAATGTGCGCGGACTCCGCGTTCGGGAAGAGTCCGAGGATTAAGGTCGAGTCGTGCGGCGCGGCCTTCGCGTAGGTCGTCTTCGCATCGATTGGCTGACCATCGATCATCATTGGATGCGTCTTCCCTGCTTTCGCCCGGATGTTTTTGAGCGCCTGGTCAAAGGATTCGTGGAACACGGTCATATCGGCGTTGGTGGCCGTGTAGGTGATCTTGGATTCGGCGTTAGGAGTGGACATAGGGGGGTCTCCAGGATTTTATTAACACGCTTGAAGCGCGACATTTTATCAGTTCGAAGACCATTTCGCGAAGCAGTTTGTTCCCCCTGAAATTAAATGGTAGATTTTTTAAATATATGAACAAGCTACTCCTTGGCGCCGTACTTTTGATGACCGTTTCAGTGAACGCCGCCGACACGATCAAGATTGGCGTTGTGGGACCACGGACAGGTCCGGCCGCAGCAGAGGGTCAGGCGTTCGATGAAGGCATCGCGCTGGCACTAGACAAGATCAATGCGGGAGGCGGCTTGCTCGGAAAGAGGGTCGAGGTCGTCTTCGAAGACACGGCTGGCGATCCGGAGAAGGCGGCCGCCGGTTTTGAGAGGCTTATTACTCGCGATCATGCTGTCATGGTCGTCGGTGAAAGCCATTCTTCCCCAGCGCTTGCCGAGATCGAGGTCGCCAATCGCCTGCAAGTCCCGTTCATCGTCTCCGAAGCTTGGCACGATGATATTACTAAGAAGGGCTACCGGTGGGTCTTCCGAGCCGGACCCGTCAACAGCGGTGTCGTCAACAATACCATCGCCAAGTTCGTGAAGGACGCAGGCTTCAAGAAAGCGGTCATTATCGCCGAGAATAGCGATTGGGGTAAGGGCATCGGCGCACTGACGGTGGCCGCGCTCGACTCATACAAGATTTCCAATGTCCTGCTCCCTGTTGCCAGCGACGCCAAGGACTTCTACACTGAGCTTACGAAGCTCAAGGGTGAGAAGCCCGACATTACTCTCGCTTACGTTTACAGCTTTGGATTGCACTCGTTGGTTTCCCAAGCCAAAGAGGTGGGACTGAGCGGTCTGATCCTTGACGGGGCCGGGCCGCCCAGCGTCTGGCCGGAATTTTGGAAGAACGTCGGAGATGCCGGCAACGGCGAGTTGTTTGTGTCGAGTATGCATGAAAAGGTGCATCTGACCAAGGCCAGCCGCGAGTTTTGGGATGCCTATCGGAAAAAGTTCGGCAAGGCTCCCAGTGATTTCAAGTCCCGCTCGCTTTACAACTCCGTGCTAATCGCCGCCGATGCCGTCCGTCGCGCCAAATCGACGGAGGGTGAGCCTCTTGTCGCCGCTCTCGAGAAGACCGATCTTGAGGTGACCACCGGCCGTGTGCGGTTTGGCCTAAAACCGGGCACTTACGAATATCACCAGTGGATGCCTCCTATGCTTGTCGTTCAGTGGCAAGGCAAGGATAACCAGGTTGTTGTATATCCGCCGCCCGCTGTTACGGGAAAACTCCAGAAGCCGCGTTAAGCTGGCCCTATGGCCGACTTCCCGATGTATCTGACCAACGGCCTGGTCATCGGGGTGATATACGCCCTTTCCGCCATGGGGGTGTCGCTCATTGCGGGCCTCATGCGTGTGGTCAATTTCGCCCATGGCGAATTCTACCTACTTGGCGGATATCTGAGCTACGAAGCAGGTGTGCGTCTCGGCGTGCCGCCGCTACTGGCCGTCCCGCTGGCGACTCTGGCTCTATGGTTGCTCGGGCTCGCTTTTGAGCGGCTCCTCATCCGCCCCACTTACGGCGACGAGATGCAGTCTTTGATCGTCACGTTCGTGCTCTCTATCATTCTACAGAACGCGTTATTGCTTGTTTTTGGTCCATATCCCCAGAAATCGCTCGGCTTCGCACGGGGTGTCGTCCATCTTTTTGGCTCTTTCGATTACGGACGGCAGCGCCTAGCGTCCATGCTGTTGGCGGCCGCCGTTCTGGGAGCCGTATTCCTGCTCATCGAGCGCACATGGTTTGGAAGGAGCCTGCGCGCGGCCGCGCAAGATAGGACAATGGCCCAATTGTTGGGTATCAACGTTGAACGTGTTAACTCGCGGGGCTTCGCTCTTGGCACGGCGCTGGCAGGGTCGGCGGGCGCGTTATTCGCACCGATCTTCGCGCTCACGCCGTCTGGCGGTGCCGAAATCAGCCTTAGTGCGTTCGTCGTCATCGTGCTCGGTGGAATGGGTTCATTGAAAGGCTGCCTCATTGGTGGCTTGATCCTTGGCTTTGTAGAGAACTTAGGCGCAGCTTACGTCTCCACGGCCTATCGGAATATCTTCGGCTTCATAATTCTCATCGTTGTCTTGGCCGCGCGACCACAAGGCATGTTCGGGCGGAAGCCCGTTTGAGGAAGGCGACTCTTATCGTGCTGGTGCTGATCGCGGCCATCCTTCCTCTATCCTTTCCCCAGTACTGGCTACACGTCGCCATCATTTCTCTTTATTATGTCATGCTCGCCGCCTCCTGGAACCTGCTCGCCGGTTTCACGGGCCAGGTTTCCTTCGCACATGCCGCTTTTGCCGGACTCGGAGCCTATGTATCGGGCCTGTTAGCCACGCGCCTGGGTGTAAGCCCATGGCTCGGTCTGATTGTCGCGCCGGCGGTTGCCGCAGTAATCGGGTTGATGTTAGGTCGGCTCTGCATTAAGATGGGCGGCATTTACCTTTCCCTGACGACGCTGGGCTTCTCTGAAATTCTGCGGCTTGTTCTCGTCAACGAGGACAATCTCACGCGCGGGACGATGGGGCTACAACTGCCGGGATTATTTTCATCATACTCCAAGGCGCATACCTATTTAGTTGTTCTCACAGTCACAACGTTAATGCTTTGGTTGATCCAACGCACGCTCGTTTCTGATACTGGTCTCGCCTTCCGCTCCGTGCTCAACGATGAGACGGCAGCAGCGGCCTCTGGTATCGACACAAGGCGCATCCGCCTCCAAGCTTTCGCTTGGTCGGCGGCTGCGGCCGGATTGGCCGGCGCGCTTTACGGTCATTATCTGATGATCATCACCCCTGATATGGCCTCGCAGGGGCAAATGTTCCTTATTTTGGCGATGGCCGTCATCGGCGGCCTGGGAAGCTTTGTCGGACCCATCATTGGGGCCGTGGCCCTGACGGTCTTGGCTGAGAAGATGCGCGCCTATGGAGAATATCATCGGCTCATCTTTGGTCTTGCCACTTTGGCGATGATTCGGTTTGCTCCGCGCGGCTTAATCTGGATTTTCCGAAGGCGAGGCGGATAGCCATGAACACGGTACTCGAAGGTCGCGGTTTGAGCAAGTCGTTCGGGGGGGTGATCGCCGTCAAAAATGTCGACTTCGACATTCACGAAGGCGAAATCGTTGGCCTGATCGGACCTAATGGTGCTGGCAAGACGACCTTGTTTAATCTGATCGGGGGGTTCGTGGCACCCGATGCCGGTCGAGTTCGAGTTGGAGGCCGTGATGGGACTGGTTTTGAGCCTTTCGCAGTCTGCCGGATGGGCGTGGCGCGGACCTTCCAGCTTGTCCGCCCGTTTCTTGAGATGGACTGCCTCGACAACGTGCGCGTCGGTCTCGTTGGACGGGGGGGCGCCTCGCTGGTCTCGCGGCCGCAAGGACGCGAGGAGGAAATGGAATTACTGAAGCTAGTCGGCCTTGCCGGCCGCGAACGGGCACCGGCCAAATCTTTAACACTTATCGATAAAAAGCGCCTCGAACTTGCACGCGCCTTGGCAACGAGGCCGCGTGTGCTGCTGCTCGACGAACTCCTTGCCGGCCTCAATCCGACGGAAGTTGACCAAGCGCTCAAGGTGATCTCCGAGATCAGGCAGGGGCGTGGTCTTGCCATCTTTTGGATCGAGCATGTCCTGCGCGCCATCATGGCGACCGCCGACCGCGTCATCGTCCTCGACCACGGCGAAAAGATCAAGGAAGGAATCCCGCAGGAAGTCGTTTCCGATCCGCGCGTGATAGAGGCGTACTTGGGGACGCCTTATGCTTGAGGTCGAGCGCCTAAATGTCTTTCGCGGGCAGGCACACGTGCTCAAAGACGTTTCTCTCCAAGTGCGCAAAGGAGAACTCGTTACTCTGTTGGGTCCCAACGGCGCGGGCAAGACGACATTGGTGGAGAGCATTTTCGGCCTGCACACGGTTCGGACCGGAAGCATTCGTCTTTTCGGACAGGACATGGCTGGGCGACCTACGCATGAGGCTGCCTGCCGGGGAGCCTCATGCGTGCCTGAGGGGCGTCGGATTTTCTCGGAGATGACGGTCGAAGAGAATCTAGTTCTTGGTGCCTATGCTCCACGCGCGAGGGAAAAACTCTCGGAGACCCGCCGTTCCGTTCACGCTCTTTTCCCTGTCCTTAGGGAGAGAAGTGGAGAGTCGGCCTTCCGGTTGAGTGGCGGGCAGCAACAGATGCTGGCCATTGGCCGGGCGTTGATGGCTAGACCGGAACTCCTGCTCATTGATGAGTTCTCGGCGGGCTTATCTCCCAAAGCTATACTTGAGACATTCGCCGCCGTCATGAAGTTGCGGGAGCAGGGCTTGACGATTCTTCTCATTGAGCAGAATGTTGAACTCGCCTTAAAGAATTGCGATCGTGCCTACGTATTGGAGGCGGGAGAGATCGTTCTAGAAGGAAGTGCTGCGCAGTTGTTCGGTGACGAACGTGTGCGCCATGCCTATTTAGGGCTGTAATTCACTTAAAAATAACAACAGATGATTCGGGCGACAATGAGTGGACGCCCCAAAACCAATTACATTCTACGCTCAGAATTCGTTGATGGGGGGCGTCGTTGCCATCGTCGGGGCTTTCTTGTAGGAGGGGGAAGCCTAAAGCGGGTCTGGAAGGTTCTTTCTACCGCATGACTCGGGCAGCCAATTTGGCGTCATTAGAACCGCGAAAGCCCTCCGAGAGGAGGGCTTTCTTTTTCCCGCGAGGGGGGATATGCTTGTGGGCATGAGCGACGAAGGCGCTAGGCGCGCGGTAAGGATCTTTAAGAGAGGCGGTGCGGGTTTCGAGGGGGCGCTGATTCTTTTTGGGCTCGTTTTCTTGGGGACCTCTATCGGAGTGGGGGTCAGTCTCGTGCCCCGGATACAGACGACGCTCGACGCGGTGATGACGTACGGCTTGACGGCTTCGCTGTTCCTGGGCGGGGCGGCGATGCTGTTCCTACGCTCACGCTGCGTCGTGGACCCGGCGTCGCGGCGGGTCGAGAGGCGCACGACTTTCGCGGGGGTCCTGGTGTGGCGCGAGAGCCGGAGCTTCGCCGAAATCTCCACAGTGCGCTTCGACATCGTGACCGGGGGCCGCAGTGCGCCCGCTCCGAGGCTCCTCCTGATTCCGCGCGACGGGAGCGCGCCCTTGCTCGTGTCCGTCTACGTTTCCCTCGACGAGTTCCCGCCCGAGGCGCTGGCCGACGCGCGCGAGTTGTCGTCGCTCCTGGGCGTGCCTCTGGAGGAGCCCATCAATCGCGCCGATTAGGGGACCGGTGCCGATAGCGTCCACGACAGGCAGCCGAATTTCGACTCTGACTCCCGCCGAACATAGGCCCTCCGACAGGAGGGCCTTGTTTTTCCTATGAGGCGGCCTCAAGGTAAACGGGGATTCCCGCACACAGCGGCGGTGTAGCGGTAGGGGCTGGCTGCGCTGGACGCGATGACTTCACGCGGGCTGGCGGGTTCGAGTAGCGTCCTATTCCCGTGGTTTGCTCTAGGCCCGAACGGCCACTTTGGGCAATTTAAACTCACTTCCGGCGCCGGCCCAGGTTCGAATACTGCTAACGACGGGCAGCCAATCTCGATGCAGCTATCCTCAAGGATAGTCGAAAGCCCTCCAGCGATGGAGGGCTTTTCCGTTTTGTAAGCTTTCTCGGTATGGATAAGACGACCTGTCCGGTGTGCGAGATGGACGAAATCTTGGAATCCCCGACGCGCTGGGAATGCGCCACCTGCGGCCACGAATGGGAACGCGCGGCCGAGGCCGAGACGGCGTCCGGTCCGCGCGTCGTCAAGGACGCCCACGGCAATATGCTCGCGGACGGCGACATCGTGACGCTGATCAAGGATTTGCCGCTGAAAGGATCGTCACAGACGCTTAAGGTCGGGACGAAGTCCAAGCCCATCCGCTTGGTGGAGGGCGATCACGAGATCACTTGCAAAATGGATGGGATCACCGTTTTCTTGAAAGCCCGCTTCGTGAAGAAGGTCTAGGGGGCAGCATGAGCGAAGCGATCAAGAATCTGAATGCGGCCATACAGCAGGGGATGGCCATCCGACCGAAAGTGGCGGGCTTTCCGTATCTGGCTGAGACGCTGCGGCGCGCAGGCGTGAAACGCAACATCTGGGCGCTGCCGGCCTGCCAGGCCTTGTACCTGACTGAGAACGGCCCGGTCATGATGCAAGGCGTCCCGCTTATTTCGGGAGCGGCAGATGTAGCGCCATTCGACGAGAAAGCCCTCGTCGCCGCGCTGCGGGCGGACCAGGTGGGGAAGAGCACGTTCCCGGAGTTCCTGGTCGCGTCATGGAAAGCTGGCGTCGTCGGTTATGAGGTGGATTTCACCGCCCGTACTTGCGCCTACTTCGGCGCCGGTGGAGGCCTGTATGTCGAGTCCTATCCGGCCGTAGACATCGGGTAACGTCGGTAGTAGCTCGGATTCCGAGTGTGAATCGCGGTTCGAATATCGTCCTGTTCCTACTAGTCGCGGCCAGTGGTCGGGCGGCGAATTATTCTGGTAATTCCTGGCCCTGATCGATCATCCAGGTTCTGATATCGTCTGTGTCCCTCAGACAATTTCGTCGCAGAGAAAGCCCTTCCAACGGAAGGGCTGATTTCTTGCCCGCCGCCGACGATCGACTAGGACTCGAACGCCGGTCATAAATGTCTTGCAAGCGCGTTATGGGCTTTGCGGTTGAGCCGGTGTACCCTGAGGTGTGAGGCTACTCCGGCGGCTCAATCGTTGCACTAACAATCTCCGCCTATGCGGTTATTGACCGACCTTCTCGCGAGCGGCGCGGCCGGGCTCGCCTCCTACCTGGCGGCCCATGTCCTGCTCTGCCTGGTGCCCGCCTTCTTCATCGCCGGCGGCCTGTCCGCTCTCGTGCCCAAGGACTCCGTGACCCGGTTCCTCGGCCGCGGCGTCCCGAAGGTGAAGTCCCACCTCGCGGCCGCGCTGGCGGGAAGCGTCCTCGCCGTCTGCTCCTGCACTATCGTCCCGCTCTTCGCCGGCATTTACAAAAAGGGAGCCGGCATCGGGCCTGCCGTCACCTTTCTCTTCTTCGCTCCCGCGGCCAACATCCTGGCTCTCGCCTATACCGGTGCGGCTCTGGGGGCGGACCTGGCCGTGGCGCGGTTCGTCTTTTCTTTGGTCTTCGCCATCGCAATCGGCCTCATTATGGCCGTCACCTTCCGAAAGGATGACGCTGCCCACGCGGCGCAAGCCGATGACTCCTTCGTGGGCGGTTCCGGGGAGGAAGGAGCGCCGGTCGCTCTGCTGGTCCTCATGGTCCTCTGGCTTCTCGTCGGGACGCTCAAGCTGGCCGTCTTCACGGACGCCTATCTCCGCTTCGACCTGCCCTGGCCTGGAGCCGCTCCGCTGTCGAACGCGCTCGAACGTCTCTTCCCGTTCGACCCGGCCCGCGGGGAGGAGGGGCTGAGCGTCCAGGGTCTGGGCCTCATTGCTCTTTTGGGCCTGATCGGCGCGGCGGCCTGGCGTGGCTTCGGTGAGGCTGCGGAGTCCTTCAACCGTTGGACATGGGCGACTCTCGCCTTGGTCGTCCTGACGTTGGCCCTCGCCGCGCTCCAGGTCGGCGTGACGGACTCGGGCTTGACCGTCGGTTTCACCGGCCGCTTCTTCGCCGAACTCGTCGCGATGGCGGCCGTCGTGGCAGCCGCGCGCCGCGCGCTGGACGCCGAGCGCGTCCGGTTATGGCTGGCCGAGAGCTGGCAATTCGTGCGGCAGATATTCCCGCTGCTGGTCGTCGGCGTCTTCGTCGTCGGCGTCATCCGCCCGTTCATCCGCCCCGAGTGGATTCAGGCGGTCGCCGGGGAAAATTCCGTCTCCGGAAATCTCGTCGGGGTCGTTTTCGGCGTCTTCATGTACTTCCCAACCTTGGTCGAAGTTCCCGTCGCGAAGATGTTCTTGTCCTTGGGCATGCACCGCGGGCCGCTACTCGCCTATCTTCTCGCCGACCCTGAGCTGAGCCTGCAGAGCATCCTCATCGTCTCGACCGTCATCGGCCGGACCAAGGCCTGGACCTACGTCGTCTGGGTCGCCCTCTTCAGTCTCGCGGCGGGGCTCGGCTACGGCGCCTGGGTCGATGGAGTGGGGCTCTGGCGTCTCGGTGGTGCGCTGGGGCTTTTTGTCGCGTTACTGGCGGCGGCGCTTTGGTTCATCGACCGGCGGCTGACGGTCGGATCGAAGGAGGGGATATGAAGGTCATCCAGATCATAGGCTTGGGCTGCGCGAAATGCCGCCTGCTCCAGCAGCACGCCGAGCAAGCGGCCAAGGAACTCGGGATCGAGCACAGGATAGAGAAGGTCGATGACCTGCCGAAGATCACCGAAATGGGGATTATGATGACGCCGGCACTGGTCATCGACGGGGGCGGCAAACGGCCTTCTCCAGGCGATCCTCGTCACGCACGGACATCTTGGTCTGCCGCGCAGCGCGCTCTTCGGCGCCTACGCGCGCGGCCTTGCGGCGGTAATGGTCGGTCAAGGCGTTGCGC
>CXWL01035356.1_pt1 | contig 24210 bp, 26 predicted proteins | sample 590931 | NCBI WGS metagenome assembly CXWL01 (sample SAMEA3498368, study PRJEB10139) | groundwater metagenome | biome: water well; material: biofilm material | place: Germany | collected 2015-04-27
TTAATTCAACCTCAAAGCCTTCCGACCATTCACCGTGGCGATATCCACCAGAGCATCGATATCGTAAAAGCGCGTGGTTTCGATGAGGAACAGCAAATCTGTGAATAGATCGCCGTCGATGAAGGGGCAGAAGAGGTCATGGATATTGTCGACGCCAAGGGCTACGTTGACGCCGCCGGCGACGAGCTGAGGCACAGGTGCGATGGAATTATGGAGTGGGGCTTTTTTGTCGCGCATTTGGACCCCATCCAGCATGGCTCGGGGAGAGACGATGACGCTCATGTCGGCTTCCTTGATCATGGCGATCACTCCCTGGAGATAGCCATCATCTTGGGCGGCCAGAGAGCAGGCGTGCACAGCGTTTACCTTCCCTTGCATCCCATGTTCGATGACCTTTTTGGCCAGCAATTCGGTGTCCTTCTCGTCGGGGTCATTGTTCTGATCAATGTGCACGTCGACGTGCTTGCCGTATTTTTGGGCTAATTCAAAAATCACGTCCAAGTGTTCGCCTTGTCGGGGTCGTTCACGCGAAGGAAGTCCGCCCAATACATCTACCATCGGTGCCGCTTTTTCGATCCATGCTCGCGATTCCGGCGTTAAGGCCCCTTCCAAGACCTGGCTCACGAGCTGCAGTTCGATCTGGTCCTTGTACTTCTCCTTCACCTCCAAAGCCGCCTCCACGCACTTGAGACCTACGGTGCTGTCGACATCGACATTCGTTCGGCACAGGGTGATACCCTGGGAGATCATCTTCTCCACCGCTTGGGAAATTCTCATGACCAGATCGTCATGGGTGTAATTCTCTTTCAGCTTCTTCCACAGATCCCACTTCACCTCCATGTGTTTCTCAGTCTCCTTCAGCATTTCTGGGGTCACCACATAGGCTTTATCAAAATGGGCGTGGCCGCAGACACCTCCTCCTTTGTCGGCAATTTTTTGTTTCAAGAGTGTTATCAGGTCCCAGGATTGATACATGCTTGATGGTTGAGTGAGCGATCCCTCCGCTTCGTTCTCGGGTCACTACGGTCGGGATGACAAAAGGGCGTTTCGTGATTGTCTCTAGGGTCGTGAAGATAGCTTCTTGATCTCTCGCTCCACCATATCCAGGCGGAGATTTCCGGTTCCGCCCTGATGGGTGGACATTTTGAGCCAACGCTCGATATCCGCTTCGGTGACCTTGATATTGGCAATATGGGATCCAACCTCACGGTAAGCATCACGGAAGGTCATCCCCTCTTTGACTTTGTCGAAGGCTTTGTGAGCGGCAAAAAGTCCCGGACAGTCGAGCATGGATCGGATCAGAACCTCTTCATTGGGTTGAATATTTTCTATCACGGCCATCATCGCATCCAAGGACATCTCTGTATGTTTAAGTCCTAGGAAAAGCGGGCGTTTGATCTCCTGCCCATCGCGGTGGTACCCGGAGATTTTATTCAAAATATTCATGGTCATTTCACTGCGGCAGGCCAGCACCGTAGCCGTGCGTCCGCGAATCAGTTCAGCGACGTCGAGATTCTTCTTCTGAGGCATGATCGAGGAGCCGGTGGAGATGCTGTCGTCGAGGTGGAAAAATTGAAATTCCTGGGTGGTGAAGAAGAGCAGATCGCAGGCCAGACGATTCAGGGTCATCATGATTTGGCAGCAGGCTTCCAGGACGAGACCTTCGATCTTGCCGCGCGAATTGTGACAGTAGATGACATTGTTTTGAGTCTTTTTGAATCCTATCTCCTTGCTCAGCCAATCCCGGTCAAAGTCAAAGGGTGAACCATATCCGGCTCCGGAGCCGAGGGGGTTTTGATCGACAATCTGGTCGGTAATTTGCTTCATCAGCTTCACATCGTCGAGCAGACTCTCCGCGAAAGCCCCCATCCAGGTGCCGACACTGGTGGGCATGGCCTTCTGCATATGGGTGTAGCCGGGCATTGGGACCATTTCGTGTTCCTTGGCAAAGCGAACAAAACCTTGGGCAAGTTTCAAAGCTTTCTCAATGATTTGATGCGATCTTCTCTTCATGAACCAGCGCATCATGGTCAGCACTTGGTCATTGCGAGAGCGGCCAGTGTGGATCTTCTTCCCAGTATCTCCAAATCGTTCGATCAGGTAATTCTCGATCTTGGTATGACAATCTTCATCTTCCAGAGTTAGGACGAATTGGCCTTTGTGGTATAACTTCAAAATTTCATCGAGGCCCTTCTCCAGATCCTTGAGTTCTTTTCTGTTGATCAGTTTGTGCTTTTCCAGGAGTCTGGCATAGGCTCGTGAACACCAAATATCATCAGGGATCATCTCCTGATCATAGTGGATGTCTTCACCCGCATTGTATTCCTCCACGACCTTATTGATCTTAACCTCATGGTTTTTAAACCAAATTTTCTTCGTGGATGATTTGGCCATGCAAGCGGTGAAGTTTCTCTACATACCCTACCAAAGTATCGGGGAAAAGCCAAATTTTGCCTAATGTGCTTCTTCCTGGCTATTTACCGCTCGTTTTCTGCCCGTTTCGATCGATATCTGCTTCCTCCAATGTTATTTCGGTGGTCTTTTCTTGACCTTGGCGAAGGTAAGTAATTTTCAGCTTATCCCCTGGCGCGTACTTCATGATTTCCCGTTGTAGAGGATTTTTTTGGGTAATTTTTTGGTCATTGACCGCGATGATGATGTCTTTTTCCAGGAGGCCGGCTTTTTCGGCTGGTTTCCCTGGAAGCACCGCAAAATTCTTGCCGTCGCCTTTCAGCAAGGCGCCCTCTTCGACATCCAGCTTCATTTCTTTCATCAACTCGGGGGTAATCATACTAAACATCACTCCTAGGATAGGGCGCACGATCCGACCCTTCTCTTTCACGCTGGTGATGATCGGCTTCACGTCGTCGATAGGAATCGCGAAACCAATGCCGTTCGCGCCAGATGCTATAGCGGTATTGATACCAACGACTTCACCGGCGAGATTGATCAAAGGACCGCCGGAATTTCCTGGATTGATAGCGGCATCAGTTTGAATGAGACCGGAAAGGTTTTCACCTCTTCCATTGCCGTCAGAGGCAGTGATCTGGCGACCGATCGCCGAGACGATTCCGCGGGTAGCGGAGTTCTGAAACTCGGCCAAAGCATTCCCAATGGCAATGACACTTTGCCCGATCTTTAATTCACTGGAATTCCCGAAAATGACAGGCTGGAGCTCAGGAAGACTCTCATCATTCTCCGGTACCAGCTTGATAACTGCCAGATCATTGAAAACATCTCGACTCACGACTTCGGCTTTCAGTTCAGAACCATCGTGGAGAATAACCGTGTAGTCGGCTTCATCACTGGCTACGACGTGCCGGTTGGTAAGAATCAATCCTTCCTTGCTGATTATGAAACCAGAACCACCACCAACCTTTTGCTTTTTCGGGGTTTCCTGGTCGGGGCTTTTCTCTTCAGGTTCTTGTGGCTGAACCTCAAAAGGTTGTCCGAAAAAGTTTCGGAAGAAGGGGTCTTCCTGAAACATGTCGAATGGTGTCATACCCATGCTGCGGATGTTTTTCAGTTCTTGCGAAATAACGATACTAACTACCGATGGTGAAACCTTTTGAATGGCATCGATAATCTCGGATTTTTCATCAACTAACTTCATTTCTACGGGCTGAGTCACACTGCCCGTAAATGAGTCAGAGTTCATCAGTGAGTCAGGTGGGAAGACTTGATTTGTCAGTGCCCCGCCAGCAAAACCGGCGATCAAGGCGATACTAATAAGAATAGCGAATGATTTGGTTGTTGACGTATTCTCCATATAAATGAATTAGGGTATCATAGCACATGATATTATACCCCAGAGAGCAAAAAATATTCCACTTTTTTTTATCAGGATCATGCATTTCAGTAGTCTAGGAAATTCACCTCAACCAGCCTTGCTCATACTCCATGGATGGGGCCTCAAGAGCGACTATTATCAAGATCTTGGAAAGCTCCTGGCTGACGATTTTCGAGTGCTCATTCCCGATCTTCCTGGTTTCGGAAAGACGCCGGCTCCGAAGAAGATTTACGACGTATCAGCTTACGCTGCGGCGGTGAAAAAACTCTTGAACGATGAAGACATCGATGAAGTGGTGATTGTTGGGCATTCTTTTGGCGGCCGGATCGCTCTTTCCCTGGCGCAGAGCTCACCGAAGCTGGTGAAGGCTCTGGTATTGACCGGAACACCGGGGGTAGAAAAATTCCATCTCAAAAGAAGCCTGAAACGAGCGGTGTATTGGACCGCCGCCAAGGGCATGAAAATCATCAGTTTTTTGCCACCTGTGAAGCGGTTGCGAGCAAGATTTTATCAACACCGCGATCTCGGTACATTAAGCGGGGTGATGAAGGAAACATTTTTGCGTGTTATAAAACAAGATTTAACACCTTTGCTGAAGAGCTTGCGTCAACCGGTGCTGCTCCTGTGGGGTGCTCGTGATCAAATGGTACCAGTCTATGATGCGGAAAGAATGCTGAAACTCATCCCGCATAGTTATCTCAAGATTTTCACGAAGGTGGGGCATAAGCTTCCCTACCAGCTTCCTCACGAATTCGCGCGTGAAGTTGTACAGTTTTTTGTAACGGGTAAGGGATCCCTCCGCTCCGGTCGGGATGACAAAATAGGGATCGAGACGTAAAAATAATAACATGTCCATGATTCACACCAGCCTTTCTCCAAATACCGAACGAGATGACCTGTGGCTGACCTTGAAGTCACTCATATTGCCCTGGAACTGGTTTTTCTGGCGAAAAGGCGATGAAGTGGCAGAATTTGAACGCAGTTTTGGTAAATATTTGAACGCTGAACAGGCGATCGCTTTTCATAGTGGTCGAGATGCTCTCTATACTCTTCTGAAAGCGCTCGGGATCGGGCAAGGTGATGAAGTCATACTCCAAGCTTATACCTGCATCGTTGTTCCTAATGCTGTCCAATTCACTGGTGCTACACCTGTTTATGTGGATATCGAAGAGGTTGGCTTCAACATAGATCCTCAGCAAATCGAAAGCGTCATCAATTCCAATACCAAGGCGATTATTATTCAACATACTTTCGGTGAGCCAGCAGATATCGAGGTCATTACAGCCATTTGTAAGAAATACCGATTACTGCTCATCGAGGACTGTGCGCACGCGCTTTCGGGAAGGTTTCAGGGGAGCAAATTGGGCACCTTCGGTGATGCGGCCATCTGGAGTTTTGGTCGGGATAAGATCATTTCTAGCGTCTGGGGTGGTATGGTCACCAGTAAGGATAAGGCAATATCTGACAAGGTTCGACAAATCCACGATGTGCTGAAGTTCCCAGGATCCTGGCAAATCTTTCAGGCCTTGATGCATCCCTTGGTATTGAGCTTGATCAAGCCATTCTACGTCTGGAAGATGGGCAAGTTCGCCTTGGTCATTCTTCAAAAACTTCGTCTTATTCCCAGGGTCATCTTACCAATCGAAAAAAAGGGAAAAAAACCAGGAAGGGCTCCGCAAAGGATGTCCAATGCCCTGGCTAGGCTTGTTCACCACCAGCTCAAAAAACTCCACCGTTTCCAACAGCATCGAAGGTCTCTCGTAGATTACTACAGCAACGCTTTAAGAGGTGTTTCTGGTATTCAGCTGCCGCATCCTGGACTCCAAGCTGATCCGGCCTGGTTGCGCTACACTATTCGGACTCCTCGCGCCCAGCAGATACTGAAGGCTGCCCAAAAAAGAGACATCTATTTGGGTGATTGGTATACAACGGTCTTGGCACCTTCGGATTGTCCACCACAGCATTTTCAATACTCCAAGAGTAGCTGCCCGCGAGCGGAAAGGGCCGCTCGTGAGACTCTGAATCTCCCCACGCATATTCAAATGACCAAGAAACAGACGGAGGAGGTGGTGGATATCTTGAAGAAGAACCTCTGAGATCGGTCACGGATTTAGCGTGAGGATCACGTAATTCAGATAGGCTGCGAAAGATCCCCAGAGTAGGTAAGGAACGAGCAGGAGGGAAGAAATGCGGGAAATCCTCCACAACAGGATGATAAGGGCCAGCGTGGTGAGGTTGAGTACTGTTATTTCTATGAAAGCGACGGTGAGCTCCCGCTCTGAGAAGAAGATATAGCTCCAAAAAAGGTTGAGAAGGAGATTGAAGCGAAAGAGCCCGTTGATCCAATAGTAACGCATTTTGAACGTCTCGTAGCGATCCCAGAAGAGGATCGCTGAGGTCGCCGCCATGATATAGATCATGATCCAAGCCGGGGTAAAGACCCAGTTCGGAGGGGTGAACTCAGGTTTGACCAAGGCGGGATACCATTCCGATAGTCCCGTGCTCGTAAAAACTCCACCAAGGATGAACACTGCGAACACCAGTGCCGGTATCAGGATACGATGGGTTTTCATCTGAGGAGTGGGATGATGACTTCATGAATACCGTAAAGAACGCCAGCAATCAAGTAGCTGGGGAACCACCAATGCCAAAAGCCGTAGTACCAGGGAATTCCCTTATAATAGTATTTCCAGGCAATGAGCTCAAAAAAGAGGAGGCTAAAAAGACAAATGAGAATGGTTTGGAAAAAAGTGAAGGCTTCGAACCAACTGAAATACATGAAAAATACGGTTCCAAAAATAATGGTCTCCATCACATAATGAACAACCACCCGCCAGGGCATCCTCAGGGGTTTGATCAGATTGATATTGATCGTCGCAAAGAACCAGGCCACGAGAGTGGAGGCCACTATGAGCCCAATGTGAAGGAGAGTATTCGACATGTGAGAAGGCTATACCCCTCGAGAATGACTCATGAAAACCTCCAGAGCTGAAGCCTTGCGGGCCTTCGCTTTCGCTTTGTTCGTGCGTTTGTATTGAGCAGAATGCGGAGGGTTGATACCGACCAGACCGTGTTGAGGAGATTTGCCGCCGCGATTGCTCATAAGAAGGTGTTAGTTGGTAGCTTGTAGCTGTTTTAGCTTGTAGTTTGTAGCTTGTAGCTTGTAGTCTAAAGAAGAAAGCTATAGCTCAAAAGCTCAGAGAGCTTACTTAAGAATCAGTAAAATGTCAAAGGCCGATGTTAAAAAACGCATTGAAAAGCTTCGAGCCTTCCTAAAGCAGTGGAATCATGACTATTTCATCGAAAACAAGACGGCGGTGTCGGAAGCGGCACGTGATCAGATGAAACGCGAGCTGGAGGATCTTGAGAAGCAATATCCGGAATTAATCACTCCCGATTCCCCTACCCAGCGGATTGGCGCCCCATTATCGGGAAAGTTGCAGAAAGTACGCCATAAGGTGCGTAAACAGAGTCTGCAGGACGTTTTTAGCTGGGAAGAAATCGAGAAATGGCAGGAGCGCCTGCAAAAAATCTTGCCGAATGCGAAATTTCACTACATTACGGAGCTTAAAATCGACGGTCTGAATATCAGTCTTTGGTACGAACAGGGCAAATATGTCAAAGCGCTGACTCGTGGCGATGGTGAGTTCGGTGAAGACGTGACGCATACCGTTCGGACGATCGATGCGATCCCGTTGGAACTCGGTCAACCTCTGACCATGGAGGTCACTGGGGAGGTTTATATGAGCAAAAAGGCCTTCGAACAGCTGAACCAGGCCGAGGCCGCTCTGGGTGCTGAAGAGGGGTTCGTGAACCCCCGAAATACGGCTGCGGGCACTATTCGCCAGCTAGACCCCAGTATTGCTGCCCGGCGCAATCTCAGTGCTTTCTTTTACCTCCTCAATGGCGAAGAGCGGTTGGATCAAGGAGTGCTGCTGGAAACCCTTCAGAAACTTGGCTTCCCCATCGAAAGCCATTGGAGGCTTCATGACCAACTCGAAACCATCAAAACCTTCATCGACCATTGGGCTAAGAAACGAGATAGACTTCCTTACCACATCGACGGCATTGTGGTGAAGGTCAATGGCCAGGACCATCAAGAGCGTCTGGGATCGACCGCCAGAGCCCCGCGCTGGGCAGTTGCCTACAAGTTCCCGGCAGAGCAGTCGACGAGTATTGTTGAAAATATCGTCATTCAGGTAGGACGCACCGGAGCGATCACTCCTGTGGCTGAATTGAAGCCCACTTTTCTGGATGGCTCCACAGTATCTAGAGCGACTCTTCATAATGAAGACGAGCTCAAGCGTAAGGATGTTCGGGTCGGTGATACGGTGATTATTCGTAAAGCCGGAGATATTATCCCGGAAGTCGTGCAGGTCTTGAAGGAGATGAGGACCGGAAGGGAACATCCGTTCGTTTTTCCTAAAAAATGTCCTGGTTGCGGTCACCAATTGGCGCGAGTCGAGGGCGAAGTGATTCAACGCTGTCCCAATGACGACTGTCCGGCCAAGACTCGAGAGCAACTCTACCATTTCGTGTCTAAGAAAGGTTTTGACATTGATGCCCTCGGACAAAAAATCATTGATCAACTCATCGATCGCAGTTTGATTGTCACGCCAGCCGATATTTTTCATCTTGGTTATGAGGAAATATATTCTCTCGATCTCTTTGAAAAAAAGCGTACCGAAAACTTATTAGCTGCCATCGAAAGAGCGAAGCTCATTCCCCTGTCTCGATTCCTCTTCTCCCTCGGGATTCGACATATCGGAGAACAGACGGCACGTGATCTGGTGCCTGAATTGCAGAAGGATTTGAAGTACCATCGCTCATCGAAAAAGCTGCAAAGCGGTGAGCAAGGATCATTATTTCTCAGTGAAGATAATGATCATGGCTTTGAATATATTTCTCCAGAAGAATTGGGGAAATCTTTTATTCGAGACCCCCAAAAGGCAGAAAAAATAAATTCGGTGGAAGGCATGGGTGATAAAGTGACGGCAGCTTTTATCGACTGGTTTGAAAAAAAAGAGCATCAGAACCTCCTCCATGAGCTGAGCGAGTATGGCGTTTATATTCTCAAAGAAGAGAATATCAATGAGCACGATCCGTTGTTTGATTCTAAAACTTTTGTGATCACAGGATCATTTGAAAATTTTTCTCGCGATGAGCTCAAAGCCATCGTACTTCGCAGAGGCGGTAAAGTAAGTTCCGCCGTCACTTCCAAGACCAGTGTTGTGATGGTCGGAAATGAGCCTGGGTCAAAATTAAAAAAGGCCCAAGAACTCCAGATAGAAGTTTGGGATGAGGGAAAGATTGAGAAAATTCTGGAGATGAATCGTTATCTAGATGAACTTCTTGATCTTGAAAAAAATCAACAATAGAATTACGGTCACCACCATTGAGCCGAGCACGATCAGGAATGCAAAAGGATGCTCGGAAAATGGCAACTGAATGTTCATTCCGTAAATGCCCGAGAGCAGGGTGAGTGGTAAGAGCGTCACTGAAAAAATTGTCAGGATTTTTATCACCCTGTTGGTATTATGAGAGGTCAATGATTCATTCGCATCCTCGAGAGTACCGATGGTTTCATCGAGCGCTTCAAGACTATTCTTCGCCCGAGATATCTTGTCGGCAACGTTGTCGAAATAGAGCTCCAAGGTCTTATTGATAAATCTTTTGTGAAGTTTCTCCAGCGCTAAGATGATCGGGGCATGAGGAGTGACAGCTCGCTTCAAGTGAATGATTTGTCGTTTAACGGACATGATCTCATAGAGACGGTCTTTCATGATATTGCCTTCGAAAATATTTTCCTCAATCTCCCGGATATCTCGCTGGAGCTGATTAATGTATTTATTATAAACTTCGAAGAGTTCGTCCATCATCAGATAGAGCACATATCCTGAGCCTTTCTTAAAGACCGATTCTCGCTCTTTTCGATCCTCACTGAGGTTATGAAAAAAATCGTCGAGCTTTTTTAATCTTCCATTACTGAGAGTGATAATATAATTAGCGCCGATAAAAACACTCAAGGCCGAAATCGAAATGACATCAGTTTTTGAGTCCCGAATGGGGAAGTGAAATACAATGAAGACGTAGTCTTTCTGTTCTTCTAATTTCGGAGATTCTGTTTTTGAGAGAGTGTCTTCGAGGTCAAGCTCGTGAAAATCATACTCCTTTTTCAAGATATCAATCGTTCCCACATCTGGATCAACGATGTTTTTCCAAATAAGCTTTCCAGACTTGAGTGATTCACTTATTGCCATTCCAATTTTATTACCCACACATCGTAATGGATGCTTGGTGGAAATTCTAAAAAGTCCAGTTGTGTGATGAATAAAACTATGTCGCCTCGGATCATTTTTTCCTGTTTTTTTTGTTCCGAATCGGCAAAGAGAAAATGAAGCTGCTTCCCTTGTAGATTTCAGATGACAATAGCCTCACATCACCTGCCAAGAGTTTGGCCATGTGTCTACAAATAGGAAGTCCCAGTCCCGTACCTTGTCTGTGTACCGGCTGATGGTCGAGGTATTGTACGAATGATTTAAAAATACGGCGTCGATGTTCTTCGGGTATGCCACTGCCCGTGTCCGTCACCGTGAAGAAAAGTTTCGTCATCCCTCTTCCAGGATTGACTCTCTGTCTTACGGTCAGGGAAATATTTCCTTCTTGAGTAAACTTAATGGCATTGCCAATCAAATTGGTCAACACTTGGCGAATAACTGATGGGTCTGAGTAAACACTGTCCGGCATGTCATCGGGAATATCGTATTCCAGTTTCAAGCCCTTTTCCTGGGTGAGAACTGTGTAGGTTTCAACCAATTCACTCAGTAAATCTTTCAAAGAAAAAAATTTCTCGTTGATCCGATATTGTTCCTGCTGGAGTCGAATGATTTGTAAGGTCTCGTCGATCATCTGTAGTAGTCTAGTGGTATTTCTCTCGATAACCCCCAGATATTTTTGGCGGATATTTTCTTCAATCGAGGGGTCTTGCAGAAGTTCAGCATAGCCACGAATGGCGGTCAAAGGCGTGCGAAGCTCATGACTCATCCTGGAGAGGAAGGTTACCTTGGTCTGTTGTAATTCTAGAGCTTTTTGTTTCTCACGCTCCAGCTGTTGGGTGCGTTGGAGTACGATTTCTTCGAGATGACTGGAGTTGTCCTCTACTTCCCGTTGTAGGGAGATTTCTTGGGTCATATCTCTCACCACAGCCATCGCCTTTTTTTTGCCTTGATGGGAAAAAACCTTTGTTCTCCAGGCGAAATAATTGGTATTGTCATCTGAACTCTTCACTTCTGTTAAGAATGCTGGACTCTCAAAAATCATTTGCAGCATTTTCTTGGTGTTCATGCCTTTCTCAAACAATCGGCACTCGCGGATGTTTTTCCCGGTGAAGCGTTTTTTCTTGAGACCGAACCGATTCCGTAGAGCTCGATTCACATACTCGATGGTACCTTGCTCAGTCACGATCATCATAATATCGTCCATTTCCTCGAAAAACTGACGATAGGGCTCAATGCTGCCGATAAAGTTCGTGGAGTTATTCATGAGGAAAAATAGCTCTTCAATTTTGCTGATAGACTTTTCGGTGTCAGGTCAGCTTTCACCCAGTAGTCGATGACCTGATCATCGAGGTGACTCAGATCGAGGGTGTTCTTATCCAAATTGCTGATGATAATGATCGGGATATTCTTCGTCTTCTGATTCAAGCCGAGCATAGCCATGACATCTCGTCCATCGGCCAGGGGCATCATGAGATCGAGTAGGATGAGATCGCAGTCCTGAGTCATAGCAACACTGATCGCTTCGAGGCCATTGCGACAAGCGGTAACCTCAAAACTACTCTTCTCTAGACCAATGCGATAGAGGTTGCTGAGGTCTTCGTCGTCTTCGATGAGCAGGATTTTTTGGGACATTGAGGAGGCTTACTTCTTCTCCAGCATCTTCTTGAGGTACTTCCCAGTATAGCTCTTCGGGTTTTTGGCGACAACTTCAGGTGTTCCGATGGCCACGATTTCCCCACCCCGTTCACCCCCTTCCGGGCCCAAATCGATGATCCAGTCAGCGCATTTGATCACGTCAAGATTGTGCTCGATGATGACCATAGTATTCCCACTGTCGACTAGGGTTTGCAGTACGGAGAGGAGCTTCGAAACATCATCGAAGTGCAGTCCGGTGGTGGGTTCGTCGAGAATATAAATAGTCTTACCAGTAGAACGCTTAGCGAGCTCATTCGCCAGCTTGATACGCTGAGCTTCACCTCCTGACAGGGTGGTCGCCGGTTGTCCCAGCTGAATGTAGTCGAGCCCAACGGCGGTCAGGGTCTCAAGCTTCCTCTTGATATCCGGAATATGGTTAAAAAATTCCAGAGCCTCGATCACCGACATGGTCAGGACGTCAGCAATATTTTTTCCCCGCCAGGTTATTTCCAAAGCTTCCTTGTTGTAGCGTTTCCCACCACAGACTTCACAGTGAACGTAGATGTCGGGAAGGAAGTGCATTTCGATTTTTTTCATACCGTCACCACGACAGTCTTCACAACGTCCACCTTTGACATTGAAGCTGAAGCGACCGGATTTGTAGCCTCTAAGCTTGGCCTCCGGAGTACTGGCATAGAGGTCGCGAATGTGGGTGAAGAGGCCGGTATAGGTGGCAGCGTTGGATCGGGGTGTGCGACCGATCGGTGATTGGTCGATATTGATAATTTTGTCCAATTGCTCGATACCTGTGATCTCATCATGTTCTCCCGGATTCGTCTTGGCTCCATTCAGTTCATGGGTCAGGCGTTTGACCAAAATATGATTGATCAGAGATGACTTCCCAGAACCGGACACACCAGTGACAGCGGTGAGGAGTCCGAGGGGAATATCAACACTCAGGTTTTGGAGATTATGCTCCCGGGCCCCTTTGATCGACAAAACAGCTTCGCTGGCTTGGCGGCGTTTCTTGGGAATGGCGATGCTTTTTTTTCCGCTCAAATATTGACCGGTGACCGAGGCAGCATTTTTCATCACTTCCTTCGGTGTTCCTGAGGCAATCACTTGTCCGCCATACTTCCCAGCTCCCGGACCGATATCCAGGATATAGTCAGCTTGGGTGGTGATATCTTCATCGTGCTCCACGACCAGGACGGTGTTCCCCAGATCTCGCAGCTTGAGCAGGGTGGTGATCAGTCGATCATTGTCGCGTTGATGCAGACCGATGGAGGGTTCATCGAGGACATAGAGTACTCCCTGGAGTTGAGAACCAATTTGAGTAGCAAGACGAATACGTTGAGCTTCTCCTCCGGAGAGACTATTCGCGACGCGACTGAGCGTCAGGTATTCGAGACCAACGTCGATGAGGAACTGCAGTCGTTCTCGGATTTCTTTCAGGATGCCATCTGATATTTTTGTCTCTGATGCATTCAGCTTGAGTCCCTCAAAGAACTTCAGCAGACGGGTGACAGAAAGATCCGTGGTTTCGATAATGTTCTTATCAGCTATTTTTACGGCCAAGGATTCAGGCTTGAGTCTCTTTTTATCACACTTCGGACAATCGAGCACGCTCATAAACTGCTCGATTTTTTTATGCACATAATTTGAATCAGTCTCGGTGTATCGGCGCTCGAGATTCGGAATAATGCCCTCGAAGCTGGTCTTGATCTCACCGTCATAGCGATCGGAACTGAAATTCATGGTATAGCTCAGTTCTTTGTCTCCGTAGAGAATGACATCGATCTGGGCTTCGCTGAGATTCTTCACCGGGACATGCAACGAGAAGCCGTGTTTCTTGGCGACTTGCTCGAGGATTTTGTTGTACCAGGTGAGCTTCGAATTCGTCGAACTCCAAGGCAAGATCGCCCCTTCGGCAATGGTGAGTCGTTCATTGGGAAGGACCATCTTGCGGTCGATCTTGAGCTTCGTGCCCAGTCCATGACACTCTTCACAGGCGCCGTGGGGAGAATTGAAGGAAAAAATACGGGGATGAATTTCCGGAATATTGATATCGCAGTCGGGGCAAGAGTAATTCTCCGAAAAAAGATGATCCTTGTTTTGATCAGTATCATAGATGGTGAGAAGTCCCCCACCGTGTTGGAAAGCAAGTTCCAGTGAGTCGGCCAAGCGTGTGCGATCAGGATTAATCTCTTCAATGGTTTGACCGGACTTGAGCTTCGTCACCTTTGGTCCGAAATCCTTGACCACCAGACGGTCGATGACGATCTCGATCGTATGCTTCTTCTTCGGATCGATCTGGATCTCGTCGAGGACGCTGTAGAGCTGTCCGTCGAGACGGTAGCGCACGAAGCCATCCTTTTTAATCTGATTGAAGACCACCTGATGCTCGCCCTTCTTGCCGCGAACCACGGGAGCTAAGATCATAAATTTCGTGCCTTCCTTGAGTTGCTCAATCTTCTCAATCACCTGGCTGACGGATTGTCGGTCAATTTTTTTACCGCACTTGGGACAATGAGCGATACCGATTTTGGCGAACAACAGACGGAGATAGTCATAGATTTCCGTCACTGTTCCTACCGTCGAGCGGGGGTTGCGCGAGGTCGTTTTCTGATCAATAGCAATGGCTGGAGAGAGGCCTTTGATCTCATCCACATCAGGCTTCTCCATCAAATTCAAGAACTGGCGGGCATAGGTGGAGAGACTCTCCACATAACGGCGTTGTCCCTCGGCGAAAATCGTATCAAAGGCCAGGGATGATTTCCCGGATCCGGAGAGACCGGTAATCACGGTCAATTTATTTCGGGGAATTTCCACCGAAACGTTCTTGAGATTGTGTGCTCGGGCGCCTTTGACGACGATATTGTTCTCGGTGGCCATGGGGGTTGAAAAAGGGATCCCTCCGCTTCGTTCTCGGGTCACTTCGGTCGGGATGACAAAAAGGATGTCGGAATGGAAAAATGGAAACAGGGCATCGGCCAGTTTAGCAGTATATTGCTGAGTTACAAAGCAAAAGGATGAGATTGCTTCCCGTCCGTACCGGCACGGGCGGACGTTCCTCGCAATGACAATTTAGGGCAATTTTGCCAAGGTCAATCGGTGGCCAAGCGATGGCCTTCGCTCTACAATTCGGGTAATTAGTTTTGTAGATGAAAAAACTCTTGTCACTGGTGATCGCGCTGCAACTGTGTCTGGTTTTGCTGGTTTTTCAAGCCACTTCAGGGGTATGGGCACAGGGTGAGACTAAGAAGACTCCTACCTCTACGGCTCCTGCCACCAGCACACCTACCCCCGTTTCGAATCCTGCCGGGGCTTTGACCTGTGATGAGGTTTTGCGTGAAGGGGTCAATAAGAGTGAGAACGTCGATATCAGGAAATCCAATATCCCCGACGAAGACATCATCGTCCTGCTCACCGAGGGGATCGTGAGTGGGGGCAATAGCGTGTCTTGCGGTCGGATTATTTACTGTCTTCGTGTAGAAACGAGCAAAGATAAAGCCACCGCCGATACTAAGTTCATCTCAGAGATGAAGAGCAAGTACTCCCAGTGTATCGTGTCTGGAAAAGACGGCCTGGGACTTCTGAATAATTATGCAGGACTGGTCTACCAGTGGATTGCCGGAATCGTCGGCGCGATCTGTATCCTGATGATCATCATCAGTGGCATCCAGATCTCGATCGGGGGTCTGAGTCCGGATGAGGTCAATGAGGCTAAAGAGCGCATCATCCGGTCATTGACCGGTATGGTCGTCCTCTTCCTGTCGGCTTTCATCCTGTACACCATCAATCCGATTTTCTTTTCCTAGGATTATGAAAAGGATCGTCCTTATCGTCGTACTGTTCTCAATTTTTTTGCATGGTGGTATTGGAATCACCTTCCCAGCCTCCGCTCAAGATAACCCCCTTGATACACCGATGTCCACGCTTAAGGATCTTCAAGATCTTAAAGATGCTGACGCTAAAGCTGCTGCTGAGGCTGCGAAAAAAGCCAAGAGTGATGCCGCCAAAAACCTCACTCCCACCAGCTCCAGCCCCTTCTATACCGGTGGCCTCTACAAAAATACGGATCCATCACGGTATAGTATCGACGGTTTGGTGAATATCGTCCTCCCTGGGGCTGCCAAATGGATCGCTGGATTTTTAGGAGCTTTGGCGGTCATATTTCTCATTTGGGCGGGTATCCAGTTCTTGACCGCTGATGGAGAACCGGAAAAAATCTCCCAGGCTATTAAAACCGCTTTTTATGTCATTGCCGGAGTGCTCCTCATGATGTTCGCCTCGGCTCTGGTCTATCTCTTCCTGACGATTTTTGCCCCATGAGTAGTCAACAACAGCAACAACCTGGGTTTTTTCCCAACATCCTCTCCGTGCTGGTCTTCTCGGTGATCATGGTCGGAATATTCTTCGGCTTTACCCGTCTGTATCCGCAATTGGTGCAACAATGGCAAGCCGCCCAACCTTTGCAGACCATCACTAGCATACCAGTCGCCGAGCAGATCGCTCCTTTTGTTCGGGGGACGCTTTCCGGAGTGACCGCGGCCAGTGTCAGCTCTACTCGTGATAACAAGGCCCTCAACATCAGCGAGGTAAAAGGATATCAGCATGGGGTCAAAACGGCTCTCTTGGCCAGCAACAATTGGTACGATCTCGATCGGCAGCTTTTCCGCAGTCATGGTATCGCTCTCGGCGTTTCCCTGGCCGTGGATACCAGTAAGCCGGTGCTCGAACGTGCGACCCTGGCCTACCAGATCAAGCTCATTCAAAGAATCCAATTGGCCTTAGCAGTCGATCTGGAGGGGCTGCTGACATCTAACGAAGATCACCGCCGCGAGACCTTACAAGATTATTCGGACGGCTTGAGAAAGTTATCTGCTGAAGCCGGGGTGGAGCTCGCCAATATGCAGCGCATTATCGATGAGGCACAGGGCGAGGTCGATGCCAATACGTCCTTGAGTCAGCAGTTCAGCGATAGTTTTAGTACCGAGACGAGTGAATTTGTGACCGAAAATATCGATCGCAATCTCGATCAATTCGTCGAGGCTCGTAAAAAGCTCGAAGTAGCTCGGGTGACGGTGAGCTCGACCAATCAAATCGTCAAGCAGCTTCAACCCTTAGCGGCACGTTTAAACACCGTTATTCCGGCCATCGAAGCGAACTTCGAAGCTCTGGCAGCGGGAATAAAGGTGGCGCCGGTGAAGGGGGTGAACCTGCCGATTTTGCAGAGCCAGTAACTATTTCTTCTCCAGGAGTTTCATCTGTTGAACCATGGCGATTTTTTCGTTGGCCAAGAATTTCAGCTGATAATCGTTCAAGTCCGCGCCCGCCTTCAGTTTTTCTTCAATAAAGGTCAGATATTCGCTGGCGGTTTTGTATTCGATGTCTTTCACTTCCTGACAGGAGTAACAGAGAATGCTCGTGGTGTTGGTCTCGAGTGATACGAAGATAATGCCGTTTCGGACGAGATATTCTCTCTCCGCATTTGCCTCACGGACGAAGAACCGGCTGAAAGAGACGGATCCAGAGAGAGAAGCATGATGAGGTAGCACCACCATTGGTCCCTTGTCCGTGCCGATCTTAATCGAAACTACTTCCTGAGAGAGAATCTCGGATTCTGGTGTACGGACGCTGAGATGAAAGGTTTTATTCATGGATGAAAAATCGATTATTTCTTCTGGTGATGTCGTTCGACGACTTCTTCGATCGGACCCGCCATATAGAAGTGTTGCTCGGCAATTTGGTCATGTTTGCCGGCAAGTATTTCCGCGAAACTGCGAATAGTGTCTTCGCGCTTAATGTATTGTCCTGGAATGCCAGTGAATTGCTCGGCAACATTGAAATTTTGAGAAAGGTACTTCTGCACTCTTCGAGCCCGACCCACGATGGCCTTATCCTCCTCGGAGAGCTCGTCAAGACCGAGAATCGCGATGACGTCCTGGAGTTCCTTGTAGCGCTGGAGGATCTGACGTACCTGATTCGCCACCCGATAGTGTTCTTCACCGACGATCTCTTCTTTCAATGCCACGGACCTGGAATCAAGAGGGTCTACGGCTGGGTAAATTCCCAGCGAAGCTAATTGACGACTCAATACTATAGTTGCGTCCAAATGGGCGAAAGTCGTCGCTGGAGCCGGATCGGTAATATCGTCCGCAGGGACGTATACCGCTTGCACCGAGGTGATGGATCCCTTTTTCGTCGTAGTGATACGTTCCTGCAGCGCAGCCATGTCAGTTGCGAGCGTTGGCTGATATCCTACCGCTGAAGGAAGACGTCCGAGGAGTGCTGATACTTCTGCGCCAGCCTGGGTAAATCGGAAGATGTTGTCGATAAACATCAGGATGTCACGTCCTTCGTCACGGAAATTTTCAGCGATGGTGAGACCGGTGAGGGCTACGCGCATACGAGCTCCGGGAGGCTCATTCATCTGACCGAAGACCATCGCCAGCTTGTCGATCACCTTGGATTCTTCCATTTCCCGAATCAAGTCATTTCCTTCACGTGATCGTTCTCCCACTCCTGCGAACACGGAATATCCTCCGTGAGCTTTGGCAACATTATTAATCAGCTCCTGCATCATCACGGTCTTCCCCACTCCGGCTCCGCCGAAGAGAGCAACCTTCCCTCCCTTGATGAAAGGACAGAGCAGGTCGATGACCTTGATCCCGGTCTCGAAAACTTCAACTTTTCCGCTCTGATCGGTGAATTTGGGTGGTGCGGCGTGAATCGGGTGACGAATGATTCCTTTCGGTAATTCTTTGCCGTCAATAGGGTCGCCGGTGACGTTGAGAACTCGTCCGAGGACATCTTTTCCTACGGGGGCGGTGATCGGACTGAGGGTATCGGTGACCTCCTGGCCACATGCAAGACCATCGGTCGTGCTCATGGCGATGGTCCGAACTATACCTCCTCCAAGATGGCTCTGGACTTCAAGCGTCAGGAGTCCTTCGGGCTGCTTGATCGTCAGGGCGCTGTAGGTATCGGGAATATGATCCAGGAAATACACATCCACGACCACACCGATGACTCGGGCAATCTTGCCTACGGGCTTGGTCTTGGAATCTTTTTGAGGTGCAGTAGCGGTAGTCATAGAGAGATGGGAAAATATAAAAATGCGAAAAGGAAAATTACATTGCTGACATAGTTCCTGCCATTTCCGATAGCTCCTGCGTGATCTTCGCCTGGCGGGCCTTGTTGTACACCAGGGTAAGGTCATTGACCAATTCGGTGGCATTGTCAGTAGCGTTTTGCATGGCGATCATTCGACTGGAATACTCTGCTGCCTTGAGCTCTAAGAAGGCTTGTACGAAAAGCATTTGAATGACTTGTTCGAACAGCACCTCAACAACTCCTTGCTTGGAAGGTTCGTAGATCATGTAATCCTTCGATTTCTTAACAAGAAGTTCTCGTTTCGCTTCCTCCTCAACATTCATATGCTCCTCGATCATGTCGAAGGAGAACGGCAAAAATGTTTTCACAATAGGGTAAAATACCAGAGTACTCTTGTAATGTGGCGCCACCATATAGATCTGTTTCACCGTTCCTTTACTCCAATATCCCAGGAGAGGATCGATGAACCCGAGCGCGTCCAGAGTGGTGAGGTTTTCTTTAATGCCTTTGAAGTTTTCTTGAACGGGAATTTCATTGTAATGAGCGTAGTCAAAGGCCTTCTTACCAATGGTCGCGAGCAGGCGATTTTCCGGTGCAACTTTTTGCCAGGAATCTGAGCTAAAGAGCGCTTTGGTCAGCTTGGTATTCAGTGGTCCACAAAGACCTTTGTCTGAAGAATACAGTACGAAAAGTGTCTTTCCTTCTTCTCGCTGTTCCAGAAATCGGGATTTCATGTCATCGGTCAGGTACGATTTCAGCACCTCAAGTAGATCCCAGGCATATTGCCTGGCAGCGACTGCCCTTCGCTGAAAAACCTTCATTTTACTGGCAGAGACCAGTTGCATGGCCTTGGTGATCTTCCGCGTTTGTTTGACGCTTTTGATCTTTTTTCGGGTTTCGAGGAGTGATGCCATGTCTATTTCTTAAAAAACTTCGTAAGCGCGGCGGTGATATCTTTCTTGATGTCATCGGTGAGCTCTTTTTTCTTCATGATCTCTTTGACCAGGTCTTTCTTTTCGATCTCGATGAAGGCCATCAACTGCTGCAATTTTTCTCCGACTTTTTCTGCCTCTATGCCATCCAAGTATCCACCGGTCGCCGCCGAGATGACGATCACCTCTTGCCAGAGCGCGTAGGGGTTATTTTGCTTCTGTTTCAGTGCTTCTACGATACGTCGTCCGCGAGTGAGGACATTCTTGGTCGCTTCGTCGAGATCGCTGGAAAACTGTGAAAAAGCTTCTAGCTCATAGTACTGAGAAAGCTCGAGCTTCACCGAGCCGGAAGCTTTCTTCATGATCTTGGTCTGCGCGGCGCCTCCCACACGGGAGACGGAGATACCGACGTTGATGGCGGGACGAATACCTCTATTGAAGAGGTCGGTCTCGAGGAAGATCTGACCATCGGTGATGGAGATCACATTGGTGGGAATGTAGGCCGAAACGTCATTCGCCTGGGTCTCGATAATGGGAAGAGCCGTGATACTTCCTCCTCCGAATTTTTCATCGCGCTTAGCGGCGCGTTCGAGAAGACGGGAGTGCAGGTAAAATACGTCGCCGGGATAGGCTTCACGACCTGGAGGACGTCGGAGCAGCAGCGACATCTCACGGTAGGCAACTGCGTGCTTGGAGAGATCATCGTAGATGATCAACACATCCTTGCCTTGATCCATGAAGTATTCACCGATGGCAACACCAGCATAAGGGGCGAGGAATTGAAGGACGGCCGATGAAGATGCTGGGGCGGTGACTATAATACTGTAGTCCATGGCGCCGTGCGCCTTGAGGGTTTCGAAGACCTGAGCAGTCTTCGACTCTCGTTGCCCGATGGAGACGTAGATACAGATCATGTCTTGATCTTTCTGATTGAGAATGGTATCGATCGCCACCGTGGTTTTCCCGGTCTGACGATCTCCGATGATCAGCTCTCGTTGTCCACGGCCGATCGGGATCAGCGAATCAATGGCCAAAATTCCGGTCTGTACAGGGGTGTCAACTGATTTACGAGTAATAACACCAGGAGCGATCTTCTCATGAGCATATTGCTTGTCAGCCTTGATTGCGGCTCCACCATCGATCGGTTTGCCGAGAGCATCGAGAACGCGCCCGATGCACTTGTCGGACACCGGCATTTGCAGGAACTGATTCTTGGATTCCACGAAGAGTCCTTCACGCACCCCTTCTCCGGATTGGAGCACCACTGCGAAGGCTTGGTCTTTTTCCAGATTCATCACCAGGGCTTGATTGTCAGTCCCCTGGACGGTGACCACTTCTCCCATTCGGAGATTTTGGAGTCCCTTAATCTGAATGACACCGTCCTTATAAGAGGTGATCACGCCAAATGAGTTTTCCGATGCACCTTTCTCTGGCGCTTTGAAGAGCATTTTTTCAACCTGATCGAGGAGTGGCTGGAGAAGATTTTCGGCCATAGAGAGTGAAAAAGAGTATGAAATTATTTAACGATGCGCTGCGAGTGCGCGAAGATCCTGAACTTTGGAAAACCACGAGCGATCATCCACCTTGCCATCGACAAAGAAACGAATACCACCGATCAATTGGGTATTCACACTGAATACGACAAGACTCTTAGGGTAATCCTCGGCAAAGGCCATGCGAATTTCCGCTTTGGTTTTAGCGTCACATTCGAGAGGACTCTGGATGATAATGCGTGGGCTTCCGAAATGTTCTCGCAGGAAGACGACGAGCTCCTCAGCGATTTCCTGATGGGAGCGAATGAAGAGCTCCTGACGAAGAGCGTGAAAAAAGGCCGTCCGCTGAGGAAAAAGTTTCAGTAAAAATTGATGTTGTTCTGATTCGCTGAGATGGAAGAAATGAGCGCTTAATTGATCGAAGTGAACGGGGAATTCTTTCAGGAAAAACTCTGACAAGAGACCGGGAAGACCAGAGGATTCACGCTCCATTTTTCCCAGAGGCTGTCCTTTCAGCACCTTCATCGCTTGGCTCAGATCCTGAATAAAAAGCTGCTCCGTCATGGCGGAGACATAGTTGACGACTGCTCCTGGGCTCCATGTTTTCTCGGCGATGCCCCGGCGCTTTTCCTCATCAATCCGAAAATACTCTCGGTTCTCATTGAAGAACAAGAGGAGGTCTCGAATTAGCGCTGATAAGAGGAGGTCAATCATGGGGATTATTTTTGGTAGGTCTTCCAAGCGTCACGCACACTTTCCTGGATCACTTCCTGAGGAATTTTGTTGGAAACGATGTGCATGAGTACCTTGCTGATCAGATCCAGCGTCTGTTTCTCGGCATTCTCCATGATCTTCCCTTTCTCCTCCTCCATCACGGAGCGCATGTCTTCCATCATCTTGGCTTTCTTGAGGTCCATGGCTTCTTCTTGCTGCTTTCTCTTCGATTCCAACTCCTTTTTCATATGGCTAAGCTGGGTTTCCATTTCGACTCGTACTGCATCGCGCTCTTTCTCCAGCTTCTTCCTCTCGTCCACGAATTCACGCTTGATGGTTTCGGCTTTGTTGAGGTTGCCTTCAATCTCTTTGCGTCTTTTCTCGAGCATACGCACCACGGGACCTGTGATGAAATACGCCACCACCGCGAACAGTATGCCAAAATTGATCAGGTAGATGAGAATACTGTTGATATCTATCCCCAACTTTGCGAGGGCTTCCATAGGATAATAGTGAAGGAAGAAACTAGGCGACGAAAAGGAGGATCAATGAAATGACGAGACAGTAAATACCGGTAGATTCACAAATAGCCATCGCCACGACCATGTTCGCGAAGAGTTTATCCGAAATCTCAGGGTTTCGGCCCATGGCTTCAAGAGCTGTTTTTGCTACCCAACCTTCGGCCATGGCGGGAGCTATCGAGCCGATCATCATACACATGCCTGCTGCAATGTATTTCGCTGCTAATGGATCCATAATAATGAAAAAAAGAAATAAAAATTGCCAAAAGAAATTACGCGTGAGCCTTTTGTGGCTCAGACGAAAGGACAATACCAGCCATGAAGTTCGTCGCCAGCAGCGAGAAAACAAAGGCCTGAACGACTCCAGAAAAGAAGCTGATCAACATGAAGGGCATTGGCATGAAGTAGGTGGTAAGTCCTGTAATGATCGCGATCATGATTTCCCCGGCGAAAATATTGCCAAAAAGACGGCAAGACATCGACATGATCTTTGCAAGTTCACCAATAATATCCAGCAGTCCCAAAAACATACCGAGACAGGCGTCGAAAAGGGTAGAAATATTTCTTACCTTGAGAAATCGATGAACTGGGAAGTAATTTCCAAGATGTTTAAAGGGGTGATGAGCGAAAGCATACAGATGAGATCCGATGATCATCATGACCGCTAGAGTCACCGTGAGGCCGAGGCTGGATGTCGGAGTCCTGAAGGCAAGTTCGCCATCATGGAGAACCGCAGCTACCAGTGGGATGACGCTAAACTGATTGGCGATGAGGAGAAACAGGAAGATGGTAAAAATCAGTGGCAGTGCCTTCTTCGCCCGCTCTTCAGACCCCCACGCTGCGGTGAGCTGCGTCATGAAGAATCCTATGAGCATTTCCATGAAAACCTGAAATTTTCCTGGAATGAGCTTCAAAGTCGATTTGAGATACATGCCGATGATCAGGATCAGGAGGCTTACGGCCAAAGTCGCCAAGACACTGTCATGGAGGGTTACCGTTCCTAGCACAGGGACATTCTCCATCAGGGTAATGATGGGTGTGCTTGGAAGCGATAGAACTGAGATATCAGCCATGAATCACCGTGAGGAAATTATTTGAGTTTCTTGTCGATCGCTTTGACTCGGGGAATATAACGTTCTTTGATCCACTTATACAAGATGAACTGTGAAAGCGGAAATGAAATAAGGATTCCGATGACCAAAAAGGTGTTATTTGTCACCAGAAAAGCATCGAGTGTATATCCCAGGTATCCCAGTGCTCCAACGGTACCCAGGGTGCTGAGCGCAACCATCAGGCTGACTTGGTAGTGTTTTCCAAACATCAAGGTGCTGGTAATCATGTCGTCCCGCTGACCAGCGTGTGGAGCAACAATATTTTTTTTGTTTTTCACCAACTTCTTTTCGGCTTCACTTCTCATCCGTTCTAGTGTGGCGGGGCTCATGAATCAGGGTAAAATTAAAAATAGACTATCTTTATCAGATAGCCTTAGTTTTTTTCACGGGGAGCATAATGACGGTTCTCATATTTGTCAACGGTCAAAAAATTTCGAATGTGGATGCTGTCCCAAACCCTCATTTAAGCAGTTCTTTTACCGTTTTTCTCGAAAAATACCTTAAAAATATCCTTTTGATGGGTTTTACAGTGGTTTCATTCTTCTGAACTCCTCCAATTCATACTTCTCCAGCACCTGCTCCAAGCTCTCCCCTAGTACCCCCTTCTCCAAGCTGG